>Ga0268266_10003038_pt1 | contig 17216 bp, 13 predicted proteins | sample KBSS13metaG_FD_190356 | JGI IMG/M metagenome (GOLD analysis project Ga0268266, IMG submission 190356) | Switchgrass rhizosphere microbial communities from Kellogg Biological Station, Michigan, USA - KBS S1-3 metaG (SPAdes) (version 2) | ecosystem: Host-associated > Plants > Roots > Rhizosphere...
CGCCGGATGGTTCGCCGTCGTTCCGCGGCAAGGTGCCGGACGTGGCGCTCGCGTCGACGACGCCGGCCACTGCTGCTGCGTCCGGGGGCGCAGGGCCCGGGCGCGGCGCTTCGCGGGTATCGTTCGACGTCAATCCTGGAAAAATTCAGCTGCGCATTTCCGTGGAAGGCGCCGTGTCACAAGTCCTCGACAGCGAGGTGCGTGAGATCGCCGTACCCGACATGACGTCGGCGCAAGCCACGCTCGGTACCGCATCCGTCCTGCGAGCGCGGACGGCGCGGGAATTCCAGCAGCTGAGGACCGACGGCGATGCCGTTCCGACGGCGAACCGCGAGTTCAGCCGGACCGAGCACCTGCTGGTCCGAGTGCCCGCGTACGGCCCCGGCGGCACGACTCCGGGGCTCAGCGTCCACCTGCTCAATCGCGCCGGGTCGGCGATGAACGAACTGAAGGCGGAACCCGCGCCGAAGGCCGGCGAACAGCAGATCGATCTCCCGATCGCAGGGCTTCCGCCCGGCGAGTACGTGCTCGAGATCAAGGCCGGCGATCAATCCGGCGACGCAACGGAACTGGTCGGCTTCCGCGTCACAGGCTGACCGGGCATGCGTCTTCTCGTCGCGGTGCTCCTCGTCGCGTCGGGGATGGGTGGTCAGTCAACCCCCGCGCCGCCGCCCGAACCGCCGGCATCCGCTTCTTCACCGGGGCGTCTGGTCACCGTCGATATGACCGTGACCGATGCGCGCGGTCGAACCCTCACCGATCTCAAACCGGCCGATTTCGAGCTGCGTGAAGGCAGCACGCTGCTGCCGCTCGAATCCGTTCGCCTCGTGCGGGTCGCTCCGGCGCCGCAGGCGGCACCGCCGGCACGGATTCAGTCCGCCGCCGACGAGCGTCTGGCCGCCGGCCAGGAGCAGGCGAGGCTGTTCGCGATCTATCTCGACGAATACCACGTCTCCAGCGGAGCCGAAACCAATCGCGTGCGCGAGGCCCTCACGCGTTTCATCGACCGCGACCTGTCTCCCGACGATCTCATCGTCGTCATGAAGCCGCTCGATTCGCTCTTCACGATCCGCATGACGCGCGATCGGGAGGCGGTGCGCCAGGCCATCGAGAGCTTCGAGGGACGAAAGGGAGACTACGAGCCGCGCAACAGCTACGAGCGGGAGTTCATGGCGGCGACGCCTGCGCGCGTCGAGGCGGCGCGAGGCCAGGTGGCGCTCTCGGCCATCAACGCGCTCGCCATCCACCTTGGCAGCCTGACCGACCGCCGCAAGACACTGATCGTCGTCACCGACACCGTTGGCCATGCCGATCGGCGGCGCGGCCTGGACAATCTGCCGACGCTGGACACGATCATCAGATCGGCCAACCGATCCAACGTCGCCGTGTACCCGTTCGATCCAAGTGATGTCGTCGCCGGCCAGCCGGGGGGCGCCGATCTGAAGCGTCTGGCCGACGAGACCGACGGCAAGCCGATCGAGGCAAACGCCGACGCCGGCCTGCGCCGCGTGACAGCCGACTCGAGCGCGTACTACCTGCTGTCCTTTCGCACCACGCACCCCGACGATGGACAGTTCCGCGAACTGCTGGCGCGTGTGAAACGTGCGGGCGCCGTCGTGCGGTCGCGCAAAGGATACTGGACGGCATCGCCCGACGAAGCGCTGCGCACCGCGCTGATCGCAAAGGCGAACGCGCCGAAAGTGGTTGCGCCGGTTGAACCGCCGCCGCATGCCAGCACGCTCATCCGGCCGTGGTTTGGCGTGTCGCGCGGCGACAACGGCCGGACTCGCGTGACCTTCGTCTGGGAACCGACCGCCCACGTCCCCGGCGACCGCGTGCGCCGGACGGTGTCGAAGCTCGAACTTCAGGCCAAGTCGGCCGACGGCGCCGTCTTGTACGAGGGCCCGGTGGCGCCAACCGGTGCGGGCACGATCGAAGAGGCGGCGGGGACACCGGCTCGTGTGGTGTTCGATGCGCCGCCCGGCGTGCTGCGCCTGCGCATGTCGATTCAGGACGCGGCCGCGACGGTGCTCGATCAGGACGTACGCCAGCTGTCGATCCGCGATCTGAAAGGCGACGTCGCGCTCGGCACGCCGGAAGTGCTGCGCGCGCGGAACGCGCGCGAATTCCGCGCGCTCGACTCCGACAGCGCTGTGCCGGTGGTGTCGCGCGAGTTCAGTCGAACCGAACGGCTGTTGATTCGCTTTCGTGCCTACGGTCCGGCCGGCGGCACGCCCGTGATTTCAGCGAGACTGCTCGACCGGATGGGACACCTGATACATCCGCTCGATCTCATTCCGAAGACAGACGGAATGCACGCCATCGACCTGCCGCTCGCGGGCTTCGCGCCTGGCGACTACACCATCGAGTTCAAGTCCGCCAGCGGCGCGCGAGAAGCCGTCGAGCGGCTGGCCTTCAGGGTGACGTACTGATCAGGTGTTTGGCGCGAGCAGGCCGAGCGCCTCGGCGTACGCGCGCGTCAGGCGTTCGAACTCGCCTGTCGAGAATTGACTGGGGTGTTCGAGCGCTGACGGGAGGTCGAACGATCTCACCTGGCCGTCATCCATCAGCAACGGAAGAGTGATGCGGCGTGAGCGCGCCGGCTCGCGTTGACCGTTGGGCGAATCGGTCTGTCGAGCGACCTCGAACGGATTGGACGATCCGGGCGAAATGTTCGTCATCGACTACGGTTGTGGCGCAGGGCTTTAGCCCTGCGACTCTTCGCAGGCCTGAAGGCCTGCGCCACTAAAAGAGAACTGAAAACCGTTCAAGCGTACATCCCGCGCATGCGCGTGACGGTGGCCACGCGGCCGATGGCGACGATGTAAGCGGCGGTGCGCATGTCGACCTTGTACTTCAGCGACGTCTGCAGCACCGCTTCGAACGCTTCGCACATCTTGGCCTCGAGGCGCTCGTTGACTTCCTTCTCGGTCCAGAAATAGCCGTACCGATCCTGCACCCACTCGAAATACGACGTCGTCACGCCCGAGCTGTTGGCGAGGATGTCGGGCACGACGAAGACGCCGTGATCGTGCAGGTACTTGTGCGCGTCGGGCGTGGTCGGGCCGTTGGCGCCTTCGATGATGATCTTTGCCTTGATGGACGGCGCGTTGTCGATGGTGATCTGATTCTCGAGCGCGGCGGGAATCAGGATGTCGACATCGAGCGAGAACAGGTCCGCGTTCTTCAATGGCTCGGCGCCGGGAAATCCGTCGACTGTCTTGTGCTGCCTGACGTAGTCGAGCAACGCGGGGATGTCGAGCCCCTTCGCGTTGTGGACGCCGCCTTTCCAGTCGGTGACCGCGATGATCGTCGCGCCGACTTGCGACGCGAGAAGCTCGGCTGAAATCGAGCCGACGTTGCCGAAGCCTTGCACCGCAACCTTCGCGCCCTTGATGTTGAGGCCAACGTGCCTGGCTGACTCGCGCGCGGCGATCATCACGCCGCGGCCTGTGGCTTCGCGCCGGCCGAGCGAACCGCCCATCTCGATCGGCTTGCCCGTGACCACGGCCGTCGACGTGTGGCCGACATGCATGGAGTACGTGTCCATCACCCACGCCATGATTTGCGCGTCGGTGTTCACGTCTGGAGCCGGCACGTCCTTCTCGGGGCCGATGGCATCGACGATCTCGGCGACGTAGCGCCGGGTGAGCGCTTCGATCTCGCGCTTGGACATCTTCGTCGGATCGCAGATCACGCCGCCCTTGCCGCCGCCGAAGGGAATGTGCGCCACCGCGCATTTCCAGGTCATCCACGCCGCCAGAGCCGTGACTTCGTCGAGCGTTACTCCCGGGTGGAACCGGATGCCGCCTTTGGCCGGGCCGAGCGTGATGTTGTATTGAACCCGATAGCCGGTGAAGACCTCGATTTCCCCGTTGTCCATCTGGATCGGGCACGAGACCGTGATTTGTCGTTTGGGGCTCGTGAGGATCTTCCAGATGCCAGGTTCGAGGTTGAGGATGCGCGCCGCTCCGTCGAATTCCTGGAGCATCGCGTTGAAAATCGATCCCTGTGTGGACGCCATGACGCTCCTAGTTGGAACGCCGGAGCGTACCGTGCCCCCGCCGACTAGTCAATAGAGCGCACGCTTCTGCGCGTCACGTCATGAGCGACTGCGGTGGAGAAGCAGGGCCGGTGGATGGTGGGCAGGTATAATGTTCGTTGTATGAAAACCGTGGCCGAAACGGGTAAAGCGCGATGGCAACAGGAAACGCTCGAGCCGGCGCTCAAGAAATCGCCCGAGCGCGCCGCGAGCTTCACCACGATTTCCGGCCGGCCGATCGAAACGCTCTATACCGCTGAAGACGTCGAGGGGATCGACTACACCCGCGACGTGAACAACCCGGGTGTGTTCCCCTACACGCGCGGCATTCATCCCACGGGCTATCGCGGCAAGCTCTGGACGATGCGGCAGTTCGCCGGCTTCGGGACGCCGGAGGATACGAACGCGCGCTACAAGACGCTGCTCAAGGCCGGGGGCACGGGGCTCAGCGTGGCGTTCGATCTGCCGACGCTGATGGGTCGGGATCCCGATCACGAGCTGTCGCTCGGCGAAGTGGGGAAGTGCGGCGTCAGCATCATGTCGCTGGCCGACATGGAAACGCTGTTCGACGGCATCCGCCTCGGCGATATCACCACGTCGATGACGATCAATTCGCCGGCGGCGATGATCTTCGCGATGTATCTCGTCGTCGCCGAAAAGCAAGGCGCGGACTGGAAGAAGATTTCAGGAACGATTCAGAACGACATCCTGAAGGAGTTCATCGCCCAGAAGGAGTACATCTTCCCGCCGCGGCCGTCGATGCGTCTCATCACGGACATCTTCGGGTTCTGCTCGGAGCAGGTCCCCAAGTGGAACACGATCTCGGTCAGCGGATACCACATCCGCGAGGCAGGGGCGACCGCGGTCCAGGAACTGGCGTTCACGCTGCGCGACGGCCTCGAATACGTGCAGTGGGGCGTCGACGCGGGGCTCGACGTGGATGCGTTCGTTCCGCAAATCTCGTTCTTCTTCAACGCGCACAGCGATTTCTTCGAGGAGCTCGCCAAGTACCGCGCGGCGCGGTCGCTCTGGGCGCACGCGATGCGCGATCGCTTCCACGCCAGGAACGAGCGTTCGTGGAAGCTGCGGTTTCACAGCCAGACGGCCGGCGTCTCGCTCACCGCGCAGCAGCCGTACAACAACGTCGTGCGGACGGCGCTGCAGGCGTTGTCGGCCGTCCTCGGCGGGACGAACTCGCTGCACACCAACTCGCTCGACGAGGCGCTCGCGCTGCCGACTGCCGAAGCCGCCACGCTCGCGCTGCGGACGCAGCAGATCATCGCGCACGAGAGCGGCGTCGCGAACGTGGTCGATCCGCTGGGCGGATCCTATTTTGTCGAGCGGCTGACGAGGGACATGGAGGACGGCGCGCGCGCCTACTTCAAGACGATCGACGCGATGGGCGGCATGGTCGAGGCGATCGAGCGCGGATTCCCGCAGCAGGAGATCGCCGAGAGCTCGTACCGGTTTCAGCAGTCGTTCGAGCGCAAAGAGAAGATCATGGTCGGCGTCAACGCGTTCGTGCAGCAGGACGATCCGCCGATCGAGATTCTCTACATCGACGAGTCGACAGCCGACACCCAGCTCGCCAAGCTCGAGGCGCTCAAGAAGACGAGGAACCACGACGCGGTGGCGCAGGCGCTGGATAGTCTTCGCGCCGCCGCGCGTACGACGGAGAACCTGATGCCGCGCATCATCGACGCCGTGCGCGCGTACGCGACCGTCGGCGAGATGTGCGACGCCCTCCGCGAGGTGTGGGGGGAATACGAGGAAGTGCCAATCATTTAGGGCTCAGGGCTGAGGGCTCAGCACATCGGGCTGAGGGCTCACATATAGGGCTAAGGGCTTTCGAAGAAGCGGCTCTGAACCTTAAGCCCTGAGCCCTAAGCCCTAAGCCCTCTTTTAAAACTGATATGCGTAAGCTGAGAGTTGTCATTGCGAAACCCGGTCTCGACGGCCACGATCGCGGCGCCAAGGTCATTGCCCGGGCGTTGCGGGATGCGGGCATGGAGGTGATCTACACGGGTCTCCGCCAGACGCCGGAGATGATCGCCTCGGCGGCGCTGCAGGAGGACGCCGACTGCATCGGCCTGTCGATCCTGTCCGGCGCCCACAACCACATCGCGCCCCGTCTCATGGAACTGCTCCGGGAGAAGGGGCTGGACGACGTGCTCGTGGTGATTGGCGGCATCATTCCCGACGTCGACATCCCGAAACTCAAGGAAATGGGCATCAAAGGCATCTTCCTGCCCGGCACGCCCATGCAGGACATCATCGAATTCATCAACGCCAACGTCAGGGCCCGGGTGTAAACCCTGAGACTTAAAGTCCGGAGTCTGAAGGGCCGATAAGTCTGACCGTGCCGCATACCCTGCTTCTTGCCGACGACAGCGTCACGATTCAGCGCGTCATCGAGCTGACGTTTGCCGATGAGGACGTGACGGTCGTCGCCGTCGGCGACGGCGACCAGGCCATCGAGCGGCTCGAAGCGTCACCCCCCGACATCGTCCTCGCCGACATCGGCATGCCGGGGAAGAGCGGCTACGAGGTCGCGCAGTACATCCGCCGGTCGCCGAAGCTCGAACACATTCCGGTCGTCCTGCTGACGGGCGCGTTCGAGCCGGTGGACCAGGCGCGCGCCGACGCTGCGAAATGCGATGGCGTTCTTGCCAAGCCGTTCGAGCCGCAGATGGTCATCGGCCGGGTGAAGGAACTGCTCGGACGACCGCATCGCGCCGCCGGCGCTGATTTCGCGCAACCAACTGCCGAAGCGTCGGGCCTCGATTCGTCCGCGCTGCCGTCTCAGGCCTGGATGGCCACGGGCGTCGACGCGCCCGCGGCGGATCAGCCGCCGGCTGTTGAATACGGGTCGTCGTACGGGCCGGCGTCCACCGAGACGAACGCCAGCCTCGCGCACGCCGATCTCAACGCGTATTTCGATCGGCTCGACACCGCGTTCGAACCTCCGGCGTCTGGCTCAGCGCCGGCAGTAGAAGTTGGCAGCGGCACGGCAGCGGCGCCGTCAGCCGGGCTCGATTGGTTCAGCGCCCTCGGCCACACCGCCGACGCGCAGCAACCGGAGACAGCTGCGGGCGATCCCGTGGCAGATCTGCCGCTGCACGAGCAGTCATCGCCGGTCGCCGCGTCATCGGTGGTGCATCACGCGCCTGAGCATTCGCCGGTCGCTGAAATCGAGCCGGTACTGGCCGCCGCACACACTGAAGAACCTGCCGCCATCATCGCGGCATCGCCCGCGCCTGGTCCGGCAGCAATCGAAGAACCGCCTCACGCCGACGCGCCGGCAACCGCGCACGCCGCGATGGCCGAGCCCGAGCCGTCGTCCGCGCCTGTTGCCGAGAGCAGACCGGCGGTAGCGGCGACCGTTTCGCCGGTCGAGCGGATCGCGGCTGTCGAACCGGTGCGGATCGCCTCGCTCGGGCCGACGCGCGTCGCTTCGCCGTCTGCGCCTGAGCGCGCACTCCCGCTGACGAATCCGGCGCCTGTTCCTCCGCTCGCAGACGCCTTCGCGGCCTTGCTGGCCGCCGAGCAGGGCGCCACGCCGGGAATCTCGTCGTGGCCGGCGGCGCCAACCGCGCCGGCCACCGTGAGTGACGACACGATCGAGCTCATCACTCGCCGCGTCCTCGACCGCCTCTCCGACGCCGTCGTCCGACAGACCGTATCGGACATCGTGTCCACGATCGCCGAGCGTCTGGTGCGCGAAGAGATCGAGCGGATCAAGGCGTCGATCAAGTAACCGCCCGCAACGCGTTCCGGTCGCCACGAAACAGGCAATCACGAATCAGCGAGGCAGCTTCGCTAGTTGTCGACCTGCAGGTCCGGATCGTGGCCGAAGGTGTAGGTCGACGTTTGTGAACCCTGCGTGACGGTCGCCAGGACTCCCACGTTGAACTCGAAAATGTCGGTCCCGGAATCCTTCAACACGGGGTTATTGAACTGCAGCATGGCAGAGCCCCCGGTGGCGGGCTGGGGCAGCATGAACACGGTACACACGGGTGCCTTCCCCTGCCTGGGCGCGCCGTTCGGCACACCGAAGGGCGAGGCGTATTGCTGCTTGTTCGCACCGTGGTGCGGTCCGCGTCCAAAGACCGCGTAGATCTGGAAGTTGTTCAGCGTGTAGTTGTTCGGAAACGGCGAAACGCCGCTGACCTGAATACTTACCTGAATCCCCGATGCCAGGCTGATTGAGAACGGGGACGTGGGGTTGTCGGCGAGAAAAATCGGCGCGGACGTCTGCGACCCGATCGCGACGTTGAGCGTCGCGCCACTACCGGTGCCTCCGCTCGTCGGCAGAGCACCCGTGGGCGCCACGATATACGCCCCGCCCGTGAGCAGCGTGACGCCAGTGACGACGCCGTTGGCAACATTGGCAGTGAACGTCGCACCGGAGAACGTTCCGCCGGCCGCCGTCAGAACGTCGCCCTGCGTGTACCCGCTTCCCCCCGTCCCGACGGTCGCCCCCGTCGCCTGGTAGTACGACGCGCCCGTGAGATACCAGACCTTTGATCGGTTCGATGGCGAGTCCGCCAGAAATCTCCCGAAGTTGGCGTCGGAACTCGACGGATCGAAAACCAGTTGCAGCGTCAGTGATGCAGGCATGTGTGACCTTTCGTCGTGAGTCGTGATCGTCAAGACCTGGAGCGATCGACGGGCGCGGAAAGCAGGCGATGATAGCGGATGTCCGTGCGGAGTTGCACCAGTTCCTGTTCGGTCCTGATCTCCTCGAGCGAATACTTGGCAGCGATCGCCGAACCCAGATAGCGAAGGGCATCGTCGCGCTGACCAGCGACCTCTGACGCGATCGCCGCCTTGAACCACGCCTTGCCGGTCTTGTTCGGGAGGCGTTCGAACTTTCCCAGTTCCGCGAGCGCCTCGGATCGCTGATCGGACTTGGCGAGGTAGCCGGCGAGATTGGCGTGCAGCTCGGTATCGGTCGGGGCGGCGGCCAGCTTCTCGCCAATCAACGCAATCGCGCGCGCGTAGGCGGGCGCAGCCTTGGCCCGCATCCCCGGTGCCCAGCGATAGGCGTCTCCGAGATTCCCCCAGTTCACATAGTTGGTCGTCGACAACTCGACGGCCTTCTCGAACAGCGGCACGGCGTCACGGAAGCGGCCCTGTGAGTATCTCAACGTGCCGAAGTTGCCATAGGCCTGCGCCGTCGGCTCGATTTCGATCGCCGACTGGAGCGCGGAGGCGGAGTCATCGAGCCGACTGAGCATCATGTACGCCGCGGCTTTGTTCCGGAGCACGCGGGCGTTGCGCGGCGCCAGTTCCGTCGCCCGGTCCCACACTCTCAGCGCATCGTCGTACCGCTGGGTGCCGAAGTAGAACCGGCCTGCCACCATGTACGGAATCCAGCTGCCTTGGGCGGTGTCGATCGCCTTCTGGAACAACGCGTCGGCTTCGGTTCGGTTTCCCGACGCGTTCGCGATGCCAGCCAGCCCCAAATACGCGGACCAGCTCTTTGGATCCAGATCGCGCGCGCGTTCGAACTCGGTTGTCGCCTGGGCGCGCTTGCCGTTTTCCACCAACGCATTCCCAAGCGCAGCGTGTCCGATAGCCAGGTCCGGATTCAAGGCGACGGCTTGCGCCGCGGAGTCGCGGGCGAGACCGACCCAATTGGGATCGGGTGCGACGGTATTGCGCTGCAGGTACGCCTCGGACAGGCCGGCGTACGCGGCGGCGTATTGAGGATTGCGCGCGATCGCCGCCTGCATGTACTCGACAGCCCGATCCACGTTGCCCGGTTTGTCGTACCGGTCGAGCGCCGAGCGTCCAGCCTCGTACGCGTCGTACTCGCTGGTGAAGCCGGACGTCGACGTCGCCGCTGTTGCTGCAGGCGCGCGTCTCAGGCGGGGCGCCGCATACCACGCGCCTGCCGCAAGGATTGCCGCGGCGAGGACCGCCGCGACGACAAGCCAACGGCGACGGTTCACTGGCTTCTTTCGCGCCGCGAGCCTGATGGCCGCGGATCGCCTCATCGCCGCGGTAGGCTCGAAATCTGGAGAGGGCGTCAGTCCGATCGCCAGTCGAAAGTCGTTGAGCATCTCGGCGGCGCTCGGGTAGCGCTGGAGTGCGTCCGGCTGCAGGGCCCTGGTGACGACCTTCTCGAGTGGGCCGGGGCAATCGGGGCGTGCGGCCAGCACCGGATCGAATGTGCCCTCGATCAGCGCGTGCATCACGCTCAATCCGGAACCGCGGAACGGCGGCCGCCCGGTGATCATCTGGTACAGGATCACGCCCATCGAGAAGACATCGGACGGCGGCCCGACCATTTCTCCTCGCGCCTGTTCGGGAGACATGTATGCGAGCGTCCCGAGCACGTGTCCCGCGCCGGTGAGCCGCGCTTCGGTGCCCGTGTCGTCACTGACGCGCAGCGTGGCCAGACCGAAATCCAGGATCTTCAAGCTGCCATCGTCGCGAACCATGAGGTTGCCTGGTTTGAGATCGCGGTGAACCAGACCCGCGCGATGGGCCGCGGTCATGCCTTCCAGCATCTGCAAACCGTAGGTCGCGACCCCTTTGAGAGAGAGGCCGTCCGGCGGAATGCACTCGGCCAGCGTGCGGCCCGCCACCAACTCCATGACGATGAAGTCGACGCGGTCCGATGTGTCGATCTCGTAGATGGTGACGATGTTGGCGTGCGACAGGGCGGAGGCGGCGCGGGCTTCGCGGAGGAAGCGCTGGCGAAGGCTGTCGTCGTCCAGTTCGCCCGACGGCAGGACCTTGAGCGCCACGTCCCGATCCAGCCGGGCATCGTGCGCCTTGTAGACGACGCCCATCCCGCCGCGGCCCAGCAGCGCCGTCACGCGGTACTGCTGGAGCTGCCGTCCGATCAGCGATTCCATCGGAGGCGTCACAGTTGGCGAGACGATATCACACCGGTTCAGGCGCAAAGGCCCTTTGTCGCGCAACTTTTCGGTGAGGAACTGGACCGCAACGCTGGCGAAGTAATACGATCATCGGATGTCCGAGCCGGCGACGCCGTTGACGCGCGTGGATCCCTCACGTCTCCATCTGCCAGAGAAACCCGCCCTCGAGGGGCTCGAGGCGAAGTGGATGCCGCGCTGGGAGGAATCGGGCGTCTATCGATTCGCCCGCGTGCCGGATCGGTCCAGCGTCTATTCGATCGACACGCCTCCGCCGACGGTCAGCGGTTCCCTGCACGTAGGCCATGTCTTCTCCTTCACGCACACCGATCTCATCGCGCGTTTTCAGCGGATGCGCGGCAAAGCGGTCTTCTATCCGATGGGATGGGACGACAACGGGCTGCCGACCGAGCGCCGCGTCCAGAACTACTACGGCGTGCGTTGCGATCCGTCGCTGCCGTACGTCGCCAACTTCGAACCGCCGGCGCAGCCTCCAAAGCCGCCTCTCTCGGTGTCGCGGCCGAACTTCATCGAGTTGTGCGACCGGCTGACCAAGGAGGACGAGCGCGCCTTCGAGCAGCTGTGGAAAACACTCGGCCTGTCGGTCGACTGGTCGATGACGTACGCCACGATCGGGAAGCGCGCGCAGCGCGTGTCGCAACTCATTTTCCTGCACCATCTCGCGCGCGGGCTTGCATATCAGGTTGAAGCGCCGACGCTCTGGGATATCGACTTCAAGACCGCCGTCGCCCAGGCCGAGCTCGAGGACCGCGAGATGGCGGCGGCTTATCACCGGATCAAGTTCAAGCTGGCGGCGGCCGAATCGGGCGCGGAACCCGGCTTCATCGAGATCGACACGACCCGTCCTGAATTGATCCCGGCCTGCGTCGCGCTTGTCGCGCATCCTGACGATAGCCGGTACCAGCCGCTGTTCGGGAAAGAGGTCGAGACGCCGCTCTTCGGTGTCAGGGTACCCGTCCGGGCGCACGCGCTCGCCGATCCCGAAAAGGGCAGCGGCATCGCGATGATCTGCACGTTCGGTGACGTGACCGACGTCACGTGGTGGCGGGAGCTGAGCCTGCCCGTGCGCGCGGTCATCCAGCAGGACGGCACGCTGCGCGATGTGGCCTGGGGCACGGCGGGATGGGAGTCGGCGGATGCGGACCGCGCCGCGCGGTACTACGCCGACTTGAAGGGGCTGAACGCCGCGAAGGCGCGCGCCAGGATCGTCGAGCAGCTTCGGGAGAGCGGCGATCTGGTCGGTGACCCTCGGCCGATCACCCACGCCGTGAAGTTCTACGAGAAAGGCGATCGCCCGCTCGAGATCGTGACCAGCCGGCAGTGGTTCATCAAGACGATCGAGTTCCGCGAGCCGCTGATCGCCCGCGGCAAAGAGCTCCAGTGGCACCCGGAATACATGGAGACGCGGTTCGAGAACTGGGCGAACGGCCTGAACGGCGACTGGTGCGTCAGCCGCCAGCGATACTTCGGCGTGCCGTTTCCGGTGTGGTATCCGCTCGACGCGCAGGGGCGCGCGCAGTACGACCAGGCGATGCCGGCGCGCGAGGACCAGCTTCCCGTCGATCCGTCGACCGACGTGCCGGCGGGCTATCGAGAGGACCAGCGTGGTGTGCCGGGCGGTTTCATCGGCGATCCCGACGTCATGGACACCTGGGCGACCTCGTCGGTGTCGCCGCAGATCGTCTGCGGCTGGCCCGACGATCGGGAGCTGTTCGCGATCACATTCCCGATGGATCTGCGCCCGCAGGCACACGACATCATCCGCACGTGGCTGTTCGACTCCGTCCTGCGCGCGCACCTCGAGCACGACTCGCTGCCGTGGACGCACGCGGCCATTTCCGGCTGGGTGCTGGATCCCGATCGCAAGAAGATGTCGAAGTCGAAGGGGAACGTCATCACGCCGATGGCGTTGCTCGAGGAGTTCGGCTCTGACGGCGCGCGCTACTGGGCTGCCAGCGGGCGACCCGGCAGCGATACGGCCTTCGATCCCGGCCAGATGAAAGTCGGCCGCAGGCTCGCGATCAAGATTCTCAACGCGTCGAAGTTCGCGTTGATGAACACATCACAGGCCGCCGGGGACTCGCGCGGCGCACAAGCCGGGGCGATCACGGCGGCGGTCGATCGCGCGATGATTCGAAACCTGGCCGCACTGGTCGAGGAGGCGACGAAGGCCTTCGAAGGCTACGACTACGCGCGCGTGCTTCAGCGCACCGAGGCGTTTTTCTGGGGTTTCTGCGACGACTATCTCGAATTGGTGAAAGGGCGCCGCTACGGGGAACAGGGCGCGGACAGCGCCGCGTCAGCGAACGCGGCGCTCACAGCAGCGCTCTCGGTCATGTTGCGGCTGTTCGCGCCGTTCCTGCCGTTTGTGACCGAAGAAGTCTGGTCGTGGTGGCGCGAAGGCTCGATTCACACCGCCGCGTGGCCGACGCCGCAGGAACTGACGTCGCTGCTGGCGGACAACTCGGCGGACGCGGCGACCGCCGACCAGGCGACGTACCAGTGGGCGACCGACGTGCTGTTCGAAGTGCGCAAACAGCGGTCGGAGGCGAAACAGCCGTTGAAGGTGCCAATCACGAAGGTCACCGTGAAGGCCGAGGCCGCCGCCGTCGCCCTGATGCCGATCGTGGACGCCGACCTCCGCGCGGCGCTGCGGGTGCAGACGTTCGAGGCTGCCGCGGGAGAGCCGCGCGAGATTGTCGTCGCCGGCTACGGACAGCCCGAGTCGAACGTGAAATCTGAAATCTGAGATTTGAAATCTGAAATTCTCGACCCTACCGTCTACCGGGATCTCGTCCGGCGCGCGCTTGCGGAAGATGTCGGCGATGGCGACATCACGACCGACGCGACCGTCGCGCCCACGCTGATGGCGCGCGGCGTTTTCCTGGTGAAGGCCGATTGCGTGCTCGCGGGACAGGAAGTGGCCTTCGAAGCGTTCCGCCAGGTCGCCGCGGCCGAACATGGGCCGTCGCCGATGTTTCTGGCCGCGAAGCAGGACGGCGACGCCTGCCGCGCCGGTGACGAAATCGCCGATGTCGTGGCATCGGCACGGACGCTGCTCGTCGGCGAGCGGACCGCACTGAACTTTCTGCAGCGGCTCTCCGGGATCTCGACCCGTGCGCGCCGCTTCGTCGAGGCGGCGGACGGACGCATCACCATCCTGGATACCCGCAAGACCACGCCGACGCTGCGCGCGCTCGAGAAATACGCCGTTCGCGCGGGCGGCGCGTCGAACCATCGCGTCGGTTTGTTCGATGCGGTGCTCATCAAGGACAACCACATTCGTCTTGCCGGCGGCGTGCCTGCCGCCATCCAGCGGGCGCGTGCACATCGGCCAGGCCTGCCGGTCGAAATCGAAGCGGAGACGCTGGCACAAGTCGACGAAGCGCTTGCGGCGGGCGCCGACATCATCCTCGTCGACAACATGCCGACCGAGCGGATCCGTGAAGCGGTGACTCGCGCACGGGGACGCGCGAAAATCGAGATCTCCGGCGGCGTCACACTGGAGCGGATACCGGAACTGGCGGCGACCGGTGCCGACTTCGTCTCGGTCGGCGCGCTCACACACTCCGCGCCAGCCATCGATATCAGCTTTGAGATCGGACCAGCCTGATCGCGACGGGCTCGATCGCCCGTCGCCGGTACCTCGGGAGCTCACCGACGCGATCGATCGTGCGCGTCCCCGTCTCGGACGGTTTGCATCCACGTTGCTCTTTTTCGACTCGATCGGTTCGACCAACGACGTTGCGCTCGCTCGGGCAGAGGAAGGTCTGGTGGTTGTCGCCGACGAGCAGACCGCCGGGCGCGGCCGGCGCGGCCACACCTGGTTCTCGCCGCCGGGGTCGGGACTCTACGTGTCGGTGGTGGTTGCTCCCGCGTCCTCTCCGATCGATCCCTCGAGGGCGACCACGCTGTTGACGCTCGCCGCCGGCGTCGCGCTCGCGGAGGGCATCGAAGAGGGATGCGGACTTCAGGTCGATCTCAAGTGGCCCAACGACCTTCAGGTGTCGCGGCGCAAACTCGGCGGAATTCTCGCGGAGTCGTCCGGCGTTGGCTCGCGCGATTCCGTCGTCGTTGGATACGGTCTCAATGTTCTGTCGACGGCGTTTCCACGAGAGCTGGGCGACCGCGCGACGTCGCTGGAAACGGAACTGGGCCGCGCGGTGGATCGGCATCACCTGCTTGCCGAAACGCTTGCCGCGTTGTCGCGCCGCTACGAGGATCTGCTCGCCGGGCGGTTCGATGCTATCCTCGACGCGTGGCGGCGTCGGGCGCCAGGGGCAACGGGTGCCCGCGTCGCATGGACCACCAACGCGTCCGCGCGATCGGGTGTGACGGCCGGCATCGACGATCTCGGCGCGCTGCTGGTGAAGGTGGACGATCGGGTGGAGCGGATCGTCTCCGGAGAAGTGATCTGGTTGTGACAACGAGGCCTTGATGCTCCTGGCGATCGACGTCGGCAACTCCAACATCGTCCTCGGCGTGTTCGAAGGCGAGACGCTCATTCAGAGCTGGCGCCTGCAGACCGTGCGCGAGCGCACGTCGGACGAGCTCGGCCTGCTCGTCGAAGGACTCTTCGAGCACAGCCGGATCGAGCGCGTGCAGGTCCGCGGCGTGATCCTCGGCTCCGTCGTGCCTCCGCTCACCGGGACGATCCGTCAGATGGTACAGCGCTACTTCGGCGTGACCGCCGTCGTGGTCGAGCCTGGCGTCAATGCGTCCATGCCGATCCTCTACGAGAATCCGTCGGAAGTCGGCGCCGACCGCATCCTCAATGGCGTGGCCGCCTATGAAAAATTCGGCAAGGGCCTCGGCCGGCCGCTCATCGTCGTCGATTTCGGAACGGCGACTACGCTGGATGCGATTACGGCGAAAGGGGAGTATCTCGGCGGCGCGATTTGTCCGGGCGTGACGATTTCAGCCGACGCGCTGTTCCAGCGCGCGGCGCGCCTGCCGCGCATCGACGTCCGCAAGCCGTCGCGCGTCGTGGGGCGGACCACCGTCGGCGCCATGGAATCAGGACTCTTCTGGGGATACGTGGGAATGGTCGAAGGATTGGTCCGGCGGATGGACGCCGAGCTCGGCGGCAATGCTATCTGCGTAGCAACCGGCGGCCTTGCTGACGTCATCGCGCCGGAGACGCCGCTCATTCAACACGTCGATCCCGATCTGACGCTCCACGGCTTGAGAATCGTGTGGGAACGCAACCAGTAGACGAGTACTGCCGCGAGATAGAAACCTACCTGTGTCGGAAGAACGACGGCCATCTGATTCGGGTGGTCGGCCCATCCTTCGAGGTTGTCTCTGGCTGGGCGGAGCAAGGCGTCCCGCTCAAGGTCGCGTTCTCGGGCATCGATCGATATTTCGAGCGCTATTACCGGAAAGGCCCTCGGCGGCGGCCGGTCAAGATCGATTTCTGCGAGGCCGACGTGCTCGACGTCTTCGACGAATGGCGAAGGGCGACGGGGATTACCGCTGGAGCGCGTGTCTCCCACGTTGGCGAAGGGTCGGCTGACGGTGATCGCTCGGCTGAAAGCCTCGCGCTCCGAGACGAGCGCGAAGGCCCCGAGCTCCACGCAAGGCGTTCGTCGCTGCCCGCGCACCTGGAGCGCGTGGTCATGCGGCTGACCGCGGCGCGTGCGAGCGGTACGCTTGGCGATGATTTCGACGCGTTGATCGATCGGGCGGCCGCCGAACTCGATGCGGCTCGCGCCCGGGCTGGTGGCTTGCGGGGCGCCGCGCGCCAGGCGCTGCTCGACCGTCTTGCCGTGCTCGACGCGGAGATCGTCGGTCAGGCGCGGGCGACGCTCGACGAGGCGGCCCGCGCCTCGCTTGCGCGTGAAGCCGAATCGGAGCTTGCGGGCTTCCGGGCCGGCATGACGCCGGAGGCGTTCGCCCGCGCGCTCGAGGCCGCCATCGATCGGCTCGTGCGCGAGCGGACCAGGCTGCCCACGATCGCGTTCGTGTAGCCCATGCTGAAAACCGGCGATGTGATCCCGCTCGCGATCGAGAAGCCGGCGGTTGGCGGCGCGATGATCGCGCGGCACGACGGGCGGGTCGTCCTCGTGTCGGGAGCGATTCCGGGCGAGCACGTCCGCGCTCGAGTCGGCCGCGTCACGAAAGGCATGGCGCTCGCGGACGCCGTGGCGATTGACGAGGCTTCTCCGGACCGCCGCCCTTCGCCCGAAGATCCGTTGTGCGGCGGTTGCCTCTACCGCCACATCGCGTACTCGCGACAACTCGAGATCAAACGCCAGGTGATT
>Ga0268266_10003044_pt1 | contig 17175 bp, 15 predicted proteins | sample KBSS13metaG_FD_190356 | JGI IMG/M metagenome (GOLD analysis project Ga0268266, IMG submission 190356) | Switchgrass rhizosphere microbial communities from Kellogg Biological Station, Michigan, USA - KBS S1-3 metaG (SPAdes) (version 2) | ecosystem: Host-associated > Plants > Roots > Rhizosphere...
GACCCAGCCGCGCTGCGTCCGCACCCGGACAATCTGCAACCCGGGTGTGTGCCCCCCCAGCCTGTGCAGCCACACACCCGGCATGAGTTCAGAAGTTCCGTCGTGGAATACCACGCGGTTATCGAAGACCTTGCGCACCATCGCGACCACGTCTTCGGAATCGATCGGCGCACGCAGCGGCGCGCAGGTCATGCAGCGGCCCGTGGCATACGCCATCTCTTTGTCTTGAAGATGGTAGCGGGCGGCGGGGAACAGGGCGTGGTTGCCGCAATGATCGTAATGAAGGTGCGTGATGACGATATCCTCGATCGTCTCCGGCGCCACGCCGATCCGCTTCAATGTCTCGCCGGGGCAGGCCAGATGCACGCGGTGACGCCGCTCCGCCATTGCGGCATCGAAGCCGGTATCGACAAGCAGGACCCTGCCGTTTCCGCGGATCAGCCACACGAAGTAGTCGAGCGGCATGAGACTGTCGTGGGGGTCTCCGCCGAGAAAGTTGTCGGTAGTCCGCTGACGAGGATTCGTGGCGTAACGGATCGCCAGCACCTCGTAGTTCGGTGGCTCAGGCCCCACGAGAGCGCCCTTCCCGACCGCGCACGACGATGCCCGCCGCTTCTTCCGCCACCTGGACGATTCGCGTGAAATCCTCGTTAGGGCCGATCTTGCGCGCGGCGGTTTCCCAAATTTCCGCAACGGCTTCGCAAGCCGGCAGCTTCAGTCCAAGTGCTTGGGCTTCGGCGAGGCACAATCTGACGTCCTTCAGCATCAGGCCGATCGAAAAGCCTGCGTCAAAGCTGCCGGTAAGGATCTGGCGCGGAAACTTGTCGAGCGTCGCGCTGCTCCGGCCGCTTCCTGCATTGAGCACCTCAACCACCATCTCCGGATCGAGCCCCGCCTTTACCGCCATTGTCACGCCTTCCGAAGAAACGGAAAGAGCAGATGCGGACATGAGGTTGTTGATCACCTTCATCATCTGGCCCATGCCGGGCACCAAGCCAACATGGAAGATGCGGCCGAAAATCTCCAGAAAAGGTTGGGCGCGGGCGAGGTCGTCTTTGCTGCCGCCCACCATCAGTGCCAGCTTGCCGCTTCGCGCACCGGCAACGCCGCCACTCACCGGGCAATCGAGGAGGCCAACCCCCTTGTCCGCCAGATCCCTGGCCACTTGCGCGGCCATCGACGGGCCAGTCGTCGACAGGTCGACGATAAGGCGAACGCGCCCCCCTTCGGCCAGTTGGAAGGCAACTTCGCGCACGATCTCCGGGGATGGCAAACTGACGAACACGATATCCGCCAAGGCACCCAGTTCGACAGAGGACGCCAGAATTCTCGCGCCGTCCGCCGAGAACCTTTCGAGATTCTCGGGCGCCGCGTCGAACAGGAGGGGGTCATGGCCTGCATCGCGAAGACGTGCGACCATTGGCGCCCCCATATTCCCGATCCCGACGAATCCAACGGCGTCCATCAAGAACCCTCCCCTTCACACGAAACCTTTGATCAACATGTCCGTATAAGCTTAAAGATGAGAGATCAATCTCGATGTCATCAATCTCTCCAAAAACCTCATTTTTGCCGCTCGAACGGCGCATCCCCTCCTTTTCTTTCGCTTCCCCTCTGGCGGGCAACGCAGAATGACGCTAGAGCACATGTCCGATCAAGTAGTTGCCGCCCGAGGCAACCAGGGAGGGGGCTCGAATGGCTGAGAGTTATGTGCTGAGGCTTTCATGTGCCGATCGGCCGGGGATCGTTTCGGCAGTCACCGGCGCCCTGTTCGACCATGGCGCAAACATTCTCGAAGCTCAGCAGTTTGACGATCTTGAAGCGGGACGTTTCTTTGCGCGCCTGCAATTCGAAGGCATATCGGACGGAGCCACGCTGGAGCACTTCCGTGCGGCGCTCGGGCCGGTGGCGGCAAGGTTCGATATGGATTGGAGCTTGCGACCGCAGGGAGAGAAGCGCCGCGTCCTGATCCTCGCGTCCAAATTCGATCATTGCCTCGCCGACCTCCTCTATCGTTGGCGGACGGGGGAACTGCCGATGGACCTGGTCGGCGTTGTGTCCAATCACCCGCGCGAAACCTACGAGCGCCTTCGCTTCGACGATCTGGAGTTCCATCACCTGCCCGTAACCCGTGGCTCGAAGGAAGCGCAGGAAGCCCAGATCTGGTCTTTGGTTCAGTCGACGGGCGCTGATCTGGTCGTCCTCGCGCGGTACATGCAAATTCTGTCGGATGATCTCGCCGCCAAGCTATCAGGCCGCTGCATCAACATTCACCACAGCTTCCTTCCCGGCTTCAAGGGCGCCAAGCCTTACCATCAGGCGCATGCCCGCGGGGTAAAGCTCATTGGCGCCACCGCCCACTATGTTACGGCCGACCTCGATGAAGGCCCCATCATCGAGCAGGATGTCGAGCGGATCAGCCATCGCGACCGGCCAGACGATTTGGTGCGCAAGGGGCGTGATATCGAGCGGCGCGTACTCGCCAATGCCGTCCGGTATCATCTTACCGACCGGATCATCTCGAACGGCACCTCGACCGTCGTCTTCCCCGAATAAAGCCGCACAGGATTGTATCATGGCAAACCCAGCCAAGCCGCAGACCATCCCGCATGTTCCGGAAGTGCCATTCGACATCGCGCCGGTGACGTACACGCGCTTTGGCACGAGCTTCGAACCCTATGAATATACGGGGTGGATAGACGAGCAGATGTCCTGGAAGACAGGTTGCTTCATCGGAGACTGGTCGCCGTTATCGAAGCTGCGCGTGGTGGGACCGGATGCCCAAAGGTTTTTCTCCGACATCAGCGTCAATTCCTTCGCCAAGGTCGCGATCGGGCAGGCCAAGCACATCATCCTGTGCAACGATGCCGGCAAGATCATGGGCGAAGGCGTGTTGATGCGGGAGGGCGAGGAAAGCTTTCTCTTCACCGGTGGGCCGGTAATCCCCTGGGCGCAGTTTCTGTTCGAAGCTGGTGACTACGCGGCGGAGGCGACGCTGGTCAGCACCGAGCAATTCATATTTCAGCTGCAGGGGCCGACGGCGCTGTTCGTGCTCGAAAAGGCAACAAGGCAGCCGCAACGCGACATCGGCTTCATGCGCTTTCGTCCCTCGTCGATCGGCGACATGCGCTTCGAGGTCTTGCGCCAGGGCATGTCCGGCGAGATCGGCTTCGAACTGCATGGATCGGCCGACGAGGGTGTGGCTGTGTACAATGCCTTGCTTGAGGCCGGGGCGGAGTTTGGCATCAAGCGGCTCGGCGGTCGCACGAAAATGGTCAACCATGTCGAGGCGTGCTTCCCGACGCCAAATGTCGACTATATCCCGGCGATCTGGAGCGTGCAGGAATTCCTGGAAATGATGAAGCAGCGCGCACCTGCTTTCCTGCGTCTCTTCAAAGGGACTGGCAGCTATGAATATACCGATATCTCCGAGCTTTACCGCTCCCCAGTCGAGATGGGGTGGGCCCGGAACATCAAGTTCGATCACGACTTCATCGGCCGCGCGGCCCTGGAAAAGGAAGTCGCCCACCCGAGGCGAACGATGGTAACGCTGGTCTGGAACGCAGAGGATGTGGCAGACGTCTACGCATCGCTCCTCCGCGCCGGTGCCCCATACGACTTCATGGAAATGCCGCGCAATCTGCTGGGGAGCATGTGGGTGGACCGGGTAATGGCGGGCGGCCTGGACGTCGGTGCGTCGACCTCGCGATGCTACAGTTACTACTTCCGCGAAATGCTGTCCCTCGCGACGGTCGATGTGGAATTTGCCCAGCCGGATACGGCGGTGGAAATCGTCTGGGGGCGGCCGGGCCATGCGCAGAAAGTCATCCGTGCCAAGGTTGCGCCAGCCCCATACAAGCGAGACAATCGCAAGATCGACCTTGCCAGCCTGCCCTCCTATATATGATCTAGGTCCTGGCTTGCTCGAACCGCGGGGTGTATTTATGATCAGCGCTGCTCTACCGAGACCATTCGCGGTCGAAAAGAATGACGGGCATCATGGCAGGAGGGTGCGTCGTTGAGCAGGAAGGTCGGTCGGGCTGACGAAGCGAGCGAGGGGCAACCCAATACCCGCGACAGCCTGTACAAGCTTGTCGTGCGGGCCTTGCGCGCCGAAATTCTGACAGGAATCTACCCGATTGGGACGGCGATTCCTTCGGAATCCCAGTTGGTCTCGCGCTTCGGTGTCAGCCGCCATACCATTCGCGAAGCCTTGCGCCAGTTGCGAGAATTGGGGCTGGTCGAATCCCGTCAGGGCTTCGGCACGGTTGTCACGCAGCCTAGCGGCGCGCAGCAGCATTACGTTCACCGCGTCGATTCCATCAGTGATCTGCATGACTTCGGGGTGGAGTCCAAATATTCGGCCGACACCGCCCACATCGTGAAATCCGACGAGGCCCTCGCCAGCCGGCTTGGCCAGGAGGTGGGCAGCTCGTGGTTGCGGATCGAAGGCCTGCGCTTTGCGCCGGGTCGTGAGGATTCTCTGTGCGAAGTCGAAATCTTCGTGGCATCGCAATTTGCCGGCGTTGGTCGCTTGCTGGGACAGCGGGCTGGGCCGGTATATTCCCTGATCGAGATGATATACGGTGAGAAAATCGGCGAAGTGGATCAAACGATCCGGGCGATAAAGTTGAAAAGCAGGGAAGAGTCTCGCTTGAACGTTGCCGACGACGACACCTTGGTCGAGATCAAGCGCACGTATCGACTGCTGGACGGCACTGTCGCTGAGGTCACGTTCAATCGCTACCTGGCCGATAGCTTCAGCATGTCCATGAACCTCAAGCGCGTTCGGGGGTGAGATCGACCGCAAGGCCAGCGAACTATTGACCGCAGATCGAGGCCCGCCCCCGCGTGGGTTTAGCGAAGCGCAACGCGCAAATGCGTTACTTCCGTGACCGCGTTGGTATGGTGTGCGGTCCAGTCGCCAATCATCCGCATGGCAGGATAGCGCTCACGCAAAACCTTCACCAACTCATGAAGTTCTAGACGCGCAAGGGTTTGGCCGAGGCAGTTGAACGGACCTGCCCCAAACTGCAAAGAGCGTGGATGGCGTCGGCCAAAGCGAAACTCGTCGGCAGCCTCGAAAACGCCCTCATCGCGGCCCGCCGAGCGTACCGAAACGAAAATCCAGGAATCACCCGGAAGTTGCCGCCCCTCGATCTCGACTGGCGCCGGTATGTAGCGGAAGATCGTGCCGAAGCGGGGACGCAGCCGCATGACCTCTTCTACGGCGTTCGGAATGAGTGCCTCGTTCGATACCACCTGCGCCCAACGATCGCTTTCCTCAAGGAAGGTCCCGAACGCGAGGCCCATTTGATGGACGGTGTTGTCCACCGAGGCTTGGAGAAGTGCCGTTCCCTCGAAGATCAATTCCTCCTCGGTGAGGAGACCGTCAAGCTGTTGCTTGATCATGACAGAAGTGAAATCCTCGCCCAGCGATCCGGACGCACGGCGGGCATCGAGATGGGCGCGGACGAAATCGCAGGTCGCGTTGAATGCGTCGATCGATTCCTGACGCCGGGAGACATCGCCAGTCAGGATCGGGGCAAGCGTACTGTCCGACAGACGCGCTACGCGTGGCGCATCTTCGTAGGGCGCGGAAACGAGGTGGCAATAAACCCTTGGCGGAATCTTCCAGGCAATGTCCGCCATGAAATCGACCGAGTCGAGGTCATTGATCTCGTCCAGCACGCCCTCGATGATGCCCCGGATCGCCGAACGCAGCTTGTTGATCTGCGAGCCGCGGAACAGCGCGATCAGCGGCGCGCGGACATGATCGCGATGAGGGCCGTCGGTGCAGACGATCATCTGCTCCCAATCTGCGCGGATTTTGCCATCCACAATGCCAAGCTCGTCAAGGCGGCGTCGAAAGGACTTGCCCTTCTCCAGGTCTCTCGATTCCAACACCGCAACGCCTTCGCGAAAGCGCAGCACTTCGAAGCCACGATCGCTGCGTGCAAGCCAACTCCTTGCTCGTGCTGCGGCCAACTCGTCGAGCGAGGTCGTCTGGGCGTCGATCCAAGGCAGATCGATGTCGGAAGTATTCACGGTGTTCTCCACGATCCGAAAAGGCAGGGTCAAGCAGCGTGCAGGCGCACCCGCGCCTTGGTCCAAGCCTGGATGTTGTTGTTGATCAGCCTTTCCCCCGAGCCTGCCGGCTCTATCCGCTTCACCCGCCTTGCCAGGACCGACAGCAAGACCTCGCCTTCCAGCCGGGCCAGCGCCTGGCCCAGACATTGATGAATACCAGAACCAAAGCCGATGTTGGCCGACGTGCGCGTGAGGTCGAACCGCTCGGGATTGTCGTAGCGGTCGGGATCTCGACAGGCGGCATTCAGGAACAGGCCGATCTTGTCCCCTTTCCTGAAGGAGATGCCCTGCACATTCGTATCTTCGGTCACCACACGCCCCATCATGCGCGCGGGCGGATCGAAGCGCAGCCCCTCTTCGAAAGCCCTTTTTGCAAGGGCCGGATCGCCATGAAGAAGGTCCCATTGGTCAGGGTTGGCCGCCATTGCGTGCAAGCAGTTGCTGATACTGGCGATTGTCGTGTCGAAACCCGCGCCGAGCATCGTTTTGACGAGCAGGTCTGCCTCTTGCGCGGTGATCTCACCCTTGTCTGCCAGTTCGTACGTTCGCGCAGCAAGGCCGCCCGGCGCAACTTTGTCCCGCGTCGTGTTCTCCATCACCCAACGAAAGCCCGGTTCGCAGCGTTTCATGGAATCATAGAAGAATTGTGTGCGAGGCCCGACACCGTTGAAGACGGCCTCCCCGAACATGAGCAAATCAGACCGGCCGTTGTCCGGCAGCCCCAGCATATCGGGAAAAGCGTCCATGATGAAAGGGCGAGCGATGTCGGCAACGATGTCGACGTTGCCGGCGCGCGCAAGCGCCTGATCGACAATCCGCTCTGCGACGACAACGAATTGATCCCGAACCGCTTGCATCTGCACCGGCGTGAAGAACTGCATCAGGATTGCCCGGATGCGGCCGTGCTCGGGCGGGTCGTCGGTTACCAGGATCTGAGGCACCGCATTCATGGCATCGTTGAACGGGCGGTCCTTGGACGAAAACCTCCGCCAATCCCCGAGGATCGCCTTTACCGCGTCGTATCGGAAGACGCCGATCATGTCGTAACGGCTGAAATAGACCGCCGGCCCCAATTCCCGGAGCGCGCAGTCTTCACGCCGTGCCTCGACAATCGACTCTATCGAGAACGGGTCGGCCGGCGAAGTTTGGATGCCTTCCCGCAGGAGTCCTGTATCAGTGCCGTTCATTCGCCCTCTCCGCGACGCAGACATGTTCGTACAACTGATGCACTGATCCTTTTGCCAGGTCAATTCAAACAATCTGCGCGTGCACAATGCTCCATAGTTGGCCGAACCAGCCACACAGAAGCAGTCGCTGCGGCAAAAAATCTCACTTGTACGTACATACAAGGTGTGGCACTTCGTTCCGGCAGCTTGAGAGGAGCGTGATGTATGCCTGGCGAAGTTTACGAGCGGGGCCTTGCCCTGCGCAAGGAGGTGCTAGGCGCCGAGTATGTCGAGCGGTCTTTCGCCAATGCCGACGCGTTCAGCACCGCGATTCAAGAGCTTTCGACCGAATACTGCTGGGGTACGATTTGGTCGCGCGATGGGCTGTCGCGTCGCGATCGGAGCTTGTTGAACATCGGCATGATCAGCGCGCTGAACCGGCCGCACGAACTCAAGCTTCACGTCAAGGCGGCCCTGAGCAACGGCCTCACGCGCGACGAGATCAAGGAGGCTATTTTGCAAGTTGCGGTATATTGCGGAATACCCGCTGGCCTGGATTCAACCCGTCTCGCTCGCGAAGCCTTTGCCGAACTCGACGGACAAGATTGAATAAAAAGATAAAAAGAAAGTGAGGATAGGGTGACCAATCAACTCGGCAAGGACCGGTTTGCGCAAGATCGCCTGCAGCATCTCCAATCGGTCATTGAGTCCGACCTTGCGGGGGGCGCGTATCACGGCGCGGTGCTTAAAGTGGCACGGGGAGGCGAAGTTGGTCTCGATGCGGTAATTGGTCATGCCGATCGTGAACATACGCGCCCGCTCCAGGCCGATTCCGTGTTCACCATTTTCTCCACGACGAAGGCCTTCACAAACGTACTGTGCTTGCGCGCAATCGAACTTGGCCGGTTCGCGCTGACGACCAGGGCTTCCGAAATCATCCCTGAATTCAGCGGCGGCCTGCGCGGCGAGATCACCGTGTTCGATCTGCTGACGCACTCGTCCGGCCTGCCGATGCTGTTCACGCCCAAACCTGGCATGTGCATCGATCGCCTGGACGAGGTGGTGGCGGCCCTTTGCGCAAATGTCGTGTCGATCGAACCGGCAGGCGAGCGCGTCAATTATTCGCCGATGGCGAACCAGCTGCTGCTGGGCGAAATGCTGCGGCGTACGGATCCGCAAGGTCGCCGCTTTCGCGACATCGTCGCAGAGGATCTCTTCATGCCGCTGGGCATGATGGACAGCGCAATCGGCGTTCGCCGCGATTTGCAGCCCCGCCATATCGTGCCAGACTTTCAGGGCCACGCCCCCATCGATCACCTGAGCAGTGCCGTGCCCGGCAAGAACGGCGCCTATGAAGACCCCGATGCGGAAATGCCATGGGTAGGCGCGGTGTCCACCGTGCCCGACCTGTTCCGTTTCGCCGAGATGCTCCGCCAGGGCGGCACCCTCGACGGCGTCCGCATCCTGTCTCGCGCCATGATGGTCAAGGCTACCAAAAACTGGACAGGTGACAAACCCAACGAACTCTACAAGATGCTGGCGCATAAACGTGGCTGGAAGCCTTCTCCGGCAGGTATCGGGCTTGGCTTCACGGTCCGCACCGAACATATCTGCCATCACATGTTCGGCACCCTGACTTCGCCGGGGACTTTCGGCAACTATGGTTCGGGCAGTGCGCTGTTCTGGATCGATCCGACGCTCGACATGACCTTCGTTTGCCTCACCGCGGGCCTGCTGGAGTCAAACGACAACATTGTCCGTTTCCAAAAGCTGTCCGACATCGCCGCCTCGGCGGCAGTGTAGTCTGCGCCCGTTCATGGCCATGCCACTTGCGATCTTGCCGGCACGAGGCCCGCTCGGCTCGACCGAAGCGGAGGCCAACGGCGTCGAGGTGTTCATCGAAAACCTGGAAATCGGCGCCCATATCGGAGCCCATGCGCACGAACGCGGCGCGGCCCAGGCGCTACGGATTGATGTGCGTCTCTCCGTCACGCAGCCCGCCATCGACCGCCTGGATCACGCGGTCGACTACGCGGAACTTGCCGACGCCATTCGTGGGCTTGGCTGCAGCGAGCATATCGTGCTGATCGAGACCTTTGCGGCGCGGGTGGCAGACATCTGCCTGGGCCTATCCGGGGTTTTGGGAGCCGCAGTGGAAGTTCGCAAGCCCGGCGCCCTGCACCCGGCGACCGCAGGGGTCAGCCTGGTGCGGGCTGCGGGCGGCACTTCGAGGAGAGAACGATGCGGACATTGATCACCGGTGCTGGCGGGTTCGTCGGTTCGCAGCTGCTGGGCTTGCTGTTGAGCCGCGCCTCGGCCGGGGACGAACTCGTGGCTGCCGATATCGGCTTCGCGCAGGACGATCGACGGCCGGGTGTCGTCTACCATGTCGGCGATTTGCAAGAGGACGGGGTGATCGAGCGCCTCTTTGAGCGACCATTCGACCGCATTGTACATTTGGCGACGGTCGCAGGGGTAGGATCTGAAAACTTCGACCTGGGCAAGGCAACGAATCTCGATGCAACGATGGCCTTGCTGGAGGCTGCGCGGCGAAGCGGCGTCAGGCCGCGCTTCGTCTATTCAAGCTCGGTCGGCATATTCGCTGCGCCGCTCCCGGCCGTTGTGGATGACGCGACCCTTCCTGTTCCCACCAACAGTTATGGCACCCACAAGCTCGTCTGCGAGTTATTGCTGACCGATTATACGCGCGCCGGCTTCATCGATGGCCTCGCGCTGCGCTTCCCTGGCGTCATTGCCCGTCCGCAGGGATCGACAACGATGTTGTCCGCATTCCTCAACGACGTGTTCTATGCAGCCGCCGCAGGACGAGCGTTCGTTCTGCCGCTTGCTCCAGGCGATGCCACCTGGGTCATGTCACTGCATCTCGTGGCACGAAACCTTGCCCACGCACTGGAGTTGCCATCGGCCGATTTGCCGCCCCGGCGCTACTGGTCGCTTCCGGCACTTCACGTGACAATGGCAGAGCTGGTTGAGGCGCTTGCAGAACGCTTCGGTTCTCGCGTTTCGGATTTGATCGGCTTCGCACCCAATCCCGAACTCCAGCAAAGGTTCGTCTTTCCGCCTCTCCTTGCCGCCGGAGCGGAAGAACTCGGCTTCCTTGGCGATAAAACGACGCGGGCGTTTGTCGAAAATGTACTGTCGACGAACGCCACACTGGCGGCCTCGTCGACGCCGTTCAAATCCAACCTGAGCGAGGCATGACAATGACGGGTATGACTGATCTTTCGGGCAAAGTGGGCGTGGTGACTGGCGGCGCATCGGGCATCGGCAAGGGTATTGCAAAGCGAATGCTCGCGGCCGGCATGAAGGTCGTCATCGCCGATGTGGAGGATGGCCGCCTGCAAGAGGTGGCATCCGAACTCGGTGTTCTGGGCGTGCAAACGGATGTTCGCCACTACGCTTCGCTGGAACAGCTCGCCAAGCGTACGCTCGACGCGCATGGGGCGGTCCACGTCTTGTGCAACAATGCGGGCATAGGCCCGATGGCTCCGATCGCAGACCTGACGCTCGCCGACTGGCAGTGGATGATCGATGTCAATCTCTGGGGAGTGATCCACGGCGTCCATGCCTTCTTGCCCATTCTGCGGGCGAACCCTGACGGAGGCCATATCGTCAACACCTCGTCGATGGGTGGGCTGCGCACCTCACCGACTCTCGGCCCCTATGCCGTGACAAAGTTCGGCGTGGTGGCCCTGACGGAGACCCTTGCCGAAGAGCTGGAGGCCGAGGGTTCAAAGGTCGGTGCGAGCGTGCTTTGCCCGGGCCCTGTTCGCAGTGATCTCGGCCGCAGTTCACGCAACCGGCCCGTGGAAGTGGCCGAGGGGCACCTCAAAGATGTCCTGCTCGAGGATGCCGCCCATTTCCAAAACACGGTCATCCCTTATGTCGAACCGGACGACGCGGGTGAATTGGTCATACAGGGCATCCGTCGCGGCGATCTCTACATTCTCACCCATCCTGAAATGATGGGCTTTGTGAACGAGCGCCATGAACGCATCGAAGCCGCCACGCGCGCCGCTCTAGCCGCCAAATCCCGAGACTGACACACTGCCAACCGTCGCAGGCGCTCAAGGATTTGCCACGTATCCGGACATGTATTTCAAGATCACGAGTTACGTAAGCCGCGCACAAACGGCATTATCCTCGTTCTTGTGAAACATGTCCGGACATGATATCTCACTATCCAGCCAAACAATAAAAACGGCGCTCGGACGCCGAACGAGAGAGGGGTGGACAATGCGTATCTCGCGATTTCTCCTGAATAGCTGTTTGATTGCGCTCGCAGGAGGAGGATGGGCGGCACCCGCCCTGGCCCAGACTACACCGCAGACCGGCGCACCGGCGCATATGGACGAGGTGACGACGAGAGAGATCATCGTAACCGCGCGGCGCCGCAACGAACGATTGCAGGATGTGCCCGTAGCGATCTCCGCCTTCAACGAACGGGATCTGTCACGATATTCCAGTGGCTCGGTGAATGACATCGCCGCGCAGACCCCGCAACTGGTCATCAGTGCGCCCAACGGTCCGGGGGGAAGTTCGATAAACTTGCGCGGCGTGGGATCGGCGTCGACGACATCTTCGGTAGACCAGGCCGTGTCTATCAACATCGACGGCGTCCAAGTCAGCCAATCGAACTTCATCGCGCTGGGAACCTATGATCTCGATCACGTCGAAGTCCTGAAAGGCCCTCAGGCGCTGTTCTTTGGCAAGAATAGCCCTGGCGGTGTCATCTCGCTCTCGTCAGCCAATCCGGGTCGCACGCTCGAGTGGCGGCTGCGCACCAGCTACGACTTCAACAATACCGGCCTGCTTACCGAGGGAATGGTCTCGACGCCGCTGACCGATACGCTGGGCATCCGCATTGCCGCCGCGTACAAGGACCAGGATGGCTGGTTCAATAACCTGCCTGCAACGTTGCCCGGATCCACCGTTTCAGACAAGACAAGTCCCAAGTCGAAGGAATATTTTGTTCGTGGCACACTGAAATACGGCACCGATTCCGACGTATTCAATGCCACGCTGAAGCTTGCCTACGGCCAGACCGACCGCGACAACGGCTTGTATTCGAATGGCCAGTTGCTGTCTTGCCCTGGTGGAACGCTGTCGTTCCCGATCCCCGGCTTGTCGAACGATTGCAAATTGGACCGCAACTACAGCGAACCGAATCTGGCTCCCGACGTCGTGGCCACGGCACCGAAGGTGTTCCGTGACGGCCGGCCTTATTTCGAAAACCGCCTGCTGCTGACGTCGCTCACGGCGAACTTGAAAGTGGCCGACGCCCTGACGCTGACTTCGGTCACCGGCTATTTGCGACTGCGCGAGCGCTTCACGGCCAACTACAACGAGAACGGATTTTCCCAGTTCGGGACGGCCTCCGATCAGTTGCAGCGCCAGTTCACTCAGGAATTTCGCCTGGTTTCGTCTTTCGAAAGCGCGTTGAATTTCACCATTGGGTCCTTCTATCAGAACGCGAAGCTGTCTTTGGCAATTCCCACCACGCTTGCTGCCGGCTTCTCGCCGACAGGCTCGGCGCTGATGATCGAGGACGACCAATTTGGCCTGAAGACCGAAGCATATTCCGTTTTCGGCCAACTGATTTGGAAGTTCGCGCCGCGGTGGGAACTTGCCGGCGGTGCGCGTTACTCGCACGAAACCAAGTCGGAAAACGCGCGAAGTCTATTGGCCGGCGTGGCCTATCCTTTCCTTGACCCCAAGCGCTCGTTCAACAATGTCTCTCCCGAGGCAACGCTCAGCTTCCGGCCAAGCCGCAATCTCACGCTCTACGCAGGATATCGCCGCGGGTTCACATCGGGCGGGTACAATCTGGTCCCCCTCGCCTTCAACCCGTTTGCAGTCAACGACAACGGCTTCAAGCAATCGACAGTAGAGGGCGGCGAGTTCGGCGCAAAGGGCGCCATCGCCCATGGCCAAATCCAGTTCGACCTCGCGGTCTATGAATACAAGTACAAGGACCTCCAGCTTTCCACATTCGATTCCGCAACCGCTGCGCTTAGCTTGCGCAACGCCGGCCGCAGCCGGGTTCGCGGTGTCGAAGTCTCGGCGAACGTCCGCCCCGACCAGATCGATGGATTGTCTCTCCGCAGTTCGGTTGCCTATAATGACGCGCGCTACACCTTGTTCGACGATGCCGGTTGCTACACCGGCCAGACCATCGCGCAAGGCTGTTCGGGGAACATCACCGGTGGCGTTGCACGAACCCAGAACCTGACGGGTTCACGGCTTGAGCGTGCGCCGGAATGGTCACTGAATTTTGGGGCGAGCTACGATCATCCGATTACCTCCGGCATCGCCATTGGACTGACCGCCGATGCCTATTACACGGGCAGCTTCTTCTCGGAATCGACGCACGATCCGCGTGCGACCCAGCGTGAAGCATGGCGCTACAACGCCGGGGTCAAGGTGCACGGTCCGGACGACGGATGGGAACTCGCGCTGATCGGGCGCAATCTGACCAACGTCTTGCGCGCGGAATATGTCTTTGGCCAGCCCTTCACCGGATTTGGCACGGGCACCAGCGGGCCAAGCCGAGGAGCAGATCTCGTGGGCGTCAATGGCACGCCGCGATCGGTCGTGCTGCAACTCACCTTGCGTAATACGCTTTTCAAATAACCTGGCAACCAACCACGCGAGGTGATGTGCTCCCCTGATCGTTACCGGCCAAAGGCACCGTGTCTGGGGGCATGCCCCCCAGACACCAGGGGAATCGCATATGGCCTTGCGTTGTTGGGTGAATGGAATTCTGGGGTTGAGTAAGCCCCTGGATTTCTGGACGCCTTCCGCTTTAAAATGTGCTGTCGCTCGAACTCGACGGGCGACAGCATTTCATTCCTGACCTGCTCGCGCACCGGATTGCAAAACATCTCGACGTGATCAAACACGCCCTGCCGAGCTTCCTCGCGGGCTTTGTAAATCCGGCGCCAAATTGTGAGCGCGGACGAAGGCAACCCAGTCCATGCTGGTCAACCGCGAACGAAACGCGCAGCGGCTCACCCAGCAAAATCAACGCGTCCAAAAGCGCCATTTCCCATGCCTTGCGTCGTATTCTGGGGTAGCCCAGCGCGCTGCCGGAGGGTGCACATGGAGGAGACCGGGCGGCCGTCGCGCAGCTTGCCGCCGATCCCCAATGAGGCGCAAACGTCGATCTGGCATTGGCCCAAATCGCGGCGGCGCGGCGGCATCCGTCTGAAGCGCGTCGTTTTCTAGACGCTTCGGCTCCCGCATTCTCGGCCGCCAGCGCCGAGCCCTATCAGGTCAGGATATGGAAACGGCTGGATCGAGACGTTCCGAAAACGAACGGGAACGCCCGCTCGATTTGACGCCGATGCTCGTTCTCGATGGTCGTGTGGAACTGTCAGTACGGAAGCAAAAAAGCAGCGACGCGGTTGTAGGATTCGTCATAACCCAGCACCACGAGATCGGCGTGCATCTGCCTGGCAGTGCGCCGCTGCTTGCGCGAGATCAGCGTTTTGGTTCGGTTACCGGAATTGCGCCGCCAGGCACTGGCTGACCTTGAACGAACGCGCGTACGTCACGAAGAAAGGCTTTCTGCCCCGGCGCGTCCGAATACAGCATGTGCCCTGCCGCATAATAGGTCAAAGTCGACTGCCCTTTATGCCCCATTCGAGCAAATGCATTTTCATCCGCTCCCATCGACGCGGCCCGGTCGTAGAGGCCGACACCTACGAGGATTCGCAACTTGGGGTCTTCGCGCATCTGGCGAGAGAGCGATGCCAGTCGCGCTGCGTTTGGAATAAAGGTCCAGTTCCATTTAATCGCGCCGGGCGCAATCGAGTGATAGTCTCCCAGGCCCTTGACCTTGAGCGTTTCGGCCGCGACGCGCGCCATGTTCTTGTCGACACCGCGCATCATGGCATCCCAATCACGCTCCTCGTCGCTTGGCGCGGTCGCTGCCGCTTCGGTGTATCGGATATCAAACAAAGTCAGCATCTTCCCTTCGGACTTCAGAAGGTCAGTTGCGGGTGCTTTAATGACGAGGTCATTTTTCGAGTAATAATCGGCCGACAGTCCCGTCAGGGTAGCAAGTTTCCTGGCAATCTCGTCCTTCTCGATGTCGGGCAATCGATTGCCCAGCAGCAGGGCGTGAACGTACGGCCCCAGCGCGAACGCCCGCGCTTTGTCGACAGCCTGAGCGAGGCTCTGTGTGCGATTGTCGATCAGGCCGTAATACCAACTCCAGGCTGCCACATCGATCACCCGACTGACCGCGTCCAGTGGTTCGGGATCGGGACCTGTGCTGGCGGGTACGGGCCCGGACACCATCACCATCCCGGCCAGCCGCACCTGCGACTTCAGTCGTGCAAGATCGCGCCCGACGTGAATGTTGCGGTGCGTTCCGAAACTTTCGCCGACAAGGTACACCGGTGATCCCGTGCGGCCATGATCTTCGAGCCAGCGCCGGATAAGCTGCACGCACGCGGCGGAATCGGCATCGCTGTTTCGGAATGTCTGCGGATCGATCCCAGGCAGCAGGCGGCTATATCCGGTTTCCGGCGGATCGATGAAAACCAGATCCGCAACATCCAGAATTGTATCGGGATTATCGACGAGGGGCGTGGAAGGGTCCGCCTGCGCTTCGGCATTGAACCGTGCCATCTTTCGCGGTCCGAATGCGCCCAGTTGCAGATAACTGGATCCGCCGCCAGGTCCGCCATTGTAGATGAACAGGACGGGGCGCCCGGTGCTGGTCGCCAGACGTGTCCGGACGTAGTCGATCGTGAACAGGCTGGCGGCCGGCCGGCCGTTGCGATCCTTGACGATCGTTTCGCCCACCGTCGCGTCGTAATCCACAACCTCGCCGCCGAAAGTACCGCGATGATGCGTGACGAAGCGACGCGGCCCCGCCTCCGCCTCCAGAGTCTCGATTGGCCAGCTGGAGCGATCGCCGGACACGGACAGCGCCGGCTTCTGTTGCGCCGCGGCCGGCAACGCCCCAAGCATCATGAGCATCAACGCGGCGCATCGCGAGCCGGCGACAAGGAATGTCGGCCGGCTCGGCCATAACGCGCGAAACGATTGAATCACGGACAAATGTCGATCCCTTTCCTCGAAAAACTTGGCGTCAAGGACGGATGATACCGGTTGCGCCATCTATCGCGATCACAGTGCCGAAGGGCCGTGAGAGATTCTGGAGCCGTGCCAAAATTTCTCGTGCGCGGAAGGAGGTGGCCAAGCGCGTGCCATGGCCCGCCGTTCTGTCGAGGGGTTGGAGCCGAACCTCGCGTAGTATCCCATCCTCAAACTGCGTTGTGGCAATAAAGCCTTCGCTCCAACTTTCCGGCTGCTTGAAGGCCCGGTCCTTCGGATTCCGGCTGTCCCGCTGGGCGCCGTCCTCATATCGCTCGGTCTTTTGTTCCTGGGTCAACACGACATTGCCGCCGAACAGAAACACTCCCAACCCGTAGAAAATCGGCTTGCCACGGTAGATTTCTATGCCGCGCATCGAATGGGGGCCTCCTCCCATCACGACGTCCGCGCCTGCGTTCACTGCGTCGTGAAACAAGCGCACCAGGAAATCTGCCGGTGGGCCGGATGCCAGATCGTCCATGCTGTCGTCATTTTCATGCGCGTGGATCGTGAAAACCGCGACATCGGCGTCTCGCTTCCCAGCGCGGATGGCATCGATAATTGCATCGTGATCGACAACGTTCATGTCATAGATCACACGGGGACGAGGACCGACTCGGTATCGCTTCTCAATCGGCTGCGCAAACGGCGTATCTACCGAAACGATGAGATCGCCCTGCCCCTGTTTTTGCCCCCATGCAGCGCGGAGATGACGCATCGTGCTGGCGTTGACGATCTCTATCGGGCGTACACGAAGGCCGCTGATGCCCGGTCGGGCCGGCACCCCGTC
>Ga0268266_10003045_pt1 | contig 17168 bp, 14 predicted proteins | sample KBSS13metaG_FD_190356 | JGI IMG/M metagenome (GOLD analysis project Ga0268266, IMG submission 190356) | Switchgrass rhizosphere microbial communities from Kellogg Biological Station, Michigan, USA - KBS S1-3 metaG (SPAdes) (version 2) | ecosystem: Host-associated > Plants > Roots > Rhizosphere...
CTCCTACGCAAAACCGGGCGGCTGGAATGACCTCGACTCCCTCGAGATTGGCAACGGCGACAAGGACGGCATCACTCCCGCCGAGCGCCAGACCATGTTTACCCTTTGGGCCATCTCCTGCGCACCTCTCTACCTCGGCACCGACCTCACCCGCATGGACCCCGCCGACCTCGCCATCATCACTAACAGCAACCTCATCGCGATCGATCAGGCCGGCATACCTGCCTCCCCGCTTGACCTCCAGCAACTCCGCAACAAGCCCCAGCAGGTGTGGTTCACCAAAAACCGCGACGGCTCAGCCACTCTCGCTCTCTTCAATCTGGGCACCGACTCCGCCGCCATCAAATTTGACTGGCGCGAACTGGACGCCCTTCGAGACACTCATTTCTCCTCGCATCCACCAGCTCTCACCGATCTCGTCACGAACCAGACCATTCCTGCTTCGCCCGAAGACCTCAACATCACGCTTGAACCCCACGCCTCCCGAGTCTTCCGACTGAATCCTGTGCGGTAGCTCTCATCCCATCGCATAAATTCAAGCGAACTATGCGTTTCGCTTGATATGGGACCAAAGCTGTCCTATAAAGAAATAGGACCAATTTGGTCCTCAATCTCACTTGGCAGCAGTACTGCACAAACTATGAATAGCCGGACTTTGCCCCTCTCTCTGCTGCTCGTTGCGACCTCTGTTGTTGGACAGGGCCCGAATCGGCGGCCGACACCTCCGCCCCGTGTTGCCCTTCTTGCCCTCGACACCAACGGCGACGGCAACCTCTCTGTCGAAGAGATCGCCGCGGCCAGTGCTGGCCTCATCACGCTCGACAAGGATCACGACGGCCAGCTCACCTCGCTCGAGTACCTGCCTAACCAGGGCGATCCCGCCGCCAACAAACCCGACGAAACCGTCCAGCGCCTCATGGCACTCGACCGCAACGGTGATGGCGTTCTATCGAAAGACGAAGTTCCCGAGCGCATGCAGGGTCTCTTCGATCGCACCGACACCAATCATGACGGCAAACTCACTCCCGATGAGATTCGAGACTCTGCCAAAACCCAAAGCAGCCCCGGCGGTCGCGCGCAGCGCTCAGGGGAAGCCACTCGTATGGATCCCGTCCTGAACGCCATCGACACCGACCACGACGGCATTCTTTCTGCGGCAGAGATCGCAGCAGCTCCCACTGCTCTTAAAGCCATCGATAAAGATGGCGATGGTGAACTTTCCTCAACAGAACTTCGTCCTAAGCAGATGACACCCACCGACCGCGCAAAACACATGCTCGACGAGTGGGATACCAACAAGGATGGCAAGATCACGAAGCCGGAGGCGCCTGATCGTATGCAGTCGCAGTTCGAAAGCATCGACACCAACCACGATGGCGTTCTCACCGAAGACGAGCTCACCGTCTACTTCGCGAGCATGCCGCAGCAACAGCCTCGCCGCGAAGGCGGAAACAATCAGGCCCCCGGCCAGCAAGGACCGCGCCCTTAATTCCATGACCTCTCTTAAGATTGCTGCCACACTTTCTCTCGCTCTTTCGCTTCCGGTCGTCTCTGCGCAATCACGCTCGAACACGCATGTCTTCTATCACGAGAACGTTCTCGGCACATCGCTCGAACTCAAGCTCCGCACCACCAGCGATGCCCAAGCCACTCGAGCCGAGGCTGCCGTGCTCCGCCAGATCGATCGCGAGAACCATATCCTCAGCGCCTGGTCGTCGACGAGCGAGTTCTCTCGCTGGACCCGCACCCACAACACCCCGGTTCACGTCTCGCCTGAGCTCTACGACGTCCTCGACCTCTTCGACCGCTGGCACCAGCAGACGGCAGGCGCTCTTGATGCCTCGGCAGAGACCGCAGTGCGCGCTTGGAAGCTCGCCGCCGTCGAGAACCGTGAGCCCACCGACGCCGAGCTTCAGAAGGCCGTCGTTACCATGCAGCGTCCGCACTGGTCGCTCGATCCCGCACATCGCACGGCAACTCATCTCGATGATGCTCCCATTGCTCTGAACTCCTTCGCCAAAAGCTATATCGCGAGCCGGGCTGCCAACGCTGCCCTTGCAGCGGGAGCGACGGGCGTGGTCCTCAACATCGGAGGAGATATCGTCCTCCGCGGCGATATCTCCGAGCGGGTTGCAATCACCGATCCGCGCGCCGCAGCAGAAAACGATCCGCCGATTGATCTCATCCGCCTCTCCAATAGGAGCATTGCGACCAGCGGCGACTACAAACGTGGCTTCGATATTCACGGCGTCCACTACTCCCACATCATCGATCCACGCACCGGTGAAACCGCTGAGTCCGTTCTCTCATCAACCGTGATCGCCCCCGACGCCGCTACAGCGGGAGCCCTGGCAACTGCGTTCTCCGTCATGTCTCCGGAGCAGAGCCGCCGTCTCGCTGCCTCCACTCCCAACGTTGACTATCTCCTCGTCCTTCGCGATGGCCGTACGATCGCCAGCCGCGACTGGTCCGCTCGCGAGATGCCCCGGCTTCAGACCGTGTCCTACGCTCCGCAAAAGAAAGCAGCTGCATCTCTGGATCTGCTGATCAATCTCGAGCTCGCTCGCATCGACGATCCGCGCTACCGCAGACCCTATGTCGCCGTGTGGGTTGAGGACTCCGACCACTTCCCTGTTCGCACACTTGCTCTCTGGTTCCAGAAGCCCCGCTGGCTCCCCGAGTTGAAGTCCTGGTATCACGCAGATCAGGTTCGCAACCTCGCCGAAGGCACGGACCTTTCTACTACTGTCTCTTCGGCAACGCGGTCGCCTGGAAAGTACACCCTGCGCTGGGACGGAAAAGACAATGCAGGCAAACCCGTCAAACCCGGCAAGTACACCATCTTCGTTGAAGCCTCACGCGAACATGGGACCTACGGCCTGATGCGTCAGGAGATCAATTGGGACGGCAAGACCGCTTCCCAGTTCACTCTGCCCGGTAACAAGGAAATAGCGAGCGCCTCTCTTGACTACGGCAAGCACAACTAGTTCTTCTAAAGAAACCAGGCCGGCGCGCGCGAAGCAGCCTGTAGCTCTTCGCGCTCATCTGCGCCGCAAAACCGCCGTCGTTGCTCGCTGGCTCCATATCTATCTCTCGATGGGGTCTTTTGCCATCGTCCTGTTCTTCGCCGTCACCGGTCTTACCCTGAATCACGCCGACTGGTTTTCCAATCAGGAAAAGACCGTTCATGCGGTCGGTCAAATGCCGCAAAACTGGCTTCGTCCCTCCGACCATGCAGACCCTGAAAAGCTCGAGATCGTCGAGAGGCTCCGCTCCGCAAATAAGCTGCATGGCGCCGTCTCCGACTTTCGCGTCGACGACGATCAGGTCTCCGTCTCGTTCAAAGCGCCCGGCTACTCTGCCGATGTCTCCATCGACCGCAAGACGGGCCACTACGACCTCATCGAAGTCCGCAACGGCTTCGTAGCCGTCATCAACGACCTCCATAAAGGCCGAGACTCCGGCAAGACCTGGTCGTGGCTGATCGACCTCTCTGCCGTCCTGCTCACGCTGGTCTCGCTGACCGGCCTGCTTCTTCTCTTCTTCGTCTACAAGCGCAGAACCTCCGGCCTCATCCTGGCCGCCGCAGGAACACTCCTCTGCTATCTCGTCTATCTTCGCTTTGTTCCCTGACACATCGCTTAGTCCTGACATACCATCACATCGCGAAGCCTCCCTCTGAGCGTCCGCTACAGGCTTGCGTACACGATAAGGCGAGAATAATTTTGGATCGTTGGTGATAACCTGAAGCATCCAAACCGTGAGCTGGAGCAGCATCTGTTCTTGATAAGTTCTCCACTATGGCAACGACGGCTTACACAGTTCGGGCGGACCTTGTCGAGCGTCGCACGCGTCTGCGAGCGGCCACAGGATCGGTTTCAAACGACTATCTCAACGAGCTTCTTGCGGAGGTAGACGCAGCTCTCGAAAAGATCGAGGTCGGACGATATGGCCTTTGCGAGACCTGTAACGACCCTATAGAAGCCGACCGACTGGAACTCAATCCTCTCTGTCGGTTCTGTCTCGATCACCTCAACGAGACCGAACGAGCGAGCCACCAGAAAGATCTTGATCTTGCGACACAGATCCAATTCCAGCTTCTGCCGCCGAGAAGTCTTACCCTCGAACAATGGGAGACACAATATCGCTACGAACCGGTAGGCGCGGTCGGAGGAGATTACTGTGAAGTGACTCCTTTGGGGAACTCTTCAACCGGCATGCAGTCTCTCTTTTTTGCAGTCGGCGACGTAGCCGGCAAGGGAGTTGCTGCATCTCTGCTGATGATGCACCTCAGCGCGATCTTTCGTAGCTTGTTGTCAATGGATCTGTCGTTAGCGGAGATTGTTTCGCGAGCAAATCGCCTCTTCTGCGAGAGCACGGGTCCGGCCCACTATGCAACCCTGGTATGCGGCCGAACCACTCCAAGCGGAATTGAGATCTGTAACGCCGGACATTGTCCCCCTATTCTGCTTTTCCATCATGGAACCGAACGGGCAGCTTCAAACGGCCTGCCACTGGGCCTGTTTGCCGGTGCTCAATACACGGTCACGAAGTACGCTCCCTGCGATGGAGAGAGCCTCGTCCTCTACTCCGACGGCATTACAGAGACCGAAAACGCATCGGGTGACGACTACCAGGAGGAGCGGCTCATCCGCTCTCTTAGAGAGCGGATCGAGCACGGAGCGCACTCCATGGTCGAAGCCGTTTTACAGGATCTCAGTCAGTTCCGCGGATCAAATCCAGCGTCTGACGATGTGACGCTCCTCGTCGTGCGCCGGCGCGGGCGTGATTTTAGCTCGCCCACTCACTAAAGTCGAAGACAGGGTTTCTAGCGGTTCTGTCTCTTGAACTGCTCGGATAACCGCTTTAGTACGCCGGTCCCGAAAGCAGCGTTCGCTGGGTCGACTGATAGAACCCGAAGATTGCAACTCCCACGAAGCCGATCAAGGGAACGATATATCCCAGTGCCAGACTTCCCGTCTGACGCGCAATCAGGCCTGAGATCGGCGGGAAGATCGCTCCTCCTACAATCGCCATCACCAGCAGCGAGCCGCCGAGCTTGGTGTTTCTGCCCAGTCCCTTCAACCCCAGAGCAAAGATCGTCGGAAACATGATCGAGATGAAGAAACCGCTCGCGACCACGGCCCAGGCTCCCATCATTCCCGGCCGGATCACTGCGATCAGCATCATCACCACATTGCAGACGCCATAAACGCCCAGCATGAGGCTGGGACGTATGTAACGCATCAGGGGAGTCGAGATAAATCGTCCTGCCATCATGACGATCAGAACCGCCGTCAGATAGTGTGCTGCCGTCCGCTCGCTCACAACCGTGTACTGCTTCATGTAAGGAATAAGACTGCTCCACGATGAGATCTGCGCGCCGACATTGCAAAAGTTCGCAGCGACCGCAATCCAGATCGCGGGATTCTTCACCAGCTCCCCAAAGCTGCCGTGATCTTCTCCCTCTCCCTCGTGCTCCGATTGGATTACAGGAAACTTCGTCCTGGAGAGAATCAGCGCGCAGATAAGAACAATGATTCCGAAGGCAAGATACGTCGGAACAACCCGCATAATCTCGCTATGAAGATAGCCCTGATACGTCCCTGCGACCTTCATCTGCTCGATCTCGGCTGCATTCGGTTCCACGCCAGAGAAAATAAAATATGTGCCAATGAGAACCCCAGCAACCGTCCCCGGAGGATTGAAAGACTGCGAGAAGTTCAACCGCTGCTCTGAAGTAACCGGATCACCGAACTGAGCGATAAATGGATTCGCTGCCGTCTCCAGAATCGATGCGCCACAACCCACGGTGAACAACGCCACCAGAAACATTGCATACTGCCCGCGCGTGGCGGCCGGCAGAAACAACAGCATCCCACAGCCGAAGATCACCAGCCCCGTCACCATTCCTGCTTTGTAGCCCCAGCGACGCATAAGCAAGCCAGCCGGAATCGCCATGCAGAAATAACCGAAGAAGTTCGCCGTCTGTACCAGTTGCGCGCTGAACTGCGATAGCTCCAGCGACTTCCTGAACTGCTGTACAAGAATGTCGGTAAGGTTGTTCGACATTCCCCACAGGAAGAACAGCACGGTGACCAGAACGAACGGAAGCAGATGACCCACCGGAAATACAGGGTGCTTGCCATTTGTAGAGCCTGAATTGGACCGTGGCGTTGCTGGTACTGAAATCTGCATTCAATCTCCGTTTCTAAAACCCGTGATTCCGAGGCCGCGATCAAATCCTACATGGGCAGCCCTGTTTCCTGCTCGATGGATTGCACATGTTTCTCTAAAGCCCGTAAACACGCTCGGCGGTCTCGGCAAAGATCGCCGCGCGCTCCTGCTGACTGAAATCGCCGAAGTACTCTTCAAGCGCATCAAACCACTGCTTATATCCGCAGGCCACCAGGCACACCGGCCAGTCGGACCCTGCCATAAGCCGCCGCGGTCCAAACGCCTCCACCACAACGTCCAGATAGGGGCGCAGTCCCTCCAGGCTCCATCGCTTCCAATCGGCCTCCGTCACCATCCCCGAGACCTTACACGAGACATTTTCGCGTCGTGCCAGCTCCTTTATGTGGGCCGACCACGGCTCAAGCGCACCCTCCCGAATTCTCGGCTTCGCCACATGATCCAGCACAAACCTCTGGTTGGGATGGCGATCGACGAACTCAATGGTCTGTCGTAGATGTTTTTCGAAGATCAGGATGTCGTATACCAATCCTGTTTTCTCGAGAGCCCGGATTCCGCGATTGAAGTCCTCCCGCAGAATGTAATTCTCATCTGGCTCGTCATGAACAACATGCCGCAAGCCCTTTAGTTTCGCCCTCTCCTCAAACTGCCCTAAAGCATCCTCGACGTCCCCCGCAAACGGAACCCACCCCACTACACCTCGAATGAGTCCGCTCTGCTCCGCAAGGTCGAGCAGCCACAGCGTCTCCTCAAGCGTCTGACTCGCCTGAACCACGACAGTTCCCTCCACCCCGGCAGCCTGGGTCGCCTCTGCCAGATCGACCGGCTGAAAATCCCGCCGCAAAGCTGTCATCGCGTCGTTGATCCATCCATAGCCCTCAGGCGAGTACTTCCACAGATGATGATGGGCATCAATCTTCTTCGTCACACTCTTCTCCCGCGTCCATCATATTCAAAACCACACTTCTACGCTTGAAAGCATCGCCAAGCGTCTCTCATCTCTCTCTCCTAATCCGCTTTTTTGTTTCGCACTCGCTCTTTGGGAATACCATATCCTTCACTGACTTTCCCTGGGCCTTCATTTGAGCATCACACTCGAACCGGAGGAAAATCCATGGCTCCCCGCAAGTCCGTCGCCCGCTTTACCAACCAGCCTCGCACCGTTCTTCCCGGCAGTGAAAAAGCTGCCGCAGCGCCAGCCGAGCAAAAACCCGCGTCTCCCGGGACAAAGGTTACTGTCTCAGTGATCGTTCGACGCAAAGCAGCTCTCTCCGCCGCCCACAAAACCGGCAAGCAGAGGCTCACGCGAGCCGAGTTTCGCGCAAGCCACGGACCCGATCCCGAAGCTGTGCGCCTGGTCCGCGCATTTGCGAAGGAGTACGGCCTCGCCGTACAGCCCGGTACTCCCGCCCCCGGCCGGCGCACCATCAAGCTCACCGGGACGATCGCCGATCTTCAGCGTGCCTTCGGTGTCTCATTGATGCATCAGGACCTGGGCGGAAAGTCCTGCCGCGTTCGTCAAGGCGGAATCGAGCTCCCTGACGAGCTCATCGGCTACGTGGTCGCCGTACTCGGTCTCGATAACCGTCCCCAGGCGCAGCCTCACTTTCGCATCGCAGGCCAGACAGGAACCACCGCCGCGCACATCGCCCAGGCAGGAGGCTTCGCCCGCCCACACGCCGGCGCCAATGTCTCCTACACACCCGTTCAAGTCGGACAACTCTATGGCTTTCCAAACACCTCAGCGGCCGGTCAGACGATCGCGCTCATTGAGCTCGGTGGCGGCTTCCGACAAGCCGACATCACGGCCTACTTCAAATCTCTCGGCCAAAAGACTCCCAAAGTCTTAGCCGTCTCTGTCTCCGGAGGAAAAAATTCACCGGGCGATGCCGATGGAGCCGATGGCGAGGTCATGCTCGACATCGAGGTCGCAGCTGCGGTAGCGCCAGGAGCCCGGATCGTCGTCTACTTTGCGCCAAACACCGACCAGGGATTCATCGACGCAATCGCCTCCGCCGTCCATGACACCACCAACAAACCCAGCGTCATCTCCATCTCCTGGGGAGCCGCCGAGGCCAACTGGACCGCGCAGGCCATGAACGCCCTCGATGCCACCTGCCAATCCGCCGCCGCGCTCGGTGTCACCATCACCGTCGCCTCCGGAGACAACGGCTCTTCCGATGGCGTCAGCGATGGTGCAAACCACGTCGACTTCCCCGCCTCGAGCCCGCATGTCCTCGCCTGCGGTGGAACCGCACTTCATGGCTCGAATGGAAACATCACCTCCGAGACCGTCTGGAACGATGGGAACGGTGGAGCAACCGGCGGCGGCGTCAGCAGCGTCTTCGCTCTGCCCGCATGGCAATCCAGCAAAGAGGTTCCGAAGCCGACCAGTACCGCGGGAGGCCGCGGCGTTCCCGATGTTTCGGGCAATGCCGATCCCAACACCGGTTACACCATTCGCGTCGATGGTAAGACGATGGTCATCGGAGGAACCAGCGCCGTCGCTCCTCTGTGGGCCGGGCTCATCGCTCTGGCGAATCAGCAGAACGCAAAGTCCGCCGGATTTATCAATCCTGTGATCTATCCAGCGAAGGCAAAGACTGCTTTTCGCGATATCACCCAGGGCAACAACGGCGCCTTCGCGGCCGATCCTGGCTGGGATGCCTGCACCGGCCTCGGCACGCCCATCGCTCCTAAGCTGATCCCTGTTGTGAAACCTTCGTCCGCTCCAACGAAGAAGAAAAAGAAGTCGACCAAGAGCAAGGGAAAAAAGACAGCTGCGAAGAAGACCGCAAAGAAGGCTCTCACACGTGGCAAGAAGAGCCGCTAGTGGCCTGAGTTGAAAGTTCGCAGCATAAAAAAAAGTATCATCCTGAGCCGGGTGCCCCATATCTCGATTCTGAGATGTGGGCATTCGCGCAACACGCGAACCCAACTCCGCTAAGCCGAAGAAACTTATCTAAACAGCTCTCTTACGCGGGCGAGATCGTCAGCCGTATCCAGATCGATCTCGCCCCCTTTGAGTCCCACAGCGGGCGCATCCTTCAGCAGGTCACGAGCGCCCGTGTCTCCTCGCAATTTCATCAACTGCGCAAACGAAGAACGCGGGAAGAATGCCGGGACTCCGCGTCTACCCGCATAGGTCGAAGCAGTCTTTTCGCCCGTCTTCGTGACCTCGCGCAGATGCTCTGCCGAGACCGCAGGCATATCGCAGGTCACGACAACACAGCCTTCGACGTCCTCATCCAGAGCGCGGATCCCCGTCCGCACGGAGGATCCCATACCTTCGGGCCATTCTTCATTGACAAGAATCTTTGCGTCCTCGAACGAGCATCGTCTCTGAATCTCATCCGCTGAAGCACCCAGTACAACTACGACAGGATCGCAGCCAGCCTCACGGCATATCCGGGCTGCGCGTTCGACCAGAGTCTCGCCCGCTAACCGGATCAGCTGTTTCGGTTCACCCAACCGCCGCGAAGCTCCGGCGGCAAGCACGATAGCCGCGGCTTTCACGACGCGCACTGCACAGCCAGATACCTTGCTGCTCCACCCTCGCTCACATACCGAGAAACATCCTGCGGGGTCAAACGGCGCGAGGTTCCCAGCCTTCCCATGCAGACAGCCTGAACCTCTGCCATCACAGCCAGAGCGATCGACTCCGGACCATCGCCTCCGAGGTCCAGACCCACGGGAGCCCATATCCTCTCGCAGCATTGTGCGACTGAAAGCTCCACGATCGCCGACGCCTCGCTCACCAGCAGCGAGCTTCTGTGCCGCGCTCCCAACATGCCTAGATACCTCGGCGCAATTGGAAGCGCCGATGCCAGCAGAGCGCGGTCCTGTTCGTAGCTGTGCGTCATCACCACAACCGCATCCTCCGGACAAATTCCTAGCCCAGGAAATCCACCCTCTTCCAGCGCCACGACTCGCTCTGCTTCGGGAAACCGTTCCTTCCGCGCCAGATGGGTTCGCCCGTCCGCGACGAATACGCTCCAGCCCATCATTGCGGCCATAGCCACCAGCGGACGAGCATCGTCTCCGGCGCCCAGCACAAACAGGCGCTGCGGAACCCGCATCTCTTCGACGAATCTTCCTTCGTACACCTCGTCCGGCTGCAGACCGTGCGCACAGGCGAGCTTCTTTTCTCCCAATCCTTCACTCGCAAACAGGACTTCGTCGGTCTCGCTCTGCACCATACGCCGCAGCTTCTTTCCGTCGCCGGGAAGCCATGTAACCACCTTCGAGCGTTCGCCCTTCAACGCGCGTTCCATTGCGGTAAGCATCGCGTTGCCCTCCGGCGTGTCTACCGGCTCCAGCAACAGGTCGATCACGCCGCCGCATCCCAGACCGAACGGGACCTCCGCCGTGTCATCGAAGAGAGTGGAGTAGCGCTCGAGCACGGCTCCGTCGCGCACCTTCCAAACGGCTTTTCGGACGACCTCCGTCTCAAGGCATCCGCCGCTGATGGAGCCAGCATATTCGCCCGACTCCCCAAGCAGGAGTCTTGCTCCAGGACGACGGTAGCTGGAGCCGTTCACTTGCACGACTGTCACCAGCACGCGAGCTCCTCCCCGCTGCCAAAGATCCACGATCTGACGCCGCTCTCTCATAGCAAGAGCTTATGGGAGTTCTGCATCAGGTGCCAGACGCTTGCCTGCAAACACGAGACGCTTACCTGCAAAGGACGGCTGTATCTCAAACTGATTCCGTCTCCTTGCCCCCTTGCCTCAAACCCCTTTGCTGCAAAAAATCCTGTCAAGCCCTTCTCCCCTTCAACCCTATTGGTTGCATAGACATACACTTGCCGATTTGCCATCCCTGGTCTGCTAATCTGAAATAGAAGAAATAAAAAGACCCCGACAGCTCGGGGCCTTTCGCTTTAATCGCATAAGCCAAGAAGAATCAAGACTTTGATACCTAACTCATTTGCAGTCTGTAGTTTGCAAGAACAAAACCATGCAACAGATTGAAAATGAGGACTTTACGCAAATATCCTGGGGGGAGGGGTCAGCTCTTCTCAGAGAAGGTATGGATTCCGCACTCCAGTTTCTTTCCGCCCCAGCGACCGCTGCGTGCATCCGCGCCTTCAACCGGAATCGACGTGCAGGGCTCGCATCCGATGCTCGTGTATCCCCGCGCGTAGAGCTCCAGCTGTGGAATGCCAACGCGATCGGCGTACTCATTCACGCGTGCCCAGTCCCAGTCCGCGAGGACGCTGATCTTTTTCAGGTGTCTTCCGGTGGGAAGCTTGTGATCCTCGACCTTCTTCAATCCAGCGCGCGTGGGTGACTGCTCCCGCCGCAGCCCTGTGAACCACCAGTCGAACGGCTCCAGCGACCGCATCAGAGGCTCGACCTTGCGGGCGGCGCAGCACGCCGTCGGTTCGACGATGTTGAGGATTCCGAACTTCCCTTCGAACTCTTTTACCGTTGTGGTTGGAAGAGCGTTGACCAGATTCAGCCCCCACTCCGCAACCAGGCGATCGCGATAAGCAATCACCTCGGCGAAGTGATATCCCGTCTCCAGAAAGATCACCGGCACATCCGGCACATGCTTCCGCAACATGTGCAACGCAACCATGTCCTCAGTCTGGAAGCTCGAAGTAAGGCAGACGGAACCCTTCTGCGCCGCCTCTGCTATCTGAGCCACAAGTTCTTCCGCCGTCAAAGCTTCATAGTCTATTGCTGTGTCGATCACGCTCATATTCTGACTCCCGCAAGCCGCAGAACCTCGTCTTCATCGAGACCTTCTCCTGTGACAACCTTCCTTCCCTCAGCGAACGCTTCGATCGCCTGCACAAGATGCGACTGCGCTTCGGCCGAGAGAGAGCGCGAGGTAATTGCGGTTCCACCGGCGAGTGTCAGAGCCCGCACGGCAGCTACCAGAGCCTGGTCCGGAATCAGTGCATCGTCGATCACCGCGGCGCGCTGCCCGCGAGCCTCAAGCCCATCGCGCACACGGTCAGCGAGATCTTCACGACCGGGCACCAGCACTAGTGCAGCCTGCTCAATCTCGTCGTCTGCGCTCTCCGCAGCCCCCAAAATCATCGCTGCGCCTACTGTGGCATTGGTCAATCCGTCGACCAGAATCAGCGAGCCGGTGGTTCTGGTCTCTGCATAGGGGTCGAAGAAGAGCGGAAGGTTTGTCTCCAGCTCGATCTCGGCGATCTCGTTCATCGTCAGCCGATCCGCCTGAGCATGTTCGAGTGAGTTGACGTCCACCTTGTAGCGGATGGCCGTCACCTTTGCCCGCACAACGCGCGTTGTGTGCTTTGCGACATAGGTTCGACCCACGACCAGCGGCTCCTCGTGCATCCACACGATCATCGAGCGCAACCGATGCGCAACGGCAGGGAGATCCTGCTCTCGCCCCGTTGCCGGAACCAGCATCTCTCCGCGGCTGAGATCGATCTCGTCCTCAAGCTCGACCGTCACGCTCTGGGGATACGCTGCAACCTTTAGATCGCCGTCCCAGGTGACGATGCGATGCACCCTGGTCTCACGCCGCGAGGGCAGCGCTACAACACGATCTCCGGCGCGCAGCACGCCGCGAGCGACCTGTCCGGCAAAGCCACGGAAGTTCGCGTCAGGTCGCTGCACAAGCTGCACTGGGAATCGTAGCGGGCCAGTGGGATCCTGTATTGCCAGCGGAACTGTCTCCAGAAACTCCAGTAGCGTGGGACCGTCGTACCACGGCATCTTCTGGCTGGGCGCGACGACATTGTCGCCCTCGAGTGCGCTTACCGGAATGACCGTAACGCTCTTCAGGCCCAACCGCGAAGCAAACTCGACGAACTCGCTACGGATAGCCCTGAATGTCTCTTCCGAATAGTCCACGATGTCCATCTTGTTGACTGCGGCGACGACATGCGGAATTCCCAGCAGCGATGCGATATAGGTGTGCCGGCGCGACTGGGGCAATAGCTTGCCTTCACGCAGAAACGCCTTCGCGTCGATCAGCACCACGGCAACATCGGCAGTCGACGCTCCCGTAGCCATGTTGCGCGTGTACTGTTCGTGGCCCGGTGTATCGGCGATGATGAACTTTCGGCGCGAGGTAGAAAAGTATCGATAGGCAACATCGATGGTGATGCCTTGTTCGCGCTCCGCCTTCAGACCATCGGTGAGCAACGAGAGATCCACATGTCCGTTGGCTGCGCGATTCACACGACTCTTCTTCACGGCCGCGAGCTGATCTTCGTAGACGCTTTTGGTGTCGTGCAGCAGGCGCCCAATCAGCGTGCTCTTACCATCGTCAACACTTCCTGCAGTCGTAAAGCGCAGCATCTCCTGTCCGAGATGAGCTTCAAGAAATTCTTCAAATCCAGTCACTGTAGTACTCATCAGAAGTAGCCCTCCCGCTTCTTCACTTCCATCGACCCCTCTTCGTCATGGTCGATCGCGCGGTTTTCGCGCTCGCTTCTCCTGAAGGTCAACAATTCTTCAATGATCTTCGGCAAGGTATCGGCCTCGCTCCGGATTGCGCCGGTGCAGGGAAGGCAGCCCAGCGAGCGCATCCGCACCTTCTCGGTCCGAACCTCTTCACCGGGCAGCAGCTTCATGCCGTCGTAGTAAAGCGTGATCTGTCCGCCGCGCACGATCACCGGTCTCTCGGTTGCGAAATACAAAGGCACGATCGGAATCTTTTCCGCGTAGAGGTAGAGCCAGATGTCGAGCTCGGTCCAGTTCGAAAGCGGGAAGACACGAATGCTCTCGCCCTTCCTCAGCCGCGAGTTGTAGAGGCTCCAGAGCTCCGGGCGCTGATTCTTCGGATCCCACTGACCTGCGCCATCGCGAAAGCTGTACACCCTCTCCTTGGCACGGCTCTTCTCCTCGTCACGGCGAGCTCCGCCAAACGCTGCGTCGAACTTGCCTTCGGCCAGTCCATCGAGCAGGCTGCGAGTCTTCAACAGACCACAGCAGTTCTGCGTCCCCAACGTGTAAGGGTTTGCCCCTGCCGCAATAGCCTCTTCGTTCCTATGTACGACCAGCTCTGCGCCGATCTCCTTCGTGTATGCATCGCGGAAGGTAATCATCTCGGGGAATTTATAGCTGGTGTCGATGTGCAGCAGAGGAAACGGGATCTTCCCGGGATAAAACGCCTTCTGTGCCAGACGCAGCATTACGCTCGAGTCTTTGCCGATGGAGTAGAGCATCACCGGTCGGGCAAACTCCGCCACCGCTTCCCGCAGGATGGCGATACTTTCGGCCTCAAGCGCCTGCAGATGATTCAGCCTGGATGGTGGGGGTGTTGTATCCGGGTCAAGAGCAACGGTCTGGATCACGGTCTGGGTCATAGAGAAACCACCTTTCGGAGTCGCCGGATAGAAGCTCCGGGGATCCGATCTGAAAGTTCTGAGTAATCGATCTGATTCACCGATCTTCGGTTATGGGGAAAGAAGAAAGCGGCGGGTTACCGACAACAGCGCGCGCACGGACACGGGAGCATCCGACAACAACAACAGGCGGGCTGGGCAAACATAACCATCCCTTTAACTATAGAAGGCTCACCAGCCCCCCGCAACCCTCAACAAACTCTGCTAGACTGGATCAGTCGGAAACAGCGCTCCAGCAGGTGAGCCCGAGGCGGTCCCGAAGTTCGCCCGGTTCTTCTGAGCATCGCGGAACGCACACTTCTCCGGCCACTTATCGCAATACAGAGTCGGGGCGTAGCGCAGCCTGGTAGCGCACCTGCTTCGGGAGCAGGGGGTCGTTGGTTCGAATCCAATCGCCCCGACCATTAGCGAATCCAACAACTTAGAAGGATGCCCTCGTTGGCCCCAGATGGTAGAGCAGGGGTATGCGCGCGCCGTAATTCATACACAGAATGTGGGATGCAGTGATGAGGGCGTCGGTGGATACACTTCCAGCATGCAAACGGTTCTCAAGAATCTCGTCTTGTATTCGCCTACCCAGCCAGGAAACCAATACCGGCAGATCGCAGTAGTAAAGCGTGACGCGGTCTTTGAAGTTCGCATATTCGGTGGGGACGTTGAGCGGGAGGACCCGGATTTCATCGCCAATAATCCCAACGCAGAGGTCGATATCTACACAGACCGTGCAAGAGCGTATGCAGACGCCGAGAGAGAAAGGCTGCAAAGCATCATCCAAGGATGGAAGCTGCAAAGCGACTCTTGATGCTCGCTCTGTTTCGCATTCAATTCGATACACCCCAACAACTTATAGTGATGTGCGGCGCCGGCCCGTGCAGGCGCTCCTACGTCAATTCTTCTTGTCCGTGCCAACTGAGAGCGTCCAACGAGCGTGACCGGCTCTATTGGGATTCAGCAGAGGTACGATGCAGCTTGGTCTTAGCCTCCGCCAAACTGGAATCTTCAAAACGTTGCTGAGCCTTAAAAGCAACAAACCGGTATGCCCAACAAACCTGCGTAAAGTTGCTGCCCGCTCGCGCGGTTCAAGGAGAGAGGCTTCTCGACTGCCATCATCGTCCTCGGCCAGGATCGCGGAGCAACGGCAATAGAGCCTGCCTCGACGTTCAGGTCGTGGTTCATGCCGTTCAAACTGCCAGAGCCGACCGCAGCCGCACTGTGCCGTGTCTTCCACGCACACATTATCGCTTGGGTTTGTTGAAGACTGTTGCAGTTTCCGTCCTAGCTCCCCTACGCCTGTTTACATCGAAGCGGTACTATCCTCACAAGATGCCGGCTCCGATCCAATCCGCGACTGAATCTTTTACCCTCTCCGGCACTATCCACATCCTGCTGCAGTTTGATGTCTCTGAAGAGATCCGCCTGGACCGTCTCCGCGAGCTTCTCAGCGCGCCGACTGTCCAGCAGCCCGCGCTCAAGCATCCCGCTCCCGGCTACGTGCGCTACAAGCGCCCTCCCGTCGTCGAACCCATCGAACCTCTGGTGCTCGACACCGGCGAGCGTCTTCCAGGCGAGATCAAGTACTACGACTACGGAGTCGTCAGCGTGCTGCTTCAGTTTTCTTTCTCCGGTCCATGGGAGACCCTCATCGCCCTGGTGAGCCGCTGGACATGGGAGATCGACTTCGCATCCCACGCCTCACGCATCGTGAAAAAGCGCCTGGAGGCTGCAACCTCTGCGCTCATCAAACCCTATGGCGAATGGCTCTCTGAGGACTACCTTATCGTCCATGTTCGGCAGATCACAGGTTCTCCCACGGCGGCAGATCTGGTCTCTGAACATGGAGCCAGTATTGCCCAGGTGGTGCGCGGCGACACCCTTCAACTCTCGCCGGACGAACGCAAGGAGGTCCTGCACTCCAGCATCTCCTACTACCCCACAGACCTCGCGATCGTCGGCTGGAACGCAGCCTTCCTCTACGACACTCCGAGCGGAGCAGAAGCCGCCATTCAGCTGCTGGAGTACGCCAACTCGCAGCTTCTCGAGTTCCGTCACTATGACGATCTGCTCACCCGTGTGCTCGACGACGTGTACGACTCCTTCGAGCAGCGCACCGGATTTTTTAACCGATTTCGGCGTGCCAACTCCGCAAATCGTCTCCACACGGTCCTGTTGGAGGTGATGGAACTCACCGAGCACGCAGACAACGCCATCAAGTTCCTAAGCGACATGTTCGCCGCCCGTCTCTATCGTCTGGCCGCCGCTAAGGTTGGTGTCCTCGATTACAAGGACCTCGTCAACCAGAAGATCAATACCGCCGAGGATCTCTACCGCTTCATGGTCGATCAGTTCAACCAGAGTCGCGCCTTCTTCCTCGAATCCGCCGTGGTCATCATTCTTGTAATCGAACTGATCTATCTCTTTCGCGGCAAGGGCCTCTGAACGAACATCATGCTCAGAAATTCAGATAGACGGGATTTCCCAGGATAAGAAGTCTTCCGTCCGCTCCACGCACGTTCACGCGAACCCAGTGCCTTTTGCCATCGGAGATCTGATCGAACTCGCGTAACTCGATGGGCTCTTTCGCTGTGTCTCCAAGCGGCTCGACCACACCATCCCGAACCACCTCAGCATGAGCTCC
>Ga0268266_10003046_pt1 | contig 17166 bp, 13 predicted proteins | sample KBSS13metaG_FD_190356 | JGI IMG/M metagenome (GOLD analysis project Ga0268266, IMG submission 190356) | Switchgrass rhizosphere microbial communities from Kellogg Biological Station, Michigan, USA - KBS S1-3 metaG (SPAdes) (version 2) | ecosystem: Host-associated > Plants > Roots > Rhizosphere...
GAGCTGGGTTCAAAACGTCGTGAGACAGTTTGGTCCCTATCTTCCGTAGCCGTTGGAGATTTGAGGGTGAGCTGTCCTTAGTACGAGAGGACCGGGATGGACGTACCTCTGGTGTTCCGGTTGTCACGCAAGTGGCACCGCCGGGTAGCTATGTACGGACGGGATAACCGCTGAAAGCATCTAAGCGGGAAGCCCCCCCCAAGACTAGATCTCCCTGGGAGCTCGACTCCCCTGAAGGGCCCACGAAGACTACGTGGTTGATAGGCTGGGTGTGTACGGCCAGTAATGGCTTCAGCTAACCAGTACTAATTGCCCGTGAGGCTTGACCATATAACCTCAAGTGGTTTGATCCACTGTGGTTGATGCGTCTAAAGCTTGATTGCATCATCATTCGCGAACGCGACAATGGCGTTTAAACAAGAACTCTTCAACGCAACGGCTGCAAGCCGTTGCGTTAATAGAAGATTCCAGATTGGAGAACGGTGTAGCTGGGCGCAAGCCCAGCTACTTCGGTCTCAAACAGTTTGCCTGGCGGCCATAGCGAGCGGGAACCACCCGATCCCATTCCGAACTCGGAAGTGAAAACGCTCTGCGCCGATGGTCGTGTGCCCTTCGGGCATGCTAGAGTAGGTCACTGCCAGGCTCTTAACGAGAAAACCCCTGTTGGGAAACCAACAGGGGTTTTTCTTTTGTTGATTTGCCGAATTCGCCTGCGGCGCTTCGGCAGTAATCAGTGGGACGCGATTGGCACGCCCAGGTATTCGTGTAGAACTTCGATAATGGCGCCGGAGGTTTCGTCGCCAATCCTGTTAGGGTTGTTGCGCACCCCTGCGAGTCTGTCGATCCAGTCCAGCTCGCGAGGCTGCTGCTCCCACACCGAAAACAACGCGAGCTCCTCGCGTGCGTATCGGTCGTCTGCCGTCGCCTTGATGGCGATCGAGATCAAAAAGAATGCGGAGTCGGACACATCCGTGCCCTGACTGAACAGATAGCGGGTGGGCGAGAGGCTAGGCACGCCCTGCGCGCGATAGATGATCCGACCCACGCGATCGAATGGGATGAGTCGTTCCACTTTCCAGAACCAGAACCACTGCGTCGTCACTTTCACCCACTGCCGCGTCCGGTCGATCGTCACGTAACGGCAGTAGGCAAATAACACGAGCAGCCGCGCCGCCCAGGCGGTGCAGCCGTGGATCTGGTCCACCCTGACGTCGATGGTCGGTGCGACTCGCGGGAAGCTCATGGTGGGCGGGAGCATAGGGCAAGCTTGGCCGTTAAATCCGTGCCTGGTCCACAAGGGGGGGGCCGCCTAAAGGCCAAGGTCGCGTCTCGGATTGGTCTGAAGCGCCTCAGCTAATGGTCCTAATCCACGGTTTCGCCAGAGCTTGGCGCTCCGCGGAGCAAAGTGTGCACAGCGGCACGCCCCTCTGGAACGCTGTTCCCCAAACTCGGGACCAAGGATCGGGGGTTAGAGTGAATCAGTTCTTCATAGCGCTCGCGGCACAGGCAGTCGTGCTGGCGGGCGCGTTCGCAGTGGTCTCGAGGTTGCGTGGCACGTCACAAAGAGATGGCGAGCCGGGAAGCAACGCCCACAGGGCCGCGTTCGACCAATCCCCCAACTGCATGCTCATGGTCGACGTGGGCAGCCTCAAGGTTATCGACGCCAACGCCGCCGCGCAGCGCAATCTCGGCTACCCGCTGGATGAGCTCCGGGCGCTGAATGCCTCCGAGCTGTTCACCGATGACAGTGGCGACCCGGAGAACCTGGCTCGCAAGCTTCGCGACCCCAATCCTCGGGTAACGCTCGAAATCCAGCAGCGCGTCAAGGACGGGTCGCTTCGGAGCGTTGAGGTCACGGTGCAACGGCTGGAGCTCGGGACCAGACGGCTACTCTCTTTGACCGCTCACGACGTCAGTGTCCGTCGCAAGGTGCAAGCGCAACTGCTGGAGAAGCAGCAGCATCTGGATCACCTCGCTCACCACGATCAGCTCACCGGGCTGCCCAACCGTCTGTACCTCGCCGCGCATCTTCCCGGCGCGATCGATGAGGCAAAGCGCACCGGATCAATGCTTGCAGTGCTGTTCCTTGACCTCGACCGCTTCAAACACATCAATGACTCTCGCGGTCATGAGACCGGCGACAAGCTGCTGAAGGCAGTCGCGCAGCGGATCCGCGCGACGATGCGGAACGAGGACGTCGTCATCCGCATGGGCGGGGACGAGTTCATTGTCGTACTGAAATCCGTGCGCAATACGGATCAGGTGAACGAGGCGGCCGGTAGAATTACGGAAGCGATGTCGGCGCCCGTGATCGTCGACGGGCGTCCGCTCGTGACCACCGCGAGTATTGGCGTGAGCCTGTATCCTCGTGACGGTTCGGACATGGGCGAGCTTTTGCGTCACTCCGACACGGCGATGTACCAGGCGAAGGATCGCGGCCGCAACAATTTCCAGCTCTTCAGCCCGATCATGGCGCGGCGTCTGAAAGAGCGCATGGCGATCGAGACCAGTCTGCGTAGCGCCATGCAAACGGAACAGCTCGACGTCCATTACCAGCCGATTGTCGACATCACGTCGCGGCGGGTCGTCGCGTTGGAGTCTCTGCTGCGGTGGAAACATCCTTCGCACGGGTTTATTCCGCCGGAACGGTTTGTCGCCGTGGCGGAAGAGGCCGGGCTCATTGTGCCTATTGGCGAGTTTGTCCTCGCGCGAGCGGTAGAAGACATCGCAAAGTGGCGTAAGGCCGGCTGTCTGCAGGTGCCCGTCGCCGTGAATATCTCCGCGGTGCAGTTACAGCGGTCCAATCTGCCGGCGACGATTACGATGCTGACGCAGCAGCATGACGTGAGTCCCAAGTTGCTGCAGCTCGAGCTTACTGAGAGCGCGGTGTTTGAGCGGCGTGAAGGTCGCACCGGGGAGTCCAATGAAGACGCGGTGGCCCGGCTACGCGATCTTGGCGTGCGCATTGCTATCGACGATTTCGGGACGGGCTACTCGAGCCTGTCGTATCTGAAGCGCTGGCGTGTGGACTATCTGAAGATCGACCGCAGTTTCGTGCGTGACCTGGTCACGGATATGAGCGACCTGGCGATCGTGGGCGCCATCATTGCGATGGCCAAGCATCTTCATATTGAGGTCGTTGCAGAAGGCATCGAGGGGTGGCAGCAGTTGGAGAAGCTGCGCCAGCTCGGGTGCCATCTAGCGCAGGGGTATTTGCTGGCTAAGCCCGCGCCTGAAGAGCAGTGCCGACGGTATTTGTCTGGCGTGCCGCTCGATCTCACCGAGGGGCGCGATCCGCTGTTGGCGGAAGCGCTCGAGGCGACTGGTACCTAAGCTCGTCGCGGTGGGCTTTGAGCTGCCGGCCGGGTGAACTCTCACCCCTACGCGGCTGCGTCTCGCCGGGGCTCCGGCTGGGGCCCAACGTAGCGCGACTGCGGGCGGATTAACCGTCCGTTCAACATCTGCTCGCGAGCGTGCGCGATCCAGCCTCCCGACCGTCCTGCTGCGAACACGCACGTGAACGCCTCGCGCGGTAGGCCCAGAGCCTCCAGCAGCAGTGCGGTATAAAACTCCACGTTGGTTTGCAATGGACGATTGGGCTTCTTTCGGGCCAACAGGTCCAGCGCCGCTGCCTCCACCGACTCAGCTAGTTGCAGCCTGGTGGTATCCACTTGACCCGCCTGCGCGAGATTCTTTATGGCTTCTTTCAGCGCGTCTGCGCGTGGATCGCGCACCCTATACACGCGGTGCCCGAACCCCATGAGCCGCTCGCCGCGATTCAACGCGTCCTGCAGCCAGCCCGATGCGTGCGCTGGGCTGTCGATACTGTCCAGCGCGTCGAGTACCGGCCCGGGCGCGCCGCCATGCAGAGGTCCTTTGAGCGCGCTCATTGCTGCCAAAGTTGCGGAGGTCAGTCCGGCGCGTGTCGACGCCACAACACGTGCGGCAAATGTCGAAGCATTCAGGCCGTGGTCACTTACGGTCACGAGGTATCGGTCCAAGGCTGACGCCTGCTCCGGTGTCGGCGCCTCTCCACTCAACATGCGCAGCATGTCCGCCGCGTGCCCCAGCTTTGCATTCGGGGCAATGGGCGCGAGTTTGCTTTGCAGGCGGAGGATGCCCGGCGTAAATACGGCCGGGGCGGCCACTAAAAGTAGCGCGCTGCCAATGTCATCTGCGTCGGGTAGCCGCGCTATGAGGGCTCTGACGGCATCCACTGTGGGCTGTTTCAGAATGTCAGTGTCGGCAGCCGCGAGGTGCTCGAAGACTTCCTCACGCGCCGTGCCCAACAGTATGGGCATCTCGCTCGCTGGCGGCTGCTTCTTGAAGAAGCCTTCCCACAACAGCGTCAGGACACTTTCGTAGGTGGCGTGTTTCACCAACTCATCCAGTGATTGCCCCCTGATGATCAACCGGCCCGCTTGCCCGTCAACGTCCGACAGGATCGTTTCCGCTGCCACCACCTCTTCCAGCCCACTGACCATCGCCTTCTCCTGTTTACGGCGATTTTGGACGTTCTATACTTGACGTCAATCTTGATGCATCGAATCAATATGAGGCTGTCATGAGCTGGCTGACCGCCACCGAGGCTCTGCGGGTATTGGGTGTCCGGCCGCAGACGCTCTACGCGAATGTGAGTCGCAAGAGGATCCGCGCGAAGCCGGATCCCAAGGATGTGCGCCGCAGCCTTTACCATGAGGTCGACGTCCGGAGGCTGGCTCGCCAACACGGTGGGCGACGCAAGGCCACCGTGGTCGCCGCAGGGGCGATCGAGTGGGGTGATCCGGTTTTGTCGTCGGCGCTGTCGACGGTTGTGGATGGGCAGCTGTATTACCGGGGTAAGGATGTTGTTGGTTTGGCGGGCACCCAGACACTGGAGGATGTGGCCGCCCTGCTGTGGGGTGCTTCCGGGGCTGTCGAGTTTGATTTGGCATGGACCCGAGCGGGGCTCGCAATGGGCAATGTCGGTGACGTTGGCACTGCGGGGGGCGCCGGTGCTGCGCGCGGCGGGGCCGATGCGGGTGCTGCGAGTACGCCCCTTCAGCGTGCGTTTCTAGCGCTAGGAGTGCGTGCGGGTGCGGATGTGCCGTCTTATGGCCGGGCGCTGCCCGTGCTGCAGGCCGAGGCGGCGGGCGTGCTAGTTACTCTCGCTGCGGCGATGTTGGATTCGGGAGACGCGGGACCTGGCGGCGCGCTCGTGCGCCGATTAGACGTCGACGAGGCCAGCGAGCGAGCCGGCGAGACCGGACGAAGCGGCGGCCGGCGGCGAAGGAGCCTCGGCGGACCGCCCGGGATCTCTGGGCACAAGCAGGGTAATGGCGCGCTTCACGATCGTGTTGCTGCCTCTTTCGGGCGCCCCGCCGCCGCGGATCTTCTACGGCGAACTCTCGTTCTCATGGCGGACCATGAATTGAACGCTTCGACTTTCGCGGCGCGCGTCGCGGTATCGACGGGCGCGCCGCTGTCAGCGGCTGTGCTGAGCGGCTTGGCGACCCTCAGCGGGCCGTTGCACGGACGGGCCGCGCTGGGTGTGCTGGAGCTCGTGGCTTCTGTTGAGCGATTGGGGGCCGAAAAGGCGGTCCGCGATTGGCTCTCGCAGAGTAGGCCGATCGTCGGATTCGGGCACCCGCTTTACCCGGCGGGCGACCCGCGGGCGACTGCCTTGCTCCAACGCCTGACGTTGCCGCCGGCCTACGCCGAGTTGAGCGCGGTTGTCGAGCAGGTCATCGGCGAGCGGCCCAACATCGATTTCGCCCTGGCGGCGCTGACGAAGGTCGAGCGATTGCCTGCAGAGGCTCCTTTGATCCTGTTTGCACTCGGGCGGTGCGCCGGATGGCTGGCGCACGCGTTGGAGCAGGTGGCGACGGGTCACCCAATACGCCCGCGCGCGCGTTACGTCGGGCCGCCGATCTCCTGAGCCTCGACGTCTGCCTGCCCTGATTGGCGGTGGGTCTCGAGTACGGCGCGTAGATTGCTCAACTTGTCCGCCTCGCTCGCCAGCTTGTCAGTACGCCAGCGCAGAATCCGCGGAAAACGCAGCGCTATCCCGGACTTGTGTCGGCTCGATGCCGCGATGCCCTCGTACGCGAGCTCAAATACCTGCGTGCGCTCTACCTGCCGCACTGGCCCGAACTTCTCGGTGGTGTGCCCCCGGATCCAGCGATCGAGGTCCGAAATCTCCGCATTGCTCAGGCCTGAGTAAGCCTTGGCCACGGGCACCAACTCTTCGCCGTCCCAAACTCCGAACGTGTAGTCTGTGTAGAGGTTGGACCGCCTTCCATGTCCGGGCTGCGCATAGAGCATCACGGCGTCGAAGGAGTACGGATCGATCTTCCACTTCCACCACGAGCCGCGCTGACGCCCTGTGCCATAGGGTGAATCCAGGGCTTTCAACATGAGGCCTTCGACGGCCCGTGAGCGCGACTGTTTGCGAAGCTCGGCGAGATCCTGCCACGAGTGGGTGGCGATCGCCGTGGAGACCCCGAAAGTTTCCGGGGCTTTCCGCAGCAGAGTCTCCAGCTTCTCACGACGCTCACGCAGCGGAAGTTGTCGCAGATCGACGTGCTGGCTTTCCAGCAGGTCATAGGCGAGGAACCTGACCGGCACACTGTCGAGGATCGCCGGCGTCAATTTCTTTCTGCCGATGCGCTGCTGCAAGTCCGCGAATGGTCGGATCGCACCGTCGCGCCAGGCAACCAGCTCTCCATCCAACACCACTCCGTCCGGCAGGCACATCGCGGCCACAATGATTTCCGGAAACCGCTCGGTGACCAGGTCCTCGCCCCGCGACCAGATGAAACACTGGCCTGCGCGGCGGATGATCTGACAGCGGATGCCGTCCCATTTCCATTCGGCGAGCCAATCCGAAACCGCGCCCAAGGTCGCGGGATCCTCTTCGAGAGGTGACGCCAGGAAGAAAGGATAGGGTGCGGCCGGGTCCGATGTGGGCGGCGCCGTCGATCGCAGGCTCTCCCAGAACTCGGCGCTTGGCCGCCACTCTCCCATGATCCGACGGGTGACGTCCGCCCGATCCAATTGCAGGACTTCCGACAGGGCACGGACCACGAGTAACTCCGACACCCCGACGCGCAACTCCCCTGTGAGGAGCTTGTTGAGAATGAAGCATTCTCTGTATGGGAGCGTCCGCCACCATTCGACAATGGCAGTGCGTTGCTGTTGCTCATCCACTTCCCGTAGCGGCAGCAACCGGTCATCGAGCCACGTCGAGAGAGGCAAGTCCGGTACGACGGTGGCGGCTGAGACATCGTTCTCCAACAGCAACGCGACCGTCTCGGCCAGGTCGCCGACGCTGGCGTACGACTCCTCGACCAACCATTCCGGTAAAGCGCTCTCTTCCACGAGCCAGCGTCGCACCGTCGCCGGTCCGATGAAGCGCTTCAGGCGACGTCCCGAGAGGATGTAGGTGGCCCAGGCCGCATCCGCCGGCCTGGCGGTTGCAAAATAACGAGCCATCGCCGCGACCTTCAGATTGGTGGAGGTCGTGGTGTCCAATTCCTCGTACAGCTCACTGAACGCGCGCATCAGTCCTCTTCGCCGTAGGACGTTTGTAGTGCGCTCGCCGCCACGCCCTTTTCGTTGAAGTAGCGTGTGAGGGCTTCGGAATAGCCATGCGTGAGGAGGATTTTCCGGGCTCGTGAGGCCGTGCATGTCTCGATGAGCGCGGGCCAGTCGGCGTGGTCTGAAATTACAAAGCCGCGGTCATAGCCGCGCCGGCGACGGTCGCCGCGAACTCGCATCCATCCCGAGCAGAAGCCACTGGAATGCTCACCGAAACGCCGCATCCACGGCGTGCCCGCCGCACTCGGCGGAGCCAGAATCAGGGCACCGCGGTAGTCGGTTTTCTTGTCCGTCCCGACCGAGCGGGTGGGCAGCATGCCTACACCGGCCCGGCGATAGACCCCCGTGAGAGAGTCAACAGCCCCGTGCGCGTACACCGGCTCGTCGGTGAAGGCCCTCAGCTCGGACAGAACACGCTGGGCCTTCCCGAGCGCATAGCAAAAGAGCACGGACGCGATGCCGCGCTCGCGGTTCGCACGCCACCAGCGATGAATCTCTTCGATGACCCGGGAAGTCTGCGGCCAACGATAGACCGGTAGGGCGAAGGTTGCCTCGCTGATGAAGACATCGCATTCCACCGGCTCGAATGGCGCGCAGGTCGGATCCGGCTGCCGCTTATAGTCTCCCGAGACGACCCAGACCCGGCCTGCGTGCTCGATACGGACCTGGGCGGAGCCGAGAATATGACCGGCGGGGTGGAGTGATACCGTGGTAGCCCCTAGCGAGAGCCGTGTTCCGTATTCGATCGGAGCCAGCTCCCGGTCGCCTCCCAAGCGCTGACGCGCGATACCCGCTCCCGGACGTGCGAGAATGTAGCGAGCGCTGCCGTGTCGTAAGTGGTCGCCGTGACCATGTGTGATGACGGCGGTCTGCACCGGTTGCCAGGGGTCTATGTAGAAATCGCCCGGCGGACAGTAGAGTCCATTCGCAGTGACGACGACGAGCGGTTCAGGATCCGAGGTCATGAATATCCAGAGCTTGGGCGGCACGCTTTCCGAACAGCCCCGGGCGCTGCGGCAGCAGTGTACCGGTGCGGTGCTGATGATTAGGCCGGCCGCGTTCGATTACAACCCGGAGACGGCGCTGACCAACAAGATGCAGCGGCCCGCAGGAGCTGCGGATTCCGCGGAGCGTGCTCGTTCGGAGTTCGACGCAGTGGTCCAGGCCCTGCGGAGTGAAGGCATCGCTGTTTGCACGGTGGCCGATACGGCCGAGCCTCCCAAGCCCGACGCGGTTTTTCCCAACAACTGGGTCAGCTTCCACCAGGACGGTACGGTAGTGCTGTACCCGATGCAGGCTGAGACCCGCCGCCGCGAGCGCCGCAGGGAAGTCATCGACGCGGTCGCGAACGAACTGGGTTTCAAGGTATCGCGCGTGCTCGACCTCACCCATCATGAGTCGGAAGGGCGGTTCCTGGAAGGGACGGGAAGTCTGATTTTGGATCATGTCGAGCGTGTTGCTTACGCCAGCCTTTCGCCGCGCACACATCCGCAGGTCATTGAGGAGTGGTCGCGCGAGATGGGCTACGAGCCATGTGTCTTTGAGGCCGTCGACCGGTCCGGTGTGCCCTTCTATCACACGAATGTGTTGATGTGTGTCGGTGCCCGGGTTGCAGTGATCGGTACCGAGGCGGTTGTACCGGGCGATCGGGGCCGACTGTTGGAGCGACTGCGCGCCGGTGGGCGCGAGGTCGTCGAGATAGGGCAGGATGAGATCGAGCGGTTTGCCGGCAACATGCTCGAGCTCGCGACGTGGGACGAAGCGCTCGGTGACTCGCGTGTTCTCGTGATGTCGGATGCGGCAAGGCATGGGCTCCATCCCGATAACTTCGCGCGCCTGTCGGCTTGCACCGATACGGTGTTGGCCGTCCCGGTGCCGACCATTGAAAAGTTGGGTGGAGGCAGTGTTCGCTGCATGATTGCCGAAGTGTTCCGGCCATGACGGAAGTGCTCGTCAAAGCGATTCTGGCGTACCTGCTGGGCTCGATCGTCGGCGGCCTGGTCGTTGGCAGGCTGCGTGGGGGTGTCGATATCCGTCGCCTGGGAAGCGGCAACGCCGGCGGCACCAACGCATTGCGGACGCAGGGGAAGGCCTTTGCGTTCTGGGTCATGGTGATCGATATCGGCAAGGGTTGGCTTGCGACGCGTGTGGTGGCGCGCCTGGTCGTGCCGGGGCTGTTTTCAGGGGTCGACGTCGACTGGCTGGCGGCGGTTTGCGGAATCGCGGTGATCGTCGGACATGTTTACCCTGTGTGGTATGGGTTCCGGGGTGGCAAGGGAGTGGCGACGCTGCTCGGTGCTGTGTTGGGTCTGGACCCCTTGTTGCTGGTGCCCATGTTGATTACCTGGCTGGTCGCGGTGATTCTGTTTGGGTTTGTCGGACTTGCCTCGATTCTGGGGGCGCTTGCTCTAGCGGTAGCCGCTGCGGTGCGCACGTCCGGGCCACAGTCGGCACTGTTGGGGTTTGGGGTATTTGCCGCCGCGCTGATTGCCTGCACGCACCGAGCGAATATCGCGCGGATGCTGGGGGGTACCGAGCCGCGCGCGCGACGACTCTGGCTCTTCGGCTTGCGCCGCGGAGGGGCTTGATTGGACGGGGGCGAGGAAAGGCCGCTGGTTGCGCGCGTTTTCGCCCAGCTTGCGGATGGGCAGTTCCATTCCGGAGAGCAGTTGGCAGAAGCGCTCGGGGTGAGCCGGAGTGCGGTCTGGAAGGCTGTGGAATCTTTACGCGAGCTCGGTGCGACGCTCCACGCGGTGCGCAATCGCGGCTATCGCCTGGCCAAATCGAGTGAGGCGCTGGAGGCTGACTCCATCCGGGCGGCGCTTTCGCAAGATATCCGGGGGCGCGTGCGCAGTCTGGAGGTCGTTTGGTCCGTTGACTCGACCAATACTGTGCTCCTTGGACGGCATTCGCTTCCCAATGGGTTGAGTGAAGTCATGCTCGCGGAGTACCAGACCGCGGGGCGCGGTCGGCGGGGGCGACCATGGATGGCGCCGCCCGGCGGTGCCATTTGTCTGTCGTTCAGTTGGAACTTCTCAGACGTGCCCGAGGAGTTGGGGGCGCTCGGCCTGGTGATTGGTGTCTGTGAGTTGCGTGCGCTGCGAACCCTGGGCATCTCTCACGCGAAGCTGAAGTGGCCGAATGATTTGCTGGTCGATGACAAGAAGCTCGGGGGCATCCTGATCGAACTGCGCGCGGAGTCGGATGGGCCGGCTTATGTTGTGGTGGGCGTTGGAGTGAATGTGGCGTTGGGAGCTGCGGTGTTGGCCAAGATCGCCGAGACCGGGGTGGCGCCGACGGATCTCGTGTCGGCGGGGTTGGCGCAGCCCTCCCGGAATGCCGTTGCGGGCGCGATCCTGGATGCTTGCCTGCAGGGCTTGCTCGAGTTCGAGCGTGAGGGCCTGCGGCCATTCCTGGAAGATTGGGCCGAGGCCGACGCCTTGCGGGGGCGGATGGTGGACGTTCGCGGCGCCGGCGGGGATGTTGTGCAAGGGCTGGCTCGTGGTGTCGATTTGCACGGGGCGCTGTTGGTTGAGACCCTCGACGAGGGACTCAGGAAGTTTGTCTCGGGCGAAGTATCGGTTAGAGTCGCTTGAGTGAACGTCCTTCTCGTTGACATCGGTAATACCCGGGTGAAGTGGGCTCGTTTCGACGGGCGCAAGTTGGGCTCTCTGCAGGCCGCGTCCCATTCGGGATGGGGTGGCGAGGACTACGCCCGGCGCGTCATCGGGTCGGTTCGCGGCCTCGAGCGGATTGTGGTGGCCAGCGTGGCTGGCGATCGTGTGAAGCGCAGTGTCACCCTGGCGGCACGGCGAGCTCGGGCGCCGGCGCCTGAATTTGTGACCTCGCAGCGCCGTGGTGGTGGAGTCACCGTGGGGTACGTCGAGCCGTGGCGGCTGGGGGTGGACCGGTTTGTCGCCTCGATCGGCGCTTTCCACCTGGCGAAGGGCAAGCCGGTCGTCGTGGTTGGTGTTGGCACCGCCATGACGATCGATCTGGTCGATGCCCACGGGCGCCATCGGGGAGGCGCCATCATTCCCGCACCGACGCTCATGGTGCATACATTGTTGAAGAATACCGATGGGATCCGGCGGCGGGCGCAGGGGGGCGTCGGAGGGGGGAATAGTCTGTTCGGGCGCTCTACCCGTGCCGCGATCATGCAGGGTTCCCGTTACGCGGCCGCAGCGCTCATCGACCGGGCGGTCGGCGAGGCTCGCGCTCTGGTCGGCGGCCGCAAGCCGCTCGTGATGCTGACAGGTGGCGGCGCCCCGTCAGTGCGGCCCCTGGTGCGCAGCACCTGTAGCAGTATCCCTGACCTGGTGTTGCAAGGGCTCGCCGCACTCTGTGAACAACCTGCGCGCCCTCCACGGGCTGTTTGACTTAGAATCCGCTGGTGCGCGCTGTATTCTTCTTGCTGCTGTTTGCCAACCTGGCTTTCCTCGCCTGGGCAGAATGGATTGATGTCCCACAGCCGGCAGCCTCGAACGACGTCTATGCCAAGCTGCCGCGCTTGAAGCTGGTGGGCGAAGATCCGGCCGACAAGAAAGGGCCTACTTCAGGACGTGCGCGCAAAACGGGCTTGCAGGAGGCCGGGGTACCCACGGCGGTGGCCGCCCGGTGCATTTCCGTCGGCCCTTTTGACGACGAAGCGGGTGCTACTCGCGGAATTTCATTGCTGCGCGATAAGGGGCTCAATCCTCGGCAGCGCTCGCAGCCGGGCGAGGTACCGAAGGGGTACTGGGTTTACGTCGGCGGGCTCAAAACCGACCAGGACGTTTCAGACGTCCTGCGCACCTTGGAACAAGCCCATGTCGACGACGCCAAGGTCATGCAGGACTCCTCGTCTGGGGGCGGTGCCCACCGGGTGTCCGTCGGCATCTTCTCGGACCGCGATCGTGCCGACCGCCGCGCCCAGTCGATCAAGAAACTCGGCCTCGATCCTGCCGTTGCCGAGCGCAAGATACCCGGCACCGTCTTCTGGGCGGATGTCGACGTCCCTCCCGGTACGGCGGCCCCTACTGCTGAAGAACTCGGCGCTGCTTCCGCGGCGGCGTCTTCCGGCGCTTCCGCCGGCGTCGCCCCCAGCGGCGCGCTCCAGGTGACCCCTTGCCCCGGCGGCAGCACGTCCCCCACCAATAACGGCACGGCTCCGCTTCCCGCCGCGCCGACCACCGCCCCGTTCCGCACGAAGGTCGCGACCGGCTCGTCTAAGGTGCCCTGAACCGGTGGGCTTCGGTACAATACCGCCCCCTGCGCCGGCATAGCACAGTTGGTAGTGCACCTGATTTGTAATCAGGGGGTCGGGGGTTCGAGTCCCTCTGCCGGCATGACCTTTCCGCGGTATTTCAAACACTTACACGTCCGTCGCGGCCCTGTGACGTAATTGTCGTCCGATCAGGAGGTCGGGAGTTCGAGTCCTGATGCCGTCAACAATTGTGCTCTCCACTCAATAACTTGCGCGCCGGGATTATCGAGAGAGCATGATCAGCTACCAACTGTAGCTACCAAGACGATGTGTTGTGACGGCGTCGGGGCTGTCGGACGGAAGGCTTTCTTCAGAGAAAGGTGACCGCTGGGCTGGATCGTCTTCGCGCGTAGGAATCGGCGGGGTGCTTACCAAGCAGGCAGGTGCCGGTTGGCTGACAAGCCCGCTGTAATACGGGCAACACGTTCATCACAGCTGCGCTAAGGAAGAGGCAGAGCAGCCCGGCGATGTTTGCAGGATCCCGATTTCAAAAAATACGCATCAACCGGCTTCAGCGGACTGTCTCAGTCATGAGTTCTTCCCGAGAGCGGCATCGTTACTAACAGTAGATATTGGCCGCAGCATTGGCGTAGGAACCAATGAGATCCTCTGTTCCCGCCGAACCTGCGTATTCAACAGCCGCAAGTGCGCTGGCAAGCATACGGATCGCAGATCGTACTGATGCAGCACCGTCTCGCGCGCATTCCTGCGCAGCGAATCGAATGCTCGCCGATCCTCCAGGGCCTCAACGATCCGTTCAGCGATTTCATCGGGCGAGAAGAAGTCGACCATCAACCCATTGCCGCCATGGTGTAACACTTCCTCCACGGGTGGAGTGCGCGAACCGATGACCAGGCATCCGGCCGACATCGCCTCCAGCATCGACCATGACAACACGAACGGATATGTCAGATAGACGTGAACGCGTGAGACCTGCAGGACTTTGATGAAGGCGTTGTATGGCACCTTCCCTAGAAAGTGGACGCGGGAAAGATCGATCGAGTCACCGAGTTCCGCCAACATCCGCTTTTTGTGGGAGTCACCCTGCGGCAGGCGCTGCCCATAGCTGACATCGTCGCCCCCGACGATCAGGACTCGCGCGTTCGGTCGTGCCGCGAGGACCTTGGGTAGGCTGCGCATAAAGTTCGGGAATCCCCGGTAGGGCTCGAGATTGCGCGCTACGTAGGTCACCACTTCATCGCCCGCACGAATTTCCACCTTGTCCGCCGCGAGCATCAGGCGCGCCGTCGGATCAGGGCAGGCGATTGCGGTATCCACTCCTTCATGGATCACGTTGAGAATGGAGTGGTGCCGACGCGGATAGACCGACTTTTGCCATTCGGTCGGGCATTGCCCAAGGTCCACAGCATCCAGCGCGAGGAGATTCCCCAAATTCTTCGTCCGCAGACGGGGCGCTGTATCCGGAGTCACCGGTTCCGCAGGGTCGAAACCGACATCCGCTCCCGTCAGGCGGTAGAAGAATTCGAAATAACCGATCAGGGCGGCTTTCGGGAAGATGTCTTTCAGATACCAGATCTCGCCCCAGCCATTGTGCCCGAGCATCACGTCCGGCACGAAACCCGAATCCCGCAGCGACAAGGCGGCCCTGGCCACCTGTTGGGCATTGAGCACGCCCGCCTCGGCTTCGCGAATGTAATGGTGGGTGTGGGGGGACGGCGTGCGCTGGGGTTTGTAGACGACCTTGTGGACACCCGGCAGGTTCGCATCGACGCGTTGGGTGATACACACGATCTGGTTGCCCGGAAGCGCGCCCAGGTAGCGCGCGAGGTGAAGGTACTGTCCCGGGAAGTTTTGATGAACGAATAAGACCTTCATGGGTGTGTTGCGATCCCTCTCGCCAATCCCTCTTGTGGACAGCGCTCGTGCTGTCAGCACCCGAGCGGCGGTCGATCTCCACTATCACGAAGCTGCAGGAGGCTGCAACAACCGACAATGAATGATTTGTGATACACGGAAAATCTATGACAGACCACGTTTGTCACGCAACAGATTTGCGCCGGCACCGCCGCTTGGGTAGAGTCGTTCAAGCAATCAAACGTGCCGGTAGAAGCACGTTGGACAGGGAAACGAGGGATCGGTTGAATGAGTTCGGACTCTCCAGCGCAGGATGCTCAGCACTCGCCGACTCAGAATGACGGTGTCCGGCCACCCTCGTCCGGACTCATTTCTGTATGCATCGTGGCCGGCCACCATCAGCGTGCTGCCGATCCGTTGCAATTGGCGCGCGCGTTAGGTTTCGATCCCACAGCGGAGCTCACCGAGGCGCAACTGCCGCTGGCCGCCAAGGAACTCGGGCTCCAGGGCAAGGTCGTCCCTTCCCATTGGGATCGTTTATCCAATCATCGATTGCCGGCCATCGCGCAATTGAAAGATGGCGGATTTGTTCTACTGTTGCGCCTGGGCGCGGACGGCTACTTGATCGTGGGCGATCCCCGCCAGCCACGCCCGCAGCGCCTGGATCGCGACCAGTTCGAGGCGATCTGGTCCGGAAAGCTGCTGCTGCTTAAATCGCGGCTGCGGTTCGACAATCCGAACCGCCCGTTCGACCTGACGTGGTTCCTTCCTGCGATCTGGAAATACCGCAGGATCCTGGGAGAGATCCTCGCCGCCTCGTTCGTCATTCAACTCTTCGGCCTGGCCACTCCGCTATTCACCCAGGTCATCATCGATAAAGTCTTGATGCACAAGAGTTTGTCGACCTTGCATGTGCTGGCGGCGGGCATGCTTCTCATGATCGTCTTCGAAGCGATTCTGACGGTGCTCAAGACACATCTCATGGCGCATACGTCCAATCGGATCGACGTAGCCCTCGGAGCACGGCTGTTCCGGCACTTGCTACATATTCCGTTGCGCTATTTCGAGGTACGCCGCGTCGGGGATACGGTGGCGCGGGTTCGCGAGCTGGAGAACATCCGGCAGTTCATTACCGGATCGTCGATCAATGTCATTCTCGATCTGATTTTCACGGTTCCGTTCGTGGCCGTGATGTTTCTGTACAGCGGCATCCTGACCTGCGTCACCCTGGCGTGTATTCCGCTGTTCATCGGGCTCTCGGTTGTGATCCGGCCCCTCATGCGACGACGCCTCGAAGAAAAATTCGACCGCGGAGCGGAGAGCCAGTCCTATCTCGTCGAGGCGGTCACAGGAGTGCAGACCGTCAAGGCGATGGCGTTGGAGCCCATCTTCTACCGCCGCTGGGAGGAGCAACTCGCCCGCTACGTGACGGCATCGTTCCGGACCTCACATCTGTCGGGTATCGCTGGAGCGCTCGGACAGATCATTCAGAAGCTCTCGACACTGTCGATCCTTTGGGTCGGGGCATATCTGGTCATGCGCGGCAGCCTCACCGTCGGTCAACTCATCGCATTCCAGATGCTCTCAGGCCGCGTGATCTCGCCGATCCTGCGGGTCGTCCAGCTGTGGCAGGATTTTCAACAGGTTGGCATCTCCGTGGAGCGGCTGGGCGATCTCATCAACACCAAGGCTGAGCCTGCGTTGAATCCGAGCAAGATGAGTCTCCCGGCCACTCATGGGGCGGTCCGGATAGAGAATGTGCGGTTCCGGTATCAGTTCGATGGCCCCGAAATTCTGCGCAATTTCTCGTGCAGTATTGCTCCGGGCACCACCGTTGGAATCGTGGGGCGCAGCGGCTCAGGTAAGAGCACTCTGGCGAAACTGCTGCAGCGTCTGTACGTGCCGGAAACCGGCCGTATCCTGATCGACGGTATAGACCTGCAGCAGGCGGATCCCATGTGGCTGCGACGGCAGGTCGGAGTGGTGCTGCAGGAGAACTATCTTTTCAACGGCACGATCCGCGACAACATTGCCATTCACATGCCTGGCGCCCCCATGGCGCAGATCGTTGAAATGGCCAGGCTGGCCGGTGCTCACGATTTCATTCTCGAGCTCCCCGAGGCCTACGACACACCGGTGGGTGAACGTGGCACCGCGCTATCCGGGGGGCAGCGACAGCGGATCGCCATAGCCCGAGCGCTGATGGCGAACCCCCGCATTCTGATACTGGATGAGGCGACGAGCGCCCTGGACTATGAGTCCGAGCGCATCATCCAGGAAAACCTGGGCCGCATCTGTAAGGGACGCACGGTCTTCATCATTGCCCACCGCCTTTCGACAATCCGGCAGGCGGATACCATTCTCGTGTTAGACAAAGGACAACTGGTGGAGCAGGGCAGCCACAGCGAATTGATGGCGCGACCCGGGATTTATAGCCACTTGTTCTCGCAACAGCTCGGAGGGACTGCGCATGCCGTCGCCTGAGCCCGCATCGAAGGACCCCGGGCTGGCCTCGGTGCCGCGCGGGG
>Ga0268266_10003049_pt1 | contig 17158 bp, 14 predicted proteins | sample KBSS13metaG_FD_190356 | JGI IMG/M metagenome (GOLD analysis project Ga0268266, IMG submission 190356) | Switchgrass rhizosphere microbial communities from Kellogg Biological Station, Michigan, USA - KBS S1-3 metaG (SPAdes) (version 2) | ecosystem: Host-associated > Plants > Roots > Rhizosphere...
CGCGATGGAGGAGAAAGATTGATGGGGTTAGGAGTTCAAAAAGCTGTTTTAGTAGTAGAAGATATTATAGGACCATTATTTATTGATAGAGTCCCGGATTTAGTTAATTTTGATTTGGAATTAATAGAACTTGATCGGACGTCTAATAAATCTCATTTAGGTGCAAATGCTATGCTGGCAATAAGCATAGCAGTGTGTAAGGCTCAGGCATATATTGAAGGATTTGAGCTTTATGAATTTATAGCACATGTGTCTCAATATTCCACTGTTGCGCTACCGTGTCCTATGTTGAACATGTTAGGAGGTGGTCTTCATGCAGAGAATAAGTTTCAAATACAAGAAATTCTTATTGTTCCAACCAAGGAAATTTCATTTTATAGCGCTTTTAATACAGCTCTTGCTGTGTATCATTCGTTAAAAAATGTTTTAAAATCTAAAGATAAAGCAACTTCTGTTGGACATGAAGGTTGTTTTGTTCCTTCTTTTAAAGATGAATATGAGGCTTTTGATATCATGATGGAGGCAATTGATAGAGCTGATGTAGGAGACAATGTTATGATAGCACTGGATGTGGCAGCTTCTTCTTTTTATAACTATGATACAGGTTATTATCGATGGTTTGGTAAAGAAATTTCATCTCATGAATTAATAGATAAGTATGCTACGCTTATTGATCATTATCCAATTTATTCTATTGAAGATGGACTAGATGAAATGGATTGGAATGGGTGGATGGATATGAAAAAAGAATTGGGATCTCGAGTGAAATTAATTGGTGATGACTTATTTGCTACTAATTCATCTCGCATTTGGCATGGTATGGAAATTGATTGTGCAACGGGAGTTATTATTAAACCAAATCAAATAGGAACAGTGACAGAAACTTTGCAAGCTATTCAATTATGTAAAGAGAATAATTGGGATGTTATAGTGTCTCACAGATCTGGTGAAACAAATGATTCGTTTATTGCAGATCTGGCGATTGGAGTAAGCGCTGATTTTATTAAAGCTGGTGGTTGTTCCCGTGGAGAGCGTATGGCAAAATATAATAGATTGCTTGATATAGAATATGATTTGATAGGTATTGTTAATAAAAACGGTTTTTAATTTTTTGCTTATTAATTGTGATATTATTTTTTAGTGAAAAACCGGAATAAGATTTTCTAGATTGGAAAAAATTTTTTTTTTGAGGAAATAAAGAGGGTTTTTTTGTGGGATTATATATGAGATATTTAGTTTTTCCTGGAGCATTAAAGGTATACAAAGTAGGAGCAATAGTTGTTTCTGGTCCAAAATCAGTTAATATTTCTGTTATTTGATCATACACACTAATGGTGATTGCTTTGTCTAAATCAATTTTAGTAAAGAATATTTCATGAGGATTAATGTCTGTTGTTGTAATGAACTGATTGTTAATAAATAAAGACATTGTAATAGGTTCATAAGATTTATTATATAATTCCAAGCCGGGATTTTTCCGATTTTTTGGTAATTCCATATTATTGATTATTGATTGTGAAGTAAAAAAAAATAATAATACAATTGACATGATGCTTTTTATATTGAGCATGTATTTCCTTAAAGGAGAATATTTAACAAATTTATTTTTTGCAAGATTCTCTACAATATAGATCTAAAATTTCAGATTGCAATATAGCCGAACGATCCCTAAAAATAAATTCCCTCAGTTTTGTTTTTTTTAGTAAAAACTGAGGGAATTTTGTAAAGTCTCAGTACATTAGGACGTTTTTAAAAAAGGATTGGATTCATTTTCCATTATCTTTTTTAAAGAGGGTAAACTTTGATTATTTTCTGCAACCATACCATCGGGTGTATGGGTTAAAATATCGGTTTCATCAATATTGTCTTTTATGACAGAAGATTTTTTTGTTGTACTTTTTTTTAATGTAATATCATTGACGGGTAAAGTTTCATCTTTTGCAGTAAATTTATCTATAGCTATTTCCGTATTAATATTACCAGAGAAAAACCAGCGCGTAATAGGATCTTTTAAAGAATCAAAAAGATCTGCACGAGCTTCTGTTTTTGCTACATTTATGTAATCTTGTGTATAATCACCAAGACCTTCACGCAATCGCGGTTCAATGATTGTTGGAGAAATAAATACTGTTAAATTGGTTTTTATGATGTCATTGCTTTTATTTTTAAAGAACCATCCTAATACGGGTATTTTTGATAAAAGTGGTACTGCTTTAACATTAGTTGCATTGCTTGTTCTAATTAATCCTCCAAGCGCAAAAATACCACCATTTTTTATATTAGCATTTGTTTCTATTTTTCTTTGGATAATAGTATTAGATCCGGCAGATTGGAACTCATCTATGGTAACAAGTATTTGTAAGTTAACTGTATTGGCGCTACTAATGCGGGGTGTAATAAATACTTTAAGCGTCGCTTCAATTGGTTTATATTGAATGGTAGTTGCACCACCTTGATAGTTACTTGCTATATCTTTTACCTTATCTTTAAGCCATCGCAATTGGCCTATTTCAACAATGGCTTCTGAATTGTTTTTTGCCATAATATGAGGATGAGATAAGATTTTTGAAGTAGTAAACAATTGTAGTATTTCCCAAATACCCCACGTTTGTCCGTCATTATCATTAAGAGAAAGTAAAGTAGTACCAGAAACAGCAAAATCTGCAATATTATTAGTTCCTGATGATGATGGATTAGCAAGTGCGCCAATAGGTGTTAAAACATTACCTAATAAATCAGCGTTGAGTGTGGTAGGTATTGGTCCGGGGTTAGGCGGCATAGGAGGTAGTGGTGTTGCTATGGGACTTGCAATCATAGCTGATTGGAATTCCATTGAATCAGGAAGAGGTACTTTATCCGGCATACGCATTTGAGCGCCTAATGCTCGCGCATCTTCCACGGTTAAATCAGCTATTAAAACCTCAATGAGTACTTGTTTTTGTGGCGTATCTAATTCTTCAATTAATTTTTTTATTTGTCTCCAATCATCATTACGTGCAGCAACAACTAAATTATTTCCTCCATAATAGGTATAACGTTGTTTGTCGGAGGCATTTACATTGTCTCCTGTTTGATCCATAGGATAATCAGTGTAAATAATAACTTTGTCAAAAAAGCGTTCAGTCCCGCCTGCGGTAGACTCTCCAGCGCTTGCTTGATTAGGACCACCACCAAATTCACCACCACTACGTACGATAGCATCTAACACAGGAGCGATGTCACGTGCATTAAGATATTGTAATTTATAAACATGTAATACAGATTCACCTGAATCGGGGGCAACATCGATATATTTTTTAATAAAATCTTTTAACCGTTCTATTGCTTGAGGTCTACCCAGAAGTATAAGTTTATTTAAATGTATTTCTGGGATTACTTTAGTGAATCCGGAAAAATAGGGGACATCTTTTGCTTTTTTAGTATCAAGTCGGTAAGGATTTGCATTTTCTGGACGTGTCAATTCATTGATGATTCGTGTAACAAAAGCTGCAGAAGTATGCCGTAAAGTTATGATGTCCATTTTTTCTTGAAAATTAACTTGATCAAGCTCCATAATAATTTTCATGGCACCACGAATATCATTGGCTTTTGCAATGAGCAGTAATGAGTTAGTTGTAGCATCACCTTTAATGAAGGCACTTTCAGGTAAAATATCTCTTAAAATACCGTTAAGTTCATTATCAGGTTCAGCAGAAATTCGTATGTTGGCTAAATAATAGAGATAGCGAATGGGTTGATCCGTATCGGGAAGATCATCAGGGTTAACGCCAATATAGGTAGGAACTGGTTCTCGTGATATTTCCTTGCCGCTTTTAACTATTCTAATAATAGATTCTGTTGGAACAATAAAATATCCGGCAGCATCTAGTAGTGTATTAAGTACATTCCATGCTTGAGTCGGTGTAATTTTATGTTCAATATGCAGCGTTACTTTTATTGCAAGAGAATCCCCGGGAGGAAAAATAACGTTCAGATTTTTTAAGGCAGCTAATTCATTAATAATGACGTTAATATCTGTATTGTTATAATTAAAATCAAAATCAGCAGGTTCAGATTCTGATAGTTCCATATCTTCTTGAATAGATGCATTTTCTGCATTTTTTTTTATTTTACTCGTACTATTAATAGTTGATGGTATGCATAATAAAATATTGAGCAAAATAAAAGTATAATGAGTTTTAAAAGGTGATTTTTTTATTATATTCATCTATTTTATTCCTTAGATGGAGGTACTTTCTATTTTTGGCAATAGTGTTGATATAGTTAAATTTACATCTATTGTTTTGGGTTTATTTTTGGATTTTGTTATATCGATTCTATCAGTTGCTATGCGAGGATTTTTTTCGATTTCTTGTAGTAATTCGGTAAGTTCTTTCATTGTCATATTGCCAAATTTTGCATTTAATTCACTTTTTCGATAATTTTCTTCTAAATCTGTGGTGTTTATATCCATAGCACCGTCTTCTTTATCTCTGATCTTAAGTTTTGTTAAAAGTTGAAGAAAGTATCCAGCTATTTTAAAATCTGGATTTTTTGCGAGTGTTTCTTCTACCATTAATTTTTGTTGATGGACTAATGAAGCTTTTTCTAATACATCTAAAACTTCTGATCGATAAGAATTAATACTGCCTATTTTTCTTTGTAATGTATTCATTGATCTATAATAATAAAAAATAATAAAAGCACAAAGCAAAGTGCACCCTGCAAGATAACCGATTATATAGTAAAAAAATGTTTTAGAATCAGTTTTGTTTATAAAATTTTTAATTGGTTCCAGAAAACTCATAAATTTTCCTCACTGCTACGTGCTAAAGGTATTCGCATAGTAAATTGTGGAATTTCAGGTGATTCAAAAGGTTTAAATAGCTTTGATTGTCCTAACTCACGGCTGAAAGTTTGAATAGCTTCATGGTCTTTTACTTCTGCTTTAAGCGTTAAGACATCTTCAGAAATACTTATTTGTTCTACATTTAGATCAATTGTTTTCCGACTTTCAATTTTTGAAAGCTCAAAGAGATATTGCAAAAACGAAGCTCTTGATTGGTTAGAAAAGGCAAACCATCTTTTTTTCTGTTCTTCTACTTCTCTTTCTGCTGTTTCAATAGCTTCTTTTAAATTTGTTTCGCCTTCTAAAGATTTAAACGTTGATGTCAAAGCAGAAAGAGCTTCTTTTTCAGAAGCTTTTACTTCTTTAGTTAGTTTATTAGTTTGCACATAATAATGAGTAATAAGAATAGCGAATAATAGGATGGTGAATATACCTATACTTATTAATTGAGTAAGCAATAAAAAGTTGTTTGTAACCTGAAATTCTTTTTGTGCCAAGTTGTAGTTAGTAATAGTGGCAACAGGAAGAGTGGCGCTTACGCTAATGACATTCATGGGTGTAATAAGGTTGCTGTTTTTAATGGTAAAGTTGGTATTTTTTTCTATATTTTCTGTGTTAAATATTTCGCACGTAATATTGCTTTTTTGTGCAATAAAGGGAATTAAGCCTTTTATTAATGCTCCATTACCAACGAAAATAATTTTTGTGATTGGTTGGCGGTTAAGAAGCTGTGTGGCAAAGGAATTTAAAGTAAAATTAATAGTATTCCACCAATCAAGAATAGCTTTTTCAATGCCAGAAGAATATTCTGAAGGAGTATTGGGTTCAAGTCCAAATCGTACTAAGTGATCAATTATTTCCTGGGGCGTTTTATTAAGATCTTGAGCTATTTGTTTGGTAAACGTAATAGTTCCTTTTGGAATAGTTCGTATTATTTTTAATTGTCCATCAATTATCAAAGCTATTGATGTTGAATAAGAAGTGATATTAAGAAGAACAGTGCCGCCTGCTAATTGCTTGTATGTTTCGATTTCTTTATAAAGTGCATATAAAGAAATCATATCTACGGTGATCACTTCAGGCTTTAGGTTTGCTGCAGCAAAAAGTTGTAAATGTTGAATAATATGCTGCTTTTGTACAGCCGTGACTAAAATTTCTGAACTTTTTTCTTCTGGTATTTCTTTTGTAATAATAAAGTCTATAGCAGCTTCTCGTAGAGGAAATGGTAAAAGGGGTTCTACTTCAAAGCCTATGACCATAGCTATTTGTTCACGTGCAAGAAATGGTAATTTAAGTTCTTTAAAAACAATAAGAGAAGCTGGCAGTATCGTGTGTATTTCATCATAGCTGCCGATTTTGGAAAAAATTGAAGCTAACGTTGTTGATATAGGATCAGAATTCTCTTCAGATGTTTCTTCTGATATTTTTTCTTCTAAGATTAATTCTATAGTACAGGTTTTGCCCGCGATACGTGTTTTGGTTGCAATAATACTTGTTTTGTTGATTTCAACACCAACTATAATTTTAGAAAACAAATAATAAGATTTAGTTTTTTCGGGTAACAATACATCTTTAATAAATCGCATCATTGTTAACCTCCTTATCATGCAAAAATTCTGTTACAGATAATGGTGTACGTTTTGTGTTGAGCATGGTTTCTATAAGGTTATCAGGTTGCTCTTGTAGAACATAGGTCTGCTGTTCGGGTATAGCTTCTGCTTCTATAGGTGGATTTTCTTTCATAAGAAGAGCTTCTTGTTTTTTCTGATGCCGTTCAAAAATAAGCCCTTCAACCATGTTTTGTGCGCGTGATGCTTTATCAGCAAAGAACATACGATGAATTGGATCACGAGAAGATGATGGATATTCCATGCTATTAACCACTCCTTGATATTCATCAATATGATCTCTGGTGAATGCCTTCATATCTTCACCTTTATTGGATTCGATAATGCGTGTTGAAATAAGAACAAGAAGACTTTGTTTAACGATAGTTTTTCTTTTATTTTTAAAGAACCAACCCAGGATTGGAATATCCCCGAGTATTGGAACTTTGGTTTCTTTCATTTGTATATTGTTTCTAATTAAACCACCGAGAGCAAGAACTTCTTTATTGGCAACAATAGCGTTAGTTTTAATTTTTCTAATATTTTTGGTAGCATCTGTTTGATCAATTTGATTAGTAAATTCATTAATATCAATATTGATTGTTAAGTTAATCATTCCATCAGAATTAATTTGTGGTGTAATAGTAACATTAAGATTTGCATCATCGGCATCAAGTGCATTTTGGATAGTTGTACCAACCACTTCTGCCGTTACAATACGACGTTGCTCTCCGATATTAATAGTAGCTTGAGCATTGTTAGTTGCAAGAATAAATGGATTTGAAACAACTTCAGCATCAGTAATTGTTTGTAAAGCTTGAAAAATTCCCCATACGCCAAATGCATCTGCTCCCAGTGTCAGTAATGAAGTTCCTGGTATAGCACCAGTTACAAGGCCGATAAGGTTGCCAAGCAATCTTTCTGTTCCTGTTGAAGGATTAGGATTGGTTACTATGTTGCTTGTTCCATATAATCCTGAGGTTTGGAATTTAATGTTGTTGCCCAATAGACCATTTGGTCCTGGTTGTTTGCTTCTTATTTGTGCACCGAGACTTTTTGTATCAACAAGATCAACGGTTAATATCAATACTTCAATAGCAGCTTGTGGTTGTTTTTCATCGAGTTGAGAAATAATTTTTACTGCTTTTAAATAATCTTCATAATGTCCTTTTATCAGAACCCTGTTGGTAGACGGCTCAGCAATAAAACTCATAGGTCTCATATATTGGTCTGTTCCACGAACTCCGCCATACATTCCTGCTGCGGTATCTCTTCCAAATGCTACAATATTGGACATAATATCAGCTATTGTTCTTGCATCAGCATGCTTTAATTGATAGGTATATAAAGGTGAGTATGCTTGATCTAGTTCAAGGTCTATATATTTAACAATAAATTCTTCAATTTTTTTAATTGCATTGACCGGTCCAAGTAAAATAAGAGTATTGGTTCGAGGATCAGCAATAATACGAGTATTTTCCGGAAAATAAACAGACGTAGGTTGTTTTTTAGTGAAAAATCGTGAAGTAGGTTCTTCTTTAGGTAAAAGTTCTTTATATAATTTTTCTACGTCTTCTGCATTGGCATTACGTAATTTAAGCACAGCCATTGATTCAGGAACACTTACTTTATCTAGTTCTTTTACAATACTCATAAGCATTTTTATATTATAAGCTTTATCAGTAAGAATAAATCCCTTATGTTCTCTGAGTGCAATAAGACCTTGCGAACTACTGCTTCTTAATGGATTAATCACTTCCATAATTGTATCTATTGAGGCATTTTCCAAAAAATAAACATAACGTATTAATTCGTCAGTGTCAGGTAAGGTAGATGCATCAACGCCAATAAATGTTGGTAATGGTGATTTACGAGCAATTTCTATAGGAGTAATACGATATATGCGTGGATCTGCCTGAGGATTAATTGCAAATCCAGCTAAATCAAGAAAAGTAACAAATAGATTCCACGCTTCTTTTTTGGAAAGCGGTTTATTTGTTTTAAAGGATATCTTGTTGTTTTTTATTGTTTTTTTGCCTTGAGGCACTGGTGATAAGGCGTCATCCGTAATAAAAGTGACTTCAAAAATATCTTCTATTTGTTTAACAAAATTTTGCAGGTCTGCGTTTTCAAAATTAAGCTCAATGCTGTCTTGTTCTTCTTCTTCATCAGTAATGGTAGGCATTTCTACTTCTTGTTTTATGGCAGCTTCAGTAGGTTTTTGAGGCTCAATTAAAGGATTATCGTATTGAGGAGTAGCCGGTTCAATCTTTTGCTGTAACTGAGGCATTCCCGTTGCTTTGGTTATGCTTGCTTGTAGGGATGTATTGTTTGATGTATTTTGATAAGCATCAATATTAATATTTGTGTTTATCTGTTCTTTAGATGTTGTTTTTTTCTTGCGATAACGTTTTCTGCTTCCTGCTTCTGTTGTGCACATAGCTAAAGCCAGCATAAAGACAAAACATATATAAATGCTATATTTATTCATAATTTACTCAATTAACTTCTAGAAGGCATTAAAGCGTTGCTTTTTTGATGCATCATTTGATGATCCGCTTTTTTTATTTTATCTATTGTAGGCATAAATGTATAATGTTGTTGTTTAATGTTGTCATTTTTTTTATTAAAAAAGAAAGCTGTTTCTTGTTTTTGTTCAAACGTATCCTGTTCCTTCTTTGTTGTAATAAAATCTTCTAAAGTATAGGTAATAGTAAGCTCTCTATTTCTTCGGGTTATTTTTACTGTAATGGTATTACCAACTTTTAATGAAGTGATATTTTTATAAATAGCAAGACGTTCTTCTGTTGTTTGGGTTGGAATATTGTTAATAGAGGTAATTATATCTCCGTTTTGAACTCCTATTAGCCCACCAAATGGTGATGCTGAAAGATTACCTATACGAAGACCAATACTGTTTCCTTGTTGGTATGCTGTAGTAGCATTAAGCAAGTTAATAAATTGTGTTAAATTTTTAATTTGTTTTACAAAAGAATCAGGGTTAATAATATAGTTGTTATCAGATATTCTTTTTATAACAGTATCCCATTCATAAGCCATAGAGTAGGTGATGTCGGTTTTGGCATCTTGTTCTCGTAGATAAAGAATTTCTTGTTGTCCGTTGAGGCGTAAAAAAATTATTTTGTTTTTAAAAATACGTATTAATTGAGCGTCTTGTACAACATCTCCAACTTTGTATGTGCCTTCTTGGAGTGTTTTGTTGTCTTGAATCATTGCTCTATTTTTTGCATCATTAGAGCTTACGACAATAATTCCTTTAAGAACTACATCTAAAGGACTAAGAAAATCTGGTTCAATTACCGTAGGAATGACTATTTTTTGTTGAGCAGGTGGCTCTGGAAAAGGAATAATTGAATCAAGTTTTTTTGCTTGAGGAGCAAGTTCTTGTACATAGGTTCCAAAGAGGTCATGTTCGTAGATTTTTTTTGTATTTATAGCTAATTTTTTTTCTTTTGCAGGTAGCGGCGGAGTTACTTCTATTTCTTTTCGAGAAGAAATTTTTTTATTTGAGAGATAAATAAATGCAAAGGCAGCTAAGACTAAAGAAAGTAGTCCTAGGTTTATGATCCAAAAAGGATGTTTCATTGGCAATTCCTTGCATTATTTTTTACTTTTTTCACAATAACGCTCTTGTCTTATACTTGTCAAGTATACCTATAGTTGTATTTTTTGTGGAGATAAGTTTTTTGTAAAAATGACATTTGTTATGGTGTTGGAATTGTATTTATTATTTTTTTGATAATTATATCAGCCGTTATATTATCCGCTTCTGCTTCATAGGTTAAATGAATTCGATGACCTAAAACAGCTTTACATATTGCTTTAACATCATCGGGAGTTACATAATGACGCTTTTCTAAAAATGCATGTCTTTGTGCTGCATTATATAATGCAAGAGTTGCTCGTGGCGAGACCCCATAACTAATATAAGATGCAATATCTTTTAATTTATAATCAGCTGGTTTACGTGTAGCAAAAACAATGGATACGATATATTGTTTTATTTTTTCATCGACATACACTGATTGAGCCAATTCTTGAGCCTCAATAATTTCATTTTTTGTCAGTACTTGAGAAATGGTAGCAGTTCTAACAGAGCGGTTTAAAATTTCCAGCTCTTCAAATATGGTAGGATAATCAACTTGTATTTTGAATAAGAATCGATCAAGCTGTGCTTCAGGCAAACGGTAAGTACCTTCTTGTTCAACAGGATTTTGTGTTGCAAATACTAAAAAAGGGGTATCTAATTTGTAGGTATGTGAACCGATAGTTACTTGTTGTTCTTGCATGGCTTCCAAGAGTGCCGCTTGTACTTTGGCTGGAGCACGATTAATTTCATCAGCAAGAATTAAATTTGCAAAAATAGGTCCTTTTTTGGTTTCAAAATCCTGCGTTTTAGGATTAAAAATTAAGGTACCAATAAGATCGGATGGTAACAAATCTGGGGTAAATTGTATTCTGTTAAATGAAAGACCAAGAGCGTTAGCCACCGCTTTAATCATAGTAGTTTTTGCAACCCCCGGTACACCTTCTAAAAGAATATGTCCTTTGCATAAGATTGCATTAACAATCAGATTAATAATATGGTTTTGGCCAACAATAACTTTGCTTATTTCTATTGGTAAATTACTAAAGCGATGACTTTCCAATTTTATTTGTTCAATGACTGATTCTGTTGAGTTATTTATCATAATAATATCTTTTTTACTAAAAAAATAATCCTGTTAACCTATTATATACGTTAACATGATCTTTCAATGAGTTCAATAAGGAGTGTTATGATTCTTTCAGGTAATGAAATTAGAAGACGTATGGGAAAAGAACTTTTTATAGAGCCTTTTAACCAGTCTCAGCTTGGTCCTAATAGTTATAATTTACGTTTACATAACGAATTATTGATATATGATGAACCTTTTCTTGATATGAAAAAAGAGCATCAAATTAAGACAATTATTATTCCTGAAGAGGGATTGTTATTAGAAGCAGGTCAGCTTTATTTGGGCCGAACAGTAGAATATACTCGAACTGATACCTTGGTTCCTATGATTGAAGGACGTTCTTCAATTGGTCGTTTGGGATTATTTATTCATGTAACTGCCGGTTTTGGAGATGTAGGGTTTAAGGGATATTGGACGTTGGAAATTTTTTGTGTAAGCCCAGTTCTTATTTATCCCAATGTTGAAATATGTCAGATTTTTTATCACACCATAGAAGGTGATTATGCAACATATTCAAGCAATAAATATCAAAATAATCGTGGTATTCAGCCAAGTATGTTATATAAAGATTTTCAGAAATAATGACAATAAATATTTTTTGTTAAAAAAGGAGGGGTAATGAAAAAAATTTTAATTGGTGTTTTTTTCGTTAGTTCCTTTATCTCTTCTATGGATTTATCAGTATCAACAAACAATAAAGATCTTATTTTTAACAGTTTTGAAAGTTTACTAGGAAAAATAGAGTCTTATCAATGTGTTGGAGATGTAAAAAGAAGTTTATTAAGCAATAAGCCTTATGTTTATATCGTAAATAAAAAAAAATATGTAGTGCAGTGTTTTTTAGGGGGAAAAAGCAACAGAGCAGTTGTTGTTTCTAATAACTATTTTGTTGCTCAAAAAAATATTGCTCCTAAAATTCATAAGTCTTTGCATGCCCCTGAATTTTCTTATATTATAATGGATTATATTAATGTACCTAGTCTTACTTTGGATCAAGCAAGTCAACCAGAAATTCTTAGTTTAATAGCACACAAATCGAAACAAATAGCACAATTTGATGCAGTGATATGTAATCCTATCAGGCCCAACTTATCTGATGAGATTGTAGATTTTTGTCAAGATTTAAAAAATAAAAATTTTTTAGGGTTAAATACAATTGTTGCAACGTTAAAAAGTTCTGCTGACGCTATTGATAATAAAATTCAAAAATATAAACGTCCATTGGTGATTAATCATAATGATTTTAGTTTGAGAAATATTTTTTATACGGGTAATGATATAAAAATTATTGATTGGAACACTATCGCTTTAAATTATCAATATTGTGACTTGGCTTTATATTCTCTTCTTTCCTGTTTAAATGAAAAAGAAGATAATCATTTATTAAATAAATATTTAGACAACAATGTTTCTAGTGAGGATAAAAAATATTTTAATAGGGTTAAATTATTGGTAAAAGTCTGTTTTATTTTAAGCTGTTTTAAGGCAGCAACGTCTCTTGCTGGTATTTCACATGACAAATTAATAGGAAAATTTAGAGAGTATGCTCGTTCTTTTGCAGAAGATGCAAAAAAAAATGAGACAGCTGATTTTTTTTATGGGTTTGGCATGAGTCAGCTACAGGAATTTAATAAAGAATATAGTGAGTTTGAGTGTGATAATTTATAAATCACGCTTTGTCTTTAAAGTAAGCAATTTCTTTAGTGATGGGTCCTTCAGGAAGTCCACGGATAAATTGATAAATATAGGGGTTATCAGATTCCCATATAGTTTTTGCATCGCCAAAATATTGAATTTTGCCTTCATGCAGCAATGCAATTTTATCGGCATATTTAAAAGATTCAGTATCATGAGATATAACCACGGAGGTTATGTTAAGACGCTTTTGCATATCAAACATCAGTTCATGAATAAGATGGGCTGTTATAGGATCTAGGCCTGTTGTAGGTTCATCATAAAGAATAATTTCAGGATTAGTTATTAAGGTGCGTGCAAGTCCCACACGTTTTCTCATTCCCCCTGATAATTCAGAAGGATATTTATAAAGAGTATCTTCTGAGAGTTGTACCAGTGCTAATTTTTCCTTAACAATAGGTAAAATTTCTTCATGAGATTTGCCTTGTTCTATAAGTGTTATGCCTACATTTTCAAAAACATTTAAAGAATCGAGTAGTGCGGCAAATTGAAAAACATATCCAAATTTTTTATAGCATTCATTTAATTCTTTGTTGTTAAGTGTGGTAATGTCTATGCCATCAATAATAATGTTGCCGAAAGTTGGTTTGATGAGACCAATGATTTGTTTAAGTAAAACTGATTTACCTTCTCCAGATCGACCAATAATAATAGTCATTAATCCTTCAGGAATATCAAGATTTACTCCACGAGTTACCCAATGATTTTCAAATTCTTTTTGTAAATCAATAATTTTAATTTTAGTTTTTGGATTTTTTGTACTCATGGCGTTTTTTATAATTGTTCAAGCAGTTTGGTTAAGAAATAGTTAGTTATTAAAATTAATATTGAACTAGCAACAACACTTTGTGTAGTTGCTATGCCAACTCCTCGAGCTCCACCATGAGTATACATTCCTTTGTATGTTCCTACCCATGAAAGGATTAAACCAAATACAGCGGCTTTTTGTAATCCTCCTTTTATATCAGATATCTCAACGTAATTACGGATACTGCTTTCATAATCTTCAGGGCTTAATTCTAATACATAGACACATACTATATATCCGCCAATAATACCAAAAAACATAGAAAATAATGTTAAAAAAGGTAAAATCAAAGTACTGGCTATAATTCTTGGTATTACTAAATATTGAAAAACATTAATACGCAATGTTGTTAAAGCATCAACTTGTTCGGTGATAATCATTGTGCCTATTTCAGCAGTTATAGCAGATCCGGCACGACCGGTTACCATGAGAGCGGTAAGAACAGGTCCAAGCTCTCGAATAAGACCAAGTGCAACAATGGCGCCAATAAATTGTTCTCCACCAACGCGTTGAAAACCAATGTATGTTTGCAGCGCAAGAACCATTCCTGTAAAAAGACCGGTCAAGATGACAATGCTCAGAGATTCAACACCAATGCGGTCCATTTGAGAAAATGTTTTGGAAAATTTAAGCTTAGATGTACATAAGGTTTTTATTGCTTCTAATAAAAAAAGAGTAAATTCACCCGTAGTTGTACAGATGTTTATCGTAGATTTTCCCAAAAAATTAATAAAGCGGATTATCACTCGATACCTTTTTTAATAAGAGTATTTGTAAAGCTTATTCCGATTCTTCTTGTTCTTCTTCTGGTGTTGGGGTTGGGTTTGGTTGAGAAATTGCTTGATGTATGCTTGTTTTGCCATTGCTGAGATACTTAAACTTTTTGTGTTCAGTAGATTTTATCATGGCAAGAACGAGCGCACCAGTCATAAAAATCGCACCAAGAACCCATGTAGTTTTTTGAAAAAGATCTTGTCCTCCGCCTCCACCAAAAAGCATTTGAGTTCCCCCGCCAAGACCACCCAGGCCTAAGCCGCTTTTTCCTTTTTGCATGAGTACAATAAGGACTAAGAATAAGCAATTAATGAGATAAAGAGTGAGTAAAAAACCGTATAACATGTATTTCCTTCTTATTATAGTAGTTATGTTGTGAGTATAACATGTTTAAAATTTTTATAAAATTATGCTTTTTTTTAGTAAAAAAATTGAAGATTATTATTTTTTGCATAATATTTTCGGTTGATTTCTATTGTTCTGAGATAATTTTTTGTAATTTTTCTCTATCGGTACCCGCACTGCCAATTAAAAAGCCATTGATACAAGATATTGATTTTAACGTATTAATAGTGGTTGGGTTGACGCTGCCACCATAAAGTAATTGAAAAGAATTATGAGCAAGATTTTTTTTAATGTATTGAGCAAGCCAAGTAAAAGTATTTTCTAGATGATCTTGTTGAGGGATCATTCCAGTTCCAATAGCAAAGACAGGCTCATATGCGATAATAACAGGTTGATTTGGAGGAACAATGGTCAGAATTGATGCGAGCTGCTGTTCAAGAATAGCGGGGGTATTTTTAGATTGATAGGCTTGAGTTGTTTGACCGATGCAAATAATCGGCTGCACTTTATATTGATATAAAAGAGCTATTTTTTTAGAAATAGTTTCTATTGTTTCTTTAAAATATGTACGTCGTTCGCTGTGACCAACAATACAATGAGTAATTCCGATTTCAGCTAATGATTGTACAGAAACTTCTCCTGTATAAGCACCAGAAGGATATTCAGAACAATTTTGTGCTCCGAGCTTAACGGTGGAGGTTGTTAATAGGGCGGAAATTGTAGCGAGTGCATCAAATGAAGGACAGATAATAATTTCATTGAATTGATTTGATAATTGTTCCAAAATGTTTTTATTATTTTTATAAAAATTAATGGATTGATTAAAGGACATATTCATTTTCCAATTTATTACATATAAATATTTCATAAATTTAAAATCTTTCTAGATTAAATTATTGTATACTTTTTAACAGGGTAACGGAAAGTAGCTTTTGGTGAATAAGAAGAACTATTAAAATTTATTTTGTTTGGAGCGTATATGAAACATATTAAGTTAGTAAAGTATTTTTTTATTATTTTTGTAGTGTCTTTTACCATATTATCAATGGCTATGCAGATTGTTTCCGATGTAAAAAAATATTCCGTGGAAGATTATTTTAATGATTTGCCAAATATTAGATTGTCTCAATTACAAAAAAAATATCTTAAGGTATCAGAAGATGATAGAGGTAAGCTTGTGAGCAGGATGTCTAATGGTTTAGTTTTATTAACAGCGATGGCTGTGACATTCCCAGAAGATGTTCAAAAGTATATTTATAAATGCATGCTCAATGCAGACGATATAACAGTGGATAATGTCTACCAACAACCCATTTCCATAACTTTCAGTACATGTCATAATATTGTAAAAGTCATTGGGTTCAATAAGCCTATAGCTCCTTTATATAGCATGAATGGTGAAGAAAGAAACAAGGTATTAAATGGTCTTGCTGAATTAAACGCTTCTAGTGATGGAATAATGAGTGAAAAAAAGTTACATGAGATACGCTCGATGAATGAATCAATACAGCAATATTTCAAAGGATTAGAAGTGGCTGTGTTTTCAAAGGAAGATATGGAGAAAGCTTTTCGTATCAAGAAGTATTTTTTTGCATTGATAACGTCGACTGCTATTGTTGGAGGAGTGGGTATTATGACACAAAATTCTTCTGCTATATATTTATCTGGTATGTGTGGATTTTTATCCCTTGTTTGCTTGAGAGATATGTATTATCAGGAAAAAAATGCTTTATGTCAGATTATAACAGAGCAGTAGAATTGTTTTTATAATTTAATCAACAGATAAAATATTCAATGAAGAACGTTGTTTTAGGTTTATTTTTATTATTGCCTTTATTTTTACATTCTATGGAGATAATGTTTTTACCTCCTTCAAAGTCAATTAATTTATACGTACGAGATTATTTTGATAAGGTATTGCCAACGGTAAAGATATCAGAATTAAACAAAGCGTATTTTAAGGTACCTGAAGATAGTAGGTTTGAGTTGCTCTGCTGCATGTCTGATGATTTACTCTTATTAAATAGAATAGCGATAATGTTGCCTGAAGAAGTTCAAAAGTATATTTATCAACATTTGTTAAGCGGTAATGATAGTATGAGTGCTCGTTTTTATGATGAGCAAGTTTTGGAGGCTTTTGATTTAACTCGTGGTATGGTAAAAGTTGTTGGCTTGCATAAGCCTCTAGATAGTTTATATGTAGTGGAGCCAGTAGAGCGCTTGCTTTTATTAGAACAAATCAATCGGTGTAAAAATAGTTATATTCCGGTAGTACCAGATCCAGAGCGGAAAAACATAGAACATATGAGGCGCTATTTTACGGGTTTATCTTTATATGTTTTGACTTCTGAAGATATGATTG
>Ga0268266_10003050_pt1 | contig 17142 bp, 17 predicted proteins | sample KBSS13metaG_FD_190356 | JGI IMG/M metagenome (GOLD analysis project Ga0268266, IMG submission 190356) | Switchgrass rhizosphere microbial communities from Kellogg Biological Station, Michigan, USA - KBS S1-3 metaG (SPAdes) (version 2) | ecosystem: Host-associated > Plants > Roots > Rhizosphere...
GTCGTCATCTCCTCGCAACGCGCTGGCGCGAGCCTGGACGGTAGGCCAGCCGATAGTGGCCGGAGCAATAGGGCACGCCTTCCACCGGCGTGTTGCCGCAAAAGCAGAAGTCCTCGGCGCCGGGCGTGCTGATCGGCCAGCGGCACCGTTCGTTGCTGAGCTCTAGCAGCGAGCAGCGGCGCTCGCTGGCGATCGGCTCTTCCTGGACCTGGAGCGGCTGCGCGTTTTCGTAAACGGCCTGCAGGATTTGATACTGCAAGCGCGGAATGGATTTTCGGGAACGCTCTCTGGCGGTCTTGTCCGGGCGCGGCTTGGCCCTTGCGGGTCCGCGCGTTAATTCGAGGCGGGCGAGCTTGCCGATCACGGCGTTGCGGCTGACGCCGATGCTGGCTGCGATCTCGCGGCAGGTGAGGCCGGCTTCAAAATGACTCCTGAGCAATTCGACGCGATCGGTGGTCCAGGTCGGCAGATTCGTAATCATGTTTTTCGGTTCCACATTCTGTGTGAACCGCCGCGTTCCGAAAATCCCCGTCAGGACGCCTTTCCGTTGTCGCGGATCGCAAGCAGCCCGTCCTTGATGGCGAGCCGAATGCCTTCCTCGATCAAAGTCCTAGCGACGCCGGGAACGCTGGTGCCGTGGGTACCCTGTCTCACCAGTCTTTCGAGATAATTGATGGTCGAGAGCGCCAACGTAACGGGAACGCGGTCGGTTTCGGCTTTTTCTGTAGCCATGGAGAAACGCTACCGTGCAAAAAGTGTACTGAAAAGTGACTATTTCGACTCTATTTAGTTTTGCACACAAGAGTCAAACGTCTTGTGGATAGCCTGCTATCGGTTTGAAAAACCTTCCGAAATTCTGGCCGTTGCTTTGTGGATTGGCTGCGCGGGCTGTGCGCGGCGGCCCACCGGACCTCGACCGCCCTGGTTGCCGCGGCGAAACGCGCCAGCCGCATGTCAATTTCTTGATTGCCTCGCGCCGCCGGGAATGCCGATGATGTCCGGGGACGGCGGCAAGGGCGCAATGACGGTAACCAACGGTCTCTACACGATTCAGATCGAGATGAGGGACGGCGGGCACGGCCGCGCCCACGGTGTGATCGTGCTGCGCGAGGGCAAGATCGCCGGCGGTGATTCATACTTCTATTACACGGGCTCCTATCGCGCCGATCACGGCAAATGGCTCGGCGAACTGATCACCAACGAGCACACGAAATCCGCAGGAACGCTGCCGCTGTTCGGCGGGCGTGAAGTCACCTGCGGTTTTACCGGGGCCTATTCCGCCGACGCAGCCGAAGTGAATGGAACGGCGCTGGTCGGAAAAACCAGCGTGGGGTTTCACGCCAGGTTGAAGCTGCTCGCGGAATTCTAGGCGCGCGCGGCCTCAGCCGTGCACGACCGATTTTGCAATCATGCAGTGGATGCCCTTGCAGCCGTTGACGGTCTGCGTCACCCGCAAATCGGCGGCGAGGCTGCAGAGCGTATAGGCGTCTTCGCGCGACAGATTGCGCTTCTCGCCGAGCAACACGATCATGTCGCGCAGCGCGCGCACCGCGCATTGATCGAGATCGGGGTCCATCGCCATCGTGATGTAGTGATCGGGCGTTTCCGCCCGCGGATAGGTGAAGCGCAAGTCCTTGCGCAGCGTCAGCCGGAATCGGCCCTGCAGCGCGGTCTCGATCGCGGTGACGCAGACCTCGCCATCGCCCTGCACACCGTGGCCATCGCCGCAGGAGAACAGCGCGCCCGGCACGAAGACCGGCAGATACAGCTTGGCGCCGGCGCCCAATTCCTTGTTGTCGAGGTTGCCGCCCATGGCGCGCGGGATCAGCGAGGTGATGCGGCCCCAGGCGGGTGGCGGCGACACGCCCATCACACCGAAGAAAGGCTTGAGCGGCAGGTCTAGGCCCCACGGCATACGACCTACCATGCGCTCGCGATCGAGCGGAATGTTGAGGATGCGGGTTTCGTGGAAGTCGTCGGGCAGGGTGCCGGCGAGCGGGCGGATCAGATTCCACCCCCAATCCTGCCTGAGCTGGACGTCGAGGATGTCGACTTCCAGCACGTCGCCTGGTTCGGCCCCGGCGACAGCAACCGGGCCGGTGAGAATATGACCCTGCAACTGCCGCTCGCATTTCGCATGGATATCCAGAAGCTCCTGCGGGACGTGAAACTTGCTTTTGTCCGGCACCACCTCGGGACCGCCGCTGACGGTCTCGATGGTGACTTCGTCGCCGCTGGCGATGGTCAGCACGGGCTTCAGGCTCGCATCGAAGTAGCCCCAGTGGCAGGTTTCGGGGCTGGACTGCAGATGATGATGGGGCATGACGAGGCTTTTGGTTGCTGCAATGGCGTCGTATGACGCTGTATCAGACATTGTCCGAGGCTTCCCTTGTTTTTTGTTCTCTCCAAGACGATTGGCTACTTGCTGTTGCCGACCAATCTCCTGATCGGCATCGGGCTGATCGGCGCCATCCTGATGTTCACGCGCTTTGCAGCGCTCGGCCGCAAGCTGGTGATCGCAGCGGTCCTGCTGCTGGTGATTTGCGGGCTATCGCCGCTCGGCAAGATCCTGCTCTATCCGCTGGAGCAGCGCTTTCCGTCCTGGGACGCTTCACGGGGCACACCCGACGGCATCATCGTGCTCGGCGCCTCGATCGAGGCCGATCTCTCGGCTGCGCACAATACGCCGGTGGTTCACGGCGCGCCGGACCGGATCATCGCAGCTGCTGCGCTCGCGAAGCGGTATCCGAACGCGCGCGTGGTGTTTTCCGGCGGCAGCGCCAATTTGATTTCCAACGACGCCAGGGAAGCCGATTTCGCCGGCGCCATCTTCGAAAGCCTCGGCATCGACAAATCACGGCTGATCATGGAACGGGCATCGCGCAACACCCATGAGAACGCCGAATTCTCGAAGGCGCTGGTCAAGCCGAAGCCAGGTGAACGATGGCTGCTGGTGACGTCGGCCTTTCATATGCCGCGATCGGTCGGCTTGTTCCGGAAAGCGGGATTTGCGGTAGAGCCCTATCCCGTCGATTGGCGGGTCGGCGGACGCGATGATCTGATGGCGTTTTCGAACGTCGCCGTTGACGGGCTCGGACGGACCGACCTTGCGGTGCGCGAATGGATCGGCCTCGTTGCCTATCGGCTCACCGGCAAGATCGACGATTTGTTGCCGGGCCCGGCGCCGAAGTAAGAGGTCGCAACCCCCATCCAGCCGGGATACAATTGGGCAAGGCGCTGTTTCAGCGCGCCGATTTGGGAGTCCACGCCATGCAACAACAGACGCCGCCGGAACCGCTTGATTTGGCCGGCATGGTCGCCGACCTGAACAGCCTGCTTCGCCTCAAGACGACGGTGATCGGCATCAAAATGTTTGCCAGCGTCGAGGAGATGACCGCGATCCCGAAAATCCGCCGCCCCTCGGCGGTGCATACTACCGACCAGATCGTCAGCATGGCCTCGCGGCTCGGCTGGACCGTCGGCATTACCGGCGACGATCTCGTCGGCGCGCAATGCCGCGCGGTGATCGGGCTGGCGCCGCAGGACGAAAAATTTCTCGCCGGCGAAAACTATGTCGGCGTCTGGCACGGCACGGCCGAGGATGCGCGCAAGCGCCAGGAGGCGCTCGACGTCGTGCCGTTCGGGCGATACCAGGCCATGGCGGTGAGCCCGCTCACCAGCGGACGGCTCAACCCGCCGGATATTTGCCTGGTCTACGCCACGCCGGGACAGATGATTATTCTGATCAACGGCCTGCAATATACCGGTTACAAGAAGTTCGAATGGGGCGTGGTCGGAGAGACCGCGTGCGCGGATTCGTGGGGGCGGGCGCTCAAGACCGGCGAGCCGTCGCTGTCGCTGCCGTGCTTTGCCGAACGGCGTTACGGAGGGGTGCCAGATGAGGAGATGCTGATGGCGCTCAAGCCTGAGCATCTGGCAAAGGCCATCGTCGGCATGAAGCAACTGGCGAAGAACGGTTTGCGCTATCCGATCGCGCCGTATGGCATTCAGGCCGACGTTCGCGCCGGCATGGGTGTTTCCTACGCCAAGAAATAGGCTTGCGAAATCCGGCCGAAGCCGTCATTGCGAACGCAGCGACTCGTCGCTGCACTCGCAATGACGAAAAGGGAACAAGGAATGTCTTCGTCGAAATTCGACATCGTCGTTTACGGCGCCACCGGCTTCACCGGACAACTCGTTTCCGAATATCTGGCCAGGCATTACAAGGACGACGTCGATCTGAAATGGGCGATGGCCGGACGCAGCAAGGACAAGCTTGCCTCCGTTCGCGATGCGGTTGGAGCGCCGGCGGACACTCCCTTGATCGTGGCCGATTCCAGCGATTTGGCGTCGCTGAAAGCGATGGTGGACCAGTCGAAGTCGGTGATTGCGGGTGTTGGCCCGTATCAGCTGCACGGCAGCGATCTCGTCGCCATCTGTGCTGCAGCCGGCGTCGATTATCTCGACTATTGCGGCGAGCCGATCTGGATGCGGCAAATGATCGACGCGCATGGGGAGCAGGCGAAAGCCAGCGGCGCGCGGATTTTGTTCTCATGCGGCTTCGACTCGCTGCCGTTTGAACTCGGCGCGTTCTTCGTCCAGACGGAAGCCAGGCGCGTGTTGGGTGCGTCTGTCTCACGCGTCAAAGGCCGGGTGCGCGACATGCGCGGCACGCTCTCCGGCGGCACAGCGGCAAGTGCCAAGGCGACGTTCGATGCTGTTGCCAAGGACCTCAGCCTCATCACGATCCTGAATGATCCCTTTGCGCTCACGCCGGGATTCAGCGGGCCGCGACAGCCGCGTGGCAGCAAGCCGATCTATGAAGAAGATCTTCAGTCCTGGGCGGCACCCTTCATGATGGCCTTGATCAATACGCGCAACGTTCATCGCTCCAACATGCTCATGGGATTCCCCTACGGTCGCGAATTCATCTACGACGAGATGGTGTTGACCGGTCCCGGCGAGCAGGGAGAGGCGAACGCGAAGCTTGTGATGGCGGCGAACAATGAAAAGACCGGCCCCAATGCACGCAAGCCGGGCGAGGGACCGTCGAAGGAAGAGCGTGAGAACGGTCTTTACGATTTGCTCTATGTTGCGATCGCGCCCGATGGACGCGAGGTCCGTGCGTCCGTGAAAGGCGACAGCGATCCCTATGGCTCGACGGGCAAGATGATTGCCGAATGCGCGATCTGCCTGTTACGCGATGCGCCTGACGTGCCGGCCGGCTTCTGGACGCCGGGAGCGGCGATGCAGCACAAGCTGATCAAGCGTCTGGTCGATCACGCCGGGCTGACGTTCACGGTGGAGAAGTAGGCGGATCGGTGCAACAGCTGGAAGTGCGGGCCTAGGAAATCTTCGCGGGCACTGTGAGCGCAGGATTGGCGTCCGCCTTCCAGCTCTCGGCCGCGACGAACATACCCCACATCGTCCCGAGCATCAGCCAGTAATGGCGCCAATGGTCGGTGTCGATGATGAAGCTCTCGCCAACGGTGCCGAGGAACGCAGCGAAGACGGCCAGATAGGCGGGTTGCCAGGGCACGCGGACGAAGACATAGCGGAAGCTCGTCAGCACCGTGACGAAGACCAGCGCCGGATAGCAGACGCCGGAGAGCCAGCCGCCCGACATGAACGCGTTCAGATAGGAGTTGTGGGTGTCTTCGGGAAAGTAGCGGTTGAACTGTAGCGGTCCGATGCCGAACGGCAGCCCGAGCGCCATTTCGGCGCCGAGGATGTGCCGGCCGAAGCGGCCGAAACGGCCCTCATCATAGCTCTGGTCGAAACTGGCGCGCTGCTTGAATAGCTGCGAGATCGAATCGAACGACAGCAGTACCGCGACCAGCGCGGCCGCCAGCACCACCACGACCAGCGCCATGACGATGATGCGCGACCGTTGTGACTGTGAGCGGCTGGTCAGCACCATCAGCGCCAGCATGACGGTGGACGTAATCACGAGCATGCCCCAGGCGGCGCGTGAGAATGCCAGCAGGATCGCGAACGATATGATGCCGAAGGCGATCGCACTGCGGATCGACTTGCCGAGCCTGTCTGAAACGACGCTTTGCAGGGCGAACAGCGCCGGCAGGACCAGGAAGGCGCCGTACACGTTGGGATCCTTGAACGTGCCACGAGCGCGGTCATACAGCGTCAGCAGGTCGCGACCGCCGGGAACGAGATTGAAGTAACCCGCGATACCCGCGAGCGCTGCAATCACGGCGCCGATGACGAGGCCGCGCCGGAGCATGTCGAGCCGGGCCGCGGTATCCTCGGAGATGACCATCGCGAAGAAGACGACCGTGACCGCCATGTACCAGGAGGTCGCAATCCAGTTCGGTACATTGGGCCGGTCCATCACCGCGATCGCGGCAATGCTGTAGCCGATATTGATCAGGAACAGGAGCAACAGCAGCGGCACGAACACCAGCCGCATCCGCAGCCCCGTTGCGAAGAAGATCAGCGCGGCGGCAAGTGTCGCCAGTTCGTAAGGGCTGGGCTCGATGAACACGATGGCGCCGCACGCGCCAACCAGCCACACCATCGCGCGCTGCAAAGCAAGCACGCCGGGCGGCGTGGCCGTCATCGATGGTAGGGAGCCCCCGGCTGTCGCCGCATACGCCATTACACACTCACGCAAACACGCAACGCAATAAGACAACTGGACGATAGCTGCGTCATTGCTAGTGAAACGACGAACCAATCCATCTTCCAGCGTGGCGCTCTGGATTGCTTCGCTGGACTCGCAATGACGGCGAGGTATCCTTGATTAACTCAGTACGCGTTCTCGTTCTTCGTTATCAACGCCAGCGGCGTCTTGAGTAGAATGTAGAGGTCGAACAGCACCGACCAGTTCTCGATATAATAGAGGTCGAACTCGACGCGCTTCTGGATCTTCTCGTCGGTATCGATCTCGCCGCGCCAGCCGTTGATCTGCGCCCAGCCGGTGATTCCCGGCTTGACGCGGTGGCGAGCGAAATAGCCGTCGACGGCTTCGTCGAACAGCCGGCTCTGCACCTTGACCTGTACGGCGTGCGGGCGCGGGCCGACCAGCGAGAGGTTGCTCTTGAACACGACGTTGAAGAGCTGCGGCAATTCGTCGAGGCTGGTCTTGCGGATGAAACGCCCGACGCGGGTGACGCGCGGGTCGTTGCGCGTTACGAGCTTGGACGCGGTCGGATCGGCCAGGTGGTGGTACATCGAGCGAAACTTGAAGACGTCGATGCGCTCGTTGTTGAAACCGAACCGCTTCTGGCGGAACAGTACCGGCCCGGGGCTCTCGAGCTTGACCGCCAGCGCGACCAGTCCCATCACCGGCAGCGCCAGCATCAGTATCGCGAAGCCGACAACGTGATCGAACAGCCACTTCATCACCAGGTCCCAGTCGGTGATCGGCGCCTCGAACACGTCGAGCGTAGGCACTTCGCCGACATAGGAATAGGAGCGGGGACGGAAGCGCAGCTTGTTGGTGTGGGCCGAAAGGCGGATGTCGACCGGCAGCACCCACAATTTCTTCAGCATCTCCAGGATGCGCGTCTCGGCCGAGATCGGCAGCGCGAACAGCACGAGGTCGATACGGGTACGGCGCGCCAATTCGATGATGTCATCCACCTTGCCGAGCTTGGGGCTGCCGGCGCAGGTGTCCATCGCGCGGTCGTCATTGCGGTCGTCGAACACGCCGAGCACCTTGATGTCGGAATCATCCTGGGTCTTGAGCGCCTGGACCAGTTCCTCACCGCTCTGGTCCGCACCCACGATGATGGTGCGGCGATCGAGCCGGCCCTGACGGGCCCAATTGCGGACCAGCGAGCGCAGGAACACCCGCCCGGTCACCAGCGCTGCGAGACCGCTGAAGAAGAACGTCGTGAGCCAAAGCCGCGAAATTTCGTTGCCGAGCTTGACGATGAACGATGCGCCGACGAACAGCAGGAAAACGAATGCCCAGGATGAAGCCATCCGGGACATCTGGCGAAGATGACCGCGGAAGAGCTGCACCTGGTAGATGTCGGCGGCCTGGAAGCAGATCACGGCCGTTGCCGCGACGCCGAAGATCGCCGCGAGAAACTCCCAGTGGAAGCCGGAGATTGGGACGACGTAGGCGAAATAAAGCGCGATGCCGATCGCGCTCAGCATTGCGAAGTCGATGACGCGAACTGCGCCGGCGATCACGATCGGCGAATAGGCGCGGCCGACTTTCTGGTTGCTGACGGCAAGAGCGGCGGGAGTGAGCCTGCGGCGCCGTTCGAGTTGCGGGCGAGCGGCGGCCATCGTTGCTGTTGCCGCGGAGTCGAGCATCAAGCGTGCGTTAATCGGTTCCACTGGTCCACGTCCGTTCTTGAGCATGCACATGGGAATGTGCCTGCAGGTGCGGAATTCCCCACACCTCCGGCTTACGGGACAAATCGGAAGAAACAGTTACGTTGGTAAAGAACGGTTAACGATTGGCAAATGCGTCGCGGTAGCCGGCGAAGACGCCCTCGACCATCGCCTGCTGCGAAAAATGCTGCGAGATTCGCTCCCGCAGCGACTTGGCCCGCTCGCCCGCCGCGGCAGGATCCTTCAGCGCGGCTTCGATCGCATCGGCCATCGCGGCTACGTTGCTCGGAGTGAACAAGGCATCGCCATGCTCGCCGAAAATCTCGGGGATGCCGCCGATCTTGGCGGCGACCATCGGAATGCCGGCGGCCCCTGCCTCTATGACGACATAGGGCATTGAATCCCCGCGGGAGGGAACCACCAGCAGCGAGCCCTTTGAGAAGCCGAAACGCGCCTTGACGTGGCCGATGAACCGGACAGCCTCGCCGAGGCGGAGCTGTTCCACCTGCGCCTTGAGGTTCGCGCTTTCCTCGCCATCACCGGCGAGCGTGAGCGTCACCGGACGGCCGCCGGCGCGCAGCTGTGCCACCGCATCGATCAGGAGGTCGGCCCCCTTGATGCGTCGGAACTCGCCGACATACATCAGGTCGGTGGCGTCTTCGGATTTGGCGACCGGTTCGAATTCACCGGCGGTGACGCCGTTGAATACGCATCGCACCAGCCCGTTCGGTGTGCCGATGGTGCGCTGGTAGGTGTCGCGCGCAAACGCGCTTTCGAACAGGAACAGGTCGGTATTGTTCATCAGCGCGCGCTCGAGACGGGCGTAGATGTTGCCCTTCAGCGTCGAGAGCGGATAGTGCAGCGAGCCGCCGTGCGGGGTGTAGACCCGGATCCGGTCGCGGGAAGCAGTCCACAGGCGCATGAAGGCGCCGGCCTTGGCGCCGTGACCGTGCAGCACGTCCGGCTTCAATTCGCGGATCATCCGCTGGAATCGGGCCCACACCAGCAGGTCGCCCGGCAGCGGTTCGCGGCGAATGGCCGTGCGGTGAACGCCGAGTTTCAGGCGCGGGGCGATTTCCGCCAGCGCCTGCTCGGCGCGTTCAGCGCCGGTGAGGCTGTCGGCGATGATACCGACGTGATGACCGCGATCGGCCTGTCCGTTGGCGAGATCGAGGATATGGCGGAAAATGCCGCCGACAGGCGCGCGCGTGGCGTGCAGGATGCGAAGCGACTGACCGTCAACGAGAGGCATGATTCAGGACCAGCGCTCGTCGACAGGGCCGAGCGTGCCGTATGCGATGGAATCGCGGCTGCCTTCGGATCCGATCGCAAAAGGCGCGGTTCGGCTCATGAAGCCCGCAAGCGCCGGCACAGCGTTCGGATATCGGATTGGGGCGAGAAAGCCTCGCATCACGGGAGTCCTGGAGAATGCATTCTCCGATTAGGGGTGCTTATGGTTAACAAAAAATGACTGAGCGCCTGCGGCTCGCCGTCTCGGGCTCCAGGCAGGCCAAATTAACCCAGCGGCAACCATAATGAAGTGTACTCCGGCAAGGTTCGAGTGGACCAGCATTTGTGTCCACGGGAGTGAGCGATGCGTTTGGCGTTCTGGGGTGGCGGCAACGACAGGCCGGTGGTGCAGCGGGCGACGGCGAGGCCTGTGCCTTCGGTCTCGAAGCCCGTCGCCGCATCCGAATCCGGCGATCTCGACCTACATGCACTCGGCCATGCGCTGATGCGCAAGCGGTACTGGATCATCGTTCCGACGCTGCTGGCGCTGGTGGGGTCGCTGGTCGCGGTCAACATGGTCAAGCCCCGCTTCAAGTCAGAAGCACGCATCCTCATCGATGGCCGCGAAAGCGTATTCCTGCGTCCGAACGGTGAGCGCAACGAGGAGCGCACCGCGCTCGATCCGGAAGCCGTGACCAGTCAGGTGCAACTTGTGCAATCACGCGACCTGGCTCGCGAGATCATCAGGAAGAACAAGCTTGCCGAGCGCCCCGAATTTGATCCGGTGTTGCAGGGCATTTCGCCGCTGAAGTCGCTGCTGGCGATAGTCGGCATCGGGCGCGACCCGTTCTCGCTGACGCCCGAAGAGCGCGTCCTGGAAGCCTATTACGATCGCTTCACGGCCTTCGCTGTCGACAAGTCCCGCGTCATTGTCATCGAATTCCAGTCGCGCGATCCCGAACTAGCCGCGCGCGTCGCCAACTCGATCGCAGAAGGCTATCTGGTGCTGCAGCAGGATGCGCGGCAGCAGCAGGCAAAGTCGGCCGGCCAGTGGCTGTCCGCTGAAATCGACAGTCTGCGCAAGAAGGTCGCCGAATCCGAATCGCGCGTCGAGGATTTCCGTTCCAAATCGAGCCTGTTTGTCGGCACCAACAACACCACGCTGTCCAACCAGCAAATGGGTGAGATCAACTCGCAACTGAACAACGCGCGGGCCTTGAAGTCGGATGCGGAGTCCAAGGCACGCTTGATCAAGGAAATGCTCCAGGGCGGCAGGCCGATCGAGGCTTCGGAAGTGCTCAATTCCGAACTGATCCGCCGGCTCTCCGAACAGCGCGTAACGCTGCGCGCGCAGCTTGCCGAGCAGTCATCGACTCTGCTTGACGGCCATCCCCGCATCAAGGAATTGAGGGCGCAGCTCGCCGATCTCGATCGGCAGTTGCGCGAGGAGGCGGGCAAGGTGTCGCGCTCGCTGGAGAACGATGCGCGCATCGCCAGCGGTCGGGTAGAAGGCCTGACGAACAGCCTCGATCAGTTGAAGAAACAGGCGTCCTCGAGCAATGGCCAGGATGTGCAACTCCGTGCACTCGAGCGTGAGGCAAAAGCCCAGCGCGATCTGCTCGAATCCTATCTGGCGAAATATCGCGAGGCGAGCGCCCGCGAGAGCATCGATTCGGCGCCAGCCGATGGCCGCATCATCTCGCGCGCCACCGTCTCCAATACCCCGGCCTATCCGAAGAAACTTCCGATTGTGCTGATCGCGACACTGGCGACCTTGCTGCTCACCTCAGGCGCGATTGCGACCGGCGAATTGCTGCGCATGACCGCACCGCGGAGACCCGGCGCGGCCAAGTCGGAAGTTGAGCGCGAAATTGCGCCTGAAATGGTTTTGATCGCTCCGACGGAGTCGGTGCGCGCGCCGGCGATAGCGCCCGAACTTCCGGTGGTCGACCACGCCTCCGGGCCAGTGTCGGGTGATATGCATGTGGATAGCCCGCCTATGGGCAGCCCGGCGGAAATCGATGAAATCGAGCAAGTGGCGCGCGCCCTGGTTGGCGCAGGCTCCGCGGCGCGCAAGGTCACCGTGCTCGGCACAGCAACCGGCGAAAGCATCACGCTGACCGCGCTGACGCTGGCGCGTTCGATGGCGCAGCACGTGAAAATCGTGGTCGTGGATCTCGCGGCATCCTCACCGATGATGACGGCGGCGTCGGCCGATCCGGTCGCGCCGGGGCTTGCCGAACTGATGCAGGGCGAGGCGTCGTTTGCGCAGATCATCACCAGGGACCGGCTGTCGCGCGTTCATCTCGTCGGCGCCGGACGCCCGGGCTTCGATCGCGCGCAGCTCCAGTCGCCGCGGCTGGTACTTGCGATCGACGCGCTGCTACGGGTCTACGACCATGTGCTGCTGGATGCCGGCGCGGCCTCCGACCTGCCGGCCGAATTGCTGACGACGCAGGCGCGGGCAGTCGTGGTGCCAGATGTCTCGATGACATCGGAGGCGCGCGCGCAGATGTGCGATCAACTCAGGGCGGTCGGCTTTTCCGAGGTAACGATGCTGAGCAAGCCGTGTGAGCGTTCGGATACCGCCGAGCCCGGTCCACGCGTGGTGGCGGCTTGAGGCATCGTAGGGTGGGCAAAGCGAAGCGTGCCCACCACTCAAGATGATATTGTATAGGGTGGGCACGGCGCGACGCGCCTTTGCCCACCCTACAAATCATCATCGATCTAGCTGAATGCGCTACGTAGTTTCTGCGCCATCTCGAGCAGTGCCGGATTGTGCTTCACCAACCGCTTGGTGCGATTGACGCCCGACATGAGGCTGGCGGCAAGCTTGCCGCGCTGGCTCAGCGGAATAAAACTGTCGAAGATCGGCTCGTCATCCTTGCAGAACAGCCGCTTGTAATCGTCTGATCCGATCCCGAGGTCGAGGGCGCGATAGCCCAGCCCGGCGTAGTGATCGATGATGTCGCGCATCAGAATCAGGCCGGGGCTGTATTTTGAATTCGCTGACATCGTGTAGGTGTTGAACATCATCGAGAACCGATGGCCGTCGGCGACGCCGGCGAAGATGGCGATCACTTCCTCGTCGCATTCCAGCGCGTGGATATCGATCGCGTGCCTGCCATTCACGAGTGGCGCGGTACAGGCGTTACGGACGAAATCCTCGATGCCGGGATCGGCGAACACGTTCGGCAGCTTCTGCTCGGCCATCCGCAGCGGCTTGACGCGGAAGAACCAGTCGAGCACCCGCGTGATGTCGGCTTCCGACGACACGACGTGACTGCGATAGCCGGGCAGGGACTGCAGCTTGCGTTCCTTGCCCTTGAGACGGCGTCGGAATGAGTTGCTGACCAGCGCCGCGGGTGCAGCGCCGGGCTCGATCACCAATACCGGGCAGTCATTGGCGGACGGCTGATGCGGCAGCAGCGCAAGGGAATTGGGCAGATCGCGCCAGCGAAGCGGCTGCTGATGCAGTGCCAGGACGTCGGCTTCAGATCGCTGCGATATCGCCGATATCAGGCCATCGAGATCGGCCTGCGTTGCGCTTGCGGCGAAATCGCGATCAAACAGCGCCATGTTGAAGGTGGAATGCTTGCCTCCCATGAAACTGGCGCAACGTGCGCCGTAGGCGTTCCTGAGCGCCAATGGGAGCAGCACCAGCGGGCGGCGTCCCGCATCGTAGCCGACCACGATAAAGGGAACGAGACCATCGCGCTCGCCGACCTGCCGCTGCCAGGCACTGAGGAAATCGAACCGCTGATACGGGGTGAAGGAGGTTTGTTCGTTTTCCAGGCTGCGCCAGACACCTTCGGCGGCAGCGAGGTCATGAACGATATCGATGCCGGCGATGCGGTTTGCCTTCGACCACGCATCTGCATCCGCCGTCCGGTCTTCAATTGCGGCAGCCATGGTCATCGCAGAGCCCGTGCTATATGAATTTGTTTACAATTTTCAGCTTTGGCGGACCTTCGCAGGGAATTGTCAACAAAGGGTAATACAATGCGGCCGCGGCGGGGGCAGCGCGACCGTATGGTGGGGACGGGACGTTGACTTCGGATATCGGAATGTTGCGGCGAGCCCGGATGGAGCTCGGCTATTTCAGCGGCTATTTCAGGCTGAAGCAGCGGAAGGCCGGCGGCGCCGGCGTCATTTTACGGTTCGAGCGCGTGCGTCGGCGCGATTCCCGGCGGTTTCAGCCAAACCAGTGGCGGGAAATCACACCGCAATTTCTCGACCGGACCATTCGTGCGCTGAAGCGCTGGAACTTCGATCTGGTCACGATGGACGAAGTGTGCCGGCGCGCGGTGACGCTGCCGAAGGCGAATCGCTTCGCCTGCCTGACCTTCGACGGCGGTTGCAAGGATGTCATCACGCAGGCCTATCCCGTGCTGTCGAAGCATGGCGTGCCTTTCACCGTCTACCTGCCGACCGCGTTTCCTGACCGGCTCGGCGAAGCCTGGTGGCTCGCGCTGGAAGAGATGATCGCGCGCGAGGATCGCATCAACCTGGTGATCGATCGCAAGGAACGGCGTTTCGCCACCGGCAGCACGTCGGAGAAATATGACACTTTCGAATTTCTGGCGAGCTGGATGCGGACGTTGCCGCCGGCGGATCTTTCATTCGCGATCCACGACCTCTGCACGCGCTACTCCGTCGATCTCGCGGTGCTGTCGCGCGAGGCATCGATGGATTGGGACGATCTGGCGAAGCTCGCCGCCGATCCGCTGGTGACGATCGGCAGCGCAACGGTGAATTATCCCGCGCTGTCCAACCTGAAAGCGGCCGACGCACAACGCGAGATGACGATGGGCAAGGCGGTGGCGGAAACCGCCTTGCGCCGCGACGTCAGGCATTTCGCTTATCCGTTCGGCGATCGGCAATTCTGGCGCCGGGAGCACGTCGTCATGGGTCAGGAGGCAGGTTTCGCCAGCGCGGTGTCGACGATCCCGGGCGTCGTCGAGGCGAGGGGAAATACCAATCTGCATGCATTGCCGCGGATCGCCTGGGACGGGCGGCAACGCTCGCTGCGCATGATGCGCGTGATGCTGTCCGGAATCATGTTTCCTCAGGTCAGGCCGACCAGAGACAATTGGGTCTAGCGCGTTTTCAAGCGCAGTGGAGAATCAGACAGTGCCTCAGGCCGCGCGGTCCGGCCGCGACATCCAGCTCACGATCGGCATCGCCGGCAGCACCCATCCAAGCCCGGCCACGACATAGAAGATGGCCTGCAGCAGGCCGGAACTGGCCAGCCACGGCGTCTGGGCGATGGTCATTCCGAGCAGCGACCACACCACGACCAGCACCAGCAGGGCGATGGTTCCGAAGAATTTGCGGGTGCGTATCGTCATGGCGGATATGTCAGGCTCGTGGCGGGTTGCGCGCGGGAAGGGGCGGACTATAAGGGGCGCGCCAATTCAATCAAGCACGCCTTGGGCGCGAGCCCAAACAGCCTTCAACACGGGTTTTATGACCGATAGTTCCGCACAGCAGGCCCCGCATGCCGCCGCCGTCAGATGGTGGCTGATCGTGGTCGCCGCGCTGATCGCGATCATGGTGCTGGTCGGCGGCGCCACGCGGCTGACGGAATCCGGACTGTCGATCGTCGAGTGGAAACCGGTTACCGGCACGCTGCCGCCGCTCAGCGAGGCGCAATGGGCGCAGGCGTTCGAGGGCTACAAGGCCATTCCGCAATACCGCGAACTCAACGCCGGTATGAGCCTTTCGGAGTTCAAGACAATCTTCTGGTGGGAATGGAGCCACCGGCTGCTCGGGCGCGTGATCGGCGCGGTCTATCTGCTGCCGTTCCTGTTCTTCCTGTGGCGCGGCGCATTTGGCGCCGAGCTGAAGCGACGGCTGTGGATGATCTTCGCGCTCGGCGCGCTGCAGGGCGCGGTGGGCTGGTGGATGGTCGCGTCAGGCCTCACCCACCGCACCGAAGTGTCACAATATCGGCTGGCGACGCATCTGATGCTGGCCCTGATCATTTTTGCCTCGATCGTCTGGACGTTGCGGCGCATGAGCGCGCGTCCGCGGCCTGCAGTCCCCGTGCGGCTGAAGATCTCCGGCGTGGCTCTGCTCACCCTGACGTTCGTCCAGCTTTATTTCGGCGCGCTGGTCGCGGGGCTGCGGGCGGGCAGGGTGTACAATACCTGGCCCGAGATCGACGGCGCCTTGATTCCGTCGGCGGCGCGGCTGTGGTTCGAGGAGCCATGGTGGCGCAATATGTTCGACAACACGCTCACCGTACAATTCGAGCACCGCATGACCGCCTATGCGCTACTGATCCTCGCGGTGTTCCACGCCGTCGACGCAATGCGGTCGCGGGCCGGTGCGGCGGTAACCGGCGCATGGTTGCTGGTGGCAGCGATCGTGTTGCAGGCTGTGCTCGGCATCCTCACGCTGCTGCATCAGGTGCCGATCGACCTTGCGCTGGCGCATCAGGCCGTGGCGATCGTGGTGCTGACGCTTGCGGTCTTGCAGACGGAACGGCTGGTTGCGGGCCAAGTCGAGCAGCCGCAGAAACTGGTTGTGCCGCTTGGCCAGCCCGGTTGAATTGAACAATTCTAATCTGTCGCAAATCTGCGAAGGCCCCGATTTGCAGGGATTTCTTGCAGCACGACGGCCTTGACGCATTTGTGTGGGGCCGCACCGCTTTACTTGAATGGCCTGCGCGATAAAACGACCCAAAACAGGTTCATTCCATGTCCTCAGCATTCATCCAGGCCGCCGTCATTCTGCTCCGCGAGGGGCTTGAAGCCATGCTCGTGATCGCCGCGCTGGCAGGTTATCTGACTAAAGCCGGTGCAGCCCATCGCGTTCAGGCGCTGTATGGCGGCGCGCTCGCAGCCGTCGGCGCCAGCATCATCGCCGCCTGGCTGTTTGCGGTGCTCAATTCAGGTGACCACAGCGACATCCTCGAAGGCGTCATCATTCTCTTCGCCGCCGCCCTGATGCTCTATGTCAGCGGCTGGCTGATGGTGAAACAGGATCCGCGCGGCTGGCAGGAATATCTCGCCCAGAAGGCGGACCACGCGCTGTCGCAGGATACGGTGTGGGCAGTCGGCGCGCTGGCCTTCCTTGCGGTGTTCCGCGAGGGCGCCGAAACCGTGCTGTTCATCAATGCGCTGGCGAAAACCGAAGGCGGCTGGAGCGCCGGCCTGTTTGCAGGCCTTGCGGCGGCGACGGCGGGCCTTGCCGTGCTGTTCTATTTCATCAATTTGATCGCGCGGAGGCTGCCGCTGCGACCGCTGTTCATCATCACCTCGGCGTTCCTGTTTGCGATGGCGATCAAGTTCATCGGCGAGGCGGTGCAGGAATTCCAGGAGCAGGCGATCATCACCGTCACCGAGGTCAAGGGCTCGGCGTTCCTGAGCGCGATCGGCCTCAATCCTTCGATGGAGGCGCTGTCGATCCAGGGCCTGGTGATCCTGTTTGCGCTGGCGACCTATTCGGTGGTTCAGCGCAATAGCCGCCTGCTGCGCGAGAGCAAGAGCGCGGCTCGTCCTGCCGAGTAATACGGTCTTTGACGACGAAGCTCCTTTCATGAAGAAGCCGCCCGAAGGCGGCTTCTTGCATTCAACTTCGGCCAACACCTCAGACGAG
>Ga0268266_10003052_pt1 | contig 17128 bp, 22 predicted proteins | sample KBSS13metaG_FD_190356 | JGI IMG/M metagenome (GOLD analysis project Ga0268266, IMG submission 190356) | Switchgrass rhizosphere microbial communities from Kellogg Biological Station, Michigan, USA - KBS S1-3 metaG (SPAdes) (version 2) | ecosystem: Host-associated > Plants > Roots > Rhizosphere...
GATCTGGTTGCTAGTGGCCGAAATGGAATAGGTAGAGGGGGCGGAGCCGGTCTCAGTTAGGCGGTTACCGTTCGCATCGTAGGTCCAGCCGTGGGTGACCCTGCCGTTGCTACCGCTGGTGAGGTGGTCTAGGGCATCATATCCGTAGGTCCAGTTGGAGGATCCGGAACTGCTATCGGCGACTCCGGTTATACGAGAGGCATCATCGTACGTGAGGGTCTTAAGACCGTTGCTGGAGATCTGGGCGATGTTGCCGTTGCCATCGTAGGTGCGAGTGGTTGTGGTGGAGTTGCCCCAAGTCCAGCCGTTGACCTGGCCCAAGGGTTCGTACGTGACTCCGTTGGCCACCAGTGTGCCATTAACAGAGACACTGCTGATCCGGTGGTTTGCGTTGTAACTATACGTTACCGTCTGGCCGGAGGGTGTAGTGAGACTAGTGAGGTCCCCAGACGTGTACGAGTAGCCGACCGAGTGAGTCACGCCTGCCACCGTCTGGGACTTGCTGATGACGCGCCCGGCGGGGTCGTAAGACCACGTGAGTGAATGGTTCGCATCCGACGCGCCGGACAGATGGCCTACGCCGTTGGTGCCGGCATCGTAGGTGAAACTGATCGTCTGATCCGTGGTCCCGCCGAGCGAGTAAGCCACCGATGTCACCCGGTTCAAGGCATCGTAGGTATAGGTTTTGACTGCACCCCGAGCGTCAGTGGAGGTAGCCAGATTGCCTGTGGCGTCGTAGGTATTGCTGGTCGTGCCAGTGTCGGGACTCAGTTGGGTCACCAAGTCTCCGAAACCGCTGTAGCGGTACGAGGTTATCAACGAGCGCGGGTCCGTAACGGCAGTGAGGTTCTCATTCGCGTCGTGTGTGAATGAAGTCACGCCGTTGCCAGGATCGACAATCCGCCTGACCCGATTCAGTTCGTCGTAAGCAATTGAGGTGTTGCGCGAAAGGGGCGCCTGAATAGACGTCCGGTTTCCATTGGCATCATATCCGAAAGTGGTTGTAACCGCCGCGCTACCGGCCGCGTTGATCTCCTGATAAACCTCATTGAGCGCATTAATCACCCGGGTGTGACTGCGGTGCAAAGCGCCCGAGGCGTCTTGACTATTCTCGGCAATCCGATTGCCCATCGGATCGAGCGTATAGACCAGTTTGTTTCCGAACCCGTCAGTGATTTGGGTTAAACGATGTGCATCATCGTAGGTGTACCTCACATAGCTTGAGTCCGGAAGTGTGATCGTCTGCAGCAGACCGGTTGGGTAGTACGAAAAAGCCGTCTTCTCACCTGCCGCTATCCGCGAAGTCAGCCTCTGACGAGCGTCATACGTGAGACTCGTGGTGCCGCCATTCGGGTCAGTCAGTCGCAGCAGTTGTCCTGACTGATCATATTGATTGTATACGGTCTGCTGTCCGGCGGCGTTGGTGACGCTCTGAAGATCGCCTACCGTGTAGTCCTGTGTCGTTGAGCCGTAGTAAGCATACGAGGTCACCGCACCCCGCGGATTCGTCTCACTCAGTACCTGCCCGTAGCTGTTATAAATCCATTTCCACGTGCGCGCGACCGTATTCGGGTCAAGAGTGGCACGAAATCCGCTCCCACCGTTGGGATCCAGGGTCGCTTGTTGAACCAACTTGCACAGCACCACTATGGGCTCGCCATCGGGTAGAACCGCGCTACTGGGTGCGCAATTGGCTGTCCCGCCAGAGAACGGATCCGGTTGCCCATTGTAGACCCATGTCGTCAGCTTGCCCGGCTCCGCTCTGGCGACCGGCAGCATCCACTGCGGATGCCAGGTTGTCGTATTAAGACGCTGTGTTGTATTAGCGACGGGCTGATAGGTGGAAAGAGGTGCAGGACAGGCGGTCCCGGGACTGAGGCCCTCCAACCGAATAAGCTCTAGATTGCGTGCGGAGTCGTAAGCATAGCAGGTTACGTTGCCATTAAAGTCTCTCTGGACCTGCAGATTCCCGTTGCTATCATACGCCGCAAATGATCGCGACGCGGGGCCACAACCGCTGCTACAGGTTGGTTGTGACACTGAGCCCAGTTGCACGACCCCGCTTACACCTGGCTGGGTGTAAGAGTAGGTGCGCTGAGTCGAGAGTGGGTCCGTCACAACTACTGAGGCGAACGGTCTGAAGTTGCTGAATGCATATCTATCGGCGCCTCCGGCGTGCTGAGAGGACGACGCATACACGCCATCATAGGTAAACGTCGCGTATCTGGCGCCCAGTTCATCAACGATCCCGGTCAACAGCGGTGGAGCGGATGACGCCGGATTCGCGATGTTGGCCGACTCGTTCCAAACGTAATGACGAGTCGTCCCATCGGGATAATTCACGGATGTCATTTGCGAGCCAGCATTCTGGTCCGGGTAGGCGTACACCGTCATGCGGCTGGTTGGGTCAGTAAGCGACGATAGCCGCCCAACGGAGTCATAGGTGAGCGACAGTCTGCGCCCGTATTGTTCGCTCACATTCAGTAAGTATCCCGAACTTGGCGCCACAGAGCTTGGCGTGCTGCTGTCGGAATACGTGAATGTCAATACGTCTCCCGAGATTGAGACGCGCTGCATCATCTTTCCATTTGTGTCATAGAGTTCGAGTAGTCCCTCTCGCGTCCTCTTCCAGACCCAGCCTGTCGCAGTTCGAGAAATGGAATCTACCCCGGAGGATTTGTTGGGAACTCCAGAGGTGCCGTTCAGCACGAATTGAGTAACAAACCCGGATGGGCCGTTACTTTGCAGGTCAACACCCAGTCCACTTGGCAGCACGTAGGGGAAACAGCTAGGAGGCGCCGTAAGGTGTGTCGCAGCGTCGTAGGGAGCTGGATCGCAGTATCCAAAGGCATTCAATGCCGGATTGCTTGAAATGTTGCGAATCTCACCGGCGCTCAACAATTGCGTGTCAAAGTTCGTGACAAAGCTACCGCGATCGCTCTGATACAGCCTTTCGAACACCAAACGATGGTTGGCGTCCGCATAGTCCGTCTCGGTCTGGCGCTTCGTGCCATCTTCACCATCGATCGGATTGCCGAATGTCCCATCGGGTGGGGGAGCTCCTCCATCCGCAGACGAATCACAAAGGCAGGGTTGAAGATCTGTAACGAGCCTTTTGCAAATGACCGACGTGTTATTGGTGGGAGTTTGGCCAACGACCACGGATTGAAAACCCCTTGGGCAAACTGCATCGGCTAGGGGGCCGGCAAAATAATGCCCGCATGCAGTCGGCTCTGCGATTTTGCACCAATTGACCTGAAAGCACCACTCATTAGGAATGTAGTTCCATTCATGGGTGACGAAACATGCTCCAACAGGTCCGAAGCTAATCGTGTCGTCCGGAGATGCGTTCAATTCATGTTGTTTTGACCACTCGATGGCCGCATTCAGATCTGTAGTGTTGCCTTGCTCCCATACGAGTACGGGCAAGACCGCTTCATATCTCTGTTGTGCACAGGCCTGTGGTCCAAAAAAGCATCCCGCCAGTGACACTAGAATGATCGCAACCAGAAGCCAGCCTTCCGTCAAGAGCGCAAGTTGCTGCCCACGGGACCCAGTCGCGACCAGTGCTTCTTCAAATTGCACTTGACGACCTTCGCCGCCCTGTGCGTCCTGCGGTACAAACGTGCGCGCTTTCTTGCTGAATTTCGCCTCGATACTCTCGTCTTGGCCTACATCGGGGAACATATGAACCTCCCTATTTGATCTTGTCCTCATGGCGAGTCTCCCCTACACCGCGCTCAGTCCGTCTGTTAAACCGAAACGCTGCCCGAACGCCGATCTTGGTATACAGCGGCAGCTCACTTCAAAGCTGACAACAAGGATGATCACGATGCCGGGAATCGGTCCTCGCACCAGATGAAACACGCTAAGTAAGCCACGCGTGCCTTCGTTTCCCATGTATGCCAACGTGCGCGAAATGCCTGAGCTGCAAATTGTCTAGACCGAGTGAAGTAGAGCCGTCGGATGCGGGCATGCAATTCGTGGTGCCAGGCATGAAAGTTGATCCAACTGTCATGACCTGCGTCCAACAGCCCATCGACTACCCTGTCAGTATCCATTTCAAATACGTAACGTGCGCGATCATGCGCGTATCAGCTGATTTGGAAGTGTCGTCCTGTAAGGCTCACAAACCGCGAGAGGGTTCGATCCTTGCCCACATGAGGGCAGTGTGGGTGTCCATCGAGGCGTACCCAGAGTCGAGCCAGCCGTGACCGGATTGTGCCAAAACGCTGATGTGCGGGTTGCGATTCGAGCCACTAGACGAGATCTCACACATTTGAATCAAACAAAAGCCTCCTGCCTATAATTCAAATGCGGCCAACTCCGATTCAGTCGAGACACACGTCGTGGACTGCGCGCGCTGTTATTAAACGGCATACTCGCATCAGCGATTGCCTGTGACAAGATCTTAAGCAAGAAAAGTTTCGTGGCCACGATGATATAGACGGTGACTCTCCGGAAGCCGAAAACCTTTAAAGGTTGATCGCGTTTCCTTAAGCTGAAACAGTCGGGTAGATGTCCATGCGATCGCAATTATCGCCTTGCGCTCGGGATACTTTCAGCCACTGACAGGGCTTGGGTCTGCGCTTTTTTGGGCGGGCGGTTTCAACCGTCCAGGTCTGCCGACCTGAGCGATGAACCCCAGCAGACCGGCCGCCTTTGCGCGGTTGTGGCCGACCTGTAATCAAGTAGCCCGTTCGGCCCCACGGTCCACGGTATGTTTGAAGCGGAGGTCGCAAGGGTGCATTCCCGCGCAGTTCGCCGCTTGCATCACCAAGAAGCGGATCACATGTACGCCAGCAGGTAGATGCGCAATTTCTTCTGCACCATCTGGGAAGAGAGACATTTGAGCACTGCCATGTAGCTTGAGTGCGCGTGCCTAGCCGTGGGAATTTCGCTGGAATTGCATGTTGGAGGTTCCAAATCCGCGACCTGCGGCTGCAGGGCACGAATGGCGATGGGCCGTAAGCGGAATTGGTCTTCATCTGAAGGTTGTGCCAGATTGCTTGGTCGTTCTCCCATCACGTACGGATCCGATCCGCGTGGCGCTTCGTGACCCGGTGTATCGTTTGAATGCTGAGATTGCCAATAGTGCTGGCGCACGCGCGCGTCATTCCCAAATGGTGCCGGCGCTCTCTGGGCTAGCTGCTGCTATGCTCCGGTCAAGGCGCTGAAGAAGCTCCTCGAGGGTGAGATACGCGCTCAGGCCCGGCGAAACATCACCGATCCCGCGGATTTGCTGAACGGCTTGAATTGGCGATTGCTCGGTACCAGGCCAATGCACTCACCACCGCTCAGATGCTTGAGCAGCTGATCCGGCTGGGAGAGGAGAGTGGGTTGAGCGCCGACGAGGAGATTTTCGATGACGCCTGGAGAAGAACGATAGCGCACAACAGGTCGGGGGGGATCCAGCCCTTCGGCGCATCGCGCATGAGCTTGTATCGAGCATCAGGAGCAATGTTTCGGTGGACGGGATACATCGGGAAGGCGCTCGCATCTGACTCTTAGTGACACGCATTCTCCGGAAATACGGTTATCTCCCTAGATCTGCAAGATGCGGCGGTTCAGACCGCGCATCAGCAGTCGGAGGTTCTGTCAGCGATGTGGGCTGCTTGATCAGGGCCGCATCCTGCTCAATTTCTTCGTCGAGCGACGAACCGATACAGATGCAAATTTCCGCCATGCTAGATATAACTGTACAGGCGGGGGATCAGTCGGGATCGATCTCACGACGCAGATACCTCCTCCGGTAAACTGCGTCGCCCTCTACCCAGCGCTACCGGACACGGCTATTCAGCACCCGGGAGACGCTTTCGGTCCAGCGTTACAGGGACGGCCTTTTCGATCAGTTCGTGGCAGAACGACGGAGTCAGCGCTTCATAAAGGAATCTTCGGCATGGCTCCGCCGCGAATAGCAAACCTTCTATAGCGATTCGGGCGATTCAAATAGGAGTGGCATCCTGACTTCTTGATGACAATCCGCTGAAGCTTCGCGTCGAAGGCCACGACTGGGTTGCGCTCATCCAGTGCCGCCTCCCAGATCGCAGTGACGACAACCTACGCCTGCGCACCCGTGTGGCGATTTGCCTAGATGAGATCGGCTACCCGAGTCTTCTCCTGCGCTTCCGGAGATCTGACCTCGCCCTGTCGAGCGAGGCGGTAGATCGCCGCGATCTCCCACTCAGCCGGGCCGCAAGCTCCTGCCAATGCCTAGGCGGCGCAGGAGGTCCGCTTCCCAGTGCGCGCCGATCACCGGTGCGATGTGCCTGAGCATTCCAGGGAGGCTTCGATTCGAAAAGCTCGGCATGAGCTCATTTCACCTTAGCTCCGTACACCCTGCGATCATCGTGCGCGCGTTCGGCTGGCGCCAAGACGGGGGTTCCGAATGCGAAATGGCGCTGCGCCACGATATGGACGACTGAACTCCCCCACCTCAAAGCGAGAATACCTTATGTGCATCCACGGACCAGAGCTGCGGCACACAATAAAACAACTGCACTGAATGTTGCCACGACCACCCAGCGAATCAGGCCGAGGCGGCGTGTTGCTCGAACACGCCTTAATCGCTTCTGCAGGACCGATTCAGGCGAGTGAGGGGCGAGACAGTCGAGCGCACGCCAGGTACGCAAGGCGTCGCGATAGGCTCGTGAGTGCTCAGGGTGAGCTCTAAGCCATCCTTGAAATTCGTTCCAGACCCTTGCACCTTTGGGTGTCAGCGGGCGCTCTTTAAACGCAGCCTCAAGATCCAAAATCCAACTGACGGCTTGAGCTTCAAGATCGTCCATGTCGTCTTCGTCGATTTTATCAGACTTCATTGCTGCAGCTTTGACAGGCAAAAGATTGCTCCCCAACCCGGTTCCCCGAGGCGTGGCCCCCATCTCGCTCTGACGGTGAGGTAGAGCGATTACTCGCATTGCGGTCTCCTCTATTTGCGTCTGCGCCCACAGTGTTGCCTAACATGGTTATGAAAACGTAGTCGGCTCCTGTTCAAACAGGAGAAACCGAGAGCTCTGCGAAGCGGGCAGCGAGCCAAACCGACTCGAAAGTTGACATAGTGTTGGGTGTAGTCTCCGACACTGCCCCGATTCCCCGCTCAGCGGAGCGTTTTTGCTATCAATAGGCTCATCTGGCAGACGCTCTATCTGTGTTCAGTACCCGCGGCGCGGTGGTGGCAAATCGGCAAGCTTCTCCGCCGTCTCCGGCAAACGGCGCCGTTCCCGTAGTCACCGCTGCGGCACGCGCTGACCGCGTGCCCATGGCAAGTGAATAGAAAACTTCGGCAGTCCATACGGGCGTGACAGCAATAAATATAGCTATAGTGTGCCTGAAAAGCAGTAGGTGGTGATATAAATGTAGCGAAATATTGATACCTCGGGACAGACTTGGTTAACCCACCAGGAGCCTGTGATAATGCAGTCGCGGTCAACAACACCCGATGAAGCTGAACTGGACGCGATGCTCCCTGAACAATTTGAGATTGCCCTCTACGCGACTCAGATACGCACACAGAAGGTCATCGACGCATGTAGGGCTGTTTTGGTGGACGGCATGCCGACGCAGGAGTCTGCCGAGAAGTACAATGTCGATCAGCCAAGCGTCTCCCGGGCAACAAAGGTCCTCCGTGAGAAGTGGCTTCAAATCTGTGCCGATCAGGAGTGGGACTACCTCCCCCTCGCGCTTCCGCGTTCTGTCATGAAGATGACCCTGGAATTTCAGCGCGAAGTCTTGAAGCGTTACAGCGAGCAGAAGAGTAGGCGCGGCGCACGCAAGAAGAAGTGAGGCTCCCGTTCGCAGTCCGCCTCGGATGATTGTCGCGGCGGTGGACTCTCCTGGCGCAGCGAAAAACTAGAATGTGGATCTTCACGTTAACCTCAAACACACTGACGAAGGACTGTTCCAGAGGTTCGTTCAAGCGAGGCCGGCCAAGTGATCCGTCGCTGCGTCGGTGACGCGAATACCCTCTGGATGAGCGCACGAGGCGCTGAGCTGCAGTCGATTCGCACCGAAGGCCGCTTGGCTCCGTAGAGAGCTCCATGCAGTGCTCACGCTTACATTCGCGTCAGGATTACCCGGCTAGACGGTTGGGTTGCAAGGAGCATCGGACTTTCGCGCTGGCGCCGATATAAGACTTTTTGGCCAGTGGCTAGTAACTTGCGAACGACCAGCGAAACACTTTGCAGAAGGGTGAGTGTCCCGCCTGCTACACAAGATTGACCTCTGCCACAATCGAGGATCTCGATAGCTCCATTCGGTCGAAAGTAGGTTCCGGAAGGAGGTGCCCTCGCATGCCCACATTGCTTGCTGTGCATTTATTGAGCAATCCGCAACGATCTGTGATCACGGGACCTCGCCAACGTTAGCTACCGGTGCACCCGTGGCGTATGAAGAGCGCAGATGAACCAAGAGATCGGCCGTGCCCGTATCGTGAGAAAATTCGGTACTGCCCGTCATCTCAATTGAGGGATGATGATGATGGGCGTCAATTGATAGCCATCACGTCACTGCGCGAGTGAACGCGTCTGCAAGCCGGGCATGGCGGGAATATGGACCTCAGCAGTTACAATTCCAGCGAAGCGGCTACACTTGTGGGAACGCTTACGACGATAAGCCGCCACGTTTCTCGATGATTCGCCATCCCGAAAAGGGGAATGGCACTGGAAGGAATGGGGGTGCAGCAGATAGATGGAGTTGGGCTGCGTCTGCTCGCAGCCGGGATGAACTCGGGGATCTGTTTACCCTAGTCACCAGCGATCCGTTCTTTGCGCTCCGCTATAATTCCTTGAGCTTCAACGGCCACAAGCCCGGACACGAAGTGGATATCCAAGGGCCCATCGCTTTGAGAGTCGGCGTCCCATCGCCGAGTGCAAAGCCGCGTACCCAAGAATTGGAGGGGGTGACCTCGACAAGTTCCTAGGGTCGTCAGGCGCGAGCACACGAAGGGCGACCCGAGCAGCGTCTAGAGCGACTTTGTCTCAGTGTCCGGGTCTACGAAATCGGCACGTGAGCAGGAAAGCGACTCGGGTCAGATCTGGCGGCCTGGTCAATAATGGACGGGTGAGCACGGGTCCGGATCCCCGGCAACCGGTGCAAACTGAATACTGCGGCAAGCCGGCGGCACATGGCATCGAGACGGTGTGGAACTTGACGAAGGACACACGCGTGAGCGTCGAGACACATTGAGATAATGGCCCTTTACATGCAAGTACAGGCCGTCGCAGGTGGGTGGCACATCGAGTAAGAAAGCGATCGGCAATCCAATTGAGCTACTATCGGTAGGCGCCGAGTTCATCGAATTCATACACCTCAACGGGCACGGAAACGATGGTCAGCGAAGCCCAACAAATTGGATACGACTTGCTCAAAACCGGTACGCTGGTTTCGTTCCGCATCCTCAAGGAGGAGGTGCTACAGGCACCCGCAGATGAAGCTGAGTTCGGATTGCGGGTGCACCTGAGGTTCGTAGCGGAGGAAGGTGAGGAGGATATCGACGAGGATGAAATCGCAGAGAATACGGCCGAATGGGGCTCGTTCGGATTCCTGTTTATTCTGGCCGTATTGTCCTTTGCCGAGGCGAAGCCCCGGAACGCGTCGATACTGGAGTACGCGGAAAAGGACGAGCTCAAGTTAGCGGATTTCATCGAACGCCTGCGCTTCGTTCGTGGCGAGTTGCACTATGATGCCAATTACATTCGCGGGCGTCGGATCAAGACGCGCATTGCGGTGCGCTCAGATGGAACCGTGACGGTGGACACGGTAGGTCGCGGCAAGTCGGTGCTGCGATGGCTCGAGCGCGTCCAGGGAAAGAAGCTCATGCAGCTCGTCGGGCAACCGCAACAACCCACTTCCTGAAAAGGGGTAGTTCCACGCAGGCGTCAGAGGATCTCAATGGTCATACAAACTCGACCCATATCTTTACGTCTCCTCTAGAGCGACTAAGCCGCTCGTTCGCCGTCGCGATAGTCTGCACAAACTGCTTGAGCAGCGACTCGCTCATCGTTGTCTCGTCGGAAAGTCCTTTCACCTGTAACACCATTCGCTGGCCCGCGTGCAAGTCCCAGTGCGTACATAGGTTGCGGCGCGGATCGTTTATCGTTGAGAGGCAATCGAGCAACGCGTCGAAGTTCCGGCCGTACCCTTCCGGCAACCCGAGCTTAAAAGCGAGCTCATCATGTAGCTGCTCGTCTGATCCGAAAGCCTTGCCATCCAGAAACACCGTGGAGTAGTGAAATTCCGAAATCGTTCGCATTTCGAAAGATGCCATGGGGCCGGGTTCGGAATTCTACACAAGTTGAGATAACATTCAGCCAGGCGAGAGCAGCCATGCAGTCTCGGTGCGGCTACGCGTGCGGTGACCACGATACCACTGCTTCCGGTCCAGCAGCTGCCACTCCGCGCCATTCCCCGAGAGAGGAGGTAGACTGCCGGTCAGCTCAGGCAGGCTGCTCCGACCGCAAATGATGAATGCGTCGTACTGGAAATGCCACGTATACGACTCATGCACGGAGGATGTTAGGTGCTGCGTATTCCGGCGATCGTGAACGGTCATTCCACGCGATGGTGAACGGTGCGTGGAGCCGGTGACTGGAGGGTGCGTTTCTGGCCCACGTACGCTGCCGTGCGCGGGTAATTCCAGGGCCAGGGGCTCGGTTGCGGTGTGCGGTCGCAGATCGCGACCGCTCCTGAGAATCGAGATGACGCCCTTGCGGGTCGGACTGGCCAGGCGTAGCGCCAGGGCACTGGCGTTTTCCAGGCGCTGCTCGCCGTATTCACGGGCCAGCGCCAAAAGCCCGAGGCACGCTCGGTAGCCTTGTTCCGGATGCGGCTTGGAGCGCAGCATGTGCTCGACAATCGCGCCGGTATTGGGACCCAGGGAATGGCCCCATTGGATCAGCCGCTTCGGCGACCACTGCACGTGGGTCCGATGGGACTTAGGCATGTACTCCGGCAGTGTCGTGTGGGCGCCGCGTTGATACGATCGGGCATGAGTTGCGACGCGCTGGCCGCGGAAGAACATCTCCACGGTGGCTGCGGTGACCCGCGACGCTTATTTACGTAGGCAGTTCAGGGTGCCAAAAAACGACCGTGAAGCCTAGAAAGACACGGAAGGCCGCGTGACCGCCGTGAATCACGTGCACGACAGGGGCGCAAAAGGGACGCTGGCGGCCACACACAGCGATCCAATGGACTGATTTACCTACAATTGACGGCTCTCGGCGCGCAGCCGACGATGCGACCGGGCCGGTATCGGACAACTTCGGTTTGCACAGTTGCACAAAGGATCCCTTGTGAAGCAACCACCAGAATGCAAAACGCCGGGCTTTGAGCCCGGCGTTCGCAATCATGAAGGCGTTGGGCCGGCTATGCAGCTATAGCTTAGGCCCACTCTTGTTGCCGCCCTTGTCGCCGCCCTTGTCGGCCTTGTCGCCGCCCTTATTTCCAACTTCCTTGCCGTTCTTATCAACCAGGACCTTTCCAGCCCGCTCGGCTTGAGTCGGAGGTGGATTGGGCGTGGGCGCCTGTGCTTGTGCCTGTGCAGCCGAAAAGATCATCATTGGGGTGCAAAAGAGAAGCGCGAGCCCTGTGACTCTCCAGAAGTTTTTCATCTGTATTCTCCTTTTGACGTTGACCCATCGGAATTATACCAGTCGGCCATCGTGACAGAACAGCGCGCGCCACTCTGGGGCAACGCAACACGGTATCTCACTCACAGGTGAATGTCAGACTGACATTCTCTCCGAAAACCGCAGCGTTTCCAGTCTTGTCGAGGTTTTGCAGCACCATTTGCTTGTCGAGTTTCGCGCAGTAGGCGTTAGCCTCCTTCGTGGCCTGCGTTGTTTCCTTGCCGGCGTTGAGACCGCCGCTGGCGCGTCCGGTGACCATGTACCTACCGTTACCAATCGGCTGAGTTTCCGACGCAGACACGCAGCCTGCGACCAACGCAACGAACGCAAGAATTGCGAGCTTCATCATGCACCACCTTGGATCACCCTGGGAGCCATCTTCATCGACGCGCGCTCGAACAGAGCGACCGGGTTCGAGCAAAAGCGCCTCGGCTGTTTATTTGCGCACGAGCATAAGGCATCGAGGCCGCGCGGTTGTGAGCCCGAGCGTCAAATCGTCCGATATCGCCTGTCTAAGGGTTTGATACACCTCGACTCCATCAAAGACCTGTCCGAGATTGCGAAATCCCTGTTCGGGGACACGTGGCTGGCGTCGCTCGCGATGCTTCTCTGGTTGCGTTTAAAAAAACGCGTATTGGACCTCGGGCCAATGAAAAGAAGTCCAAGCTGCGGAAGTTTTGATCGGGTCCGACAGTTTCAGAAACACCTAAGCCGACCTCAATGGCTTGAGTTCGTTCGGTGTACAGTGCTTGCGCTGGGCGTTTGCTGAGGACTGCCAACACTGCGCTAGTCTCATCGGATGAGACACACCAGCCGCAAGCGATCCGAGCCGGACCCTCTTGCGCCTATCGATGAACCGCCTTGGCTGGTCGTGAGGCAGTTCTGGGACCCGCTGGAAGTAACACCGCTTGCACCGATGGCGGACCTGCGCAATGTGTTAGTCGCGGCGCGTGAGGCTCGCAAGGTGGACGGCTGGGTAGTTGAGGAAATTGGCCGCCGGTCATCCTCGTTCTTCTGCTCCAAGGATGGGACACGCGTGATGGTCGGGATCGAGCGGCGCGATCCAACGCAATCGCCGCTCAACCATGGGGCTTTGTGACCGCGATAGAAATTACCAGCGCAACACACGACGGAACAGTGTTTCCGGATCGATCTTTAGCGCTCGGGCGATCAGGATCACATCTGCCGCTCGTACGATGCGTCGGCCGATTTCCAACTTCGCAATCTGCTCGGGCTTCCATCCCAATCGATTGGCCAACTCTGCGCCGCTGACGTCGAGGTCCTCCCGGCTCGCCTTCAGTACAGCGATGACGATTCGATCGAGCCGCTGCCGTTCGGCGTCCGCCTTTTCTGCCTTCTTCACTCCTGCGCCCTTCAGCTCCGATCACGGGCGCTCTATCTACAGGCTCCTCTGGCTGTCACCGTAGCGGACGGCTAACCACGCCACGACCCAAGGAGTCGCAACATGGCTACGATATCCTACTCGCCGATATTCCCCCGCCGCTGCGCGGTCCTGAAGCCCCGCCTGCCTATGCGCCGCCGAACGCACACCTCGACTGGTGCGTGCGCTTTGGCGCGTATTGCGAACGTCAAGCGCGGGTTGCGGGTGAGTTTGAGTTGCCTACCTGGAAGTGGTTGCGCGCTGCGGAACTGGCCGCGTTCACCGCCGCAATTTGGCGCGAGCGTGCTACGGGGGACGCTCCATGACGGCCTTCTGGACCGGCCTTGCCGCGATCGGCTCTACGCTCCTCGCCGCCTGTGCGCAACAGCCGCCCGAAAAGCAGTCCCCTACGGTGTCGGTGCCAGTGCCACTCATCCGCAGCGTGTGTGAGCAGGCTCATCTTGAGCAAGGGAGCGGTCACTGGGACGGCCACGCGCATCTGCTCTGGAACAACGATGGGTCAAGCGTTCTGGCCGTTGACTGCTCGTTTACAGCGCGTCTGGACGGCCTGACGACAGTCAGCGTCCGTGTCGCCTTGAGCGATCCGCGAGCGCAAGGGCTGCGGGACTTCCTCGTATCGCGCGGAGCGCATTGAGCCACGCCCGGCTCACAGGCGAGGGGAGGGTTGCGTGGGGGAGGGCGAACTAGCCTCCGCCTCCCTTACCCAGCAGGTTCATAACTCCGCTCGTGAGCAAAGCGTATATGCAGTTCCATACTGCCAACAAATGCCCCCAGACCGCGATCCACTTTGCATTCCGCGTGCGGCCGCTCGCCAGTGCATTAGTGTATTCGAACTGCATGTCAGCAATGACCGGTTCTACTAGTCGCTTGTAGCTTTTCCGCGTTAGAAACACTGAAAGGATCGAAGCCAACCTGCCGCCCGGCGGGAGAACTACCCGAGGAGGAACGGTCTCGGAAATGCTGCCGTGAAGATGCAGCGCTCGCCTTTCGCGGGCGAGGTCGCTTTCGCTTAGTCGGATACCCTTCGACAACAGGACCCTGCCGTATGCGAGCCTGTGTGTTGGAGCCGAAGTCATCCATTCCTCAAAAGCCTGCATCTCGTCGGCAGATGGCTTATCTTGCAGTCTCGCCCACCAAACAGCGGCTTCCCCTTCAGCTACGCTTTCGACCTCCCACTGTGCCTCTACTGCGAGCTTCGCTTTCGACACTACGCTCTCGGGTATCATCCGTGCACCCCTGCGACTTCGAAGCCCATCATCTCAGTGGCCACGAGGGCACGTTGGCCGAGGGCGGTCAGCTGATATATTGGTCGCGGTATGCCCTCATGCCTGGCCTTAGGGTTCGTGCGGGACTCGATAAAACCCTTCTCCTGGAGCCCAGCGAGGGTTGTGTAGATCGCGCCACGTTTCAATTTCCCGTCTGACGCATTCACCATCTCAAGGCCGTACATTCCCGCAGGCGAGTCGCGAAGCAGGCGAAGTGCAAGGAGTTCTTTTCCCGAAGGAGAGAGCTTTCCCATGACGTTCACGTGTCCTGTAGCAGAGTTACTTTCCTGAGCCAAAAAGTGCATGGATCTTTCCGGCGAGGAATGCGTAGACCCATGGAGGAATTACGAGCAGATGGCCGCGCATAGCGATCCAACGCGCCTGCCACACGTGGCCTGCACTTAGCGCCTCGATGTACTCCCATTGCATGTCAGCGATCGTTGGCCAGACGTATCGTTTGAACAGCGCCTCAGGTAATAGGAATCGGGCGACCGCTGTCAGCCTGTACCCGGGCGGGAGTCTGACACCACGTGGTGCAAACGTGTTACGAGACCAAATTTCAATTTTTTCCTTTTCGGTACACGTTGAAAGCAACGCGCGATACCTTTTGAACGCGTGTCTGTTGTCAGGTACGCGCAGCCAGTCATGGAATTCCTTTTGCTCGGCGTCGGTTAGAGGACGCTGGTCCAACAGAGTAGCCCAGTACGCTGCTTCGCTCCGCATACTGTTGTGATCTAAATCTCTCTTGACCTTCATGCTAAGTCTCCAACAAAAATAGCATCTAGCGATTAGTTCCGGGCCGAAGCAACTTGGTGAGCCATCCGGCGAAAAACGCATACAGCCATCCGGGGATCACAAGCATGTGCCCGCGAATGCATATCCAACGTGCGCGCGCTTTCTCACTAGCGGCTGCAGCGCAAACGTATTCTTCCTGCATGTCGGCTATAACTGGTTCAACAAACATCTTGAAGGCAGTCGGACTTAGGAAAGATTTGGTGACCGACGCCAACTTAAAGCCCGGAGGGTGCGCCTCTCGCGTTCCGCCAAAGTTGATTATCTGCGCCGCCTTTGTCCCGATTGATTCTGAACCGAATAGAATATTCTCCGGCCGTAAGTCTCCATGCAGGATGGGGCGATAATACTTGCCTCTACATGTCGCACCATTGGATTTCGCGCTTAATGCCGCTCTTAGCGCATCGAGATCCGCTACCAGTTCTTCTTCCAATTCTGCTGCATCTATTTCTTTGTCCTGGTCTCGATCGTCGCACATCATCCCGCTCCCACTGCTCCAAGACCTAACAGTTCCGCAGCCGCAAGCACACGTTGCCCCAATCCGGTGATTTGATACACCGGTCGCGGAAGGCCGGAATGCTTGTTGTTTGGCTTCGTACGCGACTCCACAAAGCCTTTCTCCTCCAGTCTTCCGAGAGTCACATACACGGTGCCGCGCTTCAGTTTTCCGTTAGAGCTGCTAACTAGCTGAAGGCCGTACATTCCTGCTGGCTCGCTGCTCAGTTGTCGCAACACTAGAAGTTCCGTCTCCGTAGCAAAGGGGTTCGCCATGTCTGCTCCGCGTGCATGAATCAATGCGTCAATTGTTAGTCTTACAGCTCATCAGAGTCAAGCATGCGCCATGATAATATATATTGGCAGTCCTGATTTATGGGTTGGGACGAGCGATGCATTTCTATACAAAGACACCAGTTATTCAGGGCTGACGGCCTGCTCGTAGCGTGTAACGATGGCTCACATGGAATACGACGAAGAAGAACTGAACCAACTTCGATCTGACATCAAACGGACATTCCCGCCCGGAGAGGCGCGCGATCTTTGGCTGAAATGGCTCGCGGGAGTTGAAGCGCGTCTGCGGTGCAGAGAGGCGCCATCGCACGCATTGCACTGACCGACTTCGCTGGCGCGTTCCCGCTTCCTCGGCGCGTGCTGTCAGCTAAATTTGATTCCGATAGCGCGATAGGTCCATCATCAGCACTTCAGCGAAGGGAGTCGCGGAGGCGCTAGCCTGCGCAACTGCACGGCCCGGCACCTTTGACCACGGAAACGAGGTGCAGAACAATGACTGAGTGTGTAATCCCCGAAAGCGAACGAACGGCCTACCACGAGGCCGCACATGTGGCTTTGAGCATCGCGCTTGGCCTCGGGTGCAAGGGTGTCACGATCGTGCCAAATTTCGACGCCGGAGAGGCAGGCTCCGCGTTACATGGCGGCGGATACTCCAACGACGAGGATACCGAATCCCTGCGGTTGTTTGCCGAAAGTGAGTTCTGGCTGTGGCACGCAACAGCGCTATATGCCGGAGCAGAGGCGGTGCGTCAGCTAGGGATCGGAAACTGGCGGGCCGGCGCAGAATTCGATTACAGCGTTGCTACTGACGCCATCAACAAAATCACCACTGATCCGGCGTCCATCGACCTCCTCTTCGCGGCGGCCCAGCGTCACACCGTGGTGCTCGTGGAGCACTATTGGCCGGAAATAAAATCCCTCGCCAGCATACTCGTCGATAAGCGTACGCTGAGCGGAGAGGAAGCAGGGCGAGTCTTCTGTGATTCAACACTGGCGCGCCGCGCTCGGCTTCGTACATGGTGAGGACGCGCTGATGGGCGCACCTGAACTGTTTTCAAGTCCTTTAGCTCGCCGCGAACTTGGCAAGGTGATGGCACTGAAATCGACGACCCCTCCACCGGGAATCCAGCCCCCAGTAGCTCGTCACTGATAGTGATCTAGCTGTTCGGCAATTACACCTAGGCGCGTTGGTTCTGCTTGCTTTGCCCAATGAATGCTAGCGCCAATAGCCACGACTTAGGCCGCCTAGTTCTGTT
>Ga0268266_10003054_pt1 | contig 17121 bp, 9 predicted proteins | sample KBSS13metaG_FD_190356 | JGI IMG/M metagenome (GOLD analysis project Ga0268266, IMG submission 190356) | Switchgrass rhizosphere microbial communities from Kellogg Biological Station, Michigan, USA - KBS S1-3 metaG (SPAdes) (version 2) | ecosystem: Host-associated > Plants > Roots > Rhizosphere >...
AAACTGCTATTTTCGACATCGCTCGTTACTCCAGGGAAAACAAGGGTTGGGTTAAGCACCCCTGTTGTACCGGTGTAACGAGCTTTCATACCCATCTACGGAACGCGTCTCATCAGGGCGTCGTCGGGCTATTTCTTGTCGGCGCCGTTTTCGAACGACTTGGCTTCTTGGAGCACCTGGTCAAAGCGTTCTTTCGCCTTGGCCTTGTCGATGTTGATCGTGGCGCTGCCAGTCTCTTTGTTGTAGCTGATGTGCAAAACGCCGGCGCCTACCAGCACCACGCCGACGACAACCAGCATAAAAATCGTGCGCATCGAATGAGTCTCCTTACTCAATTCCATCAAGAATTCGGCGGTTGCCCTCAGGCGGGCCAACGCGGGGGGAGATTGTCTGCGAAGAAGCGGCTAGGGGCAAGATGGCTTTTTGCCCTGGGAAGTGGTGCTCCCAACCGTTCGGCCTCCCCCGCCAACACTTGCTAGCAGTGACGCCTGGGCGGGTCCACGAACGAGCGGCCGTGAATTGGCCCTGAGTCGGTCGGGTTTTGCGCTGCCACGCCTGAGGAGGACAGTAACACGGTCATGTCCAAAGTGTCAGGGCGGAACGAACGTCGCTTGGTCCAGCGATACGGACCACGTCGAAAGCCGAACAATCGGTCCATTCCGACCCACATGGCGCGTTCTTACCCTGCTTGTCGACAGCCCCGCAGCCAGCAACTACCATGAAAAGTTCTGGCCCCGTCCCAGGGGCGATTGTTGGCGGGTCGGGGCAGCCAAGCGGGCAAGATTTCGCCGTTTTTTCGGCGTGTCACGCGCGTCCCTTCGGCCATTTCTTTTGAGTTCACTCAGGCGAGCAGCATGAATACAGCGGCTACGATCGAGCAACAAGAATCGCGACGCCTGTTTTGGATTGCGTCGCTGATGTTCTTTCTCTCCGGCGGCACCGGCCTGGCCTACCAGGTGATCTGGTTTAAACGGTTTGCGCACGTCTGGGGGAGTTCGAGCCTGGCGTTTGCCTCGGTCGGCGGCTCCTTTTTGTTCGGGCTCGGCGTTGGCGCGTACTTCCTGGGTCGCTACGCAGATCGCGTGGTGCGCCCGCTGCGCTGGTATGGCTTCTGCGAATTGGCGATCGGCGTGCTGGCGATCCTGATTCCGCTGGAGATCGAGTTTCTCGTTGGTCAGTCCGCCAGCTTTTATTCGAGCTTGCCAAGCGATCCGATGTTGCGGTATTCGCTGCAGTTTCTGGTAACGCTGCTGGTGGTGGGCCCTCCCTGCGTGTTGATGGGAGGGACGCTGCCGCTGTTGATTCGTGAGTTGACCACGCGCGATGGCCGGCTCGATCAGGCGACCGGTTGGTTGTACGCGATCAATACCTTCGGCGCCGCCGCTGGTTGCTTTCTGACCGGATTTTTGTTGCTGCCGAGTCTGGGTCTGGCGACGACCAACTACCTGGCCGCGGCAGTGAATCTTTCGATCGGCGCCGTCGCCGTTTGGATGACGGCCGCAGCCACCGGTCCACGTCGCAAATCGCCCGAGGCCCAGGCAGCCAAAGCCATCGCCGCGGCCAACGCCAACGCGGAACCAACTACCTGGAGCGCGGCGCTACTGGGACTGTACGTCGCAGTCACGCTTTCCGGGTTGGGCGCGCTGATACTCGAGATGACCTGGAGCCGCCAACTGGCGTTGCTGCTCGGTGGATCGACCTACACCTACAGCGCGACGTTGTTCGTTGTGCTCGTGGGCATTGCCACCGGAAGCCTGGCGTTTCATTTATTCTTGCGTCGCTTTGCGCTAAGTCCCTGGCTACCAGTGCTCGTGATCGGCGCGTTAGCCGTGAGTTGTTTGATTGCTAAGTTGCTGTTACCAGAGATAGCGACGGCTTTAGAAGCTAGGATTAGCGGCGGCCCGGGATCGGTTACCGCCTTGCGAAAAACGCTGGCTGGCAACGCGCTGGTATGCGTGCTCGGCAGCATCTGCCTGGAGTTGATTCCATCGCTGGCCATGGGAATTCTGTTTCCGTTGTTCGTCGATCTTACCCGTGCGAGCGCCGCGCGCGTGGGTCGCACGGTTGGTGATGTCTACGCCTGGAACACCTTTGGATCGATTGCGGGCGCCTCACTGACGTCGCTGTTGCTGTTCCCCTGGATCGGTACCGCGGGATCGATCGCGCTGGCGACCGGCTTGTACATCGTCTCGTTGCTCTTGGTGTTGCCGCTGCGGACTCTCGGACAACGGTTACTCTCGGCCGGCTGTCTGTTGGCAGGCGTGGGTATCGTCTATGGCATCCGGATTCCACAGGATCCGGTAGAAACCAATATCGGCAAGTACATGTATGGCAGTGCGCTAAACAAAGAAGATTACACAACGCTCTATTTCGCTGAAGGCGCTTCGAGCAATGTGCTCGTCGCCAAGGCCAAGAACGGTCATACTAATTTGCGCGTCAACGGGAAGGTCGACGCCAGCGACGCGATGGACATGATCACGCAGGCTGGGCTGGCGTATGTGCCGCGGCTGTTCAAGCCGGACGCCAAGGACGTGTTCGTCATCGGATTTGGCAGCGGCACCACCAGCGGCTCCAGCCTATTGTTTCCGGGCACGCGCGTCACGTGTTGCGAGATCGAGCCGGCGGTGTACCGCGCGGCAGAGCACTTTGGCCATGTGAATCATCGCCCCTACGAACATACCCGAGAGGCGCTCCAAAAGCGCAATGCAACGCTCCCTTCGGACAAGAAGCTGACGGACGAGCAGATCGAGGAGAAAGCCACATTTCAGGTCATCTTTGGCGATGGTCGGACCACATTGCAGGGGAGTGATCAACAATACGACCTGATCATTTCCGAGCCGTCGAATCCCTGGCTGGCCGGCGTTTCGAACTTGTTCACGCGAGAATTCTTCCGGGCGGCTCGGACACACCTCAAAGAAGGAGGCATCCTGGCCCAATGGGTGCAGACCTACAATCTGACCAAGGATGAGTACTATCTGATCGTGCGCACGCTGCGCAGCGAGTTTCCGCACTGCGTGATTTGCACCGGTGGACCTTCCGATACGTTGTTGTTGGCCTCGGAACAGCCCATCAGAGTCGATCCAGAAGAAATCACTCGACTGCAAAAGTTGGTCATGGAATCGCCCGAGATCCACGATGACCTGGTCCGGACGTTTCACATGCGAGACCTGCGATTGTTCTTGCTGCGGCATTTCACGGCGGATGAGGCGTCGATCGATAAGGCCGCGGGCGTGGGCACAGACAAACCGCTCAACACGGACTTGAACTTGCTTTTGGAGTTTTTGGCCCCGCTACATCTCTACGACCAGATCAACGCGGAAGAGAGCGCCACCGGAATCGTGGCGAAGCCCGATAAAGCCGGGCACGAAGCATTAGCAAAGGCATTGGGCGTGCCGGTTGATTCGGGCGATTATAAGCGAGCACTGGCGCTTCGATCCATGAGCGCAATGCAGCCGGTTGACGCCTTGCAAAACTTCCGCGAGGCGCTCGAGATCGATTCCGAAGACGCGGAGACGCAAGGACTGCTGGATCAGGCGTTGCGTGACCTGCGCAGCCCTCAGATGGTGACCGACACGTATCGCAAGTTGTCCGCCGCGCGACCAAACAACGAAAAGTTTCTGATTCGCCTGGCGGACGCGCTCGGCAACGAGGTCAAAACTATCGAGCAGCAAAAAGCGAACGGGCCTGAAGAGCAGAAAAAACTGTTTGAACTGGTCAAAGCGAAAATCGCGGAACAGCAGAAAGTGCTCGAAGAATACATCGCAAGAGAACCGAAATCGGAACTAGCGCGCGAGGCGCTGGCTCGGTGCTTTGTCCTCCAGAATAACCATCAGGCGGCGGCTGAAATCTACGAAGCAGTGAACAAGTTGCACCCCAACCAGTCGTTGACGCTGGCCTTGATCGCGCAGGAATATCTGGCGATGAAGAAGCCCGCGCAAGCAGCCGATTACTATCGGCAGGCGCTGGCGGCAATTTCGAAGCTCGACAATAAGACCCCTGCCTGGTTGTGGGCGAACAATCTGGCCTGGATTTACGCTACCAGCACAGATCCAGCTTTGCGTAACGGCGCAGAGGCCGTGCGCTTGGCCAAGGAAGCGTGCGACGGTGTTGACTTCAAGCAACCGGAGCAGCTGGTGTTGATCGACACGCTGGCCTGTGCCTACGCCGAAAACGGCGAATTCGACAAAGCGATCGAGCGTGAAACGGGCTTCGTCAACGGATTGAAGGCGGCCGGCGCTGACCAACAATCCGTCAAGGCGGCGGAAGAACGCGTAAAGCTCTTTCAGTCCGGTCGGCCCTATCGAGAGGATTAGTTCACCTCGACGATCGTGGCGTCCGGCTCAGGGGCCGCGCCTATTGCGTCAGTCTGCTCGTATCGGCCGGCGTTTCCGACCAATCGTTTCGGGATATCAGGCGTGCATCATGACTCAAGTGGCAATCCAACAACAGGATTCACGGCGACTTTTCTGGATCGCGTCGCTGATGTTTTTTCTCTCCGGCGGCACTGGGCTGGCGTACCAAGTCATCTGGTTCAAACGCTTTGCCCACGTCTGGGGCAGCTCGAGCCTGGCGTTCGCGTCGGTTGGTGGCTCATTCTTGTTTGGGTTGGGTGTGGGGGCTTACTTGCTGGGACGCTACTCGGATCGAATAGCGAGGCCATTGCGCTGGTACGGCTACTGCGAATTGGCGATCGGCCTTGCGGCGATCATTATCCCATTTGAGATCCAATTCCTGGTCGAGCAGTCTGCTAGTTTTTATTCGCGACTCCCTGGCGATCCGTTGCTGCGGTTTTTATTACAATTTTGCGTGACGCTGATGGTTGTTGGCCCGCCGTGCGTGTTGATGGGAGGGACGTTGCCGCTGCTGATTCGTGAATTGACCGCGCGCGACGGTCGACTCGACCAGGCAACCGGATGGCTTTATGCAATCAACACGTTCGGCGCCGCGGCAGGCTGCTTTTTAACCGGATTTTTGCTGTTGCCCGCCAAAGGTCTGGTGATGACCAACTACCTGGCCGCGGCCATCAATCTTTCGATCGGCGCCGTAGCGGTCTGGATGACGCGATTTGGCGACGTGTCTGTGGGCGAAACAAACACGACGGAAACAGTCGAGCCAGTCCTGCCGACTGCCCCTGCCCCTGCGGCGGTTTCCAGTGCCCCGGCGATCAGCTTTTCTTTGCTGGGACTCTACGTTGCAGTCACGCTGGCCGGTTTGGGCGCCCTGATTCTCGAGATGACCTGGAGCCGACAACTAGCGCTGCTGTTAGGCGGTTCGACGTACACCTACAGTGCAACGCTGTTCGTCGTGCTAGTGGGCATTGGCGCCGGAAGCCTGTTGTTTCACTTGTTTTTGCGCCGCTTTGCGCTCAATCCGTGGCTGCCTGTCCTGGTGATCGGCGCCTTGGGCGGTTCTTGCTTGCTGGCCAAGCTGTTCCTGCCACAACTGGCTGAACTGCTGAAAGTGGATGTCCGTCAGGCAGAGCTGAGCGGCGTCGGAAGTTGGCGACAGTCACTTTTCGGGAACGCCATGATTTGTGTAATGGCCAGTGTTTGCCTGGAATTGATCCCGTCGATCGCCATGGGAATACTGTTTCCGCTATTCGTCGACCTCACGCGCGCCAGCGCCAACCGCGTGGGGCGCACCGTCGGCGACGTGTACGCCTGGAATACCTTTGGCTCCATCGCTGGCGCCTCGTTGACGTCGATTCTGCTGTTCCCATGGATCGGCACGATCGGCTCAATCGCCTTGGCAACGGGGCTGTACCTGGTGGCGTTGATTCTCGTCCTGCCGTTCGGAAATCTGCAACAGAGATTGCTATCCGGCGGTTGCCTGACAGTCGGAGCCGCGCTGGTGGCGGCGATTCTGATTCCACAGAATCCGGCCGATACGAATATGGCCAAATATTTGTATGGAAGCGAGCCGCTACGCGATACGTTCAAGACGCTTTACTTCGCCGAAGGCGCGTCCTGCAATGTGTTTGTTGCGACTGGCAATAATGGGGCCGGCACAAACTTGCGAGTAAACGGCAAGGTTGACGCCAGCGATGGCATGGACATGATTTCGCAGGCCGCGATGTCATACGTCCCAAGATTTTTCAATCCCGACGCCCGCGATGTGTTTGTGATTGGGTTCGGTAGCGGCACAACCCCGGGCGTCAGCCTGCTCTTCCCGAATGCGCGCGTCACGTGTTGTGAGATCGAACCCGCAGTGTATCGCGCGGCCAGCTTTTTCAATCACGTGAATCATCGTCCTCAGGACCAAACTCGCGAGGCGCTGATCGAGCGCAACGCGGGGCTGCCGGAGGGCGAGCGTTTAACCGACGAGCAGATCGACGAGGAAGCCCGCTTTCAAATTATCTTTGGCGATGGTCGCACAACGCTGCAAGGCAGCGATCAGAAGTACGACTTGATCATTTCCGAACCGTCGAATCCATGGTTGGCCGGAGTTTCCAACTTGTTCACGCAAGAGTTCTTTCAGGCGGCGAAAGCGCACCTGAAAGACGGCGGGATCTTGGCGCAATGGGTGCAAACCTACAATCTGACAAAACGCGAATATTTCCTGGTCGTGCGCACGCTCCGCAGTGAGTTTCCGCACTGCGTGATTTGCACCGCCGGTCCGGCCGACACCTTGCTGCTGGCATCCGAACGGCCGATTGTTCCCAATCCCGCCGCGCTGGATCGCTTGCAAAAGCTGGTGGATGACTCACCGGCCATTCGCGAGGACTTGCAGCGAGTTTTCCACATCACGGATCTACGGACTTATTTGCTGCGGCATTTCACGGCGGATGAGCGATCCCTGGACGCGAAAGCCGGTGTGAATGAAAACCTACCGTTGAACACCGACTCGAACTTGTTGTTGGAATTTCTCGCTCCGCTGCATCTCTTCGACAAGGTTACCGAGGGCGAAGGCGCCTCGGGAATTGTTGCGCAGGAGGATCCACAGGCCCATCAAGCACTGGCGCAGGCACTAGGCATTCCGGTCGAATCAGCGGCGTACCAGCGAGCGCTGGCGGTGCGCTCGTTAAGCGCGCTGCAACCCTTCGACGCCATGCAGCACTTTTGTGACGCGCTCAAGTTCGATCCGAAGGACAGCGATACGCTGATCTTGTTGGAGCGCGCACTGTTCGATCTCGGAAGTCCCCGGTTGGCGGCGGATACGTACCGCAAGCTGTCTGAGGCAAATCCCCATGATGAGATGTACGTGCTACGTCTGGCCGAAGCGCTCGGTCTGACCCGGCAAGCGGCCGAGCAGCAAAAGGTGCTTACGGACTTCATCGAGCGCGAACCGAAGTCCACGGCGGCGCGAGAAGCTCTGGGGCGCCATTACGCGACACAAAATAACCACGAAGCGGCCCTTGCTACCTACCAGGATTTGAACGCGCAGCAGCCGGGGCGGCCACTCACTCTGGGTCTGATCGCCCAAGCGTTGCAAGCTTTGAGACGCCCCGCCGACGCCGCCGAGCATTACAAATTGGCGTTGGCGGCTGTCCCGGAAACCGACAAACAGTTCCCGACCTGGCTGTGGCAAAACAACCTCGCCTGGATTTATGCCACAAGCACTGATCCAGCGGCGCGAAATGGCGCAGAGGCCGTGCGACTAGCCAAGCAGGCGTGCGAATCTGTTGATTACAAGCAGCCTGAGCAGTTGGTGCTGATCAATACGCTTGCGTGCGCCTACGCGCAAAACGACGAATTTCGTCTGGCAGTTCAGTCCGAGACGGAGTTCGCAAACCGTTTGCAGGCTGCTGGGGCCAATGTCGAAGCAATCCGGGCCGCCCAAGCACGCATCCAGTTGTTCGAGTCCGGGCGGCCTTACCGAGAACCGTAAGTTCGCCACAAGCATGCGTGCCGGGCAAAGTTTGCGTCTATCTTTTTTTCTGCCATTTCTTCTCACGCCAGAAATGGCCGGACGCCTCGTGCTAGCAGGGCACGTGCCCCCTCTTTTCCGCCTATGCCCATCGGCCAAGGCTGACTACAGTATCGCCCCCCAAGCAGCCCGCTGATGCCCAAGGCAGGCCGCCAGTATTTAACCCTTTGCAGATTGATCGTCTCCACGCCACTGGTCGGCCGCCCCTCTGGGCTGTCACCGCCGCGTAGGATGTGCGATTCCACAAGATGTCTGGTTCTACGGATACACAACCACAATCGTTTTCTGCGTCGGCTCCACAGTCGACCGGCGCACTCGTCCGTCGCATGGTCGGGATCGCCTGGCGGCATCGTCGCCGCTGTCTCGGGTTATTGGCGCAGCAGGCGGCGCTGCTGGCGCTCACGCTCTGCGGCCTGGGATTGATGGGCCTGGGAATCGACACGATTCGCAGCCGGATTGACCCCTCAGCTCCAACTCCCAGTTTTCCGGGCGGATGGCAGCCCCCGGCGGACTGGTCAACGTTGGCTACAGTCGCCATTCTGGCCGGCGCCTTGCTATCCATCGCGATCATTCGCAGCGCGATCAATTACTGGCACGCCATCGCAACCGCGCAGTTGGTGCAGCGGCAGATCGTGGTTGATTTGCGCAGTGAGATTTACGAGAAGCTGCAACAGCTCAGCACGCGGTTTTATCGCGAGCATTCCAGTACGTCGGTGATCAATCGGGTGACGGGTGACGCTCAGGCGGTGCGGCAGTTTATCGAGAGCATGGTGCTGCAATTAGTGATTCTGGTGCTGTCGCTCGGCGTCTACCTGATTTACATGCTGCGGATTCATGTCGGTCTGACATTCGCCTGCCTGGCGGCGATGCCGGCGCTGTGGACCTTGTCGATGCGATTCTGCCGCGTCGTTCGTCCGGCCTATGACGAAAATCGCCGGTTGATGGACCGGCTGCTGCAGGTGGTGACCGAGAATGTGCGCGGCGTCTACGTGGTGCGCGGACTTTCGCGCGAGACGACCGAGCTCGAAAGATTCCGCGCGGCGAACCTGGCCGCCAAGAATCAGCAGCGGTTCATCTTCAGTCGGCTCAGTCGTTTTACGCCCACGGCGGAGCTGCTTTCCTGCCTGAACATGGCGGCCCTGCTGGGCTACGGCGGTTACCTGGTGATTACCGACCGACTGGCGTTGGGTACCGGCCTGATCGTGTTTTCCGGCCTCTTGCAGCAGTTCTCCAGCCAGATCAGCAAGATGGTCAACGTGTTGAACAGCATGCAGCAGAGCCTGGCCGGCGCGCGGCGCGTGTTCGAAGTGCTCGACGCGCCGCTCGATGTTGTCGACCTGCCGACGGTGACGGCAACAGCGACCACGCGCGGCGAGATCACGTTCGAGCATGTTTCGTTCGGCTATCGGATTGGCGCCCCGGCCGTTGCCCAGATTGACTTTCGCGTGGCCGCTGGGGAGCACGTGGCAATCGCCGGCGCCACCGGATCAGGCAAGACGACGCTGCTGCAATTGATCTCTCGATTTTACGACCCCACCAGCGGGCGCGTCTGCCTGGATCGCGTTGACCTGCGCGACTGGCGCTTGCAGGACCTGCGCCGCAGCATCGGGATGGTTTTTCAGGAGACGTTCCTGTTCAACGACACGATCGCCGGCAACATCGCCTTTGGGCAGCCGAACGCCTCACGGCGGCAGATCGTGCGGGCCGCCGAAATCGCCGCGGCCGACGAATTCATCCGCGAATTGCCAAATGGCTATGACACGTGGCTCGTCGACGAAGGGAGCAATCTCTCCGGCGGACAGCGGCAGCGACTGGCGATCGCGCGGGCAATCCTGCTCGAACCACCGATCTTGCTGCTCGACGATCCGACGGCAGCCGTCGACTCGCAGACCGAGCACGAGATACTGCGTTCGCTCGAACAGGCGATGCGTGGCCGGACCTCGATCATCGTGACGCATCGCCCCAGTATCTTGCAGCGCGCCGATAGGATCATTTCGCTCGAAGCAGGTCGCATCGCCGAGATCGGCACGCACGCAGAGTTGATCAACCGAGATGGCCCTTATGCCCGCAGCTCGCAGTTACACGCTGAGCCGAACCTGCGGGCCGCCTAGCCAGATGCAAAAACTTCCACGCCCCCAGTCCAGCTAAAAACGCACGCACCCTAGGACGAGACAATCTAGAATTCCAGGCGCCGAGGCAAGCGATGCCGAGTAGTAGTTTAACTTCCATATCCAATTCCGCGCGCAGCCGATCTGCGCCGGATCCGGCGCGCGAGGAGCGGCTGAAATTAGTCGATCCAGCGACCGATCAGTGCGAACCACGCGACGAACACACGCCGACTCCCGGCTTCGACACGTTTCGTTGGCTGGTGGGTTACACCCGCGCGCACGCGCGGCGACGCAATCTCTTGATGTGCCTGGTCTGCTTGCGCGCGTGCCAATTGTCGGCGCTGGCCTGGGCGACCGGGGCCATTATTAGCGGACCCATTACCGGCCGATCACTCGGCGGGCTGGCCCTGGGCGTGGTGGGCTACGTGCTACTCGCCGCCTTCACGCAGGGGACACTGCACTTTCGGCAGCGCTTTGCCTTGGAATTGGGCGAAGCGGTGCTGCACGACTTGCGCAACGATATTTTTAGCCACGTGCAACAGATGACACTGAGCTTTTTTCACCGCGTCAAGCTCGGGCGGATCATCAGCCACATGACCAGCGACGCCGAGGCGATTCGGACCGGCGTGCAGGACGTTGTCTTTACCAGCCTGGTGGGCATCGGCCAAATGCTGGTGGCGACGGCGCTGATGTTGTGGCTCGATCCGGTGATGTTCTTGGTTGTGGCTGCCATGGCGCCAATCTTGTGGTGGGTGAACGTGCGTTTTCGTGGCAGCCTGAGCCGCGCCCATCTGGCGGTGCAGGAAAGTTTTAGTCGCGTAACAAGCCGGCTGGTCGAGGCAGTGCATGGCGTGCAGGTCACGCAAAGTTTTGCCCGGCAAGAGGTCAGCGCGCGGCGCTTTCGCGACCTCGTCACCGATCACTCGGCGTACAACCTCGAGGCGGCGCGGATCGGCGGCTTGTTCGCTCCGCTGTTGGAACTGAACACGCAGCTCTTTCTGGCCTCGCTGCTGGTGCTAGGCGGATACCGGGTGCTCGATCCTTCGATTGCGATGCCGATTGGCGCCCTGATTCAGTTCATGTTTCTGGCGAACATCTTTTTCCAGCCGATCACTGGCTTGGGGGATCAATACAACCAGGCCCTGTTAACGATGGCCGGCGCCGAGCGGTTGCGCCAGTTTCTGGCGGTCGAGCCCGACTGGGTCGACCCGCCCCAGGCGCGGCCGCTGGAGCAAGTGCGCGGCGAGGTGATTTTCGACGACGTCCACTTTGCCTATCAGGCAGACCGACCAGTGTTGGACGGCGTGAGTTTTCACGCTCGCCCCGGCGAATGCATTGCGCTGATCGGACATACTGGCAGCGGCAAAAGCACGATCGTCAACTTGATTTCGAAGTTCTACCTGCCGACCGCGGGCCAGATTCTGATCGACGGTTGCGATTTGTGTGAATTGCAAACCGCGTCGTTGCGAGCGCAGATTGGCATCGTGCCGCAGCACAACTTTCTCTTCACTGGCACCGTGGCCGATAATATCCGACTGGCCAGGCCAGACGCTACCGATGAAGAGGTACTGGGGGCTGTCGACCGGCTCGGCTGTCTGCCGATGATCTCGTGCTTGCCCCAGGGACTGCAGACCGAAGTCGGTGAGGCCGGCAAGAGCTTGTCGCTTGGCCAGCGGCAGCTTGTGTGCTTTGCCCGCGCCATGTTGGCAGATCCCGCGATCCTGATCCTCGACGAGGCCACCAGCGCAGTCGACGTCTACACCGAGCAACAAATTCAACGGGCGCTGGCCGAGCTTCTGTTGGGCCGCACCAGTTTTGTGATTGCGCATCGCCTGAGCACCATCCGCAGCGCAGACCAGGTGTTGGTGCTCGATCGTGGCCGGATCATCGAACGCGGCCGTCACGCAGACTTGATCGCCGCCGGCGGGGCTTATGCGGCGGCTTACGGCAGGCATATGCCTTCTCAAGCGGCTTAACTATAGGCTAATGAAAAACCCACTTCGCGCGCGTTGATTCCGGGTTGCCACGGCGTCATACTGCACCTGGAACAGAGGGCCCGTTCGGGCTCGGAACGGGGGCTCCTTGGATCGCATTGACCGCACGACGCGCGTGATGGATCACATCTCAACGGAACACGTCCGCCGAAATACTGTCACGCGGAACGCGTGGGATGGTTACTCTGCGCACCGGCGGACTGTCAGTGAACACATCGTCCGCGGTCGCGCGCCAGGCGAGGGCCGGTTGTGCGTGTTGGGCGCCGGCAATTCGAACGATCTTGATCTGCCGCTCCTGGCGGACACATTTGCCGAGATCCATCTGGTCGATCTCGACGCGGCAGCGCTACTGTCTGGTTTATCTCGACAGGAAATGCTTTACGCAGACGGCGAGCCACGGCAGGCCGTGACGGGTTTACCCGTCGAGCAGGGGCCTCACTTGCGCGAAGAATTCGCCGCGGTGTTGACTCCCGATCGCCGTGCCCAGATTCGCTGTTATGGCTATACGGATCTCAGCGGAATTGTGTCTCGGCTAGCGGCCTGGCGGCAGGGGGAGACGCCCACGGCAGAAACAGTCGATGCCTGTCTCGAAGCGGCCCGCGCCTACCGGCCGCCGCTCGCGCCGCAATCGTTCGATGTTGTTGCGTCGACCTGCCTGCTGACGCAATTGATTGACTCGGTAGCGATGTCGCTCGGCGCCGGTCATCCGCGATTCATGGAATTGATGCTGGCCGTGCGCGATCGCCATCTGCGAATGCTAGTCGAGTTGCTCGCGCCCGGCGGTCTGGGAATTTTGTTCACGGATATCGTCTCGTCAGATACCGCGCCGGCGCTGCTGACGGCGCCCCCCGATTATTTCTCGGTGCTGACCAGCCGGCTTGTCGACGCCGGAAACTTTTTCACTGGCGCTAATCCCCGCGTGCTGCAGCATTGGTTTACGAACGACATCGAAGTCGGGCCATTGGTCGAGCGCGTGCAGTTGGTCCGGCCGTGGCAGTGGCGCGTGGGGCCCAGAGCGTACGCCGTGTGCGCGGTCAAGGTCCTGCGAAAGCCGTAGGTCACGCACTCCGTGCGTGACAACGAGAGTTCGATGGCTCAGCCGACGGCGGTCGATCCCGTTGACTCGTTGGACGCAACGAACCCTCGGCAAACGCCCGACGGATCGTCAAAGTGCGCCTCCTGGCCCTTTTCCCCTTGTTTCCGCCCCTGGCGAGGGGGCGGGGGATCTGTTAATTTTTTAAGGACGATTCCAGCTCTTCCAGGCTCGGGATTCCTTCGTAAAAACGATTGGCGACCAACCAAGGTTTGGCGATGAAACAGGCGATTGCCGGAGTTTCTCCGGAGCAAGCGGGCGAAGTCACGATCATGATCGTTTACCCGACCCTGGCCGCGACCGGTCTGGGGCGGTTTCTCGGTCGGCTTTATGCCAGCCGGATTGGCTTTGGCGGAATCTTCACGCTCGGCACGCTCTGGATTGCAGTCACGATTCCGATTGCGCTGGCGCTCTTCTTCGCCATGCTCGGCCCCGGGCTGGCGCGTCGCTACCGGCTGACCAATCGTCGCCTGGTCGTCGATGAAGGGATGAAGCAGACGCCGGGTAAGCAGGTCACGCTCGATAACTTCGACGAGATCGATATCGAAGTCCTGCCGGGCCAGGCCTGGTATCCGGCCGGCGACATGATCTTCCGCAAAGGGAAGATGGAAACGTTTCGCCTCTCCGGTGTCTCGCGCCCGGAGTCGTTCAAGCAGGTCTGCCTGAAGGCGCAGCGAGCCCACACCATGGTCGCCAGCGCCATGAAGCTGCAACCCGCCGCGGTGTAGGCGGCGCGTGCTTCTCCTGCTCCCTCTCCCGCCGGGAGAGGGTCGGGGTGAGGGCAGAGAAGCGAGCTGGGGCATTCACACTAGTAAGGCCGAGCGCAGTTCTCTGCCCTCATCCGGTTCGCTAACGCGAACCACCTTCCCCCGGCGGGGGAAGGATTTCGGCACTACATGCATGTGTAGGGTACGCACGGGGTGCGTACCCTACAAGACTACTGCGACGGTCCCACTCTTAGGTTCCGGAACCAGACGGCTTCGCTGTGGTTTTGCAGTCCCAGGTAGCCGCGCAGTTCGCGGTCTTTCAGATCCGGGTACTTTTCATTCGTGGCGTCGACGACCAGCACGCCGTTGTGCGTGATCCGGTACCGATCTCCTTTGCAGTCGATCTCGATCGTGTTCCACTCGCCCGCCGGGCGGCTGACGTGTGGGTTGGCCGGGGCGACCGCGTAGATGCTTGCCGAGAACTGCTCTGGCTTGATATCGGCGTAACGCTTGGCCGCGTCGTCGAGCAATTGAATCTCGACGCCGCTCGGATCGCCGTCGCCGAGTTCGCGACCGCGGTGTTTGCCGTTGTATGGGATGCGGGCAAACACGCCGGAGTTGCCCCCTTCCTTCAGTTTGTATTCGAGCCGCAGGTTGAAGTCGCCATATTGATCACGACTGCGGAGCCACGTTCCTTTCTGGCCGGTGCAAACGATCATTCCGTCTTCGACTTTCCAACAGGTCGACGCGTCGGCTGCGGCGCCTTCCCAGCCGGTCGCGTCGGATCCCAAGTCCTTGCCGTTAAAGAGCGACTTGAAGCCCAGTTCGGTGATCTTGATATCCTTGAACTCGAACTGGCCGCCGACCGGCGTCTCGCACTGCAGGCCGACATACCCATCGAGCGGCTCGACTCCGTCGACCTTCCAGGCCGGCTTGCCGTTAATCTCAAGTTCGGCCGTGTGGCCGATCACAGTCAGCTTGAAGTGATTCCACTCGCCGTCTTTGATTAGGCCTTTGCTTTCGCCCTTGAGATCCTTGACGTTCCCTTCCATCCCTTGGGCTAGGTTCACCTGGTACTTCTTCGGCCACTCGCGCCCGGTGGCGCCGGGCAGTTCGCTACGAAAATAAATCCCAGAGTCCCACTTCTCCGCCTTGCGCGCTTTCCAATCCAACTCGAGCACAAAGTCCTTGTAGCGATGATCCGCGCGGACGAAGCCGTTGCCATTCTGCAGCACCAGCTTGCCATCCTCGACGCCGGCCTCGCACCTGGTGACGTGCCAGCCCGAGAGATCCTTGCCGTTGAAGAGGGATTTGGTGAAACCATCAGCGGCGTGGGCCGCGAGCGTACTACAGCAGAGCGAAACGAATGCAATTGCGATGGTCGAAGCATGGCGTACGCAAGGCGGCATAGGCATCTGGAAGTTCTCCGAAATCGTAATCCGTTGACGCCGGGCGAAGAGCGTCTGACGAGCATCATCGGCTGGCGCTGTGTCCGTTGCAACTAGGCTTGAGTTGCCTTGCTCTGTCGCCAGCCTCCGTGAGGCCGACGAACAGCGTTCAAATCCCGCCGATGGCGCCACCGTCCGCCCGCCCCGATCGCTTGCCCTCTCCTAGTCAGCCGGCCCACTCCGTTCTAAAATCGGCCACAGACCGCCAGGTTTCCACGCAATTCAACAGCAACCAGCAGCTCATACTTCAAAGGTTTCTTCGCATGGCTGAGTTTCGTACCGAACGCGATTCGATGGGAGACGTCCAGGTTCCGGCCCAGGCCTATTACAGCGCGCAAACGCAGCGGGCCGTCGAGAATTTTCCGGTCTCAGGCTGGGAACTGCCGCCGGAATTGATCCATGCGCTGGGATTGGTCAAGCTGGCCGCCGCCACGGCCAATCGAGATCTCGGCAAACTGACTGGCACCGGTAAAAGCCGGCTCGACGACGCGCAGGTCAAGGCCCTGATGACCGCCGCGCGCGAAGTGGCCGATGGCAAGTTCGATGGCGAATTTCCGATCGACGTCTTTCAGACCGGCTCAGGCACGTCGAGCAACATGAACGCCAACGAGGTGATCAGCAACCGCGCCATCGAGCTCACCGGCGGCGACCGCTTCAGCGCCAGTAAGCCGATCCATCCGAACGATCACGTCAACATGGGGCAGAGCACCAACGACATGTTCCCCACGGCCATTCATGTGGCCGTGGCGCAACTGATCGAGAAGTCCCTTGTCCCGGCACTCGAGCATTTGCGCAGCGTGCTGGCCGATAAAGCCCAGCAGTGGGACAAGATCATCAAAATCGGCCGCACCCATCTGGCAGACGCCACGCCGCTGCGGCTTGGTCAGGAGTTCGGCGGCTTTGCGCGGCAGATCGAGCAGTCAATCACGCGGGCGAAGTCAGCCGCGCAGGCCGTGCTGGAACTACCGGCCGGCGGCACCGCCGTAGGCGCCGGCATCAACACGCATCGCGAGTTCGGGCGCCGCGTCGCCGCCAGCCTGGCCGAACTGACCGGCGTCGGCTTTGTCGAAGCGGTGAATCACTTCGAAGCCAACGCCCAGCGAGACGGACTGGTCGATTGCCACGGACACCTGCGGACGATTGCCGTCACCTTGTTCAACGTCAGCAACAATATTCGCTGGCTCGGCTCGGGCCCGCGCTGCGCGTTTTACGAAGTGATGCTCCCGGATCGCCAGCCAGGCAGTTCGATCATGCCTGGCAAGGTCAATCCGGTGATGTGCGAAAGCCTGATGCAGGTTTGTGCCCGCGTGATGGGGAACGACCAGACGATCGCCATCTCAGGCGCGGCCGGTGGACAGTTCCAGTTGAACATCATGATGCCGGTGATGGGCCAGACCACGATCGAAAGCATCCGTCTGCTGGCCGGCGGCGTGAAGGCGTTCATCGAGTTCTGTGCCCTGGAGATGGAAGCCAACGCCGAGGCCTGCGACGCCAGCGTCGAAAAGAGTCTCTCGATGGTCACCAGCCTGATCCCGCACATCGGCTACGACGAATCGGCCAAACTGGCCAAAGAGGCGCTGAAGAGCGGCAAAACAATCCGCGAGCTCTGCATTGAGAAGCAGATCCTGCCGAAGGACACGCTCGACAAGGCGCTCGACCCGTGGAGCATGACCGAGCCGAGCGCTTGACGGCGAAGACGAAGAGTTTGCCACAGAGAACACCGAGGACACGGAGAGGACAGAGTGAGCGGCAGGGAGGGACGGTCAGGGAGGGCGAGGCCACTGCTGTGAACAAGCTAGCGACTCGCGATGTTGTTTTCTAGCATGATGTTACGGGGGACATCATCTGGGAGAGTGGTTGGATGGATGCCTTTGAGCGAGGTGCGTTGGCTCGTTTGCCGTTGGC
>Ga0268266_10003056_pt1 | contig 17112 bp, 14 predicted proteins | sample KBSS13metaG_FD_190356 | JGI IMG/M metagenome (GOLD analysis project Ga0268266, IMG submission 190356) | Switchgrass rhizosphere microbial communities from Kellogg Biological Station, Michigan, USA - KBS S1-3 metaG (SPAdes) (version 2) | ecosystem: Host-associated > Plants > Roots > Rhizosphere...
ATCGCCCGCGTCGGCACAGCACATGATCGATGAGCCCGGAATGTATGCGTTCTACCATCCCAATGGCGATCTCGGCATCGGATCGGCACGATCGCCGGTTGACGCCCAGGCGATGGCGCCGCGGCTCGTCATGCGGCACGCGATCGCGAGGCCCCTGAAGTCGCGGAAATAGTTTCGTAGCCCGGATGAGCGTAGCGATATCCGGGACTTCTCTAACACCGTCCCGGATATCGCTACGCTCATCCGGGCTACAAGACCCTCGCAATGATTAGCGCGAGAGCCGGCCACTAATCATTCCTTCTTCGCCAGCGGCGGATGCGGCCGGCCGAAATCGGCCGCCGCCGAATCTTGGCCGATCTCCACGATGCCGCGGCGGATGGCGCGGGTGCGGGTGAAATGCTCGAACAGCGCCTCGCCGTCGTTGCGCCGGATCGCGCGGGTGAGCTTTGAGAGATCCTCGTTGAAGGTGCCGAGCATTTCCAGCACGGCTTCCTTGTTGTTCAAAAACACGTCGCGCCACATCGTGGGGTCGGACGCCGCGATGCGGGTGAAATCGCGAAAACCGCCGGCGGAGAATTTGATCACTTCCGACGACGTCACCTGCGCCAGCTCGTCGGCGGTGCCGACGATGGTGTAGGCGATCAGATGCGGCAAATGGCTGGTGATCGCCAGCACCAGGTCATGGTGATCGGGCGTCATGATCTCGACCTTGGCGCCCATGCCGGCCCAGAATGCACGCAAAGTTTCCACCGCCATGGGGTCGCTGCCGTCAGGCGGCGTGAGGATGCACCAGCGGTTGATGAAGAGTTCGGCGAAGCCGGAATCGGGTCCGGAATGCTCGGTGCCGGCGACTGGATGGGCCGGAACGAAATGAACATTATCAGGCAGATGCGGCGCCATCTCGCGGACGATAGCCCCTTTGACCGAACCGACGTCGGACACGATCGCGCCGGCCTTGAGGAACGGTGCAATCTCCTGCGCGACCGGCCCGCAGGCGCCGACCGGGATGCAGAGGATCACGAGGTCGGCGTCCGCAACTGCTTCTGCGTTGGTTTCCAGCACGCTGTCGACGATGCCGAGTTCGGCCACCCGCGCGCGGGTTTTTTCCGAGCGCGCGGTGGTGACGATTTCGCTGGCGAGCCCTTGCGCCCGCGCGGCGCGCGCGATCGAGCCGCCGATCAGGCCGAAGCCGATCAGCGCGATGCGTCGGAAGATCGGCGTCGCGTTCATTTGCCCGCCATGAAGTCGCGCAGGCCATCGACGACGAGGCGATTGGCCTCCTCGGTGCCGATGGTCATGCGTAGCGAATGAGGCAGTCCGTAATTGTTCAGCGCCCGCAGAACCAGGCCGCGCCGGGTGAGGTACGCGTCCGCCTCGGCCGAGGTCTTGCCCTTCTCCGGGAAGTGTATCAGCACAAAATTCGCCACGCTCGGTGTGACCTTTAATCCCAATTTTCCGATCTCTTCCGTCAGCCAGTTGCGCCACTGCTCGGTGAACGCCTTCGACATCTGGATATGCGCGGTATCTTCGATCGCGGCCACCGCTGCCAGCATCGCCGGCGTCGAGACGTTGAACGGCCCGCGGATCCGGTTGACGGCGTCGATGATGTTGGCAGGGCCGAACATCCAGCCGATCCGTAAGCTGGCCAGCCCGTGAATCTTGGAAAAGGTGTGCGTCATCACGGTGTTTTCGGTGGTCGCCACCAGCTCCAGCCCGAGCTCGTAATCGTTGCGCGAGACGTAGTCGGAATAGGCCGCGTCCAGCACCAGCAAAACATGCGGCGGCAGCCCGGCACGCAGCCGCTTGACCTCGTCGAACGGCACATAGGTGCCGGTCGGATTGTTCGGATTGGCCAGCCACACCAGCTTGGTCTTCGGGCTGACGCGCGCGAGAATGGCGTCGACGTCGGCGGTGAAGTTGGTCTCGGGCGCGACGACGTTTTTGGCGCCGTTCGCCATCGTGGCGATCGGGTACACCAGAAAACCGTGTGCGGTGGAGATCGCCTCATCGCCCTGGCTCAGATAGGTGTGCGCCAGCAGGTTGAGGATTTCGTCCGAACCGGCGCCGCAGATGATGCGGTTGGGGTCGAGCCCATAGGCGCGGCCGATCGCCTCGCGCAGCACCCGCGACGTGCCTTCCGGATAGTCTTCGAGATGCGACGCCGCCTGCTGATAGACTTCCTTCGCCTTCGGCGACGGCCCGAACGGCGTCTCGTTGGCGGACAGCTTGAACACCTTGCGGCCCGGCTCCGGCACCGGCGTCTTGCCGGGCGTGTAGGGCGCAATATCGAGAATGCCGGGATTCGGCACGGGGCGGTTCATCTTCTGGCTCCGGATATTCAGGGCGGTTTTAAGACTTGACGGCTTAAGACTTGGCAGCCCCGTTCGGGGGCACCGTATAGCGCGTTGCGTGGCTGCCGACGAGGGCCGAAGAGCGCACCGAGGCGCCGGCTTTGATCAGCGCCGTCTTGATCTTCTCGAAGCCGGTGCCGGCATCCGACACCAGCAGCGCCGCGCCGTCGAAGGCGGTGTCGGGCACGGCGACGATCTCGGCGAGCGGGGCGAGCGCGCGGGCAATATCGGCGTTCCACCCCGAGACGCGCACGCTCCACATCTGGACTTCCGTCACCATGGCGTCGTCGGCGACCCGCGAGATCACGAACACCGGGAGTGCCGCCGGATGGTCGGCGCGTTCGAGGAACGGCAGCCGCGCGATGATTTTCGGCGCGCCGTCCGATTCCAGCGCGAGCCACCACGGCGTGCGGCTCGATATCGCCGAGACCAGCGCCAGGTCGCCCTTCGATTTCGCCACCGCTTCCACCGCGGCCTGCGCGCTGAAATGGCCGACATAGGGCACGACGAAGCCGAAATGAAACCGCGCCGAATCCCGCATCGCGGGTTCGCCGACCGAGACATCCGCATGCACCGAGAATGGCGCCTGGACGTAGGTGAAGGTCGAGATGATGACGCGCCAGATGCTCTCGATGGTGTCGAGCGGCAGGATGCCGCGATGGCGCCGAACGAGCTCGCGCATCATGCTGGCCTCGCGCGCCGGGCGGAACGCCGAGCCGACTTCCTGGGTCTGCTTCACCTGGATCAGCCGGTCGATGATGTCGCCGCGCGCCATCAGGAGGCGGTGGACCTGCTCGTCGATTGCGTCGATCTCCTTGCGCAATTCCTGCAGGGAGGGCGGGGCCGGGGGGGCGTTCGACGGTGCCTTGGACATCCGAAAAAACCTTGGTGCCGGAAGCCCGATGCGGCCGGCAGACAGTCGCATTGATTAGGAAAGACGGGCGCTGAAAGCAAAGAGAAACGTCGCGGGGGAGCCCTGCAGGGCCCGGTTAACCAAGCCGCCCCGGGCTCGGCTGCCTTGACGAAATGCCTGGGCGGGACTAGCTTTGTTCCATTCCGTGGTCATTTGAGCCGGCCGGCTTGCAGCCACGTTAAACAACTCGCTAAACAGGCCGGGGACACAGTTGATCCCGGCCGAACCTTTGTTCAGGCCGGGTTTTTTTATGGCCTGATTCTGTCCGTAGGGCCTCCGCAGGGAGGTCGGTGCCGAAATGACAAACGTGCCATCGATATCCAGTCCGTCGATTCACAGCGTGGATCGCGCCCACGAGGCCGATCATCCGACCTCGACGGTGGCGGAGTTCGGCAAGGATCAGCCGCTGAAGCTCGATTGCGGCATCGATCTCGCGCCGTTCCAGATCGCCTATCAGACCTATGGCGAACTGAACGCCGACCGCTCCAACGCCATTCTGATCTGCCACGCGCTGACGCTCGATCAGCATGTCGCCAATTTGCATCCCCTGACCGGCAAGGCCGGCTGGTGGGAAATCATGGTCGGCCCCGGCCGTCCGCTCGATACCGACCGATATTTCATCATCTGTTCGAACGTGATCGGCGGCTGCATGGGATCGACCGGTCCGGCCTCGACTAATCCGGCCACCGGCAAGGCCTGGGGGCTGGATTTTCCGCTCATCACCATCCCCGACATGGTCCGCGCGCAGGCCATGCTGCTCGACAGGCTGGGGATCGAAACATTGTTCTGCGTGATCGGCGGGTCGATGGGCGGCATGCAGGTGCTGCAATGGACCGCCGCCTATCCGGAGCGCGTGTTCTCGGCACTGCCGGTCGCCTGCGCGACACGCCATTCGGCGCAGAACATTGCGTTTCACGAACTCGGCCGGCAGGCGGTGATGGCCGATCCGGACTGGCATCATGGGCGCTATTTCGAACTCAACACCCATCCGCACCGCGGGCTGGCTGTGGCGCGGATGGCCGGGCACATCACCTACCTCTCCGACGCCGCGCTGCATCGCAAGTTCGGCCGCCGGATGCAGGACCGTGAGCTGCCGACCTTCTCGTTCGACGCGGATTTCCAGGTCGAAAGCTATCTGCGCTATCAAGGCTCGTCCTTTGTCGAGCGCTTCGACGCCAACAGCTATCTCTACCTGACGCGGGCGATGGACTATTTCGATATCGCCGCCGATCACGACGGCGTGCTGGCGCAGGCGTTTCGCGGCATCAAGACGCGCTTCTGCGTGGTGTCGTTCACCTCGGACTGGCTGTTCCCGACGTCGGAATCGCGGGCGCTGGTGCATGCGCTGAACGCTTCCAGCGCGCGGGTGTCGTTCGCCGAGATCGAGACCGACCGCGGCCACGACGCCTTCCTGCTCGACGTGCCCGAGTTCTTCGACATTTCCCGCGCCTTCCTGCAATCCGCCGGCAAGGCGCGCGGATTAGGTGGCTAACATGGCTCTTCAGGAACAGGCCTTGCCGCTCGGCGGCGTCGCGCCCGATCGCACGGGCAAGTATCGCACCGATCATCTGCTGGTCGCGGAAATGATTCCGGCCGGCTCAAAAGTGCTCGACGTCGGCTGCGGCGATGGCGAACTGCTGCAACTATTGGAAAGCCGCGGCATCGACGGTCGCGGTATCGAACTGTCGCGCGAGGGCGTCAACCGCTGCGTCGCCAAGGGGCTTGCGGTGGTGCAGGGCGACGCCGACACCGACCTCGTCAATTATCCGGATGACGCCTTCGATTACGTGATCCTGTCGCAGACGCTGCAGGCGACGCGGCAGCCAAAGGCCGTGCTGGAGAATCTGCTGCGCATCGGCCGGCGCGCCGTCGTGTCTTTCCCGAATTTCGGCTTCTGGAAGATGCGGCTGCAATTGCTGGTCGGCGGCCACATGCCGCGCACCGAAAACCTCCCGGCGACCTGGTACGACACGCCGAACATCCATTTCTGCACGATCAAGGATTTCGTTCAGCTCTGCGACGAGATCAACGTCAAGATGGAGCGTGCCGTCGCGCTCGATCTCTATGGCCGCCCGGTGCCGCTGACCCTGCCCTGGTGGGTCTGGAACATGTTCGGCGAGCAGGGCGTGTTCTTGCTGAGCCGGGGCGGGAAGGGGAAGTAACGCTTTCCCTGCCGCGCGCTCAAGCCTGCCGCGACGTCAACGGCAGCGTCTCTCCATCCAGCGGTATCAGCAATTGGTGTGGCGAGACGCCCTGCTCGGTCGAGTGCCGCCGCAGTTCGTCGCGTGAGACGGTGGCGTGGTCGAGTGAATCCATGTGGGTGGCGATCACTTTGGCGTCAGGCGCCAGCCGGCAGGTCGCGACGGCTTCCGCGGCGTCCATCGTGATGAGATCGCCGTCCCATCGCGCTCCGCAGGCGTGGATAATGATGATCTCGGGCTTGGTGTCCGTGATGATGGTTTCGATGGCCGGATAGAGCACGGTGTCGCCGGCCCAGTAGACCGTCGGTTCGTTCTTTGCCGTGATGCTGAAACCCATCACCGATCCCATTTTTTGCACGACCGGTCCGAGGCCATGACTGCCCTCGCGGCGCTGCAGGCGAATGCCGTTCCAGTCGATGACTTTGGCGAGCGGCATCACGTCGTCGAACCCGTACGACCGGATCTTGTCCTCGTCGCCCGGCTGGCAGATCAGCGGAAGATGTTTCGGCACCAGCGACTGCGCCACCGGATCGAAATGGTCGGCATGCAGATGCGAGACGACGACGAGTTCGACGCCGTCGAGGATTTCTTCCGGGCTTGCCGGCAGTTCGACCAGCGGGTTGGGCGCGCGCCCGGTAAAGGACGGCCGCGATCCCTTTGGAGCAAAGAATGGATCGATCAGGACTGTCCGGCCCGCGATCTCCAGCTTCAGCGTGGCGTTGCGCAATAGCCGCAGTTTCATCGTGCTGCCCTCTCAATAAAGATCATTCGCAATAAAAATTATTCCCGCGTGGCCGCCTCGAAATCTGAGGCCGCTCAATCCCTCACATTGCGTGGATAGGTCAGCCGCGCGCTGTCGACCTGCGCGAGATCGATCTCGTGGCTGACGATCGGGGTACTCACGTTGGTTCGCGCGAGGATGTCGCCGTCGGGCGCCACGATCCAGCTGCCGCCCGCAAGCTTCGCGCCACGGCGGTTAGCTGTCACAACGAATGCTCCCGCCGCGATCGCCGTCATTCGCGCCGCCACTTCCCAGCGCGGGTGGCCGCCGGTCGCGCGCGGCGCGGCGATCACCTGAACCCCCGACTGTCCCAGGCCGCGCGCGGCCGTGCTCACCATGAGTTCGGTGCACACCATTTCGCTGAAGCAGAACTCGCCATCGCGCACGGCTTCGGGGTATTGCGAGCCGCGGTCGAACCAGGTTTCTTCCCAGCCGCCTTCCTGTTGCGGCAGCAGCGCCTTGGCCCGGCCGCGAACCAGGCCGCGCTCCGGCGTCCATAGAAAGGTCTCGTTCCACCGCTTTGCGCCTTCGGCGACGGCGCGCGTCCCCACGATGCGCTTCGCAGCGATCGGCCGCAGGTGCTCCTCGATCGTGTCATGCGTCGCGGCGGCCCGGCGCCAGACCGCTTCATCGAAAGTCGGGCTGCTCCAGAAGCTGTCGACGCCGGCGAGTTCGGGGAGGACAAGCAGATCGACCGGCGACTTGCCGAGCTCGACGGCAAGGCGTTGCCACATCCCGTCGGCCTGATCGGCCCGGTCGGGGAATTCGCAGGTCGCAATCAGAAAAGTCATGGTCGCCTCCTTGACGGGGCGAACGTGAACCGCGCGGCGTCATCTTGCCAGTGGCACGAATGCCGTATAGCGTGAAGATCATGCCAAGTAAGCCGATCCGTTCAAATCGCAGAAAATCCCGCGCCGACAGCGCGCAGCGCTTCGTCGCGGTGCTGGCCTATGACGGCGTCAGCGCCTTCGAACTCGGCCTGACGTTGGAGGTGTTCGGTCTTTCGAACATGGGCCCGGACTGGTATCGCGTCGTCGTGTGCTCCGAACGGCCGGGACAGCCGCTGACGGCCAATAACGGCCTCAAGGTGATCGCTGACGCCGGAATGGGCGCATTGGCCCGCGCCGACACGATCATCGTGCCGGGATCGCGCGATATCGTAGAGTCCCCGTCGGTCGCGATGCTCGACGCGTTGCGGCGTGCGCACCGGCGCGGCGCGCGCGTGGCCTCGATCTGCGCGGGCGCCTTCATCCTCGCTGCCGCCGGCCTGCTCGACGGCCGGCGCGCCACCACGCACTGGGCGCACACGGAAGCGCTTTCACGCCGCTATCCGCGGGTGCAGGTCGACGCCAATGTGCTCTATGTCGACGACGGGGACATCATGACCTCGGCCGGCCGCGCCGCGGGGCTCGACCTCTGCCTGCACATCGTGCGCAGCGACCACGGCACGGAGATCGCCAACCACGTGGCGCGGCGGCTCGTCATCGCGCCGCATCGCGAAGGGGGTCAGGCGCAGTACATCCGGCAACCGGTCCCCAGCATCGAAGGCGATGCGCTCACCGCCGTATTTGCCTGGGCCCAGCGCCATCTCGATCGCGATCTGACGATCTCAACCCTTGCTGAGAAGGCGCGGATGAGCCGGCGTACCTTCATCCGCCGTTTTGAGGATGCCACCGGGATGTCGCCCGGTGAATGGGTGGTGCAGACCCGCGTCGCGAAGGCGCGGGAGTTGCTGGAAGCAACCCGGATCTCGATCGAAGGCGTCGCGACCGAAACCGGCTTTGGCTCCGCCGATGCCATGCGGCACCATTTCAGGCTGCGGCTTGGCACCAGCCCGGCGCATTACCGGGCTGCCTTCCGCGCGCCGGCCAACTAGGTATCTTATACCGCGACCTTCACCGTCGACCTCGGATCGCGTACCGGCCATCGCCCGGCCTCGACCAGCGCGATGAAGCGCTCCACCATCTCGTTGAACAGCGCCGGCTCTTCCAGATTGAGCACGTGGCCGGACTTGGGAAAGAACGAGAGCCCCGCTGCCGGCAGATGCTGCTTCAGGAACAGGCTCGGCTCGACGCAATTGTCGTCCTCGTCGCCGCACAGGATCAGCGCCGGCGTCGGCACCTTCCGGATCGCGTCCGTCATGGTGTAGATCGACGGACGTCCGCCCTGGAAGCTGCGCATCGTGTTCGCCGAACCCTTGGCGTCGTGCCGCGCCAGCGCCGCGTAGAAATCGGCGTGGCCGCGCGGGTCCTTCAGCAGGAAGGGAATCCGGCTCGGCGCCTCGCGCGTCACTTTTGCAACTTCGACCGAGCCGATTGATTCATACTGCTCGGCATTGGCCCGGCATTGCGCGCGGAAGGCGTCGAGGTTTTCCAAACCCGACCCCGAGCCGACGGCGGCGAGCGTCATCGACAGCGCGCGCTCCGGTGCATTGAGGCCGATCTGCAGCGAGGAGTAGGAGCCCATCGACAGGCCGATGAAATGCGCCTTGGCGATGCCGAGGTGATCGAGCACGGCGAGCGCGTCGGTATAGAAGTGCTTGTAGGTGTAGACGCTAGCGTCGGGCGGCACGTCGGAGGGCGTGTAGCCGCGCGCAGAATAGGCGATGCAGCGGTGGCCGCGCGAGAAGTAGCGCATCTGCGGCTCCCAGTTGGTGTGGTCGGCCGCGAACTCGTGCAGGAAGATGACCGGCGTGCCGCTTCCGGCCTCTTCGTAGTGCAGACGAACACTATCCTTGGTTACGGCATGGGGCATTTCCGATTCCTCTCCATTTTCTTGTTTTTACGCAACTTCCTTGCGCGGCCAGCCGGCAAAATTGCAGTTAATTCTCGCGGCTGCAATACGGCAGTCTCGGTTCATTTTCGCCATCGAATGATCGCGGAATCGCCCCGGAATCGTTTCCTAACCGCCGCATGAAATCTTGCTCTGGCCACAGCCGGACGCAAAACGGCCGTCCGCGTTCGTTGGTACGCGAACGCACAGGGGAAGTTGGGGTGCGGGGGTGTAACAGAGGATCAAGTATGCGTCAGTCGTTTTCGTTTCGCCGGTCGCTTCGTTTCATCGCGCTGGCATTGTGTTCGGTGTCCATCGTCGCATTTGTCTCTCCGGCTTCGGCACGGCCTCATCATGGCGCAGGGCGGCACGCTCGCGCCCATCACGCCGGCCACCATGCCAGGCATCATTATGCATATCGCCACCATCGCCATGCAGGGCGGATGTCGCGCCTGGAGCGCGGCGCGCAGCAAATGCAGGCCGGCGGCTTTGCCGACAGCAATCCGAGCTTCATGGAAAACAACCCACAGATGGCTGCGCCCGGTGGCTTCGGCTCGCCCAACGTCGCCGCAGAGGCGCGCGCCGATCGTGGCGGCCGTCGTGGTGCCCGGCTCCGGCAGGCCGAGCACACCTCGCGCTGGGAGCGCGGGGTCGCGCAAATGCAGGCGCGCGGTCTTGCCGACGCCAACGCAAGCGTCGCGACGAATGCAACCGTGACGCCGCCCGGCGGCGGGATGGCCTCGGGCTTCACCTCATCGAACGTCGTTGCCGAAGCGCGCAAGTATGTCGGCGGCAACCCGACGGGACGCGGCAGCCTGTGGTGCGCGCGCTTTGCGAACATGGTTCTGCAGCACTCCGGCTATCGCGGCACCGGTTCGGACATGGCGAGTTCGTTCGCGAAATATGGCCAGCGCGTTTCCGGCCCGCAGGTTGGCGCCATCGCGGTGATGTCGCGCGGCCGCCGCGGCGGCCATGTCGGCATCATCACCGGCATCGATGCGTCCGGAAATCCGATCATGATCTCCGGCAACAACGGCAACCGCGTTCGCGAAGCCCCGGTGTCGCGCGGCCGGATCTACGCTTACGTCATGCCGACGAGCTGAGGCACAGACACGAGACCTGTAGGGTGGGCAATGGAGCGCTAGCGACGTGCCCACCATCTATCAGCGAGCATGCCTCTTGATGGTGGGCACGCTTCGCTTTGCCCACCCTACGCCGCTGCAGTATTGCGCTTAGGGTGCGCGTGCAACCGAGGGGGTCTTGTTTCGATTCACGGCTTCAATTCGCTTGGCTTCCGCAACGTCGGAAAAGGCGCGCTTCAGGTCGCCCAGGCGATGGAAGACAATGCCGCGATCGATGTAGGATTCCGGCAAACCGGGATCGAGATCGATCGCCAGGTCGAAGTTCGCGAGCGCCAGATATAGATCCCCGTCGCGATACGCCCGCATGCCGCGTTCGCGATAGAACTTGACGTCCCTGATCCCGTAGTCGCCGGCCGGTGGCGCATATGCGCTCGCAGAAGCGACCTCTGTGGTCGTCACAACAGCGCTATTGTCCGGTTTTGCCGGCTCGTCGGTGGCCTGCGGGGTGACCTCGGGCGCTGTGTTGCTCGCTTCGATGGCTTCAGGCTTGGTGGGTTGCTCGGCCTGGCTGGGTGCGTCGGCGATTTCGGCCGCTTTGACGGTGACAGTCGGTGCTGGTTCGGCCTTGGATATTTCAACGACCTGCGCAGAAGCGAGCGGCAACCTGTCGGCAGACATGTATGCGAAGTAACCCCCGATGAGCACGACGGAGACAACGGCGCTTGTGAGGGCGTCAGCGGCCAATCGGCGGATGATGCTGGAGCGCTTGGGCGGTTGGCTTTGCTGCCGCGTTGCGATTTCGAGCAGCCGGTCATAGGCCGCCCGCTGCTGCCCATCGCTCAGGATGGCGTTGGCGCGAACGATGCGCCGGAATCTTTCCGAAGCTTCCGCGTTACCGGGATTGAAATCGGGATGGTTCGCCTTGGCTGCCTTGCGGAACGCAGCCCTCAGCTCGTCGGCGTCATCGTCCGGAAGTGCCTCGAGCAAATCGTAGAGCGTCTTCATGACAGCACACACTCAAAATACCGATATTTCCCACCAGTCCCCCCGCACCGGCAGTTCTTGGAAATTACTCAGCAGTCAAAACAAACTCGGTCGCGTTAAAACGTCACCTGAAAAAAGCCGGGCAAGAATTAAGCCTGACAAGAATAGAGTACCGGCAGAATGGCAAAACAACGGCTGAATCGAGGGCCTTTCCCGGCCGGTTCCATCAGGCAAACACAAGTATAGGTGGGTGTCCATCAACCGGAACTACACAAAGTTCCCGCAATACGCGCAGGGGTCGTGCGGGACCAGGCGCGCCGCCGGCACCTGCCCTTGGGAATACTTGGCTTATGGGGAAGGCCTGAATGCTATCGGGCCGGCTTTCGTTGCGGAACCGGTTCGATTTCGCAAGTGGCGGACGCCTGCAGCAGGGCGAGGCGGTCGCGTGCGGCTTTTTCCGCGTCAAGGTAGCATTGCCGTTCGTACTCAATCTTCAAGCGGCCCCATTCATCCGGGTCGACGGTCTTGAGATCGGATCGCTTGAACTCGCAATCGGGGGCGGGCTGCGGTGAGAGCAACGCCAGCTCGGGACGCCGGATTTTCGGTTCGACATATCGATATGGTTCGGCGTATCGGCGGGGGCGTGCAGGAGCGCGGACGGGAGATGCCTTGCCTTCGTGCAGCGCCGGACTGACTTCGCGCTGCGCCGTATTGCGCGCGCATCCCGCAAATGACATCGAACACAAAATGGCACAGATCGTCAGAAGTTTCTGGCCGCGCGATTTCAGGCCGGCGGCATGCGGCCGCTTGCCAGCTTCTTCGCAACAATCCTGAAAATGAAGCGCTCCACCTGGGCACGCCATACCAACGATTTCCGATCAAACGTGCCTGGCTGAAGGCGCATGCAAAGCCAACCATGAACGGAAAATTTGAATCGACTTCTAAAAAGTACGATGAATCAAATCTAAACCGGTTTCTTTCGGTCCCTGGTGCCCGATAGCGGAAATCGCTGTGGCGCGTGTTAGGCCCACTCGTGCCCAGGCCGGAATTTCGTCGCCGGATGGCCTGTCAGTGAAGCTCGCCGAGCAGTGCCTTGGCCTTTCGAAGATCGGTCGTGTCGAAACCTTCGGTGAACCAGTCGTAGACGGGGGCGAGAAGGTCACGTGCCGCTTGCCGCTTCCCCTGGTCGCTCAAGAGCTGCGCCAGGCTCATGGCTGCGCGCAATTCCCACGCCTTCGCCTGCTGTTCTCGCGCAATGGTCACGGCATGCTCGAAATACGCTTGCGCTTTCGCCACGTCACGCTGCGGCGACTTGAGCGCGATTTCTCCTGCAACGCGATGAGCCTCGGCCTCGCACCATCTTTCCCTGGTCGCGTGCATCGCCGTCATTGCTTTGTCGATGCAGCGCCAGGCATCATCGAACTGGCCTGAATTGGCATGGGCGATCGCCAGCATGAACTCCTGCTCCGGCGTAAATATCGTCGATCCGGCCGACCGCCATAAATCAATACCCGACGTGACGATCTCGACGGCATTCGCGGCTCCCGTGAGGGTCAGGATGTAGCCGCGCCGTAACACGCCCTCCGCTTTTCGGAACGGGGCGCCTTTCTCCTCGGCCAGAGCGACAAGCTCTTTGAGATGCTCGTTTGCCGCGTGGTAATTCCCGCAATAGGTATTGATAAGGATCGGGAAATTCAGCGTGAACATCAAAGTCGCGGCATGTTCGATCTGGCGCGCTTCCATGAGCGCGCGGTCTGCATCCCTGAGCGCAGTCTCGGGATAACCGAGCAGCCACGAGGCCATCGAACGAAAAGCGAGGCACGTTACCCGCAGGTCCTGGCCAAATCGCGTCATCAATCGCCGGTGCTCGTCGGGGCGGTAAAGAGCGAGGGCTTCGTCGTAGTGCGCTTTGGCATCAACGAGGTCCCCGATCAGCGCCAGCGTACTCCCCATGGTGCGGTGTCCGATCATCCGGGGTACCGCAGTCCCGTCCTTCTCGCCAAGGGCGAGGAACCGCGCCGCGAGCCCTTGCGCAACGTCGCCATTGAAGTTGATGAAATTGACGATCCACTGGCCGAAAAGCGCGGAGAGCAGCAACGATGGATCGTCGGGAGTCTCTCCGAGCCGTTCCGCTTGCTCGATCAACGCTCTCACCTGAGCACCGGCAGCCTTCGTTTCGGGCGCACCATATCCCTTGACATGCATGAGCGTGTTCAAGAGCGCGACATGTAGAACGATCTGCTCGCGCCGCAAGTCGGAGGTAGAGGGCAGGGTTGCGATTTGCGCCAGCGCCTGGCTGAGCTGTTCTGCGGCTTCGACCAGCGCCGAGCGCTCCTGCGAACGTTGTCCTGCCTTGCCCCACAGACGCGCTGACTTCTGAATCAGGTCGGCCCTTGTGTAGTGACGCGCCAGCAGCTCGGGCTGACTCTGGGCGATCTCCGGGAACTGGCTTTCGAGGGTTTCGGCGACGCGGGCATGCAGCGTGCGCCTCTGCTCCCGCAGCAGCGTGCTGTAGGCTACGTCCTGCACCAACGCATGCTTGAACAGGTAGTTCGCACGTGGCGGGGTGCCGTGTCGAAATAACAAACCCGCCGCAATGAGACGGTCGAGATCGGAGTCGAGTTCTTCCTTTGGTTTTCGCACCAGCGCGGCCAGCAACATGTGGGGAAATGCCCGGCCGATCGCTGCGCCAACCTGCGCCACGTTCTTCGCCGGCCCGAGCCGATCGAGTCGCGACATCAGCGAAGCATGCAGGCTTGCCGGAACCGCCACCATAGGTGTCGGCGCCTCGGCGCAAACCCGTTGCGCGTCACTCTCACCCTCCGCGTCCAGCACCGCCTTGGTCATCTCCTCGGCGAACAGCGGAATGCCGTCGGTGCGCTCGATGATGTCCTGGCGGATGCCCGCCGGCAGCGACCGGTCTCCAACGACTCGCTCGATCAGGAAATCGATGTCGCACGGCGCCAGCCGATGGAGCGTCAGCTCGGTCACGTGCGGCCGTCCAATCGAGGGCAGGCTGAATTCCGGCCTGTAGGTAACCAGTATCAAGAGCCGATGGTTCGCGGCCACATCCACCGCCCGGGCAAACAATTCGAGGCTGGTTGGATCGGCCCAATGCGCATCTTCGAAGATCACCAGCACGGGATTGATCCGCGCCAGCGCCTCGATTTGCGAACCAAGTGCTTTCAGCGTTTTCTGGCGACGGAGCTGCGGCTCAACTTCAACCGGCGGATAGCGTCCATCGTTGGGCAGCGACAGCATCTCGGCAAACAGCGCCGCATCCTCGGGCGACGTCGCGCTTTGCGCCAGCAGCGCGTCAAGCTTGTCCATTTTCACTTGCGGGCTGTCAGCGTGAACAAAGCGAGCGGCGCGCAACATCTCCCCGATTACCGGATAGAGCGTGCTGTCGGTATGTTGCGGCGAGCAGAAGCAGCGCAGGCGTATGTGCGGCTCGCGCGCGAGTTGTTCCAGCAGCGCGACGGTGAGCCGTGATTTGCCGATTCCCGCTTCACCGGAAAGCAGCACCACCTGACCTTCGCCGCTCCTGGCCCGCTGCCACCGGCTCAGAAGCAGCTCCATTTCTTCATCGCGACCGATCAGCGGCAGCAAATCGCTGCTTTGGAGCGCATGCGACCGGCTGGTCACGGCGGTCTTGCCTGCCACTTGCCAGACAGCAACTGGTTTTGCGAATCCGTTGATCGGGACTTTGCCGAGATCGAGATACTCGAACTGCGCCCCCGCGATCGACTTTGTACGGCCCGAGATAATGACGCTGCCGGGTTGCGCGAGCGATTGCAGACGGGCCGCAAGATTCGGGGTGTCGCCGAGGATGCCATGCTCTTCGGAAATCGCGCTGTCCGACATATCGCCGACAAGCGCGACGCCCGTTGCAACGCCGATGCGTGCGCTCAACTTTTGCTTCGTTGGCAAGGCAGCGACCGCCTGCACCAATGCGAGGCTGGCTTGAACGGCGCGCTCCGCATCGTCTTCGTGTGCGTGGGGATAGCCGAAATATATCACCGCACCGTCGCCATGATGCCGCGCGACAAAGCCGTCGAAGCGGGCAACGGTTTCAGTAATGCAGCGCCGGTAGCCGGCGATGATGGCACTGAAGTCTTCGGGATCGAGACTCGCAGAGAGCGCAGTCGATCCAACCAGGTCACAAAACAGCACCGTCAGCTGCCGCCGCTCGATCGGGCGCGTGTCGCGTGACGTCGGCACCGCCGCGGGCGAAGCCGCGCGCAACTTGGTCCCGCAGTCGCCACAAAACTTGTTTAGAGCCGGGTTTGCCGCGCCGCAGGCCGCACAGCGCCGCACTACCGCCGCGCCACACTGCCCACAAAATTTTCTTCGCTCCGCGACTTCGGCTGCGCAATTCGTGCAGTGCATCCGGACCTCAACGGATATCAATGACCTCAACGGATAATCAACAACGTCGTTACACTGCGCCAGAAGCCGCGCCTTCGATGTGAACTTGGTCACACGTCTGGGTGGTCCGTCTCCAGGTTCCGTTGAGGGTCTACGGCGGCGGTCCGGGCCCGATAATGACTCCTGGAAGGATCATGGCTTCCGCTCATTGAGCACGGGCATTGCTGTGCGGAGCGCCTGTTCGTACCGCTTCAGTTGATCTTGCGGATATTTTTGCATGGTCAGAAGCTCGTCAGTGGTCTTGTTCTTCAAGTGGATCATGCCGGACGATGTCAGGACATCATCATCCACCGGCTCTCCGTTGCGTCGAAGCGCGAGCATGCGTTCGATTCCATGCAAGGCGAGGCGATGGCGTTGTTCTCCCTTCCTTGCGTGTTCGACATAGTGCGACAGCCGTTCGGTGGACATGGCCCGGGCGCTCGCCTCGTCGCCCTCGATGAGGCGGAGCAGTTGCTCGTCGATGATGTCGCTGCACACATCGATGCATTCGTCGCAGATGAATACATGCGGGCCGGCAACCAGCTTGTTCACTTCATGCTGGCTCTTGCCACAGAAGGAACAATAGAGAACCGCCTGCGGCGCTGGAGCTGGGTGCCCGGCCGTCGAGACGGACTGCGGCTGTGCCGCATCAATCTTGGCGGACAGAATGTTCCAGTTCTCGTAGCCGAACGCCTTCGCGACCAGCTCCAGGGATTCGCTATGGCTTATTTCCATAGCCTTGACCTTCAAGGCATCGCGCAGGGAATGCGCCATGACTTTCGCATCGCGGAAATCATGCATGAGGGCACCTCTCTATCGACGAACGGAGGAGATCGGTGCCTGCGTTGCCGACCCGTTCGCCAATGGCGAGGGCGCGGAGTGAGATTGATACGTTCACCATCCCCGAAGGGCGCAGGCGGCGGGTGTATCGACCCAGCCGTCATGATGGCGCGACAACGTGCGTTGTCAACTCACAATGCTTCGGGGACGGTGCAGTGTCGTAGTGGTGCGTCTCGTAGCCCGGGTGAGCGCAGCGACACCCGGGACCGCGTGGAGAGAAGACCCGGATATCGCTTGCGCTCATGCGGGCTACGATTGCTGCGATTTCGTTCTCTGCGAACTGATTTGCCTCCCACGCAAGAACAATCTCAGGCAGCAGCCTGCGACAAATCAACCTGACGGGCAAATCACCTAAAACCTGTCCAGTCCCTCGCGTAAAAATATTCCGCTTTCCTTAACACCCAAATCAGCGGTTATTTCCCTGCCGTCCCGTCTCGACAAGAGGGGCGGATCGCGCGTCGTCACGAACGCGGGACGGGATGCGATGGACGCAGGCAGCGTCAGGCGCGAGGCGTGTTCGCAGGGCGGTTATCCGTGAGCGGACACGGCGCGCAAGATGACCGATGTTGCGGCGTACGGCAAAACCGTGTGGTTCTGGCATCCGTGGCTGATGTCAAGCTGTCGGTGGTGAATCTGATCCAACCGGATCGATCCGCCATCAAGCCGGCAGCGATGGAGGCAAAAGGAATTCGTCTCCAGGGAGAGCTCGGCATAAGCCGTCAAACCATTGCGCAGGGAATGCCGGCGTGCCTCGGCTGTACCTGTATGCTCGTGTGCGCAT
>Ga0268266_10003057_pt1 | contig 17106 bp, 15 predicted proteins | sample KBSS13metaG_FD_190356 | JGI IMG/M metagenome (GOLD analysis project Ga0268266, IMG submission 190356) | Switchgrass rhizosphere microbial communities from Kellogg Biological Station, Michigan, USA - KBS S1-3 metaG (SPAdes) (version 2) | ecosystem: Host-associated > Plants > Roots > Rhizosphere...
TCGCCTTCGGTCTTCAGCGTCATCTTGCTCATGGGGTTGCCTTTCACTCTTCGGTTTTCATGGCGGCAAGAACGTCGTCGAGCCGGCTGTAATTCGCGGACAGGGCTTGCCGCAGCATCGCAAGCCATTGGTCGATCTCGTTGACGGCGGTCGGCGCCAGCCGACACGGCCGCTTGGTGCCTTCGACGCGGCGGATAATCAGCCCTGCGCCTTCGAGCACCTTGAGATGACGGGAAATGGCGGGCTGCGTCATCTCGAACGGCTCGACCAGCTCCATGACGGTGGCTTCGCCAAGCGCGAGGCGCGCCAGGATTGCCCGGCGTGTCGGGTCGGCCAGCGCGGAGAAGGAAGCATCGAGGTTCGACATTGTAGATCTCATATCGGTTATATAACTAATTCATTATATAACTGATCTATTATTGTCAAGTCGATGCGAAGGCCCCGGGCGACGCGGAACGGCCCGTCGAGCGCGGAGACACCTTGATAGATTTTTGGATAAGGCAGCCGATGTCGCGTTATGGGGGCGACTTGCCCTGCTTGGCCTGCAGGCTCAACCACATGCCGCCGAGCGACAGCGCGCCACCGATCAGATGGATCACGGTCGGCGCCTCGTGAAGAAACAGGATCGAGAGCACGGCGCTGACGATCGGCCCAAGATAGAGGCTGAGCGAAGTCGACACCGCGCCGAACTTCGCGCCGAGATAGGCATAGGCCGAATAGGCAAAAACGCCGGGGACCAATCCCGCGAACAGATAGACCAGCGCCGCACGCCCGCTGAAGGCGGCGGCGGGTGCGGACCACATTTCGTGGATGGCGAAGGGCAGCGAGAACATTGCACCTGCCGCCGCGAACAGGCCGATCCGCGCCAGAAAGCTCACGCCGCCGCCCACGCGGTTCTGCAGCAAGGTGTAGCCAGCCCAACCCAGCATCGCAAACAGTGCGAGGAGGTCTCCGGTCGCCACGCCTGACCCGACGGCGGCTTGTCCCTTGCTTATGATCAACGCGGCGCCCGCCAGCGAGAGCAGCATGCCGATGATCTGGTTTCGATGGATGGCTTCCTGCCCCGAGATGAAAGAAAACAGCAGAACCGCGAGCGGCGCGAGCGCCATGATCAGCGCCAGATTGATCGCCGAAGTCGTAACACCGGCGACATAGACGGGGCCGCCGCAGACGAACATGCCGAGGAAACCGGCTGCCACGATGCCGAAGCCCTGCCCGCGCAACGCGCCGGGCTTTTCGCGCAACGCCATCATGACAGCCGGCAGCAGGCCGAGCGCCACGATGCTCCAGCGAAAGAACGCGATCGAGAACGGCGGCACGCTTCCGGCAACGCCGCGCGCCAGGATCATGTTGGAAACCTGAGCGGTTGCCACCAGCAGAAAGCCGAGCAGGCCCAGCACTTCGCGTGCCCTGGTGGCGGCTTCCTTGGGCTCGATCATGTTCAATCCGGTACTGACGCTCCCGCCGAGGACACGATCCTATCCGGCGAGCCTACCGGCAGCCATAGCTCGAAGCCTGCTTCGCATCGCCATTACCGTTCCACGTCGTCCTCAGCGGATAGACGCAGACGGGATAGCTGACGCTGTTGTCGCGCGACGTCAGCATGATTTCTCCGGGCGCCGTGCCCTTCTCGACCCAATCTACCAGTGCGGTGAAGAACTGATCCTGCTCGCGTGCCGGCGTCTGGTTGGCGTTTCCAGGCAGTTTCGGCAGCGGCACGGTGTCGTTGTTGCCGCCAACCGTGTAGGCCCGGCCCTGCGAAGAGTGCGCCGACCCCGGCAGCAGATACATCCGCATGAACTTCTGCACCTCGGCAGGCCCGCCCATCGCCGCCACTACACGCTCGTGATAATTGATGTTGCCGGCAGGCGGGATCGCGTCGTCGACGAGGCCGCTGTAGACGATGACCTTGCGGTCGAGATCGCGCAGCTTCCCAAGGTCAGCCTTGTCCGTGATGAGGTCGCTGAACAGCGTCGGCTGCAATGCGACGCCCTTGTTCACGGCGTTGGCGAGCCCGGCGTAATCCAGTTCACGCCATTTGTTGCGCACGTCAGTCGAGACGTTCGTGATCGGATCGCCCGATGTCGTGCTGGCGTCGGGAGCGTAGCTGACGTCCTGCAGCGCCAACGCGACGCCGAGGGAAGAAGCATTCGTGATCTGGCCGCCGATGGCGGTGCTCTTGGTGAACGTCCACCACAGCTGGTTCTTGCCGAGCGACTTGCCGGAACGCGCTTCCGCGCTCTGCGCGGCATCGAAACTTCCGTCGCTGGTGGCGCCGTACCAGATCCTGTTCAGCGCGTTGGCCTCCTTCGGGCTCATGCAGGTCGCAGCATCGGCATTATTTCCTGTAACACCCTCGCCGCCCGCTCCCACGCACAGCATGTCGGCGTCGCGCGCGGGATCGTAGTCGCAGGTGAATGGATCGAGCAGAAACCCGAGGCCCGCCTTGTCGCAAGCGGCAACGGCGCGCTTGTTCGCGGCGGCGACCTTGGCGGCGAAAGCCGCGGCTTCCGGCTTGTTCGCCGCGGTGAAGCCGAGCTCGGTCTTCATCACGATCTGCGGATAGAGTCCCGCCGTGCCGAACTTCGCGATGCTCAACGCCGGCTGGGCGATCATGTAACCGTCGTAGAGCTCCGGATATTCCTGGGCGATCTTCATGCCCTGCCGGCCGCCCTGCGAATGGCCGTCATAGTAGGCATATTTCGGCGCCTTGCCGTAATAGAGGTTGACCAGCGCCTTGGTCTTGACGGCCTGCTCCACCATGGCCCGCACGGAGAAATCACGAAGCGATTCCACGTTGACCTTGCCGTCGGACAGAAACGCGAACGAGCCATCCTGATACCAGGGCTGGCCCGCGTCCGTCGTGCCCGACGCGTAGCCGATATTGGCATTGACGATCGCCGGCACCTTGCTGCCGATCTTGTCGGCATAGCGATGACCGCCGCCGACCCATCCGCCGCCGCCATAGTTGCGGATGCGCTCGTTCCAGTTGGCATGCGTCGGCAGCCAGACCTCGATGCCGATGCCTTCGGACCAGGAGCGCGCATTCTTGTCTTTTTCCGCCGTCGCGCCCGGGCCGACCAATAACTTCACCAGGCAAAGATCGGCCGCCGCCGTCACCGGCTGCGGTGCGTCGGGCGCCTTCAGCTCCTCGCCCTTCTTCACCAGCCGAACTGCGACGACCGACGTATCGGCGTCGGGGCGAAAGGCAGTCTTGATGCCGTCATCGCAGGAAAGCGGATCGGCCAACGCCGGTGTCAGATAACAGCAGGCGGCGAGGAGCAATGCCGCACCAATACAGTTCCCCTTCATGATCGACATCGTCCCGCTTCCCTTTCAGTCTTCTTGTTTTCGATTCCGAATGGTCACGCCTTGGGCATGGTCAGCGGCCGCGATTCCCGGGTCTGGGCCGCGAGCCTGATCGCGGCGTTGGCGGCGCCGAAACCGTGATAGTTACGACGCTCAACAATCTCGAAGAAGAACCGCTCGTCGAAGGCATGGGTATAGACCTGGAAGAACTCGCCCTCGCCTTCGCGGTCGTAGAGGATCTGGTTGTCGCGAAGGGCTGTCATGGTCGCGGCGTCGAGGCCGTATTTGGCTTCGATGTCGTCGTAGTAATTGTCGGGAATCTTCAGGAAGTCAGCGCCGCGCGAGCGCATGTCGGCGACCGCGGCGAAGATGTCGCGGCAGGAGAACGCGACGTGCTGCACGCCGGAGCCGAAGAATTCGTGAATGAAGCGCGCCGACAGCGTGCGCGTCGCCGACGAGCCGTTGAGCACCATGCGCAGGCTTTGATTGCCGTTGATCAGCGCCTGGCTCTGCACGAGGCCAACCGGATCCGCGATTTCCATCTGCGGCAAGCGTTCGAGATCGAGAATGCCGGTGTAAAACAACAGCCATGACAGCATCTCGTCATAAGGCATCGACTGCGAGATATGGTCGACGGCATCGAGCCGATCGGTAGCCGCATCACTGCGCAGCGCCTCGAAATCGAGGTCCCAGTTCTTGCCGGCCTCCTCCAGGAAATACAGCAGGCTGCCGCCGACGCCACGGATCGCGGGAATTTCGAGTTCGCCCGGCCCGACGGGTTGATAGAAGGTTCGCGCTTTCAACGCTTCCGCCCGCGCCATGATACTGCCGGCATCATCCACATCGACGGCGATGGCGCAGACACCGGGGCCATGCGCGACGAAATGCGAATGCGCAAAGCCGTCCGGCTCGCAGTTGATCACGAGGTCGATATGACCCTGCGACCAGCGTTCGACATCCTTGCTGCGATGCGCGCCGGTCTTGCGAAAACCGAGTTGGCCGAACAGCGCCGCGAGATCGTTGGCCTTCTCCTCGCTGACGGCAAATTCAATGAAACCGACCCCGCGGCTGTGCGCCTTCGGCCGTAACGGCGAGGCCGCAGCGCCCGACGCCGCGCCACGGACGTCATCCTCAAGCAGAATGAGGGAGCGCAGTCCGTCGGTCGCGGTGCGGACGGCGGAGCCGGCGCGAAACTGGTCGTTGAATATCTCCAGCGATATCGGGCCTGCATAGCCGGTGGCGAGCACGGCTTCCATGAACGCGGCAACCGGCAAGTCGCCCTGCCCCGGGAAGCAGCGGAAATGTCGGCTCCAGGACAGCACATCGAGGCCGAGTTTTGGCGCATCAGCCAGTTGCACCAGAAAGACCTTGTCGGCCGGGATCGATTGTATGGGCAGCGTCGGAAACGACGGCGCCAGCGCATGAAAACTGTCGAGAATGACGCCGATCGATCGGTGATCGGCGCGCCGCACGATCTCCCAGGCATCGCGATAGTCGTTGACGTGACGCCCCCAGGCGAGCGCCTCATAGCCAACGCGCAAGCCTCGCGAGGCGGCGCGGTCACCCAGTTCGCGGAAATCGGCTGCCGCGCGGTCGATGCCACCGAGTGACGCAGGCGAAATATTGCTGCAGATCAGCATCAGATCGGTCTGCAACTCCAGCATCAGGTCGAACTTGCGCTCGGCGCGCGCGAAATTGCGTGCGCGCTGTGGCTCCGGCATGCCTTCGAAATCGCGGAATGGCTGGAACGCGCAGATCGCAAGCCCGAGATCCCGGCACATCTGGCCGACGTCGCGCGGGCTGCCGCTGAACGAAAGCAGGTCGTTCTCAAAAATCTCGACGGCCTCGAAACCGGCCGCGGCGATCGCCCGCAGCTTTTCATCGAGCGCGCCGCTCAGCGAAACCGTTGCAATCGAGTGTTTGCTCATGCGGCCTGCTCCATGATGCGATCAGGGAAAACGCGTGTGCCTGACAGCGCCGCCTCGCGCACGGCCTCGACCACGGCCAGCGTCCCCATGGCGTCCTCGACGGAAATCAGCGGGACTTCAGTTGCCGCGATCACTGCGAGGAAATGCCGGAGCTGCTCGACCAGCGGATCGGCCAAGGGCATATCGACCGCGGCACGGGAAAGTGGTGCATACCAGCCGGCGTCGCCCGGATAGGACCACTGCTCCATGGTCGGCACCGAGAGCGACCCTTTGGTGCCGGCGAACAGGTAGCAAGGCTGGTCCTGCTTCGGATAGGCCGCGTTCTCGCCCGAGGACAACTCCCAGCTCCACGGCGCCGGCGTCGCATCCGACAGGGTTACCGTGCCGATCGCGCCATTGGCAAATTTCAGCAGCAGGCCCGCGGTATCCTCGACGGCAAAGCCGCGCGCCTTGTTCGAGGTCATGGCCTGAACCTCCGATATCTCGCCGCAGATGAAGCGCAGATTGTCGATGTCATGCACCAGATTGATCAGCAGCGGTCCACCGCCCGCCTCGCGCCGCCACGCGACATCGAAATAGTCGTCCGGCTTCTTCAACAGCCACAACCCGACAACCGCGGTGAGTTGACCGATCTCACCACCGGCCACCTTGTTGCGGATCGCCTTGATGCGGGGATTGTGCCGGCGGTGGTGGCCGACCAGAACCGGCACACCGGTCCGTCGCACCGCCTCGACAAGGCGCTGCGCGGTAGCGACCGTGTCGGTCACCGGCTTTTCGACCAGCGCCGGAACCCCGCGCGCGACGCAATCAAGTGCCATCTGCAAATGCAGCGCGTTGGGCGACGCGACGATCAGCCCGTCGGGTGCTTCTTGCTCCAGCAAGGCGCGGTGATCGGCATACCAGGGAATGCTGCACGCCTCGGCGAATGCCTTTGCCTCAGACGACGGGTCGGCGATCCCAGCCAATATGCAATCAGGCGACACCGTGATCAGCTCGATATGCTTCCGGCCGATCAGCCCCGCACCCGCCACGCCGATCCGCATCGCCCGGCTCATGCCGCCGTCTCCGTCATGGCGCCGCCCAGGAACAATTGCCCGATGCGGGGATCGTTCAGAACGCGCTGCGCGGTATCGACGAGCCGGGTCTGGCCGAGCTCGAGCACGATGCCGTAATCGGAAATCTCCAGCGCGGAGCGGGCGTTCTGCTCGATCATCAGGATCGACACGCCGCGGTCGCGGAGGTCTTTCAGAATGTTGAAGGTCTGCTGCACCATCAGCGGCGAAAGCCCGATCGACGGCTCGTCGATCAGGACCAGTTGCGGGTTGAGCAGGAGGCCGCGCGCGACTTCGAGCTGCTTCTGCTCGCCACCCGACAGCGTGGACGCCTGCTGCGTTGCCTTCTTGCGCAGCACCGGGAATTTATCGAGCGCCGCTTCGATCCTCGCGGGCAGATCGGTGATATCGCGGCCGGCGACGACGGCGCCGAGCTGGATGTTATCGCGTACGGATAGCTCGGGGAAAATATTGCGGCCCTGCGGCACGTAGCAGATGCCTGATGTCAGCAATTCGCGCTGGCCCAGCCCGGTGACGTCACGTCCCTTGAATACGACCTTGCCTTCGCGCAGCTTCAACAGGCCGAAGATCGCCTTGAACACGGTGGATTTGCCGGCGCCGTTCGGCCCGATCACGGTGGTGATGGAGCCCACCGGCACCGAAAAGCTTGTGCCGTTGAGGATCGTCATCTTGCCGTAGCCGCCGACCAGGCCTTGAACATCCAGAATGGCGTCGCTCATGGATCGATTCCTCAGTGGCCGAGATAGGCTTCGATGACGGCGGGGTTGGCGCGGACTTCGGCCGGCGTGCCCATCGCCAGCAGCTTGCCTTCCGCCATCACCATCACGCGCGTGCACAGCGACATCACGAACTCCATGTTGTGCTCGATCACCACGAAGGTGGCGCGCTTCTCGCGGTTGATCGCCGCCAGCCGCTCCTTGAGATCGCCGAGCATGGTGAGATTGACGCCGCCGGCGGGTTCATCGAGCAGCACCAGCCGCGGCCCGCCCATGAACGCCATCGCGGCATCGAGCAGTTTTTGCTGGCCGTAGGACAGGCCGCCGGCGGCTTCGGTAGCGAGATGATCGAGCTTGAAGAAGCCGATCATCAGATCGGCCGCCGCCGATAATCCGGCGTCGGAGGGGCCGAACAGCCGCGACACCATGTTGCCCTGATGCTCCTGCCCCGCGAGGATCAGGTTCTCGCGCACCGACAGTTTTGGGAACACTTGCAGAAGCTGGAAGGTGCGGCTGACGCCCAAACGATTGAGCTCCGACGGCCGCAATCCGGTGACGACCTTGCCGTCGACCTTCACCTCGCCACCGGTCGGCATGAGCTGGCCGAGGATGCAGTTGAACAGCGTGGACTTGCCGCAACCGTTCGGGCCGATCAGGCCGAGGATCTCGCCTTCCTGCACGTCGAAGCTGACGCCATCGACGGCCTTGATGCCGCCAAAACTCTTTTTGATGTCGTTGACTTCGAGGACCGCGCTCATGATGCGGCCTCCAGCTTCGATTTCGCGACCGCGCGCAGTGCGGATGCCGCCTTGGTGCGGCGCTCGGCCAGATAGCGATCGAGGATGCCGAGGATCCCGGTCGGCGAGTAGATCAGCAGCAGCATCACGGCGACCGCGTAGAGCATCAAATAATAGCCCTGCGTGAAGCGCAGCCATTCCGGCAGCAGCACCGCGATCATGGCGCCGAGGAACGGCCCGAAGAAGAATCCGGAACCGCCGACGATCACCATCATCAACAGATCGAGCGAGAGCGAGAGGTTGAACGGAACCGGGTCGATATATTGCGTCAGCGGCGCATAGAGCGTGCCGGCGACGCCGCCGAGCGCCGATCCGATCGCAAACGCCATCAGGGTGTAGCGCCGGGTGTCGATGCCGAGCGACAGCGCCCGCACCGGATTTTCGCGCAGCGCCACGAAGGCGCGGCCCCAGGGCGAGCGGATCAGCCACCACATCGCCAGCGAGACGAGCGCAAGCGAGCCGAGGCAGAAATAGTAGAACGGCAGCGGCCGATTGGTGGCGAAGCCCAGGACATTGGGCCGTGGAATGTTGGAGATGCCGTAGATGCCTTTGGTGAGCCAGTCCTCGTTGCGGAACACCAGAAAGGCGAGCGTCGAGAACGCCAGCGTCACGAACGCGAGGTAGTGGTGCTGCACGCGCAGCGCCGGATAGCCAAGGATCCAGCCGATCGCAAAGCACAGTATGATCGCAACGCCGAGCGCCGCAATCAGCGGCATGCCCTGCGTGGTCATGATCGCCGCCGCATAGGCGCCGATGCCGACGAATGCGCCCTGCGCCAGCGAGACCTGGCCGGCATAGCCCAGCGTCAGATTGAGCCCCATTGCGGCGATGGTCATCACCGCCCACTGGCTCAGGATGAACAGGCCGTAGCGGTTGAAGTTCATGGGCACAATGATCAGGGCGGCGATCACCACGACGCCGACTGCGATGCGCAGATATTTGCCTGTGGCGGTCATACCGTGCGCTCTTCGGGCCGGCCGAGCAGGCCTTGCGGACGGAACAGGATGATGACGATCAGGAGGATCAGCGGCACCGCGGCACGATACTGCGTCGACACATAGGCCGCTGACAGATTGTCGACGACACCGATCAACAGCCCGCCGGCGATGGCGCCGCGCACCTGGTTGAAGCCGCCGACGATCGCCGCGATGAAGGCCGCCTGCCCCAGCACTTCGCCGGAGGAGAATTTCGCCAGATAGATCGGCGTGATCAGCAGCGAGGCCAACGCCACCAGAAACGCGTTGATCAGGAAGGTCAGCAGGATCATGCGCTCGACCGGCACGCCGATGATGCGGGCGACCGTCGGATTCTGCGCCGTCGCCTGCATCTGGTGGCCGATCGAGGTGCGATTCAACAACGCGGTCAGGCCGACCACCACCGCGATCGCGAGCGCGAGCACGCCGAGGCTCTGCAACGAAACCACCCGGCCGAGGATCGAGACGTCACCGGCCGGCACGATGGACGGGAACGGCGACGCCTCCGCGCTGAAGAACTGCTTCACCGCCTCCTTCATGCCGATCGCCAGCGCCATGGTCGCAATCGCCAGCGGCAGCACGCCGTGCCGCAGCATCGGATCGACCAGCAGCAGCTTGAAGCCGAGCCCGAGCAGCAGCAACGACAACAGGATACCGAGGATGATCGCAAGCCAGAACGGCGCGCCGGCGTGCATCACCGCCAGCATCAGGAACGCCGGCAGCATCACGAATTCGCCCTGCGCGAAATTGATGGTTTGCGACGTCTGCCACAGCAGCGTGAAACCGACTGCGACAAGCGCATAGATCGCCCCGGTCGCAAGGCCCGCCACGAGAAGATCGAGCAGATTGGACATGTCCCTCACCGTCACATGCGGACGATATCAATGCTTTCGCAATGCCTGATCGCGACGGGGGCGCGTTCTTTCGCGCGCCGCCCGCGCCGTAGCTCAGTTCAGTTTCGGCAGCACCTGCTTGACGACCTGCTTGCCGTCGACGATCTCGACCAGGAACCCCTGGCGATCGATGTCGCCCTTCTCGTCGAAGGTCACATCCATCAGGATGCCGGGCTCGTTCGCGGCCTTGATGGTGAGACCGTGCAGATTGTCGGCGAACGCCTTGGCGTCGACCTTGCCCATCTTCTCGGTGGTGGCCTTGATCATGTAGATCGCGAGATAGCCCTTCAGCCCGTTATGGTCAGGCACGTAGTTGTACTTCTTGGCGAACTTCTCGCGGAACGCCTTGACCAGATCGATCGGCGCATCGGTGGTCAGGCCGACATGGCCGCGCGCGCCGTTCGCCGCGTCGCCGGCGAGTTCGACGACCTTCTGGCCGACCAGCGTGGTCTCGCCCACCAGCGGCACTGATATCGCCTGGCGCTTCAGCTCCTTGAGCATCCGCGCGCTCTCTTCCTCGTTGACATAGACGAACACCGCGTCCGGCGCCGCGGCCTTGATCTTGCTGACGTCGGCAGCGAAGTCAGCCTGTCCGGCTTCCGTGGAAATATCGGCGGCGACCTTGATGTTGTACTTGGCGAATTCCTTGGTGATGACGTCGCGGCCGCCTTTGCCGAAATCGTTGTTAACCCAGACGATCGCGACCGATTTCGCCTTCAGCTCGTCGTTGATGTATTTGGCGACCTTCGGCATCGAGGATTGCTGGCCGAACGAGGTGCGGAACAGGAACTTGTTGCCGCCCTGCGTCAGTTCGGCGGCCTCGCCACCCATGATCTGCGTAATTCCAGCTTCGGCGGCGAGCGGCGAAGTGACCTTGACGGAGCCGGAATAACCGGGTCCGAGCAGGACATAGGGTTCGTTGTCGAGCGCCTTCTGCACCTGCGCGCGTGCGACGCCGGGATTCGACTGCGAATCCGCATGCGTGACTTCCAGCTTGCGGCCGAGGATGCCACCCTTGGCGTTGATTTCCTCGATGGCAAGGTCGATGCCGTTTTTCCAGTTGTTGCCGACGGTGGCGCCGCCACCGGACAATTCGGCGACATCGGCGAGCTTGATCGGGCCGCCTTGCGCGAATGCGGCCACGGCCGACACGGTGGCAAGCAGCAGTCCTGCGAAAATCCCAGATCTCATTTCCATCCCCTCTTCTCGTTACAACAAGCGGCCTTGTAACCGGCCGCGTTCAGGCTGCGTTCGCTTTAGCGTAGCGCTTGGCCATTACCGCGTCGAATGCATTTCCCATCTCGACGGCCGACGGCTTCAGTCCCGTAAACAGTTCGAATGCATCCGCTGCCTGATAGATCGCAAGCTCACGCCCGGTCATGACCTCGGCGCCTTTTGCCTTGGCGGCATTCAGCAGCGGCGTCCATAGCGGCGTGTAGACCGCGTCCGCCACCCACATGCCCTTGTGCAGCAAGGCATCCGGAACAGGCGTGCCGCGGTTCGGCAACATGCCGACCGGCGAGCCGTTGACGACCCCGGTGGCGCCGCGCATCGCGTCCTCGACGCTACCGGCAGCCCTCACTTCACCATGGCTCTTGAGCTGTGCGGCGAGCTGTTGGGCCTTGACGCGATCGGTGTCAAAAATCCTGATCTCGCTCACGCCGGTCTCCGCCAGTGCGAAGGCGATTGCCCTGCCGACGCCGCCTGCCCCGATCACGGCGACGCGGCTCTGCGCGGGATCACGGACCAGTTCGGTAACCGCCCGACCAAACCCCGTGGTATCCGTGTTGTATCCGATCAGCCGGCCACCCCTGACCACGACCGTGTTGACCGCGCCGATCGCGCGCGCCCCCGGCGACAATTCATCGAGCAGGGAAACCACCGCTTCCTTGTACGGAAAGGTGACGTTGACGCCCGCAAAGCCCAGACGGCGCACACCGTCGAGCAGCAACCGCAACTCTTCGCGGCCAGCGCCGGCGACTTCGATCAGCTGGTAGTGGCAATGCGCGCCGAGCGCTTCGGCGGCCCACTCATGCATCGCCGGCGACGCCGAATGCGCGATCGGCGCACCGATCAGGCCGGTGAGAAAACGGCGATCGGCCGGAGCAGGAGGTCGGGCGGCAGGGCTCATGATTTCGTCAGCGAATAGCGGTTCGGGACAAGCCCCGATGCCGCCCGACGATAGCGTTTTGCCGACCTAACACAATTACCCTTTTATGCCAGCTAGATAACATCGTGTTATTTCCTGCGGAAGCGCTATTTCCTGCGGGGCTTTGCATCGGGCTTTCGCGGCGCCGCCTTGTCCGGTCCCACCGCCCGCATTTCCGAGCGCAGGCATTCGATGAAATGTTCGATGTGCAGTGACAGCGGCGCGCCGCGTTTCACGGCAATGTACGTGTCGAATCTGGTCGGTTCGACGATTTTCAGCAATTCGATTCCGGGATAACCGCCATGGGCGACGGTAAACTGGTCGATCACGGCAATGCCGAGACCAGCCTTGACCAGCGCGCACACGGTGGTGCCGAAGCGCGCGCGGATGGTGATGTCGTAGTCGAGTTTGTTGCGCGCGAAGATCTCCGACATGATCCGCCCGTAGGGATCGTTGGGATCGATGCCGATCAGGGGATAGCGGATGATCTCCGCGGCCGAGACCTGCTTGCATCCGGCAAGCTCATGCCCCGCCGGCACGATGCAGAACAATTCGCCCGACGCCAGCGGCAGGAAATCGAGGCCGGGATGCTCGAGCCGGTAGCTCATGGCGACGCAATCGCCACGGCCCAGCAGCAGATAATCGACGGCCTCCTCGATCTTGAGGATGTTGATGTCGATCCGCAGTTCCGGATAGCGGCGCCGGACCCGCTCGATCGCGCGCGGCACCATCACCTGCGAGATGCTGGGCACCGAACCGATGCGCAGCTCGGATAGATCGCCGCGCCCGATCTTGGAGATGATCTCGGTGAGATCGTCCATCTTCTCGTAGACGCCGTTGATCTGCTCAAAAATGTTGCGGGCTTCCGGCGTCGGAAAATAGCGCCCGTTCTGGCGCTGGAAGAAGCGGACGCCCAGGGATTTCTCGGTGTACTTCACCAGCCGGCTGATGCCCGGCGCCGACACGTTGAGAAGCCTCGCCGCGCCGCCGATCGTGCCGGTCACCATCACGGCGCGGATCACCTCGACCTGGCGAAGCGTCATCATGTGCGAAGGCTCCGGCGATGAACTTGCGGGATACTATCATCTTCAATCGGCGCGCCGGGCTGCCGGCGCAAAATTCTCTGGCGGCCCGGAGATTGACGATCAGGCCCCATCGCGCGATCCGGCAATCACATTCCTGGCGGCAGTGAGCGCGCGTTGCGCCCGCGCCTTCGCATCGACAGTCTTCGCAAGCTCGGTGGTCGGGACTTCGATACTGACCGTGATATCCGCAGGCATGGCGCGCGTCAGCGAGACGAGATCGATGCCGCCCTCGCCCGGAAACATCCGCTCGTGGCGGGCCGCATGGATCATCGCTTCCGTCGTGGTGGGCCGCTCGGCCGGGGCATCGCATATCTGCCAATAATGCAGCCGGTGCGCGGGAACGCGCGCGAGGTCCTCGATCGAACTCTCCGACCGGGCGAAATGCAGTGCATCGACCAGCACGCCAGCATTCGGCTGGCCCGCCTGCGCGACAATGCGGCTCGCGGTCGAAAGATCGGGTGCGTAGGTCCATGGCATGAATTCGAGATCGGCTGACAACCCATAGGGTGCCGCGGCCTCGCAAAATGCCGCGTAGCGATCCGTGAAGCGGCTGAGGTCGGGATCGTAGGCGGCGACCAGAACGTGCCTGGCGCCGAGCCGCGCGCCGGTCTCGAAAAATGCAGAGAACGCGGCGACCTCGGTTTCCGGCCGAAGCGCGACCACTTCGAGGTCAGCGACGGTGATGCCGGTCGCATCCAGTCGGGCGAGCGTCTCCTTCAGGCCGGCTTCGTCTTCCATCAGCGGATAGGCAATGCCGCCCTGCATGGCAGGCAGCAAGCGGAGCCCGACCTGCTGATAGCCGCAAACCGCGGCGACGTCGATCAATGCAGGGGGTGCGAGTTCGAGGACGGTCAGCGCGGCGAGGGAGAACGATGTCATGATGGTCTCGTCAAGCGCTGGTGGCGGGCGGCGCTGGACACCCTACTTGATCGGCGGGCGCGGCAATACGGCCTCGCCCGCTTCCATCCTGTAGACATGGTCGAGCGAATACCAGGGCGAGCGGACATCTGCCACGGTCGGATGCGGCTCGTCATGACGCACGAAGTCGCCGATCAGCGCCTTGGTGACGCCAAATTGCACGTCGCTGTCGATGTGCGGATCGGCAGGGTCGTAGACCTGCGAGATCAAGACCTTGAATCCCGGCTTGAAGATCAGCGCATGCAGATGTGCCGGCCGGTAGGGGTGCCGGTCCTGCACCTTCAACAGCCGCCCGACCACGCCATCGGTCGGGATCGGATAGCCGACCATCATCACCGAGCGAAAGGCGAAGCGACCATCGGCATCGGTCGTGAACTTGCCGCGCAGGTTCATCTCCGCCTGTTCGGGGTCCTGGTTCTCGTAAAGGCCGACCGGCGAGGCATGCCATACATCCACCTCCGCCCCGGCAACCGGATTGCCGGCATGGTCCACGACACGTGCGGTGACAAAGAGGGCTGCCCCCGGCGTTTCGGACCGGATGATCGAGCCGCCGTTTTCGACACGCGGAGAGTTCAATCGCCAGAACGGCCCGAGCAGCGACTGCGCCGTTTCGGTGTTGCCCTGGTCGCCATTGTTCAGAAGGCAGACCAGCGGGGAAACGCCGAGCGAGCCCGCCATCAGCACGACTTCGTTGTGCGTATCGGTCGATTGCCGGCCCATCTCGGCGAGAATCGCGGTGGCTTCGCGGAACTCCGCTTCGGTCAGCCTGACGTCACGGACGAATCCGTGCAGGTGCCTGACCAGCGACACCATGATCTCGCGCAACCGCGGATCGGACGTCCGCTCCATCACGGACGTCGCCGCAACCGTGACGTCCTGCTGACGCCCGATGATCATTCCGCACTCCCGGCCGGCCGCGCCTATACGTCAAAAAACACGGTCTCTTTGTCGCCCTGCAAGTGAACGTCGAAACGATAGACGGCGTTGCCGCCTGGCTGGCGCGTCGCGATCAGCGTCGCGCGGCGATCGGCCGGCACCAGCGCCAGCACGGGATCGGCTGCATTGGCGGCCTCGCCATCGAAATAGATCCGCGAATAATTGTGCAAGAGCATGCCGCGCGCGAACACGGCGAGCACGATATGCGGCGCCTGCGGCTTGCCGTCGGGATCGGCGACCTGCCCCGGCTTGATGGTGTCGAAGGCATAACCGCCCTTCGCATCGGTGCCGATGCGGCCGAACCCCTTGAAGGTGGAATTCGGCAGTGCCCGCTTGTCCTGCGGGTCAGCGAAGCGCCCCTGCGCATCCGCCTGCCAGATCTCCAGCATGCAATCCGGCACGACCGCGCCATCGCCATCGAACACCTGTCCCTCGACGCGAATGCGTTCGCCCGAAGTATCCGCTGTCACGAGATTATTGCTGAACGTGTCGTTCCAGTCGTATTTGCCGTTCGGCGTCAGGCCATAAGCGAAATACGGGCCGACGGTTTGCGACGGGGTAACACCGTCCGGTTTGGCCTGTTGCACTTATTTGTTCTCCATCGGCGTGGCGTTGCGCCCGCGCAGCACAATGTCGAAGCGGTAGCACAGCGCCCAATCCGGTCTGGTATTCTCCAGATCGAACGACGAGATCATCCGGCTGCGCGCCTTCTCATCAGTCACCGAATTGAAGATCGGATCGAACGGGAACAACGGATCGCCCGGAAAATACATCTGCGTCACCAGCCGCGAGACGAAGGAATGGCCGAACACCGAGAAGTGGATGTGGGCCGGACGCCAGGCGTTGTGGTGATTGCCCCAGGGATAGGCGCCGGGCTTGATGGTGACGAAGCGGTAATAGCCTTGGGCGTCGGATTGCGCGCGGCCGGCGCCGGTGAAATTCGGATCGAGCGGCGCGGGATGCTGATCGACGACATGCACGTAACGGCCGCAGGCATTGGCCTGCCAGAGTTCGACCAGCGTGTTCGGCACGCCGCGGCCGTCTTCATCGAGCACATGGCCGTGCACGATGATGCGCTCGCCGATCGGCTCGCCCTTGCCCTGAACCGTGAGGTCGTGATCGTTCTCGCGCACCGTCTCGTGGCCGTAGACCGGCCCGGTCAATTCCGAGAGCGTATGCCGCATCGGAATCAGCGGCTTGGAGGGCGAGCGCTTGACCGTGCTCTTGTAGGCGGGGGACAGCCGCGGCGGATGCGCCGCGAGACTTTGCACCGGATAGACCAATGTCATGCCGAATTCCTCCCTCGCATTGCGCCGGTTAGCCGCGCCGCCAGATCATTATACGACATAACTAATTCGGGAAAGCGCTGTTTTTCGCCCTCCCAATTAGTTGTTTCAATTAATCTTTTCGATCGCGACCGCAACGCCCTGGCCGACGCCGACGCACATGGTTGCCAAGGCAAGCTTCCCGCCCCGCTTCTCCATGCCGTGCACCGCCGTCAGGGCCAGCCGCGCGCCGCTCATGCCGAGCGGATGGCCGAGCGCGATCGCGCCGCCATGCGGATTGACGAAGTCGGCGTCGTCCTTGACGCCCAGTTGCCGCAAACAGGCTATGCCCTGCGAGGCGAAGGCTTCATTGAGCTCGATCAAATCGAAGTCAGAGATCTTGATGCCAAGCCGCTCCATCAGCTTCCTGGTCGCCGGCACCGGGCCGATGCCCATGATGCGCGGCGGCACCGCGGCCGAGGCGAGACCAAGGATGCGCGCCCGCGGCGTCAGTCCGTGCTTCTTCACGGCGGCTTCGGAGGCGAGGATCATCGCGGCTGCACCGTCATTGACGCCCGACGCATTGCCTGCGGTCACCGTGCCGGGATTGCGCACGATCGGCTTCAGTTTCGTCAGGCCTTCCAGCGTGGTCTCGGGGCGCGGATGCTCGTCCTTGTCGACGATGACAGGCCCGGCCTTGCCGCCCGGCACCGACACCGGCGTGATTTCCTCGGCGAAGTAACCGGAAGCGATCGCGACGCCCGCGCGCTGCTGCGAGCGGATCGCCATCGCGTCCTGGTCGGCGCGCGACACCTGGAATTCCTCGGCGACGTTCTCGCCGGTTTCGGGCATTGCATCGACGCCATACTGCGCCTTCATCAGCGGATTGATGAAGCGCCAGCCGATGGTGGTGTCGTAGATCTCCGCCGAGCGTGCGAACGCCTCCGGCGCCTTGCCCATCACGAACGGCGCGCGCGTCATCGACTCGACGCCGCCGGCAATCGCGAAATCGATTTCGCCTGATCGAATCGCCCGTCCCGCGGCACCCACCGCATCGAGGCCG
>Ga0268266_10003058_pt1 | contig 17106 bp, 12 predicted proteins | sample KBSS13metaG_FD_190356 | JGI IMG/M metagenome (GOLD analysis project Ga0268266, IMG submission 190356) | Switchgrass rhizosphere microbial communities from Kellogg Biological Station, Michigan, USA - KBS S1-3 metaG (SPAdes) (version 2) | ecosystem: Host-associated > Plants > Roots > Rhizosphere...
CGCACCGGCGTCCGGCTCACCCCGACCGCGTCGGAGACCTCGCCCTCGCCGATCAGCCGGCCCTGGGCGTACTCGCCGTCCAGGATCCGTTGCTTGGTGTGGACATAAGCCTGGTCCGCCGCCGACATGACACCGATTCATAGCGCATCAGGACTGGGGTTCCGGGTCCTTCACGGCGTTTCGGTCGCCTCCCACCGCGAAGCAATTGGGTTAGCGGCTATTGACAATTGTGGGAACGATCGATAGCTTCCAGCGTCACAAAGGCGAAAGTCAGCCCCTCCGGGATACGAATCCGGGTGAACTGGCATTGACATCGGGAAACGGAGGCAGTTGAGATGAGTCAGGTAGGCGCTGAGGCGATCGAGCTTTCGGAGTTTCGCTACCTCGAGGTCGAGGACCGGGGAGCGATCGCCGTTGTGTCCCTCAACCGCCCTCCTGTGAACGCCGCCAACCAGCAGCTCTACCGGGACATTCGCAACCTGTTCAGCCGCATGGACGAGCTGCTGCCCGAGGTCCGGGTGGTGATCCTGCGCGGCGAGGGTCCGCATTTCTCCGCCGGCAACGACCTGCACGAGTTCGCGATCCTCACGCCGCAGAACGCGCCGGGGCTCTCGAAGCTGGTCCGCGAATCCTTCGCCGCGATCTACGACTGCCCGGTCCCGGTGATCGGCGCGATCCACGGGGTCGCTGTCGGATCGGGCCTGGCGATCGCCGCCTGCTGCGACGCGCTCGTCTGCGCCGAGAGCGCCAAGCTGGGGACGCCGGAGGTCGGGGTCGGGGTGATGGGGGGCGCGAAGCACATGCGCCGCCTGGTCCCCGAGCAGGTGATGCGGATCCTCTACTTCACCGCCGAACCCGTCCCGGCGAGTGAGCTCGTCCAGTTCGGCGGCATCCACCAGGTGGTGCCGGACGAGCGGTTGATGGACGCCGCATTCGAGCTCGCCGGCCGGATGGCGACCCACAGTCGGGCGGCGTTGCGACACGCGAAGGAGGCCTTGAACACGATCGAGTTCATGGACCTGAAGGGCGGCTACGAAGCCGAGCAGCGCTTCACCACGCGGCTCTCCGAGCACCCCGACTCGCGTGAGGCGCGCGACGCCGTGCTCAACAAGCGGACCCCCGAGTACTCCCACTCCTAGCCGCTCCGCGCTGGTCTCGCGGGCGCCGATCGACGCCGGAGGGGTGCGGTGCGTAAGTAAGGTTGCCCGATCGTGGACGCTCCGGCCCCAGCCACGCGACGGCCCCGCGACCGCCGCGACCAGATCGCGACCAAGGCGAGCGAGCTGTTCGCCGATCGCGGATACCAGTCGGTCCGCATGGACGACATCGCCAAGGCGTCGGGAATCACCGCGCGGGCGATCTACCGTCACTACGAGAACAAGCAGGCGCTCCTCTCGCACGTCGTCCTCGGCGAACAGTCGCCGCTGGTCGAGCTGGTCGAGGAGTGGGCGAAGAGCCCGCCGGACGCCCGCGACCTGGACGAGCGCCTCGCGACACTGACCGAAGCCTGCCTCGACAACCCGCGCCTGTCGCTGCTCTGGCAGCGGGAGGCGCGCCACCTCAGCCCCGAGGACTTCAAGCTGCTGCGCGGCCGCACCCGGATGCTGGCCCGCGAATACGACCGCCTGCTGGTCCGCCCGGAGCGCTCCGACCTCGACGACTACGCCGCCTTCCTGCGGGCCCTCACGGTCGCCAGCATCACCAGCAGCAGCGTCTACTTCGACCGCACCCTGCCCCGGCCCCGGTTGGTCCGCGAGCTCGTCGACGCGACCGAGCGCGCGGTCCTCTCCGAGCCCGTCGAGCCAACCGGCGAGCGGGCCGCGCCGAAGGCCCGTCGCTCGCTCGGCTCACGTCGAGAGCAGCTGATCGCCGCCGCCGCGAGCGCCTTCCGCCGCGACGGCTACGCGGGGGTCAGTATCGACGAGATCGGCCGGGAGATCGGCGTGGTCGGGCCGGCTCTCTACCGCTACTTCGACAACAAGGCCGACATCCTGGTCGCCGCGGTCACCCGCTTCAGCGAGTGGCGTGCGCTCGAGCTGCTGCGGGCGCTGGAGGAGGAGCCACGCGACGACCGGGTGATCGTCGGGCTGATCGACCGCTACATCCACCTCGCGGTCGACGCGCCGGATTTGGTGGCGGTGTCGCTCACCGAGCGCCTCTTCCTGCCGGAGGACGTGCGCGAGCGCTTCGACCGCGCGCAGTCGGAGAACCTCGCCGAATGGCAGCGGTGGCTGCTGGAGGCGCGCCCCGAGCTCGACCCCCAGGTGGGCGCCGTGCTGGCGACGGTCGCCAAAACGATCATCGACGACTGCGTGCGGACCCCCCGCCTGCAGACCGGCCCGGCGTTCGAGGCCGAACTCGCCGCGGTGGTCCACGCGGCCCTCGGCCTCACCGCCTAGAGGATTGATTCGCGGCGGGGGTGGTGGGGCCACCCGACGGCCGTCCTCCCGGCCGCTTCGGCAGTCCTAGATGCGTCCTGGGCGTCTCATGGCGGCCCTGGCAGGCTGTGACCGCCATGAGACGCCCAGGACGTGAGGGGTTCGTGAAACATCCGCGACGAAGACGCCGGGAACTCCACACTTCCCGCGGCCTTCGGGCACTTTCGTGCGCTTTCCGGGCCCGAAAAGAGGTCCGGATTCAGCGCTGCAGTCCTTTCAGTCGCTATAGCCCCTACAAGAGCTGCAGCGCGGTCGTGACTGTTGGACAACACGCACGGAAGCGTGGACTTCCCGCGCTCTTCGTCACGAGATGCGGGTCCTGTCACGGAGGCGTGTCCCTCCCGTGACGAACCCTCCGCACCTCGGCGAGAGACACCACCACTCCCCGCACCCCGGCCGTCTCGGCCACGGCCACAGCCAGCCAGGGCCGTGGCCGAGACGGCCAGCGTCCCTTGTCGGTCCCTTTCCCCGCCCCGGGCGCTGCCCCGGCCCCGGCCCGGTCCGTGGAAACAACCATCCAGCTCGCAGACCTTTCCGGCAGATCCGAGGTAGCGGTGCAGGACCGGCGGCGCGCAGCGCTACCCCTGTTGGACTGCCTGCACGTAATTAGCAACGAGTGACAACTGATGGATATCTTGCGAGAAAATGGCTTTGCTAAGGGGATTTTGGGCAGATCTGCAAATCAATTCCCGTTAATTGTCCTTGACACCGGCCCCCGGATGTGGAAGTGTCGCGGACGAGGAAGAGATCGGTTCTTGCGTTAGCGCTCAGATACTTATGGCAAGCGCGGCGGCCGAATGGGATGGAGATGATGGGAAGCACGACCGAGACAGCCGCCGCCCGTGGCCTGGGCACGATCCGGATGACCCCGGCAGTGGTGATCAGTGGCGTGGTCGTACTCCTGCTGCTGGTCTCGCAGATCCTCGTGACCGGCGACTTCTTCTCGCGCAGCACGCTCTCGACCCTGACCCCGGCGATCGGGATCCTGGTCGTCGTCGCGATCGGCCAGGCCTTTGTGATCAGCACTGGCGGGATCGACCTGAGCCTGCCGGCGACGATGACCTTGATGGGCGTGATCGTCCTGAAGCAGTCCGAAGGGCAGAACGGCAAGCTCCTCGGCGCCCTAGCCGTCTGCGCGATCGCCTGCGTGGTCATCGGCCTCGTGAACGGCGTCCTGATCGAGGGCCTGCGGCTCAACTCGTTGGTCGTGACCCTGGCGGTCGGCCAGCTGGTCACCGGCTACACCGAGGTCTACCGGGGCAGCGTGCCGCCGGTCCAGCACGTGCCCCAGAACCTCTCCGACTGGGCCGGGGCCGACCTCGGCGGGGTCAGCTACATCCTGATCGTCTCGTTCGTCTTCGCGGTGCTCGCGACCTGGGTCCTGCACCGAGTGGTGGTCGGTCGACGCCTGGTCGCCGGCAGCACCGTCGAGCGGGCAGCGGTCCTGTCCGGGATCAAGGCGCCCCTCTACCGGATCGCCGCCTACGTGATCGCGGCGCTGGTCTACGGAGTGGGCGGGGTGCTCGCCGCCGGGCAGATCCAGATCCCCGACCTCACCCTGGGCGAGCAGTACCTGCTCACCAGCGTGATCGCGGTGGTGATCGGTGGCGCGGTGCTGACCGGGGGGCGAGTAAGCCCGATCGCCACCTTGATGGGCGCGATCTTCATCACCGTCCTCGACTTCGACCTGCGGGTCGAGGGCTATTCGACGGGGGTCCGGATGATCATCCAAGGCGCCGTCCTGGTGCTCGGACTCTCCCTGCTCTTCGCCGTTCGCCGCTTGCCAATCAGGAACAAGAGGAGGAGTTAGATGTCGCTCAGCGGAAAGTTCGACAGGTGGGGGAGGTGGCTCAGGCTGACCGTGTCGGTCGGTGCGGTGGCGGTCGTCGCCGCGCTGGTGCTCACCGGTTGCGGTGGTGGTTCGAGCAGTACGTCGGGCGGCTCGGAAACGACCGCGACGGAAGCGGAAGGCGGCACCGGGGAGACGGAACCGGTGAGCGACGAAGGGGCGGCGGGCGAAGTGACGATCTCCGAAGCCGAACTGCAGGCCACCGTCGACGAAGCCCTCAGCAGCGAAAAGCTCAAGGCGTCCGGCCTGGAACCGCTGGTGAAGGAAACGTTCGAACGGGCGACCCCGGAACTGACGAGCGCGCAGCTGGACAAGGCCTACGAATGCTGGAAGGGCACCTCCTGCACCCTCGGCGACGGCCCGGTCACGCTCGGCTTCGCCGACAACTTCAGCGGCAACACCTGGCGTCAGTTCACCAAGATGAACGTGATCCTCGAAGCGCTGACGCACCCGGAAGTCGGCAAGTTCATCTACACCGACGCCAACTATGACCTGGCGACCTACCAGGCCAACCTCCGGTCGCTGACCGCCCAGGGGGCGACCGCGATCGTCACCCCCGAAGAATATGGCCCGGCCGCCTACTCCGCCTTCGCTGCCGCACAGCGCGAAGGAGCGAAGGTGGCGACCTTCCTCGGGCAGCCTGAAAAGGTGCCGGCGAACGCGCTGACCGCCGCCTCCAACTACGACCTCTGCGAAACCGCCGGGGAAATGGTGGCGGCGACCGAAGAGGCGGTCGGATCGAAAGGCCCGGTCGCCTTCTTCGAAGGTCTGGCGGGCTCGACGCAGGACGCCAAGCTCAAAGAATGCCTCGAAGACGAAGGGGTCGAAATCGTGTTCACGGCGGCGACCGAATACACGCCGTCGGGAGCACAGAAGGCGGCCTCGGCGCTGATCTCCTCCGGCAAGCCGGCGAAGGCGATCCTCTACACGTACTCGAACGTGGTGCCCGGCATCGTCGACGGCTACCTCAAGGCCGGCGAGGAAATCCCGACGATCATCACCCTCACGCAGAGCAACGAAACCATCTGCCAGATGGCCGAACACCCGTACCCGCTCTACGTGACCAACTCGGCCAACTGGTCGGCGCGGATCGCCACCAACGCGGCCATCGCCGCCGCCGAAGGCGAAGAAGTGCCGCGCTCGTCCATCTTCCCGCTGCCGTTCTACAAAGCGGAGAAGAGCGAATGCGAAAAGGACAAGTCGGCGGAATACCCCGGCCCCGCCCTGGTGCCGGATTCGCTGACCGAAAAAATGCTGGCGGGTCAGTAGAGGCGAGCAGTGATGCCGGATCCGACGCTCCCCCAGGGCACCACGCAGCCCCGCCCCGCCGCCGCCACCGCGGCGGCGGGGCCGGCGCTGCGCGCGTCCGAGGTCTCGAAGGCCTACGGAGCGGTGAAGGCCCTGCAACCCACCTCGCTCGAGCTGGCGCCCGGCGAGGTGCATGCGCTGGTGGGGGAGAACGGCTCCGGGAAGTCGACCTTCGTCGGCATCGTCAGCGGCACCGTCACCCCCGACGCCGGAACGGTCGAGGTCGGCGGCCGGACCTGTCGGTCCCACACGCCGTGGGAGTCCCAGCGGCACGGCGCCCTTACCGTCTTCCAGGACGGATCGGTGATCCCGGAGCTGTCGATCGGCCAGAACCTCTACCTCGGCACCCCGGTCGCGCGGCGGCCCGCGTACCGCGAGGTGAACGGCTGGGCGCGCGGCCTGCTGGACGAGTTCGGCCTTGGCCGGATGTCGCCGAAGCTCCCCGCGGGCAGGCTCTCCGCCGGCGATCGGCAGCTGCTCGAGATCGCCCGGGCGATGATGGCGCGGCCGACCGTGCTGCTGCTCGACGAGGCGACTTCGGCGCTCGACGCCGCGGGCGTCGACGTCGCTCTCGGGCTGTTGCGCAAGGCGAGCGCCGACGGCTCGGCGGTCCTCTTCGTCACCCATCGCCTCTCCGAGGTCTTCCGCGTCGCCGATCGCATCTCGGTCCTCCGCGACGGCCAGTACCGGGGCACCCACGATCCGGGCTCGATCGACCAGGATCGCCTGGTCGAGTTGATGGCGGGACGTAGCGTCAACGTCGAGTTCCCGCCGATCGCGGCGCGGGTCGGCGAGCCGATCCTCGAAGCGAAGGGCCTCACCGGCGAGGGCTATGGTCCGCTCGACCTGCGCCTGCGCCGCGGCGAGATCCTCGGCATCGCCGGCGCCGACGGCAACGGCCAGCTGCAACTGCTCGGCGACCTCGCCGCGATCGCCGACCCGAAGGGCGAGCTCACCGTCGAGGGTCGGCCGGTCAGGACCTTCGGCCAGGCCTGGGCCGCGGGCGTCGCCTATCTCTCCAGCGACCGGCGGTCGGAGTCGCTGTTCCAGACCCTGCCGATCCGCGAAAACCTCGTCGCCGGCGTGCTCGGCAGGTTGGCCCAGGGTGGCGTCGTGACGAAAGGGCGAGAAGATCGCCAGGTGGAGGAGAGCATCGACCGCTACGGCATCAAGCTCGGCTCGCCGGAGGAACCGATGACCTCGCTGTCAGGAGGGAACCAGCAGAAAGTCGCGCTCGGCAAGGTGCTGGAGACCGAGCCCCGGGTGCTGCTCTGCGACGAGCCGACCCAGGGGGTGGACGTGCGCTCGCGTCTGGAGATCTACCGGATGCTGCGCGACAGCGCCGAAGCCGGCCTCGCGGTCGCGATCGTCTCCTCCGACGCGGCGGAGTTGGCCGGGCTCTGCGATCGGGTGATCGTCCTCTCGCGCGGCGAGGTGGTCGCCGAGCTGGCGGCCGAGCGCTCCTCGGAGGAGAGCATCGTCCACGCCTTCACCGGCCATGAGTCCGCCGGCGCACGCGCCCGCGCGGAGGTCGCCGGCACCGCGTCGGCCACGGGGACCGCGGGTCGGTCGCCATTGGCCCGCCTGCGCGATTTCGTCGGGCGGCACGAGGACCTCGCCCGGCTCTCCCTCCTGGCGCTGATCCTGGTCCTGCTGGGCGCCTACACGCAGAGTCGCGAGAGCACCTTCCTCACGCCGGCCGGCATCTACAACGTGCTGCTCCTGGCGCTGCCGCTGGCGGCCGTCGCCGCCGCCCAGTTCGTGGTCATGTTCATCGGCGGGATCGACCTCTCGGTGGCCGGGACGATGGCGGTGACGGTCTGCCTGCTCTCCTTCTGGGTGCAGAGCGACTCGACCGCGGTCGCGCTGATCCTCTCGCTGCTGATCGGGATCGGCGTCGGGACCTTGATCGGGCTCGGCAACTCGACCCTGATCGAGCGGCTGCAGATCTCACCGGTGATCGCGACGATCGCGACCCTCGGGATCCTGCAGGGCGTCGGCTTCACCTTGCGCCCGACCGCCGCGGGCTCGATCGATCTCGGCCTGACCGAACTGCTGACGAAAAAGGTCTGGGTCTTCCCGCTGCCGCTGATCGTGCTGGCGGTGCTCTTCCTGCTCGCCGACTGGCTGATGCGTTCGACCGGCACCGGCCTGCGGCTGCGCGCTGTGGGGCTGAACGCCCAGTTCGCCTACCGGCTCGGAGTGAACGCGCCACGGATGCGACAGCTGAGCTACGTGATGTGCGCGGCGCTGGCCGGGGTGGCGGGTGTGATCCTCGCCGGGCAGGTGGGAGTCGGCGACTCGACCGTCGGCAACCAGTACCTGCTGCTGGCCGTGGCGGCCCCGATCCTCGGCGGCGCCAGCCTGCTCGGCGGCCGCGGGACCTTCATCGGCTGCGGCCTCGGCTCGGTGCTGCTGGCGCTGGGCCTGACCTTGCCGACCACGCTCAACCTCGGCGAAGGGTGGAACTACATCCTCACCGGGGGCCTGACCCTGATCGCTCTGACGATCTACACCCAGGGCGTCGCGACCACGATCAGCCTGCGGGCGCGCAGCTTCGCCCGCCGGCTCTCCTCGCTCCGCCCGCGAGCGGCATGAACGACGACGGAAAGGACCGCCCCTTGACCCCCATCTCGACCGCCCACCCGAATCACAACCCCGAGCCGATCACGATCGAGGGGCAGCGGCTGAAGGACAAGGTGATCCTGATCGCCGGGGCCTCGGCCGGGATCGGCGACGCGGCGGCGCGACGCTTCGTCGCCGAGGGTGCGGCAGTCGTCGTCGGCGCCCGCCGCCGCGACCGCCTGGACGCGCTGGTCGACGACCTGACCGCTGACGGCGGCGAGGCCCTCGCCGTCTCCCTCGACGTCACGGACGAGGCCTCGGTCGCGCGGGCCGTCGAAGCGACGGTGGAGCGGTTCGGCCGCCTGGACGGCGCGCTGAACAACGCCGGCCTGGTCGGCTCCGGCAAACCGATCACCGACGTCGATACGGACTACGCCCGTCAGGTCCTGGACGTGAACCTGATGGGAGTGATCCTCGGGATGAAGCACCAGATCCCGGCGATGCTGGAGTCCGGCGGCGGCTCGATCGTGAACGTCAGCTCGGTCGGCGGGATCATCGGGATGCCGAATATCTCGGAATACATCGCGTCGAAGTGGGGTGTGATCGGGTTGACCAAGAGCGTGGCCCTGGAGTTCGCCGGCGCCGGAGTGCGCGTCAACGCGATCGCCCCCGGCAGCACGAAGACGGAGATGTACGACACCTGGTTGCCGACGGCGGAGGCGCAGGCCGAGGTCGCCGCCTACTCGCCGATGAACCAGATCGCCCTTCCGGACGACATGGCCCGGGTCGCCTTGTTCTTGCTCTCCGAGGAGAGCCGTTGGACCAACGGGACGGTCATCGCCGCCGACGGCGGCCAACACGTCGGCTGTTTTTGAACCGCGCATCGATCGAGGAGGAGAGAGCTTTGACACTGCAGATAGGCATCGACACCGGCGGCACCTTCACCGATCTGGTCGTCGCCGAAGGCGGCCGGGTACGGGTGGCGACCAAGTCGCTCACCACCCACGGGGACCTGCCCAGCGGCACCTTGAACGCGCTCGGTAAGGCGGGCGTCGACGGCGAGGAGGTCGAGCGCATCGTCCACGGCACGACCGTGGCGTTGAACGCGATCCTCACCCGCCGGGGTGCCGAGGTCGGGATGATCACGACCACCGGCTACCGCGACCTGCTCGACATGGGACGTGCCTGGAAGCCGCTGGAGGCGGTCACCGACCCACGCTGGCGCCGGCCGCACGAGCTGCGCCCGATCGTCGAACGTCACCGACGCCGCACCGTGCAGGAGCGGGTCAAGGCCGACGGCGGCACCGTGATTACGCTCGACGAGGGCGACCTCCTCGCCGCCGTCGAAGGGCTGGTCGACGACGGCTGCGAGAGCGTCGCCGTCTGCTTCCTCCACTCCTACAAGCACCCCGGCCACGAGCAGCGCGCGGCGGCTCTGATCCGAGAGCGCTTCCCGCGGCTGAGCGTCAGCACCTCGGCCGACATCGCCCCGTTCCCGCGCGAGTTCAACCGCTTCTCCACCTGCGTCCTGAACGCCTACGCCCAGCCCCTGATGGACACCTACACCTCGGCGCTGGAAGCGCGCCTGCGCGACTCCGGACATTCGGCGCCGCTGATGTTCATGACCAACGACGGCGGCCTGAGCGCGCCCGAGGAGGCGACGGCACGGCCGGTCACCACCCTGAACAGCGGCCCGGTCGGCGGCGTCATGGGCGCCGAGATGTATTCGCGCCGGCTCGGGATCCCCAACCTCGTCGGCTTCGACATGGGTGGCACCAGCACCGACGTCGCGGTCGTCGCCGATGGTCGTGCCTCGACCAAGCGTGAGCTCGAACTCGAGTTCGACCTGATCGCCGGGTTGCCGGTGCTGGAGATCCACAGCATCGGCGCGGGCGGCGGCAGCATCGCCTCGCTCGACGCCGCCGGTGGGCTCAGCGTCGGGCCGCAGAGCGCGGGCAGCAAGCCGGGTCCCGCCTGCTACGGGCGAGGCGGTGAGCTGCCGACCGTCACCGACGCGTTCCTGCTGCTCGGGATGCTCGATCCCGAGGTGGCGCTCGGCGGTGAGATCAAGCCCGACGTCGGGGCGGCCGAAGGGGCCTACGCGACGCTCGCCGACAAGCTCGGTGCGACGGCGCTCGAACTTGCCGTGGCGGTCGCCGAGGTCGCGGTCAACAACATGGCCGAGGCCGTCCGTCAGCTGACCGTCTACCGAGGCGCCGACCCGCGCGAGTTCGGGCTGCTCGCCTACGGTGCCGCCGGACCATTGGCGGCGACCCAGATCGCCCGCACGCTGCAGATGCCGCGCGTCGTCATCCCGGCCCTCGCAGGGGTCTTCTCGGCCTTCGGGCTGCTCGGCGCCAAGGTGTTCGAGGAGGAGGTGACGCCGGTGATGGCAGTTGCCGACGAGGGGTTGGCGGCGGACTTGTTCGCCCGCCTGCGGGAGAGCGGCGCCCGCCTCGGAGCCGTGGCCAAGGGCGAGGACTTCCATCTCGAGTTCCGCGTCGACGCGATGTACGCCGGGCAGCGCTCGGAGCTCGAGGCAATGATCGATCCGAGCCACCCGGAGCCGCTGGCGCACCTGAAACAGGCCTTCGGCGAGGCCCACCGTCGGCAGTTCGGCTACAGCCTCCCGGCCGAGGTCTACGTCTCGACCTTGCGCACGCGGGCGGTCGAGGCGGCAGCGCGCGAGATCCTGCCGCCGGAGCTCGAGGTCCGCCAGGAGGGTGGGCCCAAGGGAGCGCGCGACATCGTCATCGGCGGTCGGCGCCAGGTTGACGTCCCCGTCTACGACGCGGCCGCCCTGGCCCCCGGCCAGCGCGTCGCCGGCCCTGCCGTCGTCGAAGCATCCAGCTACACCGCCGTGTTCGGTCCGGGCGACGTGGCGGAGATCAATTCGGTCGGCGACATCGTCGTCGAGATCCAGGAGGTCTGAAATGCCGGTCCAGCAAGAGAGCAAAGGAGCCGCGGCACTGACCGCGGCCGAGGTCGAATCGCGCTACGGGATCGACCTGACCACGGCCGAGGTGCTGCGCCACGCGCTGCGCTACACGTCGCTGCAGATGGAGCAGAAGGTGAAGGCCGCCGGCCTCAGTCCGCTGCTGGCCGAGATCGGCGATTTCGGTATCGGCCTCCTCGGCCCCCACGACGAGTCCCGCGACCTCGACTTCGACGCGATCGCGATGGCGACCGGGGCCCCGGCGCACTACGTGATCAACCAGTACTACGCCCGGATGGCGATCGAGCACTGGGGTGCCGATCGGTTCGAGCCCGGTGACGTGATCATCTACAACGAGGCCTACGATGGCGGCAGCCACGTCAACGACCTCGGCGCGGTGATGCCGATCTTCCACGAGGGCGAGCTGCTCGGCTTCGCGGTCAGCATCACCCACTGGCTCGACATCGGCGGCCCGATCCCGACCGGCTTCGGCGCCGGCCTCCAGCACGACATGTACGCGGAGGGGATCCGGCTCACGCCGCGCTACCTCTACAAGGGCGGCGAGCTGGTCGACGAGACGGTCGAGCTGTTCACCGCGCAGACGCGGATCGCCGAGATCAGCACCAACGACCTGCAGGTGATCAAGGCCGCTCTTGAGCTCGGCGTCGGGATGGTCGGCCACTACGCCGATCGGTACGGCAAGGACGCCTACCTGGGGGCGATCGAGTACACGCTCGACTACTCCGAGCGGGCGGTCCGCCAGGCGCTCAGCGAGATTCCCGACGGCGTCTACGAGGCCGAAGACCACCTCGACAACGACGTCGACGGCAACCCGATGCTGGTCCGCTGCACGGTCCGCAAGGTGGGGACCGAGATCGAGATCGACTTCTCGGGATCCTCGCGGGAGGGCTGGGGTGGCTATGCCGCCCAGTGGTCGGACACCGTCTCGGCCGCCCACCTCGGCCTGCAGAACATCCTGCCGGGATCGATCGCCTCGAACGCCGGCGCCTATCGCCCGGTGCACGTCGTCGCGCCGGCGGGCTCCTGCTTCCACGCCCTGCCGCCGATGTCGACCACCTCGGGCCATCTGTTCTTCCTCTGCAAGAGCACGACGCTGGTGAAGATGGCGATCTCGCAGGCCGATCCGGCGCTCGCCGTCGGCGAGAACTACGACGACATCGGGATCATCAGCTTCGCCGGCCTCGACGACCGTGGCGGCACGCCGATTCCGTTCATCTTCCTGCGCTTCGCGCTCGGCCCGTTCGGCGGCCACGCGCTCGGCGACGGGAGCCTCTACGCCGTGCTCGAGCAGGGCAACGTATTGGAGCCCTCGGTCGAGTTCGAAGAGGAGGCCTTCCCGCTGCTCTTCCTCGAGCGGGAGTTCGTCACCGACACCGCGGGGGCCGGCCTGCATCGCGGTGGCCCGGCGACGCGGTCGCTGATCGCGCCGCTGGTCGACTCCGAGAGCACCTATCAGTTGGAGCAGTGCCGCTTCCCGACCAAGGGCGAGTTCGGCGGGGGTGGGGGTGGCATGGCCGGCATCCGTCTTCATAAGGGCGGGCTCGAGCGCTGGGCGCGACGGGAGGGGCTGGAGAGCCCCGAGGTGGTCGCCGGCTTCGCCGATCCCGCCGACGGCTCTCCCGCCGCCGCGGAGGACGAGGGCGCCGAGTTCCGGGTCAGCAAGCTCGCCGGGGTCCACTTCAAGGCCGGCGACGTCGTCGAATTCCAGGGGCCCGGCGCGGGCGGCTACGGCGATCCTCGCGAGCGCGACCCCGAGGCGGTCAAGCGTGACGTCCGCAACGAAATCGTCTCCCCGGCGGAGGCCAAGCGGCTCTACGGGGCCGACCTCGGCTGACGCCGAGAGAGGAGGAAGCATGCTGTTCCCACAACCCACGGAGATGTTCATCGACGAGCCGCTGGAGGCGGTAGACGGCGAGTGCCCCAGATGCGGTGAGGCGACGGTCTTCCGATACACGCTCGTCGACTACCGAGGCTGGCTGCGCGTCACCAAGTGCCGCTCATGTCTCGACGTGCAGGACAGCGAGCGGATCCGGCCGCCGGCGCAGGGCGCATGAAGAAGTTCGACTTCCTGCGGGTCGAGTCGGCCGACTCGGTCGTGACGGTGACCCTCGACAGCCCGCCGGTGAACGCGGTCAGCGAGCCGATGTTCGTGGAGATCCGCGATCTCTTCACCTACTTCGACGAGCTGCTCCCGGACGCGAAGGTGGTCGTGCTGACCGGCCGCGGGCGCCACTTCTGTGCCGGCAACGACCTCGGAGAGTTCGCCACGCTGGACCGGACGAACGCGCCGGGACGTCTGAAGCTGGTCCGGGAAGCCTTCACCGCCGTCTACGACTGCCCGGTCCCGCTGATCGCGGCGGTGCAGGGGATGGCCGCGGGCAGCGGGGTGGCGCTCGCCGCCTCTGCCGACATCCTGGTCTGCGGCGAGAGCGCGAAGCTGGCGACGCCGGAGGTGAGCGTCGGCATGCTCGGCGGCGCCCGCCACCTGCGGCGGCTGGTCCCCGAGCAGGTGATGCGGGCGATGTACTTCACCTCGACGCCGGTCCTCGCCTCGCGGCTGGCCGGTTACGGCGGCATCTACGAGGTGGTGCCCGACGAGCGTCTGCTCGACACGGCGCTCGAGCTGGCACGACAGATCACCGTCCACAGTCGAGCCTCCCTGCGCGGCGCGAAAGAGTCATTGAACGCCGCCGAGTTCACCACGCTGAAGGCCGGCTACGAATCGGAGCAGCGCTACATCACCCATCTGGCCGGTCACCCCGATTCGCTCGAGGCCCGGCTGGCGGTGCTCGACCGGCGCGCACCCCGCTTCGCCGACTCATGAGAGGAGTTGTCTGATGGCAGTAACGCTGACACCGTCCCGCGAGGAAGCCGAGCGCTACCGCGCGGAGGGGTTCTGGGGCGATGAGCTGATCGACGGGTTCGTCGCCGACCTCGCCGCCGACGAGGCGCGAGCGGCGGCCGTGGCGATCGTCGACGGCGACGTGTCGGTCACCTACGCCGAGCTCGACGCCCAGGTGAGCTCGATCGCCGGCGCGCTGCAGGGGATGGGGGTCGCCAAGGGCGACGTCGTCTCCTGGCAGCTGCCCAACTGGTGGGAGGCGATCGCCCTCCATCACGGGATCCTCCGCTGCGGCGGGGTCAGCAACCCGATCATCTCGATCTACCGCCGCGGCGAGGTCGAGTTCATCCTCCGCCAGGCCGAGACCAAGGTGTTCGTCCACCCGGCCGAGTTCCGCGGCTTCGACTACCGGGCGATGGTCGAGGAGATGCGTCCCGTGCTGCCGGCGCTCGGCCACGGGGTCGTGGTCCGCGGCGAAGCGCGGGGCGGCACCGCCTTTGCCGAGCTGCTGGAAGGGAGCGCGCTCGCTCCGGTGCGGCGCGCCGCCGTCGACCCGGCGGTGTTGATGTACACCTCGGGAACGACCTCCGACCCCAAGGGCGTCGTCCACCCGCACGCGACGCTGGTCCGGGAGAACCGCGGCATCACCGCGAGCTGGGGGTTCAGCGGCGCCGATCGCGTCTTCATGCCCTCGCCGCTGACCCATATCACCGGCCTCCTCTACGGCGCCCAGCTGCCGGCGATGCACGGCACCTCGGTCGTCCTCCAGGACGTCTGGGAGCCGCGGGCGGCGCTGGAGCTGATCGAGCGTCATCGCTGTTCGCTCACCGTCGCCGCGACCCCGTTCCTCTACGGCCTGACCCATTGCGAGGACCTCCCGCGGCGCGACATCTCCTCGCTGCGGTTCATGGGGTGCGGCGGGGCGGACGTGCCGCCGGCACTGGTGAGGGAAGCCGAGGCGCGCCTCGGCGCGGTGGTCGCCCGCGGGTACGGCTCGACCGAGTACCCGACGGCGACCCAGGGCTGGCTCGACGACTCAATCGACGCGCGCGCGGAAACCGATGGCCGGGCGGCGCCGGGGACGGAGCTGCGGATCGTCGGCGACGACGGTGAGGAGCTGCCGGCCGGCATGCGGGGCGAGCTCCACGTGCGTGGGCCGGAACGGTTCACCGGCTACCTGGTGCCGCCCGGCGGGGAGGTCTTCGACCCCGATGGCTGGTTCGCGACCGGCGACATGGCCAGCCTCGACGCGAGCGGCCACCTCACGATCGAAGGCCGCAAGAAGGACATCATCTTGCGAGGCGGTGAAAACATCAGTGTCAAGGAGGTCGAGGACCACCTTTTCGCGCACCCGAAGATCGCCGACGTCGCGATCGTGGCGATGCCGGACCCGGTGATGGTGGAGCGTGCCTGCGCCTTCGTCGTCGTCGCCGGAGACGAGGAACCGTCCTTACCGGAACTGAGTGCCTACCTGCGCGGGCGCGGCCTCGCGGTGCAGAAGGTCCCCGAGCGGCTGGAGCCGATCGACGAGCTGCCGAAGAACCTGGCGGGCAAGGTGCAGAAGTTCAAGCTGAGAGAACGAATCGAGGGCCTGCTGGCCGCTGAAGGGACGGGAGCACGCTGATGCAGAGGTCACGGGCGCCGCTGTCAACGTCAGGCGGTTAGCCTGAATCCGTGGGGAGGTCCGCGGGGGAGATCAGAGGCGACCTGGTGGCGCGGATGCGCGAGCGCGCCGCCGAGCTCGAAGCCGGAGTCCTGACCCGCGCCCGCGCGATCGCCGATCCGGCCTCGGTAGGCGACCCGACCTACCCCCAGCGCCTCGACGCGGCGATGAGGGCGAGCGTCGAGTACGCGCTCACCGGGCTCGAGGGCGGCGAGCGGCGGGCGCCGCCGGTGCCGGAGGCGATCCTCGCCCAGGCACGCCTCGACGCCCGCCTCAAGGTCCCGCTCGACACCGTCCTGCGACGCCAGTTCGCCGTCGACGCGCTGTTCGGGGACCTGCTCGGCGAGGAGATCGAGCGCTGCGCGGTCCCGGCTGACCTCGCCCGTCGACTCCGTCGCGAAGGCTCGACCCGTTTCGACCGCCTGCTCGACGCGGTCGGCGACGAGTACGCGCGCGAGGCTCAGATCCGGCCGCTGGGAGGCGCCGCGCGCCGGCGCGAGTGCGTCAAACGGCTACTCGCCGGGGAGTTGGTCGTCGCCGACGTCGACCTCAACTACGACCTCGACGGATGCCACCTCGCGGTGATGGCCGAGGGCGAGGGCGCCGACGCGGCTCTGCGGGAGCTCGCCCGGCGTTGCGACCGACGCCTGCTCGCCGTGCAGCGCGAGGAGGAGCCGATCTGGGCGGGCTGGCTCGGCGGCGCGCGCCCGGTCGCCTCGGCGGAGGTCGCGCGGCGGCTTGGCGAGATCGATCACGCCGGTGTCGTCATCGCCCTCGGCGAGCCCGCAGGCGGTCTGACCGGCTGGCGGTTCAGTCACCTGCAGGCGAAGGCGGCGCTGCCGATCGCGGCCCGGGAGGGCGGCGCCGTGCGCTTCGCCGACGTGACCCTCGTCGCGGCGCTGCGGCGCGACGAGCTGATCGCGACCTCGCTGCGGCGCCTCTACCTCGCCCCGCTGGAAGCCGCCCGCGACGGCGGGGCCGCCGCCCGCGAGACCCTACGTGCCTGGTTCCGGTGCGAGCGGAACATCTCCTCGACCGCCGCCGCGCTCGGGGTCGACCGGCGCACCGTCCGCAACCGCCTGCGCGCGGTGGAGGCGCAGGTGGGCCGGCCGCTGGCCGAGGTCGCGCTCGACCTCGAGCTGGCGCTTCGCCTCGACCCCTAGCCTCAGCCGGGGTCCGCTACCCGATCTGGGGAGACCCGGCGGCGATATGGCCCAGATCGGGGCGGCGCCGCCGCTCGTGCCCCGCGCAAGATGGGCCATGAAGACGAACGCGATCACCGCTCTGGCCCTCCTCCTGCTCCTCGCGGTCGGCACCGGCGTCGCCGGCGCCGACCGCGAGGTGGTCCACCTCGGCAACGTCTTCCTCGCCGACGACGGCGGCATCACCCCGTCGACCCTGCCCCGTCACGGCAGCGCCCCGATCGACGCCCACCTGGAAGCCGAGATCGGCACCACCGACGGCACCCACCCGCCCGCCCTCGAA
>Ga0268266_10003059_pt1 | contig 17103 bp, 20 predicted proteins | sample KBSS13metaG_FD_190356 | JGI IMG/M metagenome (GOLD analysis project Ga0268266, IMG submission 190356) | Switchgrass rhizosphere microbial communities from Kellogg Biological Station, Michigan, USA - KBS S1-3 metaG (SPAdes) (version 2) | ecosystem: Host-associated > Plants > Roots > Rhizosphere...
GCGCCTCGTCGTCGCGGACCTTGACGAGCACCCACTGCCTCCCGCCGGTCCGCGTCAGGCCGAAGCGCCCCGCGAGCTTGGAGCCGCGCAGGGTGAACGAGAGGTGGTCGCCGTCGTCGCGGAGCCCTTCGATCTCCCCCTCGTCCCAGACGATGACCGCGCCGGTGCCGCGCCGCGACCCCTCGTGCACGCCCTCGAACTCCCCAGCCTCCAGGGTGTGGTCGGCGACCTCGACGGCGAGCCGCCGGACGGCGGGATCCAACGACGGGCCCTTGGGAACGGCCCATGACCGCAGGACGCCGTCCGTCTGCAGCCGCAGGTCGAAGTGCAGCGTCGTCGCGTCGTGCTGCTGGACGACGAAGCGGCGCGCCATCTACCCCTGCGCGGGCCCCTCGAACAGCTTGCCGGCGAGGATGCGCTCCGCCATCGCGACCGACTCGGCGTGGTACGTGTTGCCGTCGACGAACTCGGTCACCGGGTAGAGCCGCTGGCCGGAGATGCGCTCGAGCTCGTCGCGCTTGCCCTTGCGCGCGGGGCCCTTCGCGACCGTGTAGGCGATCCCCTGCTCGTCCAGCGCCTTCTGGACCGTCCAGCACGCGTGACCGCCGAACTTGAGCCACGTCGCCTGGCACCGGTGCAGGATGATCGCCATCGCCGCACCCTAACCCGCAAGGAGCCACACATGGATCTGCAGCTCGACGACAAGGTCGCGGTCGTGACCGGCGCCGGCAAGGGCATCGGCCTGGCGATCGTCCAGGGCCTCGCCGACGAGGGCGCGCTGGTCGTCGCCGGCTCGCGGAGCACCGCGACGCTCGACGGCCTGGACCGGGTCACCGGCGTGGCGGTCGACCTGGCGGCGCCCGGCGGCGCCGCGGAGCTCGTCGAGCGCGCGGTCGCCGAGCACGGGCGCGTCGACGTGCTCGTCAACAACGTCGGCGCGGTCCGGCTCCGGCTCGACGGCTTCCTCGGGACCAGCGACGAGGAGTTCGCGTGGGCGATGGAGATGAACTTCTTCATCGCGCTGCGGGCGACGCGGGCCGTCCTGCCCCACATGATCGAGCAGGGCGGGGGCGCGATCGTGAACGTCGCGTCGGTCAACGCGTTCTTCCAGCCCGACGCCGGGACCGTCGACTACGGGCCCGCCAAGGCGGCGCTCGTCAACCTCAGCAAGACGCTGGCCCAGGAGTTCGGGCCGAAGGGCATCCACGTGAACTGCATCTCCCCCGGCCCGGTCGCCACCGACCTGTGGCTGGGTGAGGGCGGCGTCGCCGACACCGTGGCCAAGACCGCCGGGATCGACGCCGACACCGCGCGCGAGCAGGTGGTGGCCGGCATCGGCGGGTTCGCCACGGGCCGGTTCACGACGCCGGAGGAGGTCGCGACGCTCGCCGTGCTGCTCGCCTCGGGCCGGACCGCGAACGTCACCGGCTCCAACTACGTCATCGACGGCGGGCTCATCAAGACGACGTGACGCCCGTGTACGCGGCGGTCGTGCGGTCGGCCGCGGCGCGCGCCTCGTCCTCCGGCGTGCCCGCGGCGACGCTGGCCTCGCGCCAGCCCTCGCTGCTGCCGCGCAGGAACGCGATGCCTTCCGCGGATGCCGTCCAGGCGGCCGCCGTCTCGGGCGTGACGCCCTCGCCGGACGCGAGGTGCTGGCCGAGCCCGAAGAACCCGCCGTCCCAGCCGACGCCGACCGCGCCGGGGCCGAACTGCGCCCAGCGCTCCTCGTCGACGTGGGCGACGTGCTCGAGCTCCAGGCGCGTGCGGTCCTCGCTCTCGGGGACGAGGCGCAACTGCACCCAGCTCACGTCGCCGCCGAACTCCCATGTCGCGTCGACGCTGCGCGGCGGATCGCAGCGCTCGATCGTCCCGCCGGCGTTGCCCTCGAACTGGTAGCGCCCGCCGAGCCGCAGGTCGCCGCTGACCGGGAGGAACCAGCGCGGGATGCGCTCCGCGTTCGTGCACGCGTCCCACAGGTCGTCGAGCGTCGTGGGGTAGCTGCGGCTCACGGTGATCACCCGCGCCTCGCCGGCCTCGAGCGTCCGCGTCCCGACGGTGCGTCGGATGGCGTTGATCTCCTCGGTCACGTCGATCATGCGGGGGCTCTCCTCTGTCGCTTGCCGCGCGCGATCTCGGTCTCGAGCGCGTCGAGGTGCGGCGTCCAGAACCGGCGAAAGCGCCCGAGCCAGTCGTCGACGTCGCGCAGCGGCTCGGCGTTCACCGCGTACACGCGGCGGGCGCCCTCGGGCCGAACGGTCGCGAAGCCACCTTCGCGCAGCACCCGCAGGTGCTGCGACACGGCCGGCTGGGAGATGCCGAACTCGTCCCGGATGATCCCGCAGACGCCGCCGGAGGTCATCTCGCCGTCGGCGAGGAGCTCCAGGATGCGGCGGCGGACGGGATCGCCGAGGACGTCGAACGCGTGCACGCCGGCACCGTATCAAGGTTGACTTATATAAGCGCTCAGCGAAGGCCGAGATCGGCGCGGGTCAGCCGCCAGCCGCTGAAGCGGCGGTTCGTCATCGAGGCGTAGAAGTCGTCGGCGATCGAGAGGAGGTCGAGCCGCTCGCCTCCCGCGGCCTGCAGCGCATCGGCGAGCAGCCGTCGCCCGATCCCCCGCCGCCGGGACTCCCGCGCGACGACGAGCGTCGACAGGTGCGCCTGGATGGCGCCGTCGCTCTGCACCTGGACGATGCCCACCACGCGGTCGTCGTCCAACGCCACGAGCGACGTGACGCCGGGTGCGCGTAGCGCGGCGCAGGTCCGCATCGGGTCGCGCGTGTACGACGGCCACAGCTCGGCCGCGAAGAGGGCGATCACGCCGGGCCGATGCTCCGGCGCATAGGGGACGATGCGCATGGTCACGGCGGCGATCGGGCCTAGCCTGCCACGGGGCCGCGTGCGTGCACGTGCGACCCGGCACACAGTCGGGGCATACTGGTCGTAGAGGAAACGAACGAGGACGGAAGGCGCAGATGAGCACGACAGCAACGAGGACGATCCGGCACCGGATCGGCGGCGAGGAGACGTCCGGCAGCTCGTCTCGCACCTCGGTCGTCTGGGACCCCGCGACCGGGCAGCCGCAGGCGGAGGTCGTGCTCGCCGAGCCCGCGGACGTCGACGCGGCGGTCGGCGCGGCGAAGGCCGCGTTCCCCGCGTGGAGCGAGACGTCGATCAGCCGCCGCGCGAAGATCATGTTCGCGTTCCGCAACCTGCTCGAGGCGCACACCGACGAGCTGGCGCGGATCATCGCCAGCGAGCACGGCAAGGTCGTCGAGGACGCCAAGGGCGAGATCATGCGCGGCATGGAGGTCGCCGAGTTCGCGTGCGGCATCCCCCAGCTGCTCAAGGGCGAGTACTCCGACCAGATCTCGTCCGACGTCGACTCGTTCTCCTTCCGCCAGCCGCTGGGCGTCTGCGTCGGCATCACGCCGTTCAACTTCCCGATGATGGTCCCGCTGTGGATGCACCCGCTGGCCATCGCAACGGGCAACACGTTCGTCCTCAAGCCCTCCGAGCGCGACCCGTCGGCGTCGAACCTCGTCGCCGAGCTGTACGCCGAGGCCGGGCTGCCCGACGGCGTCTTCAACGTCGTCCACGGCGACAAGGTCGCCGTGGACGCGCTGCTCGACCATCCCGATGTCGCCGCGATCTCGTTCGTCGGCTCCACGCCGATCGCGAAGTACATCCACGAGCGCGGCAGCGCGAACGGCAAGCGCGTCCAGGCGCTGGGCGGTGCGAAGAACCACGCGATCGTCCTCCCCGACGCGGATCTGGACTTCGCGGCCGACCAGCTCACCGCGGCCGGCTTCGGCTCCGCCGGCCAGCGCTGCATGGCGATCGCGATCGCCGTGGCGGTGGGCGACGCCGCCGACCCGCTCGTCGAGAAGCTGCGCGAGCGCGCCGAGGCCATCAAGGTCGGGCCGGGCCTCGACCCGACGTCGGAGATGGGCCCGGTCGTGACGCCGGAGGCCAAGGACCGCATCATCGGATACATCGCCACGGGCCAGCAGGCCGGGGCCACGGCGGTCGTCGACGGCCGCGACCTGGATGTCGAGGGCGGCGGGTTCTTCGTCGGCCCGACGCTGTTCGACAACGTCGGGACCGAGATGGAGATCTACACGGACGAGATCTTCGGTCCGGTGCTGGGTGTCATCCGCGTCGAGACGCTCGACGACGCGATCGACCTCATCAACTCCAACTCGTACGCGAACGGCACCGCGATCTTCACGACGAACGGCAGTGCCGCCCGCATCTTCCAGCGCCGGATCGAGGTCGGCATGGTCGGCATCAACGTGCCGATCCCGGTTCCGATGGCGTTCCACACGTTCGGCGGCTGGAAGTCCTCGCTCTTCGGCGAGCGCGGCGTCCACGGGCCGGACGGCGTGAAGTTCTACACGCGCGGCAAGGTCGTCACCGCCCGCTGGCCGAAGGACGCAGCTGAGCAGGCGGTCCACCTGCACTTCCCGACGGCGAACTAGACCCCACGCGGCGGCGGATCGATCGTGCTGGGCGGCCCATGAGATCCTTCACCATCGCCACCACAGCGGCGATCGTCCTCGCCGCGCTCGGCGCACAGCCGGCGCGGGCAGCGTCGACCTGGCACCTGTCGCCCTCCGGATCGGACGCGAAGGCCTGCACGGAGGCGCAGCCGTGCCGGACGCTCGAGCGGGCGTACTCCATCGCGCTCGCCGGCGACACGATCGTCCTGCACGCCGGGACGTACGGCGCGGCCGGGGAGCGGTTCTCCGCGACGAAGCCGGGGCTGACCTTCACCGGGGCCGCCGGCGAGGACCGGCCCGTCCTCATCGGTCGCTACGCGACCCGGGCGACGGACATCCGCTGGACCGAGCTGGTGTTCGACGGGCCGACGGGGAACGTCGGCGGGAACGGCTGCGCGGGCGAGGACGGCCCCCTGTGGTTCACCACCGCGGCGGACGGCGGTCGGGTCGACCACAGCGAGATCCGCAACTCGCGGGGTCACTTCGGCGTCTACGTCGAAGCGAACGCCGAGATCGACCACGACTGGCTCCACGACAACGGCTGCTTCGGCGATCCCGCCGCGGCGAACCTCGACCACGGGATCTACTGGGCGTCCGGCTCGGGAGCCATCCACGACAACGTCATCGAGCACAGCTACGCCTACGGCATCCAGCTGTACCCGAGCGCGAACGGCGTCAGTGTCCGGCACAACACGATCGTCGGCTCGGGTCGCGGCGGCATCATCGTCGCGGGCTCGAGCACGGGCATCGTCATCGCGAACAACATCATCGCGGACAACTCGACCACCGGGATCACCGCGTTCTCGCTCACTGGCGGTGGGAACGAGGTCCGCACGAACCTCATCCACGGCAACACGGAGGGCGCCTTCGGAACGACGACCGGCTTGACGATCACTGGTCCGACGGTCGCCCAGGACCCGCTGTTCGTCTCGGCGACGGATTTCCACCTGCAACCCGGCAGCCCCGCGATCGGCGCGGCGGATGCCGGCGACGCCACGGCGACCGACCTCGACGACGTACCGCGCGACCCCGGCGCGCCCGCGGACCTCGGGGCCTACGAACTCCGCGCCGACGCGCTGTTCAGGTCAGCGCGCAGGCACTCGCGAGCAGGCAGATGCCTGCGGCGCGTGCGCCTCAGGCGGTGCCGACCGCCCGGGCCGGGACCTCGCCCCAGAGCTGCTCGAGGCGGTAGAAGTCCCGCGCTTCCGGCGTGAAGACGTGCACGACGACGTCGAGGTAGTCCATGAGGACCCACCGCGACTCCGTCAGGCCCTCGACGCGCCGCGGCAGCATGCCGTGGTCGTCCTTGAGGCCTTGATGGATGCCGTCGTGGATCGCCTTGACCTGACGCTCGGTGTTGCCGGAGCAGATGAGGAAGTAGTCCGTGTAGCCGACGGCGTCGCGCACCGCGAGCTCGACGATGTCGATCGCCTTCTTGTCGTCGGCGAGCTCGGTGATGACCTCGACGAGGCGCTCGGAGGAGAGCTCCGTCATGCCACCACCGTCCGCGCGTAGAGGCTGCGCGACGCGATGTGGTCGGCGACCGCGTCGGGCACGAGGTAGCGGATCGTCCGGCCCGCGGCCACGCGGCGGCGGATCTCGGAGGATGAGATGTCCATTCGGGGCATGTCGAAGAAGTCCAAGCGCTCGGTCACGTTCTCGCCGTACTCGGCGGTCAGCCGCTCGATGACATCGCGGCGAAGGGCTCCGGAGCGCTCTGCGATCGCGAGCTTGGAGAGCTCGAGGACCGCCCGCGGGTCCTTCCACGTCGGAAGGCTCACGGCCATGTCGCCGCCCACGATGAAGATCAGCTCGTGCTCCGGATGTCGTGCATGCAGCTCCCGGAGGGTATCGACCGTGAAGGACGCGCCGCCACGATCGAGTTCGAGCCGCGACACCTCGAGCCGCGCGTCGGCGGCCACCGCGAGCTCGCACAGCTCCAGCCGCACCGCCGGGCCCGGATCCTCGGGGACCTCCTTGTGCGGCGGCGAGAAGACCGGCATGAGGATGACGCGGTCGAGCCCGAGCTGGTCCGCCGCCTCCGACGCGCAGAGCAGGTGCGCGAGGTGCGGGGGGTTGAACGTGCCGCCGAGGATCGCGACGCGCACTACCGGATGTGGCCGTCGCCCTCGACCACGTACTTCGTCGTGCAGAGCTCGCGCACCCCGATGGGGCCGCGCGCGTGCAGCTTCTGCGTCGAGTTGCCGATCTCGGCGCCCATGCCGAACTCGCCGCCGTCGGTGAACCGCGTCGACGCGTTGACGTAGACGCAGGCGGCGTCGACGCCGCGCTCGAACGCCCGCGCGGCCGCCGTGTCGCGGGTCACGATCGCCTCGCTGTGCCCGGAGCCGTGGCGGTTGACGTGCTCGATCGCCTCGGTCGCGGAGTCGACGATGCCGACGGCGAGCACGAGCGCGAGGAACTCCTCGTCCCAGTCGGAGTCGATCGCGTCGCGCAGATGTCCGCGCAGACCCGGCTCGGCCAGCGCACGGGTGCGGCCGTCGACGCGCAGCTCGACGCCGGACTCGTACAGCGCGCGCAGCGCCCGCGGGATGAAGGCCGGCGCGGCGTCGGCGTGCACGAGCAGCGTCTCGGCGGCGTTGCAGACGCCCGGGCGCTGCGTCTTGGCGTTGACGATGATGCGCACCGCGTCGTCGAGGTCCGCCGTCGCGTCGACGTAGACGTGGCAGTTGCCGGAGGCCGCGTAGATGACCGGGACGGTCGCGACCTCCTTCAGCGCGTTCTTCAGGCCCTCGCCGCCGCGCGGGAAGATGAGATCGACGACGCCGTCCTGGGTCGCCAGCTCGCGCAGCTCCTCGCGGCCGCCGCCGGCGACGAGCCCGATCGCGGCGGCCGGGATGCCGACCGAGGCGATCGCGTCGGCCGCGACGGAGCTCAGGACCGCGTTGGAGCGCATCGCGGAGGACGAGCCGCGCAGCACGACGGCGTTGCCGGACTTCAGGCACAGCGAGGCGGCATCGATCGTGACGTTCGGACGCGCCTCGTAGACGACGGCGACGACGCCGAACGGGACGCGGACCTTGCGGACGTCCAGGCCGTTGGGGAGCCGCCTGCCGTCGACGACCTCCCCGACCGGATCGGGCAGCGCGGCGATCGCGCGGGTGCCGTCGGCGATCCCGGCGATCCGTGCGGGGTCGAGCGCGAGCCGGTCGAGCAGCGCGTCGCTCAGCCCGGCCTCGCGGCCCGCGACGAGGTCGGCGGCGTTGGCCTCGAGGATCTCGCCCTCGCGTGCGATGAGCGCGTCGGCGATGGCGAGCAGCGCGGCGTCGCGCGTGTCGGTGTCCAGCCCTGCCAGGACACGGGAGGCGTCGCGCGCCGCAAGGCAGACGTCGGCGACGGTCTGCTGGGCGAGTGCCATGCGCCAAGACTAGCCATCGAGCGCGCCAACCGAGGACGAAGTCCTCAGGGGGCTTCAGGCGAGGACGAAGTAGTCCCGGTGCACGGCTTCCTCGGTCGCGCGCGGAAGCAGATCGCGCACCTCGGCGCTCTTCATGCCCTTCACCTGGCGCAGCTCGTCGGCCGTGTAGTTCGAGATCCCCTTCCCGATCACGTGGCCGTCGTGCGCGACCTCGATCGCGTCGCCGACGTCGAAGCGGCCCTCGACCGCGACGATCCCCACGGGAAGCAGCGACGTGCCGCCCTCGCGCAGCGCACGGGCGGCGCCTGCGTCGACGCCCACCGTGCCGTGGGGGGACTTGGCGTAGCGCAGCCAGAGCTTGAACGACGAGTAGCGGCTCCCCCGCGCCGGGAACGCCGTGCCCTCCCGCTCGCCGTCCAGTGCCCGCCCGAGCGCATCGGGGCGCAGGCCGTTGGCGATGACCGTCGCGATCCCGCCCGCCGTGGCCATCTCGGCGGCGACGACCTTCGAGCGCATCCCGCCGGAGCCCAGGGGCGAGGTCGCGTGGCCGATCTGCATCCCCTCGAGCGCCTCGAAGTCGGAGACCTCCTCCACGAGCGCCGCACCGGCGTCCGAGCGGGGGTCGCCGGTGTAGAGCCCGTCGGTGTCGGTGAGCAGGACGAGCCGGTCGGCGCCGATGAGCACCGCGACCTGCGCGGCGAGGAAGTCGTTGTCGCCGAAGGAGATCTCGTCGGTGGTCGTCGTGTCGTTCTCGTTGATGACCGGCACGACGCCGAGATCCAGGAGCCGGCGCAGGGTCTGACGCGCGTTGAGGTAGTGCGTCCGCGCGCTCATGTCGAAGAACGTGAGCAGCACCTGCGCCGTCATCACGCCGCGTTCGCGCAGCAAGCCGTCGTAGACCGCGTAGAGCTTGCCCTGGCCCACCGCACTGGCCGCCTGCAGGTCCTCGACCGCGGTCGGGCGCACCGCGAAGCGCATGAGGTACATGCCACGCGCGATGGCCCCGCTCGTGACGATGACCATCTCGTCGCCCGCAGCGCGGCGCCGGGCGACCTCCTCGCAGACGCGCCCGACGACGTCCACGCGCAGCGCGCCGTCGTCGTGGGCGACGATCGACGAGCCGAGCTTCACGACGAGGCGCGCCACCTAGGGACCACTCCTCAGCGAGCGACCTGCGAGCCGCCCACGATCGCGTCCTCGCCGTTCGGGAAGCGGACCCAGGCCTTGTTCGTGCCGTCGTAGTCGGGCGCCCAGAGGACCAGCGTCGCGGGATCGCCCCGGACGGTGCACGCTTCGTCGCCCTCGGGATCGCGACCGGTCCAGACGCGGAAGAACGGGTTGCTCTCGCGCTCCTCCGCCACGGTCGTGGGCAGCGTGTGGCCGGGGTGGATGACGGTCTCCGGCGGCAGCGCGAGCAGGCGCTCCACGGACGCCTTGAGGTCCGCGTAGCCCGTCGCGCCGGGCGCGAGGGTGCCGCCAACCGTGCCCTTGAAGAGCACGTCGGCGGTGAAGACGTCGGTGCCGTTGACGAGGAACGCGAGGTGCCCGGGCGCGTGCCCCGGCGTGAACAGCGCCTCGACGTCGAGGCCCCCGAAGCTCACCGTCTCGTTGTCGGTCAGCGTGCGATCGACGCCGTCGACCTCGCGTGCGGTGAGCTCGTGGGCCAGGATCGGCGCCCCGAACTCCTCCGAGAGGCGCTCGAGCCCCGCGAGGTGGTCGTGGTGGTGGTGCGTGAGCAGGACCGCGGCGATCTGCAGGTCGTTGTCGCGCGCCGCCTTGATGAGCGGCTCCACGTTGTCGTTGCCGTCGATGAACACGCCCGTGCCGCCCGGCTCGTCGTAGACGAGGTAGGCGTTGGAGAGCCAATCGGGATGCTCGGTTCGCTCGATGTTCATGAGTAGGCGATCACGCTCCGGATGCCGTCCTGGTGGTGCATGAGGTCGAAGCCCCGGTTCACGTCGTCCAGCGTGATCCGGTGCGAGAGGAAGGAGTCCACGTCGATGTCGCCCGCGAGGTAGCGGTCGACGAGCAGCGGGACCTGGTCGCGGCCCTTCACGCCGCCGAACGAGGCCCCCATGACCCTACGGCCGGTGATGAGGAAGCGCGGCACGATGTCGAGGGTCTCACCCTTGCCGGCGACGCCGGTGACGCAGCAGGTCCCCCACCCCATCCGGGCCGACTCGACGGCCTGGCGCATGACGCCGACCAGGCCGGTCGCCTCGAACGTGAAGTCCGCGCCGAAGCCGTCGGTCTCCTCGAGGACGCGCTCGACGGTGTCGTCCCCGCCGATCCAGGTGTCCGTGGCGCCGTGCTGTCTGGCGAGGGCGAGGCGGTCCTCGGACAGGTCGACGACGATGATCCGCGCGGCGCCCTGCAGTCGCGAGCCGGCGACGGCGCCGAGGCCGACCATGCCCGCGCCGAACACGACGACGGTGCTGCCCTCCTCGACCTGGGCGCGGTACATCGCCGCGCCGAGACCGGTCGACAGGCCACACGCGAAGAGGCACGCGGCCTCCAGCGACGCCTCGGGCGAGACCTTCGCCAGCGCGATCTCCGGCATGACGGTCGCCTCGGCGAACGTCGAGCAGCCCATGAAGTGGCGCAGCTCCTCGCCGTCGCGCGACAGGCGCGTCGTGCCGTCGGGGAGGCAGCCCTTGCCCTGCTGCTCGCGGATCGCGAGGCAGATGTTCGTCTTGCCGCTGCGGCAGTTGACGCACTCGCGGCACTGGGGCGAGAAGAGGGTCACGACGTGGTCGCCGACCGCCACGGAGCCCACGCCGTCGCCGATCGCCTCGACGACACCCGCACCCTCGTGGCCGAGCACGCACGGGGAGTAGCCGCTCGGGTCGACGCCGGAGGCGGTGTACATGTCGGTGTGGCAGACGCCGCATGCGGCGAGGCGCACGAGGACCTCACCCGGGCCGGGGCCGGCGAGGTCGACGTCCTGGACCACGAGCGGCTCGCCGAAGCGCTCGAGGACGGCGGCACGGATCTTCATCCCGAGGCATGTTGCCACGCGCCTACCCTGGCGGACGTGCGGGTGCCCGCGGACGCGATCGGACGAGCGCTCGGTCGCGATGTGGTCGACCTGCGGCCGGTGTCCGGCGGCGATCTGAACGAGGCGTTCGCCGCGCGGCTGGCCGACGGCTCGCAGGTGTTCGTGAAGACCCGCGCGGGCGCGGCGCCGGGCGAGTTCGCGAGCGAGGCGGAGGGACTGCGCTGGCTGGCCTCGGCGGGCGCGCTGCGCGTCGCCGAGCCGCTCGCGGTCGGCGAGGACTGGCTCGCGCTGCGGTGGATCGAGCGCGGCCGGCTCGACGACGCGGGCGAGGAGGAGCTCGGGCGCGGCCTGGCCCAGCTGCATCGCGCGGGCGCGCCGTCGTTCGGCGGGCCCCGGCCGCTGCGCCTGGGGCCGCTCGAGCTCCCGAACGACCCGATGGAGGACTGGGGTTCGTTCTACGCGACGCGGCGCCTGCAGCCGCTCGCCGGCCGGGCCGGCCTCGCCGACGTCGTCGGGCGCGTGTGCGCCCGGATCGACGCGCTCACCGGGCCGGCGGAACCTCCTTCGCGTCTGCACGGCGACCTCTGGAGCGGCAATGTCCTCGCGGGCGCGGACGGCCGCCCCTGGCTCATCGACCCCGCCGCCTACGGCGGGCACCGCGAGGTCGACCTGGCGATGCTCGCCCTGTTCGGGAGGCCGTCGGCGCGCACGCTCGCCGCCTACGACGAGGTGTGGCCGCGAGCCGACGGGCACGAGGAGCGGGTCGCGCTCCACCAGCTGTTCCCGCTGCTCGTGCACGCGGTGCTGTTCGGGGGCGGCTACACGGCCTCGGCGGAGGCCGCGGCGCGTCGCTACACGTGAGCGGGCTGTGCGGCAGTGACGACGTTGATCGTCTCGTGGATCCGCACGCTGGGCTCGGGCTGGTCGGCCATGAGCGGCATCACCTTCTGCATCCAGGCCTCCAGGTGCGCCTCGTCCTCCCAGACATCGACGACGAGACCGCCGCCGTCGCCCGTGCCGGCGGCCGCATGGGAGATGAGCCCGGGCGTCCAGTCAGCGGGGCTGGAGAACATCCGTCCCCCGTTGAGCTCGTCGGAGACCCGCGTGTACTCGGCCTTCATGTCGAGGCCCTCGGTGGCGGGCCACTCGAGTATGGCGACGATGGGCATGGTGCCCTCCTCGATGGGTGGGGCGCCTCCCCAGGGCGAACCTACTCCCCTCGCTAGGACGGATCCAGCTCGAACACGACGCCCGCGATCTCGACGTCGTCGCCCGGCTCGAAGCCCGCGTCCTCCAGCGCGCGAAGCACCCCCATCCGTGACAGACGGGCCTCGACGTGCGCCATCGCCTCCTCGTTCTCGAGGTCGTGACGCATGAGCAGCCGCTCGACGGGCTCGCCGCTGACGACGAAGAGCCCGTCGTCCCGGCGGTGCACCTCGAACTCGCGGTGCGCGGCAGGCCGGAACGTCCGGTGCTCCGCGAGCCCCTCCACGGCGAGCGCGGCGGCGGCCTGCGGGACGGGCTCGGTCAGCGGCACGCGGCGGGCGAGCTCGCGGGCGAGGTCGTCGAGGCCCTGGCCCGTCGCGCTGGACGTGACGAGCACCGGGACGTCCTCACCGAGGCGCTCGCGCCACTCCGCAGCGGCTTCCTCCGCGCGCTCGGGCGTCACCAGATCGGCCTTCGACAGCGCGAGGAGTCGCGGCAGCGCCGCGAGCCGCGGGTCGTGGGCCGCGAGCTCGGCTTCGATCGTCGCGTGGTTGTCGGTGGGGTCGGAGCCATCGAGCGGCCCGAGGTCCAGGACGTGCACGAGCAGCCGGGTGCGCTCGACGTGCGCGAGGAAGTCGTGGCCGAGCCCCGCGCCCTCGCTGGCGCCCTCGATGAGCCCGGGGATGTCGGCGATGACGAGCTGGCGCTCCGCGGTGTCGAGGGTCCCGAGGACCGGCTCGAGCGTCGTGAAGGGGTAGTCGGCCACCTTCGGCGCGGCGCGCGTGATCCGCGAGAGCAGCGAGGACTTGCCGGCGTTGGGCAGCCCCACGAGCCCGACGTCGGCCAGCAGCTTGAGCTGCAGCTCGATCCAGCTCTCCTCCCCCGGCAGCCCGCGCTCGGCGAACCGCGGCGCCTGGCGCGTCGAGGTGGCGAAGCGCTTGTTGCCACGACCACCGGCGCCGCCCTTGGCGACGACGATGCGCGTCCCCGGCACGACGAGGTCGTGGACCGTCCCGTCCTCGAGCGTGACCTGCGTGCCGGGCGGCACGCCGACCTCGAGCGTCTCCCCGTCCGCGCCGATCCGGTTGGAGCCCTCGCCGTGCCGGGCGCGCGGCGCCTTGAAGTGCGCGCGCCGCCGGAACGCCTGCAGGTCGCGCAGCGAGTCGTCGCAGACGAGCTCGACCGACCCGCCGTGGCCGCCGTCGCCGCCGTCCGGCCCGCCGAGGGGGACGTGCGCCTCGCGACGGAAGCTCGAGACGCCGTCGCCGCCGCGCCCTCCCTGCACGAAGATCCGCGCCCGGTCGGCGAGCATCAGACGACTTCCAGTTCGGCGGGCTCCGGCTGGCGTGCCTGCACCACCTCGCCCTCGCGAGCGGGGCCCGCGCGGACGAGTGTCACGGCGAGGACGAGCGCCACGAACGAGGCCGCGGATCCGACGACCAGCGCGGCGTGCACCGAGCCGGTCTCGGTGCCGTTGCCGATGATCGCGCCCAGGATCGCGATGCCGAGCACCCCGCCGACCTGGCGCGACGAGTTGAGGACCGCGGTGCCCACGCCGACGAGGTCCGGCGGCGCGGAGACCGCGACCACGATGTTCAGCCCCGGCACCACGAGGCCGCCGGCGACGCCGGCGACGAGCAGGCCGGTCAGCGCGACGATGACCTCGAGGTTCCCGTCGGCGAAGATGAGGATCAGCGGGGCGATCGCGTTGCCGAGCATGCCGAGCGCCAGCGGCGCCCGCGGCCCGACGCGCGCGGTCCACTTGCCCACGAGCAACGCCGCGACGAGCGTGCCGAACGGCGCGGGCAGGAACATGAGCGCCGTCTCCAGCGGCGTGTAGCCCCACTGACGCTGGAAGTACAGCGACAGGATGAACATCTGCGCGTACGCGGTGAAGTTGAACAGCAGGCCGAGCCCGGCGACGACCGACACCTCGCGCGCGCCGAACAGCCGTCGCGGCAGCAGCGGTTCGCGGCCCGTCCGCTGCAGCACGACGAAGCCGATCCCCGAGGTGAGGGCCACGAGCGCCGCGCCGAGGACGAGCGGCTCCGTCCAGCCCGTGTTGGCGCCCTCGATGAGCGCGAAGGTCAGGGTCGCGAGCGTGACGACGCCGAGCGCGACGCCCAGCAGACCGGGCACGCGCACCGCACGCGGGATGCTCGGCGGCACGTGGATGCGGACCATCCCGACGACCACCATGCTCGCGATGAGATTGACGGCGAAGACCGCGCGCCAGCCGCTCGCCGCGATGAGGATCCCGCCGATGACCGGGCCGATGCCGAAGCCGAGCGCCATCCCGATCGACGTGAGCGCGACCGCGCGGGTGCGTTCGCCCGGGTCGGGATAGGCCTCGCGCACGAGCGCGATCGCCGACGGCGTGATCACTGCCGCCCCCGCGCCCGCGACGACCTGGCCGAGGATGACGATGGCGAGCACCGGCGCGAGCGCGGCGATCGCGGCGCCGCTCGCGAAGATGGCCGTGCCCAGCAGCAGGACCCGCCGCGCGCCCAGCCCGTCGGCAAGCGCGCCGGCGGGCAGGAGCAGGCTGGCGAACGCGATCGCGTAGCCGTTCGCGCACCACTGCAGGCCCGCGGTGCCGCCGCCCAGCGCCGTGCCGATCGTCGGCAGCGCCACGTTCATCATCGCCGTGTTCAGCAGCGTCAGCGACAGCGCGATCGATGCAGCGAGGAGCGACCAGTGCGGCGCCCGGGCAGATCCGGGCAGGGTCAGGGGCTCCGCTGCCATCGACGTGCCACGTTAGCCTCACCGCGGTTCGACACGACCGGGGAGAGCACATGGCGGGAATCGCGGATCTGGACGGCAAGGTTGCGGTGGTCACCGGCGGCGCCTCGGGCATCGGGCTGGGCATCGCCCGCCGCCTGGCTGCGGCCGGCGCGCAGCTGGTGATCGGGGACATCGAGGTGGCGGCGCTGCACCGGACCGCCGACGACCTCGGCGCGCTCGCCGTCCAGACCGACGTCCGCGACCGCAGCAGCGTCCAGGCGCTCGCCGACGCGGCGGTGCAGCGCTTCGGCACCGTGAACATCGTGGTCAACAACGCGGGCGTCGGCCCCTTCGGGCGCATCGCCGACCTCACCGAGGCGGACTGGCGCTGGATCATCGACGTGAACCTCTGGGGCGTCGTCCACGGCACCGGCGTCTTCCTGCCGATCCTGCAGGACGCGCCCGGCGGCGGGCACTTCGTCAACACCGCCTCGATGGCCGGTCTGCGCCCCGGGCCGAACCTCGGCGCCTACACCGTCACGAAGTACGGCGTCGTCGCGCTGACGGAGACGCTCGCGATCGAGCTCGCCGAGGACGGCTCGCAGGTCGGGGTGACCGTCCTGCTGCCCGGCCCGGTGCACACGAACATCGGCACGAGCACGCGCAACCGCCCGCAGGGTCTGGAGGGCGCGCTCGCCGACGCGGACCTGCCGATGGTCGAGCACCGCACGTGGATGCAGCCCGACGAGGTCGGCGACATCGTCGTCGCGGCGATCCGCAACAACGACCTCTACGCCGTGACGCACCCCGCGATGTTCCCGCCGGTCCAGACGCGCTTCGAGCGCATCACCGAGGCGTTCGAGCGCGCGTCGGAGACGAACCCCTAGACCAGGGCGATCGGGCGGATCGGCGAGCCGGTCCCGCCACGCAGCTTGAGCGGCAGGCAGACGAACGCGAACTCGCGGACGCCGTCGGCCGCGAGGCCCTCGAGGTTCAGCGACTCGATGATGAGGATGCCCGCGCGCACGATGAGGACGCTGTGCCCGGGCAGCGTCCCGAGCTCGGGGTCGTCGATGCCGGGGACGTCCCACGCCAGGTTGTCGGCGCCGACCGCCACCGGCCGATGCCCGGCGAGCCAGTGCGACCCGTCCGGCGCCACGCCCGGCCCCGCCTCGTAGCGCGGGCGGTCGTCCCAGTGCGCGCCGGAGCCGGTGCGCACGAGCACGACGTCGCCCTCGCGCAGCTCGACCCCCTCGGCGGCGGCCGCCAGCTCCGCGGCCGACACGGCATGCCCCGGCTCGAGCTCGCCTCCCACGGCCGCCGGGACGTCGAGCAGGACGCCGCGCGCGATGACCGGCGCGATCGTGTCGACGCCCAGCTCGGTGAAGCCGTAGGGCGTCTGCACCGTCGCGTCGACCTGCACCCCGCCGAACAGCCGAAGGTCCTCCGCCTGATGGCAGAGCGCGTCCAAGTGCGTCCCCGAGTGCTCGGCCATGACGAGCAGGGCCGACGCGCTCGTCCGGCGCTCGCCCAGGCCGGCCTCGTGGCGGCGGTGCAGATGCAGCAGCACGCCGGGCTCGTGCGCAGGGAACGTCGGAGCCCCCGCGTAGCGCGGCTGCTCGAGGTCGTACACACGGGCCGCGGCCAGCGTGGCGAGGAGGTCGGTGACGCTCATCAGGTCCTATACGATCCGGCGCGGGGGGCCGTCCACGCGGGTCACCTTCGCACGATCTCGAGACGGAGGATGGGATGACAGACAGCGACGTGTTCGAGCGCGGGGTGGCCCGGCGCCAGAAGATGTTCGGCCCCAACGGCACCAAGCCGCTGGAGAACGCCGACGACTTCAACCGGGACTTCGAGGAGCTGGTCACGAGCCACTGCTTCGGCGACGTCTGGGACCGCGAGGGCCTCACGCAGCGCGAGCGCAGCCTGCTGACGTGCGCGATGCTCGTCTCGCTGAACCGCGGGCCGCAGCTGCGCGGCCACGTTGTCGGCGCGATCTCCAACGGCGTGACGAAGGACGAGTTCCGCGAGATGCTCATCCACGCGAGCCTCTACGCAGGCATCCCGGCGGCGGTCGAGGGCTTCCGCATCGCGGCCGAGGTCTTCGCGGAGCAGGGTCAGTGAGCGCCGCGGAGCGCACGAAGGTCGGCTTCGTCGGCCTGGGGACCATGGGCTGGCCGATGAGCGCGAACATCGCGCGGGCCGGCTTCGACGTCGTCGGCATCGACGCCGACCCCGAGCTCGCCAGGCGCTGGGCCGCGGAACACGGCCAGACCGCGGCGAGCGGGCCG
>Ga0268266_10003062_pt1 | contig 17090 bp, 14 predicted proteins | sample KBSS13metaG_FD_190356 | JGI IMG/M metagenome (GOLD analysis project Ga0268266, IMG submission 190356) | Switchgrass rhizosphere microbial communities from Kellogg Biological Station, Michigan, USA - KBS S1-3 metaG (SPAdes) (version 2) | ecosystem: Host-associated > Plants > Roots > Rhizosphere...
CCTGACCGGCGGCAGGATTGCCTTGCTGGTGGTACCTCCGTATACCGACGCCGATCTTGCTCACGAGGCGATGATGACCGCGGCGGCACCTAACGACACTTCGATGGTCGGCAACCTGCTCGCGATCGGCGCGCAGGAACAACAAGGGCCCAACACCTGTTACCACCCGACATTTCGTCGGCGTGTGCGCAGGTTTGCAAGCTGACGGAAATTGTTGCAGCCAGACCAAATTGGGGGTTCAGATGCGGGTGCGATGCGCCTAGCATCGGGCCATGGAAAGGCTCAGCGGGCTCGACGCGAGTTTCCTCTACATCGAGAGCCTGACCCAGCCCCTTCACGTGTGTTCGATCCTTGAGTTGGACACTTCGACGGTGCCCGGTGGCTACACCTTCGATCGGCTCCACGACGAGCTGGCCGTGCGGATCGGTGCCATACCCGACTTCCGGGCAAAGCTGGCCGACAGTGGACTGAACCTGGACTATCCGGTGTGGGTCGAGGACGACGCGTTCGACGTCGATCGTCACCTGCTGCGCATCGCCCTGCCGGCGCCGGGCGGGCGTCGGGAACTGGCCGCGGTGTGTGGACATATCGCATCTACGCCGCTGGATCGCAGCAAGCCGCTGTGGGAGATGTGGGTGATCGACGGCATTGCCGAAACCGACCCCGCTGCGGGCGGGCCACTGGCGGTGATGATGAAGGTTCATCATGCCGCGGTGGACGGGGTGACGGGCGCCAACCTGTTGTCGCAGCTATGCAGCGTCGAACCCGACGAGCCGGCGCCGGATCCGGTGGAGGGTTCGGGAAGTGCCGGAGGGCTGCAGATCGCGGCTGGCGGCCTGCTGAGGTTCGCCTCTCGTCCGTGGCAGCTGGCCAACCTGATGCCGACAACCGTCGCGACAATCGCGAAGACGGTGCGCCGTGCGCGTGGCGGCATGACCATGGCCGCTCCGTTCGCGGCACCGGCCACGCGGTTCAACGCCTCGATCACTGCCGACCGCAACGTCGCGCTGGTCCAGTTGGACCTCGCGGACATCAAGAAGGTCAAGGACCACTTCAACGTCACGGTCAACGACGTGGTGATGGCGTTGTGCGCGTCGGTGCTGCGGTGGTTCCTTGGCGATTACGGAGAGCTGCCGGCGAGGTCGCTGGTGGCGATGGTGCCCGTATCGGTGCACGACCGGTCGGACCGTCCCGGCCACAACCAGTTGTCGGGGATGTTCTGCAAGCTCGAGACGGGCATCGCCGACCCCGCCGAACGTCTACGGGCGATCGCGCGCGCCGATGCGGCCGCGAAGAACCACAGCGCTGCCATCAGTCCGACGCTTCTGCAGGACTGGGCGCAACTGGCCGCCCGGGCGGTGTTCGGGGGCGTGTTCCGGCTTGTCGCCGACTCGCCGCTGTTCGCCCATCCCGTCCATAACTTGATCATTTCAAATGTGGCGGGGCCGCAGTCGCAGCTGTACTTCCTGGGCTGCGAAGTCGAGGCGATGTATCCGCTGGGACCGCTGTTTCACGGCTGCGGGCTGAATGTGACGGCGATGTCGCTCAACGGGAAGCTCAACGTTGGCGTGGTCTGCTGTCCTGAGCTGCTGCCCGACTTGTGGCGGCTGGTCGACGACTTCGACGTTGCGCTCGAGGAATTGCTTGACTGCGTCCCGGCGCCAGGCTGACCGTGGAAATGTAACGCGCACAACCTATTTGCGTGGGCAACGAAGGCGAGGAAGCATTGGCACGCGGGGTTTCCCGCTCAGGTCTACGCTTGGCGCCATGGCTGACCACGACCGCGCCGCCTCGCGCCGCGAGATCACCGATGCTCTGATCGCAGCGCTTGACCGTCGCCATGAGGTGCTCGACGCGATCGTTGACGCAGAGAACCGGGGCGCGGCCGTCGACGCGGTTGCAGCGTTGCTCGGCACCACGCCATTGGGTGCCGAGGCGGTGGTGGGGATGCCGCTGCATCGACTCACCAAGGACTCGCGTCAACGGATCGCCGCCGAGCTCGACGACCTCAACAGCCAGCTGACCTTCACGCTGATCGAGCGACCGGAGAGCTCGGGCCAGCACCTTGTGCTGCGGCCGTTCTCCAGCAAGACGGACCGGGACCTCTTTGGGGCACGGACGACCGATATCGGCGCCGCGGGCGACGGCTCCGGCGGGCCTGCTGGAAGTCTCGATGACGAGATCCGCTCGGCGCTGGGGCGGATCGACGACGAGGACGCCGTGTGGCTCGTCGCCGAAAACGGAACGCAGACAGTCGGAATGGTGTTCGGCGAACTCGTCGACGGCGAGGTCAACGTTCGCGTGTGGATTCATCCGGAGCACCGACAGCACGGCTACGGCACTGCGGCGCTGCGCAAGGCGCGGTCGGAGATGGCGGCCTATTTCCCTGGCGTGCACATGGTTGTTCGCGCTCCTGGCGCTACCGGATAGGGGTCTAAGCAGCGAGTCCGTTTGGCTCGGAGCAAATTCACAGAATGCGGATTTTACCGCGGCTGAACTGCGTACCAAGGATACTCCAAGGCGTCAGTCGCAAGCTCTGCGTGACCGGCGACGGTCGGCATCGTGAAAGGGAGAACGATGAAGCGACTAACTGTGGGGCTTGCAACCGCTTTGTTGGTGTCGGGTGGGCTGGTCGGTCTTGGATCGGGCGTCGCCAACGCGGACGACGATTGCTCGCCGCCCACGAGGGTCAATGGCATGTGCTACGGCCCAAATCAGTGGTGCCCAGGGGATTCCCTGTTCCACTTGACTCAGAATCACGTCTACAACCCGGTGACATGGGACATGAACGTGTGCCACACCTACTGGCATGTCGCCCCCGAGGATGCCAACCAAGGCCAGGGCATCTATGAGGGTCCCAATCCTCCGCCCCCTCAAGCTCCTCCGGCCCCCGCGCCTCCCGGGCTGCCTCCGCCTCCCGGTATGTGCTGGGCGATGTGGATTCCCGCGCCCTGCCCCAACGGCTAGGCGCGAGAGAACACCGATGACCGAGACGCCCCAGGATCTGCCGCCACCTGACGACTTCCGCAGGAAAGCGGCCCACGTCGACCGCGAATTTGCCGACGCTCGACGGTATCTGAGGGCGCTATCTGCCGATGACAATGAGGCGTTGAGTGCGGTGATGTCCGAGATCCACCGCAGCGGAAGGGCTTTGAAAGTCTTGGCTGCGATGGCGGTACTGGCCATCGACTTCGCCCGACTGTCCGCCGACCGCCTTGGCGTCGACGTCCGAGACTGGCTCGATGACGCCCCGGTGGCCCAGGACACCGCCGAGAACGAGCGGGACGAATCCGAACTCGGCGGCGAAGGGTAGCGTCACCCGTCGGTCGGCGGTTCGCGACGCTTGATGCGAAGCGTTGCGGTGGCCGGAGAGATCTCCTCCGTAACAGGAGCCTCGAGCACAGTCGTCGAATCCTCTTTGATCCGAGCGATTCTCGGCATGCTCGACGCTTGCGGATGCCGCGCGATCGTCGGCGGCGAGGTCGGCTCAGGTGTGGGCGGCGGCACGGGTGCGACGGGGGTCTCACGTCGACGCCCCAGATACGCGGCCAGCGGACCGGTGAAGAGCATGGCAATCAGCACGGTCAGGCTCAGCGCGCAGACAACCACGTCGAACGTGCTGGTGATCTGCTGGGCCAGGTTGTTGCCGTAGATCGCGTCGGGCGGCGATGCGGCGTAGCGCGGGGCTAGCGCGAGGCCGATGGCCAGGTTCGCGACCGTGAAGACGAACAACACCCCACTGAAGGCCGCGATGACGGTCGGCGCCGGGTCGCCTCTGCCGAGTTGGCGATGCAGCCACGTCGCAATCACGCCGGCGACGAGGTTGAACGCCGTCATCGCAACGCTGTCGAACAGAGCGCGGGGCAGATCCAGCGATAACGCGATCAGGTAGTCGACGACCCGCAATGCGGCAGCGGCGAACGCCCAGAACGCGATGAGGGTCAGACATTTTTGCGCAGCAGAGCGGTATGCGCCCAGGGTCGGCGGCTTGATCAGGAAGACGGCGTACAGCGTCGTCGGCGCGACGATCGCAGCGGCCGCAGCCCAGAACAGATAACCCTCGTAGCCCACGGCCGCCGTCGAGGTGTTCTGCGCGATGCCGTGGAAGGCGTCGATATCGCGGCCAACAGGCAGGATCCACACCAGTGTGGCGGCGAATGCAGCAGAAGCGCCCAGCGCGGTAACGGACAGTCGTGCGGCGGCGGATTTCTCGATGAGCCAGCGCGACGCGATGACCAACGCGATCATCGCCTCCGCGCCGTAGAGCAGCGTCGTGATGATGACGGCGGCATCCTGACCGCCTAAGTCGACGTCCGTCACGAAGAGGTAGCGCAGTCGCCAGTAGACGTTGAAAGCAACCGCGAGAGTCGCGAGCGCGATCGACACCGCGCCCAGCAGCCGGGCGACTGCGTACCAGCGCCGAAAACGGTTGTCCTCGATGGTGATACTGGTGATCGGCGGCTGCGCGGCCAGCATCGCGCCGCCGATGCCGGCAATCAGGCCGGGCCCAATCCCCGGCGGCACCAAGCCCGTTCCGCCGTCGCGAACCGTGTGCACAAGGTGGTAGCCGACGAAGCAGATGGCGACGATCGCGTAGGGCAGGCTGAGCAGCAGTCGGAGGCGGCTGGTGCGGCGTACATCGGGTTGCGGGCCATTCAGCCGGCACGGCCCGAGGTGTGGCGCCAGCGCAGCGGCCAGTGCCAGCAGCGTGACAACGGCGACGAGGCCGAAGAGCAGGCCATTGCTATTGGGGACGCCGAGGCCGAAGACGAGGCTCCACGGCAGGAGCAGCGCGAGGACCAGCAGACCGACCGCGATGCCGTCGCGCACCGTGTTGGTGCGGGCGGGCACATAGCCGACGCGGGGCGACCGGGCGACGGCGGGCGCGGCGGTGGTTGGCACCGCGACGGTGGCCTGCGCGTCGTAACGCGAGTCGCTCACGTGGCGATTTCCTCTCTGAGTGGCGGGAGGGGTCGCCACTTAGGGTGCTCATTTTTGCTCTCGGGCACAAGCAACGCTGTGAAAGGGTGGAGCGGTGGATGTAGTCGTCGGGGTGGCGGTCACCGGACGGGTGGCGCGCCTGGCGATGGTCGGCGCAGGTGGTCAGGTATTCGACCAGTACGCATTGGACCTGCCCGATGACTCGATGACCGATCTGGCCGAAACCATCGTGGGCACCTATCGCGAGGTGGCCGACGCGGGGAATCGGGTGGCTGCGACGCGACTGTGCCTGCCCGACCCGGCCGCGGCCGAGACGCTGCGGCAGACCGTCGCGAACGCAGGAGTGCCGAACGTCGAAGCGGTCGGCGAGGCCGAGGCGGCCGCGGCGCTGGCCCGGCGGATGGGCGCGGACGCCGCGTTGTTGCTGGCCGACGACGACACGGTGTCGCTGACGGTGGTCGGCGAGGACGAGGAGTCGACGTCGGTGCTGGCTTCGGTGCCGATCGGCGCAGCAGGGGCCGCGGTCGCGTGTGCGGCGGTGTTGCAGAGCGTGCCTGGACCCGAGGTCACCCGGATCATGCTGGTCGGGCAGCGGCTGGACTTGAATTCCATTGCAGCAGAACTGAGTTCGACGGCGCCGGTGGAGGTGCCGCCGGATGCGAGCTATGCGATCGCGCGGGGTGCGGCGGACACAGCCGAGGAGTCCGGCTATCCGGCGGGTGCGGCGACGATGATGGCGCCGGCAGCCGCGGAGGCGACGCTGATGGCGTCGGCGGTCAGCGATGCGACGTTGATGGCGCCCGCGGCCGCGGAGGCGACGCAGATGGCGCCGTCGGCGGATCCCGCGGCCGTTGGACCGCAGCTGGCGTACTCGCAGGAGGAGCCCGGCGAATACGAGCTGCCCTTCCAGCAGCTCGAGGAGTTCGTCCCCGAGCTGGAGGACGAAGAGGCCTATACGGCGATGATCGCGCCGCCGCCGCCGAGAACAGTGCTGATGGGCAGTGCGCTGGCGTTCGTGGTGGTGGCGTTCGCGACGCTGGCGGTTTCGGTCGCGGTGACGATCCGTCCTGCGGCAGACGTGCAGGCACAGCCGGTGCAGGCCATTCAGCCGGAGACCGTGCCGGGGCGCTTCCTGCCGCAGGTGCCGCACGAGCCGGATCCGGTGGCGCTGCCGGTCGCTGTGGTGTCGCCTGCGCCTGCGGCCCCGGCGCCGAGTGTGGGGATCAACCGCGGGCCGAACAGCGTCGCGCCGGAGGCTCCGGCCCCGCAGCCACCGCCGCCAGCCGAGGGCCCTGCGCCGGAGGTGCCGGTGGTCCCGATTCCGCCGGTGATCCCGTTCCCGCCGTTCAACCCGTTCCCGCCGCCGACGTTCACGACGACGGTGACGTCGACGCCGACGACCACCACGACGACGCCGACAACATCGACGACCACACCGACAACCACCACGACGACACCGACAACGACGACGACCACACCGACGACGACAACCACCACGTCGTCGGAGGCGCCGCCTCCGGTCATCGAGAAGACCGCGCCACCGGTGACGGTGGCGCCGCAACCGGAGTCGCCGGTGTCGCAGGCGCCCGCGTACGTCCCACCGGCGGTTGTGGCACCGGAGCCCGCGCCAGCCCCGGCACCGGCTCCGGTGATCGAGAAGCCGGCGCCTGCCCCGGTGATCGAGGCGCCGTCGAGTGGTGGCGGATCATCAAGCGGCAGTGGAGGTTCCGGCTCGACACCGGTGACGACGATCCCGATGTCGCCGTAGTTCGTCCCTGTGAATCTGCTGGACGGGGAATAGAAGCTCGCGCATCTGGGTTTCCGGACCACGTGCCCAGACCAGTAGCGAACCACGCGTCCTTGTCGTCAGCCGTCCTCGGGCAGCGCTGATGCGGCAGGGACCTCTAGCGGGGCGATATCCCGCCGTGGCCGCCATGGTCACGCTCGCCTTGATTCCTTATCTGGCGTTGTCGGCGGCGATCGACCCGCTGGTGTCGATCATCTGCAGGGACCTGCACATGACGGCGCAGACGATGAGCCTGAGCTCGGGGTTGGGGAACGCGGCGTATGCAGTGGGCACGGTGCTCGCGGTCCAGTTCGCCCAGCACCTGCCGCAGCGGCGGATGCTGCTCGGCTACGCGATGGTGCTCGTCATCGGATCGGTGCTGACCGCGTCCGCGCAGAGCGCCGGCATGTTCATCGGCGGGCACGTGCTGCAGGGGCTGGCGACGAGCATGCTGCTGATCGCCGCTGCGCCGCCGCTGACGATCGGCTTTCCGAGGGACAAGCTGCGCAACACCGCGGTGATCATGAACATGTGCGTGTTCGGGGCCGTGGCGATCGGTCCGTTCATCGGGGGCGCGCAGGCCGAAGCGCACGCGTGGCGGCCGCTGTTCTGGATCGTCGCCGCGATCGCGGTGTTGGCGTTGATCATGGCGGCGTTGACGTTCGAGGACGCGCCGCCCGCGGACCGCGACGCGCCGACGGACTTGACCGCCATCGCGTTGGCGACGGTCGGATGCACGGCGGCGTTCGTCGGCGCCGCACAGCTCACCACGCACGGCCTACACGACCTCGCTGCGACCGCGCCCATGCTCGGTGGCCTGGCGCTGATCGTGGCGTTGATCGTCTACCAGTTCAAGGCGCAGCGGCCGCTGCTGACGATCCGCACGATGGTGACGAGTGCCATCCCTGTCGCCGGAGTCGGAGTGGCCTTGTTCGCGGCCGCGGCGTCGATCGCGGCGACAGCGCTGACGGCCAACGTGTTGTTGCAGAGCTTCAGCCCGGTCGAGGTGGGTCTGCTGTATCTGCCCGAACTCGGCGGGGCCGTCGTGATGGCGGTGGTGTTCGGGATCGTGATCACCCGCCGCGCGATGCACTACCTGCCGCTGGTGGGCATGGTGCTGCTGGCGGCGGGGATCGTGGTGTTCTGGTTCGCGCTTCCCGCGAATGTGCCGCTGGCACTGGTGGGTTCGGGGTTGACGGGGCTGGCGTTGGGGGCGACGGTGGCGCCTGCGCTGTTCGTGGCGGGTTTCTCGCTGCAGTCGGCGAGCCTGCAGAGGGTGTTCGCGATCATCGAATTGCTCAGGGCGGTGGCCGCATTCATGGTGGCACCGATCCTGGCCCACATCGCCGACGCGCTGCCGGGAGATCTGAATGCGGGCACGCGCGTCACGCTGTGGATCGGTTTCGGGTTGGCGATCGGTGGAGCGCTGTTCGGCGTGATGATCTATCTGCTGAGTGGTGCACGGCCTCAGACACCGGACCTCGACGAGTTCCTCGACGGTGATTCGCCTGCCTGGTATTCGCCGCCGCTGCTGGCGCGGATCCGGAGTCTGCCGTCGGCAGGCGCACCGGTTGGCCGCGCTGCACCGCGGCCCGTGCTCCAGCCGACGTCTACCGGGCCGGTGGTATTCGGCTACGACGGAACCGATCTCGCGCAGCGCGCCATCGAGCACGCGGCGGGTCAATTCGCGCCGGGCCGATGCGCGGTCGTCGTCTGCGTCTGGCAGACCGCCGACGTCGGCTTCACCCCGACGGACTCGACGCACTTCGACGCCGACAAGGCCACGCAGGTGCGGCAGGCTGCCGAGAGGACGGCCGCGCACGGGGCGTCGTTGGCGGAGCGCGCGGGTTTCGAGGCGCAGAGCATGGCGGTGGAAGCGGCGCCGACGTGGAAGGGCATCGTGCGGGCCGCCGACGACCTCGACGCGAGTCTGATCGTGCTCGGCCCGCACCGGCGCAGCGGAGTGCTGGGTCACCTGCAGGGCAGCGTGGCGTCTGCGGTGATCGCGCACACCAACAAGCCGGTTTTCGTCGTTCCCGAGGGCTGCAACGGCCGCTTGGTGACGCCCGAAACTAGTTCAGCGCGAAATGGTTTCGAACCAGCTCGACGCTGAGTGGGAAGTCGATCAGCGCGGTGAGGAGGATGCGGCTCAGGTCCTCGACGGCAGCAGGCGAGTCGACGCCGCGGTTGGCGAGCAGGGCGCCCAGCCATGCCGCCGTCTCCGAGACCGTGCGCGGATCGTTGGTGAGCAGGGCCGCCGACACGGCATGCAGTGTGTGTGGCACCGCATCGCGCGCGACGGCACGCAAAGCCGGGTCCGCTCCCACAATCCATTGGCGCGCAACCTGATCGGTGAGGCGCAGATGGTCGAGCTCCAGTGCAGCCTGTTCCTGAACCACATCCGCGGGTAGGGGAGCCACCGCGGACACCACGACGGGCAGACTGGCGGCAGCTTCGGCGGCGCTGCGAGCGTCGGGCGCCCACGCCGTTGCACCCAGGGCCTGCGCGCGCACGGCGTCGACTCCGAATGCCGCTCCGCCGACGACGGTAGGGACACCGGCCGATGCGCTGGCTTCGATGAACCGTCGCGTCGTCGGTAATGCGCCGAGCACCGAACAGCTCACGGCTACCGCGGCGGGGCCGATGTCGTGGATGTACTGACTGAGGCGCAGGGGCGAGGTCGCGGGTCCGAGCGCCGTCGTCTGCCAGCCGTCGGCACGCAGCGCACAGTCGATGATCGCGGCGGGCAGCCAGTGCCATTCGCGCTCGGCGCAGGTGACGATGATTCGCCCGCGGGTGACTGGCGTCTCGGCGATCCGGCCGGCGACGATTTCTGTTGCAGCCGTTGCCATTGCCGTGGCGGCGTGTTCCTGCGCCACCGTCCATTCGCCCCGCTGCCATCGCTCGCCGATGCCGCGTTGGGCCGCGGCGACGACTCCGATCAGGATGTCGAGCGGTTCGCACTGGCTGTCGAGCAGTTCCTCGGTCAGCGCGACGACGGCCGGCCGATCACCGTCGTTGACGGCCTGCTCATAGCGCTGCAGCACACCGGCTAGCTCGAGCATGTGACCGCGAGAAGCGCCATGTCGTCGTGGGCGCGGCCGTCGAGGTATTCCATCACGTCGCGTTCCACCGCCTCGCAGACGACCTCGGGCGCGGCACCGGCGTATGCCGGCAGCAGTGAATGCAGCCTGTCCATTCCGTACTGGCCTGCGGCGCCGCGCGCTTCGTCGATGCCGTCGGTGAACATCAGCATGGTGTCGCCGCGGTCAAGGCGCACAGTAGCTGTCCCGTAACGCATTTCGGCTACCAATCCGGCGGCCATCCCGTAGACGTCGACCTGCTCGACGCGGCCGTTCGCGCGCAACACCAGTGGCGCGGGATGCCCGGCGGTGGCGAGGTCGACGTCGACGTGGGTGCCGTCGGGGTCCGGACGCAGCCGGGCGCACAGCACCGTCACGAATTGCGGCGAACTCGACCGGTACAGCACACTATTCAATGCGCTCAGCACGGCGGCTGGATCGTGGTCGAAATATGCTGCAGTGCAGATGCTTTGGCGGGCCTGGCCGGTCACTGCCGCCGCCTCGATGCCCTTACCGCAGACGTCACCGAGTGCGACGAGCCAGTCGTCGTCGCGGCCGGTGACGTCATAGAAGTCGCCGCCGATGTCGAAATGCTCGGCGGCCGGACGGTATCGGGCGGCCAGGCGGACACCTGCGATGTCGGGAAGTGCGGGCGGGCGCAGATGGCGCTGCAGGGTCGAAGCGACGCTGGCTCGTTCTTCGTAGAGGCGTGCGGAATCCAGCGCGAACGACGCCCGAGCGGCGATGCGTTGGGCGAAGGCGACGTCGTCTGCGTTGAAGCCGAAGTTCGCCCGGCGCAGCAGCACGAGCACACCGAAAGTCGCGCCCCGCGCGGTCAGCCCGAAACCCAGGGCCTCGGCGGGCGCCAGCGCCATGGCTGACTGAAGGAACGGCTCGACGGGGACCAGCCCCGAGAGTTCGCTTCCCTCGATCTGCTCGGTCTGGCCATTGGCGAGGATGCGACTCAGTGGAAGCCCATCGAGGCGGGCACGGGTGACGACGACCCCACCGGGCTCGGCGTCGCCCACCATGACGAGTTCACCGGAGTGGCTGTCGGGCACGACCACCATGGCCCAGTCGGCGAACCCGGGTTGGATCAAGTCGATCAGCTTGAGTGCGGTGCGGCGGACGTTGAGCGAGCCGCTCAAGTCGATGGTGACCGCCTCAGCCAGTTGTTCACGGGTGCGGACGGCGCTGACGTGCGGTGGAGCGTGGCTGCCAGTAGGCGGTAACGACACAAAAACCGACCTTCTCCCGGGCGGGAATCGGATGAGGAGCGAAAATCGTCAGCTCCGCGGAGATCCGTAAGAGAAGGCTGCCAACTCAACCTCGCTACCTAGCCTACCTATCCGGCCCTCAATTTCACGAAAGTGAAAATTTCTGACCCATCCTGCATCGATTCTGCATCGAATCACTTCTACCGGGGTACACACCGTCACCACCGCACACCAGGAGGAATCTGCAGATGAACATGCCCAAAACCCACACCTTGCCCGTCCGCGTCAGTGCGCGCACCTATCTGTTGGCCGGGTTATCGGTCGCGGGAGCCGCCGTCATTGCATCCGGCCCGGCCGCACCGCACGCGCCCCAGCCGGTGCTAGCCGCCGTCGCACCGGCTGCCGCTACCGCACCGGCGGTGGTGTCGGCAGTCCCAGTGCCTGCGCCGGTGACGGATTACAAGGTTGCCTCCCCGCAGCCGCTCGCCGCCGCGCCCGCGGCAGCGGATACCGGCATTCAGCTGAGCGTGTTGACGGGCTCTCCCAATCTCGGTGCGAACAACACCGGCGCCTTCAACACCGGTCTGTCGAATCAGGGCGTCGCGAACACCGGAGCATCCAATGTGGGCAACTTCAACATCGGCGTCGCCAACACCGGCGACTTCAACATCGGCTTGGCCAACGAAGGCAACTTCAACATCGGCATCCGCAACCGCGGCGACTTCAACGTCGGCGCGTTGAACGACGGCGTGCGCAACTTCGGCATCGCCAACTCCGGCACGCTCAACGTCGGCATCGGCAATACCGGCACTGGGAACATCGGCTTCTTCAACACGGGTGACTACACGATCGGTGTGTTCAACGTCGGCCTGCACTACGCCAAGTCGCCGACAACCACGACGACGGGCAACAAGGTGACTCCCCAGTCGACCGCCAAGACGACGGCGGACACCGACAGCTCGACTACTGACAGCAAGCCGACCACACCCAAGCGCACACCGAAACACGCTGCCGCCGACAAGAAATGAGACGCGAGCCTGCGGCCACGCTGCTGGCCGGCTGCGCCGGCGTGGCGCTGGTGGTCGGCTCGATGGTGGCGTTCAACACCGCACTCGGTGACATCGCCCGCGCCACCTCGGCCACCCAGACACAACTGACGTGGATCGTGGACGGCTACACGGTAGCGCTGGCGTGCCTGCTGTTACCGGCCGGTGCGATCGGCGACCGCTACGGCCGGCGTGCCGCGCTGCTGGGCGGCCTGGCGGTCTTCGCCGTCGCATCGGTGGCTCCGGCGTACGTCGACAGTCCGGCGGCGATCGTGGCTTGGCGCGTGGTGGGCGGCGCGGGCGCGGCGTTCGTGATGCCCGCGACGCTGGCGCTGATGGGGCAGGCGTTGCCGCGCCACCAACGCGCCAAGGTCGTCGGCCTGTGGGCCGGCGTCGCGGGGTGCGCGGGCGTGGTCGGCATGGTGGGTTCGGCTGTGCTGCTGCAGTTCTCGGACTGGCGCGTCATCTGCTGGGCACTCGGTGTGGCGGCGGTCGTGGTCGCGGCGATGGCACGCTCGGTGCCGCGGTCACGCGATCCCGACGCGCCGCCGATCGACTGGCCGGGGTCGGCGCTGATCGCCGCCGCGATCGCGGTGGTCGTGATGGCGCTGCTCGACGCCCCGCACCGCGACTGGGATCACCCGCTGACAATCGCAGGGTTGGCGGCCGGCCTCGGATTGGGTTGGCTGTTCGTCATCGTCGAGCGCCGCCGTCCAATGCCGTTGCTGGACATGGCATTGTTCGCCGATGCACGGTTCTCCGCCGCGGTAGCCACGGTCATTGCGCTGTTCGCGTCGACGTTCGGGTTTTTCTACCTGGCGATGCAGTACGCCCAGTTGACGTTGGGCTACTCGGCGCTGTCGGCGGCGGTGGCGTTTGCGCCGTTCGCGCTGCCGGTGGTGGCGCTCTCGGCGTTGTCGTTCCGCTTCGCGCCGCGGCTGGGGCTGCGCTCGGTGCTGGCCACTGGTCTCGGCCTGATCGCGGTGGGCTTCGCGAGTATGACGCTGCTGCACCAAGATTCACCATATCTGCGCCTGGCGTTGACGGTCCTGGTCATCGGGTCGGGGATCGGGTTGTGCACGGCCTCGGCCACCGCGGCGATCATGTCCGGAGTGCGTGACGAGCGGCAGGGGCTGGGATCCGCAGTCAATGACGCGGCCCGCGAGATCGGCGCCGCGATCGGTATCGCCGTCGCGGGCTCGGTGCTGGCGGAACGCTACACGCACATCGTCGGGCCGCGGTTGCCGTCGCTGCCGGATCCGTTGCGGGCGAAAGTCACCGACTCACCGGGCGCGGCGCTGCAGGTCGCGGACGCCCTGGGAGCCAATGGTGGACGGATTCGGGAGGCGGCGCTCGACGCGTTTCTAACTGCCACGCACAGTGCCGCTGTCGTGCTTGCGATAGCGGCGGGTGGCGCCGCGGCGTGGGTCGCGTGGCGCACGCCCGCCAAATCAGAAAGGATGAATGATGATAGGCAGATTGACGAAACCGCTTGTCCAGGTGGTTGAGTCGGCGGTGTCGGTAGTGGGCATCCGTACCGTCGAGGAACCGGCGCACAGCTCGGAACAGTTGACGAAGCAGGTGCAGATTCGTCGGTACGGTCCGCGGATCGCCGCCGAAACGGTCGTGAGCGGTGACGAGATATCCGCGCGCAGTGCGGGTTTCCGCCGGCTGGCCGGTTACATCTTCGGACGCAACCGAAACCGGACTCACATCGACATGACTGCTCCAGTCGGTCAAGAGATCGCGATGACGGCACCGGTGAGCAGTACGTCCTCGTCATCGGGTTGGGTCATCCGGTTCTACATGCCGGCGGATTCCACGATGGAGTCGCTGCCGGTACCGGACGACGACCGCGTCCGGTTGGTGCCGGTGCCCGGCGAATCGGTGGCGGTGCTGAGGTTCAGTGGCGTGGCGAGCCCGGCCGCGGTGGCGGCGCGGACCGCGGAGTTGCAACGGGAGCTGCAGGCGTATGGGTTTGAGACCGTCGGGCCGCCTGCGACCTGGCTGTACGACCCGCCGTGGACCCTCCCGTTTCGTCGTCGGAACGAGATCGTGGTGCCGATCGCAGAGTCCGCAGCGACGGCCGGCGTTTCGAACATGCGTGCGATGGATACTCCTCGCGCATGAGTGACGATGCACAGTTGCAGAACCCGGAAAAGGACACCTCGGACTGGGTGACCGGCGATGAGCCGATGACCGGCCCGCAGCGCAGCTATCTGCAGACTCTCGTGCAGGAGGCCAAGCAGGAGGTGCCCGACGACCTGACCAAAGCGGAGGCCTCCGAGGCCATCGATCGCCTACAGAAGGAGACCGGCCGCGGTCAGTAGCCGTCGCGCGGGCCCCATGTCGGGAAAGATCTCGACGTCTGTTCGCCGCCAGCAATCGTAGGTCACGGGTGCAGCGCGCTATCGCCTTAATAGGTGAGCGGTTAACCCGGCCCGTCAACGAACCGCTCGATGTTGAGGTCGAGTCCTCGGCGGGCATTGGTCAGCGTGGTCACGAGCGACTGCCCCTCAGCCGAAGCGCCGACGCCGCTTTGCAGCGCTTGGGATTGCAGAAGGCCCATTAGCTTGCTGTGGGCCTTTGGGTTACTGAAGTCCCCCCAGTCACCCCAGGGGTCAACGACCGAGTGGGCGCTGTCGCCCAGTGTCAGGGTGACCGATGGCCCTCCCGGCGTGTCGGCACCTAGTCCCTCGTTGTCAGTGGGCGTGGTGACTGCGGCGCGAAGCGCTTGGGCGAACAGCGCAACCAACTCGTCGGATCCCAGCGTGTCCAGTTCACCGTCCAGATCGCCGTCGCCACCGGATCGTCCGTGACCGCGCAGGAAAGACAGCGGACCGTCGGACTGACCATCCCAACTCAGCCCCGGATGTCCGGTGTCTTCGCCGTATCCGCCGTCACCGGAATCGTCTGATGCCGCCTCGTCGTCACCGCCCAACTCCGGGTCGTTATCGGAGCCCTGCTGACCGGATTCGTCGTCTGTACCCCCGGTGGATTCACCTCCTGACGACTCGCCGCCGGACTGACCGCTGTCGGATCCAGCCTGCTCACCCGACTGGCCAGAATTGGCAGGTGCCGACGTATCGGGAACCCAATCGCCGTCCTGCGTCATCCTCATCGGTGTGGTTTCGTCGCTGTCGACGCCTCCGTGGGAATTGATTTTCTCAACTCTCAAGACGTCGTCGGTCCCGTCGTGGGTGAACGTCTTGAGTTCGACTGAGCCGTCTGAGTGTTCAACGCGCGTAGTGTCGGTGCGTACTAGGGCGGTGTTCTGATCGAAAGTGTCCACTTCATGTTCGGTGGTCACATTGCCTGCGGCGTCGACATGTCGGGTGGTCGTCTCCACCTGAAAGGTGTCGCCGTGCTCGTGCACTGTGCCAGTGTCCCGGTCGAAGAATTTGGAATCCTCATGCGTCTCGCTCGAGACGCGAACTGTCGAACCCGGCCCGATGGACTCATCGGTGGACGTCCTATCGGTGTGTGTGACACCGTTGCCGTCTTTGACCACCTTTTCGGTCTCCCTGGTGCGATGGAACACGCCGTTGGGCTGCATTTCGCTGCGCTCGGTGACCTTCGTTCCGTCGGGCAGCGTGGATTTGTTGACACCGGCGGAGCGGCCCATGCCGCCCGGTAAGCGCCAATCGCCGTGTGAGCCATCGACAGAGGCCACCGTCTCGAAGCTGCCCGCACCACCGTCGGCAAGGCTGAACTGACCGGCAGTAGTGAACACCGACCGGCCCGGATGGTTGGGATCAGGCGTCAGAGTCATCGCCGCGTCGGCCACCCAAACCGGTGCGCCATCAGAAGTTGTGCATTGGCGCTGCAACACGATTGGTTCATCCGAGCGGCCGAGTTCGCCGTGCGCGCTCGTGCGGACAATCTTTCCCGTGACGCGTCGAACGGTCGTTGTGCTCCACTGGCCCGTCGGCTCGACACGGCCAGATCTGCTGTGCGGCTTGGCTCCCATGCGCTCCTCGCGGATGAGCAGTGTGCCGTCCTCTTCGACACTGGCGGCCCGAAAGATCTGCGCCTGCCGTCTGGGGTCGTATTCGGTGGTCGCCGCACGCCACCGGTTTCCGCGCTCGACCAGCATGTCGTAACCGCGCGGACCCACTCGAAGCCGGCCGACCTGTCGTCCGTTCGTCAGGACCGCTGCGTCGACGCTCGTTTCAACCAGAAAGTCATCGGCGACCACACGCACCGCCTTTCGGGACAGCCAGACGATGTCAAACCAGTCCAGTATCGCCCGTCACGGCATTGTCGGTGGCGTCTTCGCTCGTTGTCCGGCTGGTTTGGGAGTTGAGTTGTCGCGTCAGATGTCGGCTGGCTGCCCGGAATCCGGAGCGTAGCGGTCGGCGCCGATTCGACGCGAGTCACGTCGGCGCGGATGGGCCCGTGTCCGCCGGCCGGCGCCGGCGTGTCGAAACATGAAGGCGCCCAAGCCTTATCACAGGTGCGAGCGAAGGAAGCTCAGAACGTCGCCAGCGGCCGCGAAGCCGCCGAGATGGCTTTCCTCGGGCATCAGGATCAGCTCGGCGTCGGGCAGTCGAGAAGCCGCGATCTTGGCGTCCTCGAAAGTGACGATCGGATCGGCGTCGCCGTGCCACCACCGCACGGGCACATTGACATCCGCGAGCCGAAAGCCCCAGTCTCGGCCGAAAACACGCGCGTCGTCGATCAGGGCCTGGAAACGGCCACGGCTCACGAGAAGGATGTCGTCCACGAACATCGCCTCGATGTCGGGGTCGGCAAACACCCGCCTGTCGCCTTCGGGCATGAGGCCGGAGAACCCCCGGTAGGCGAAATGCGCGAGAGGCAGTATCGGTAGCAGCATCCCCGCCGTCGCCGCGGCCAATGGCCTGCGCAACGCCGACAGCACGGGGGCAAACGTGCGCGCCAACTCGATGGCGCCGCTGGTGCCGGCGTCGGGCCCGACCGATGGGGTCACGCCGCCAAGTACGGCGACGGCCGCGACTCGACGGGCGAGGGCGGAAGATCCGGCGCATGCCAGTGC
>Ga0268266_10003064_pt1 | contig 17080 bp, 13 predicted proteins | sample KBSS13metaG_FD_190356 | JGI IMG/M metagenome (GOLD analysis project Ga0268266, IMG submission 190356) | Switchgrass rhizosphere microbial communities from Kellogg Biological Station, Michigan, USA - KBS S1-3 metaG (SPAdes) (version 2) | ecosystem: Host-associated > Plants > Roots > Rhizosphere...
GTCCACTCGACCCGCGCGCGGCGTGAACTTGATGGCGTTGGTGAGAAGGTTCCAGGCGATCTGTTGTAGGCGTGCGGGGTCAGCGCTGACGCTGCTGCACCGAGCTACGTTCAGGTTCAACACTACTCCCTTCGCGGCGGCGGCTGGACGCACTGCAGCAACGGCCGCTTCCACCAGCTCCGCAACGTCGGTCTTCTCCAGCTCGAAGAGGAGTTTCCCGGAGATGATGCGGCTCATGTCCAGGAGCTCTTCGATCATTTGGGCCTGCAACTTGGCGTTGCGCTCAATGACCTCGACGCCCTGGTTGATGGTTTCGGTGCGCCGGTCGGCGCGCAAAATACTGGCCCACCCGACGATGGCATTCAGGGGGGTGCGTAGCTCGTGACTGAGCGTAGCGACGAATTCGTCTTTCAACCGGGTCGCGCGCTCGGCTTCAGACCGGGCGGCGCGCTCACTCACCAGCAGGGCTTCCCGGTTTTTTTCGGCGCGCCGACGCTCCGCGATCTCCTTTTCCAGCATCATCCGCCGATCATCGAAACGGCGGCTGACCATTGCGGCCGCCCCAACGAGCAACACGCTCAATACGACGGTGGTCACGAGCACTGCCTGGCTGAAAAAGCGGGCTTCCGCTTCCTGTTTGCGGCGCCGGTCCAGGAGGTGGCGTTGGATGTTCTCGAGTGCGGCGGAATTCCGCCGGAAGGCATCCATGAGGTGTTTGCCTTTGCCCTGCACCTCATTCGCCAGCGCCGAATGGTTCGAGCCCGACTGCGCATGGAGCAGGGATTCCTGCAGGTCGGCCAGCTTGCCGCCGGCCAGCGCTTCCAGCGAGTCGATGGCCGTGCGGGTCTCGGGCTCGCCGCTGCTCAGGCGCCGCAGCTCGATCATCGCCAGGCGGATCTGGGCGATCGCACTGTTGTACTGCGACAGGTACGACGGATCCTGAGTCAGCAGAAAGCCGCGCTGGTTGGTTTCGGTGTCGGTGAGCGCTGCGTTGAGGTCGTACAGGGTCTGGAGCAGGTCGTAGGAGCGTTGGACGCGGGCACTGGAGTTGGCCAGCGCGGACAACTCCGCGTTGCTGATCACTCCAATGCCCAGGATGGCGGCCAGGGAGACGAGCAGCGCGACCAGGGCCAGCATGCGACGTTTGGACTTCAGCATGTTGGCCATCTCAGTTCCGTCAGTCGTTGGCCAGGCGCGCGTCCGGATAACCCAGAACCTTCAGTTTCGCGGCCAGCGCATCAAACTCGGGCACCGAGCTGATGGGGCCCAGACGGACCCGGTAGAGCGGCGGCTGCCCGTCGGGTGGAGCGAGAACGAAGGCGTTGGACAAGCCACCGGTCTTCAGGCGGCTCAACACGCGCTGCGCATTGCTTTGATCGGCGAATGCACCCACCTGCACATACAGGGATGGCGGCGGTGTCTGCGCAGATCTCGTCAGATTGTCGGGCTCCTGAACTGTGAGCGCCCGCACCTCCACCAGCGTCGTGCCTTCCTTCAGCATGTCGAGCTTGAGTGCGGCCGAGTACGACAGGTCAATCAATCGGTTGGAGACAAACGGTCCGCGATCGTTGATCCGGACCACGACGGCTTTCCCGTTCTTGAGATTCGTAACGCGCGCATAGCAGGGCAGCGGCAATGTCTTGTGTGCCGCAGTCATGCCGTACATGTTGTACTTCTCGCCGTTGGAGGTGCTCTCGCCGTGAAAAGTGGGGCCGTACCAGGACGCTACGCCGCGTTCCAGGTAACCCTCTTCAGTGGCGAGTACGGTGTATCGCTTGCCGAGTACTTTGTAGAACGGTGGATTGCCATGGGCGCTGCGAGGCTCGCGGCGGGGAATCGCATCGGTTGTGTCAACGCTCGGCGGTGGGACCGGGACCACTTCGGGTGCAGTCACGGGTTCGGGCTTGCGCGCGACGGAGCAACCAGCGAGTAACAGGGAGCCCATGCACGCTGCCGCCAGAAGGTATCGGGCTGGCGCCAGCGTGAGTCTCAAGGCTTTGCCGCCGCTACGGCTGGAACAACGTTGGCGCGCTCGACAATTGCTTCCGCGAGGTCGTGCACAGCCATGGCATAGCGAGCGCTGCGGTTGTAGCGCGTGATGACATAGAAGTTCTTGAATCCAACCCGATACGCAGGTCCATTCTGCTGCTCAGCTGAGATCAGGACCGCAGGCGTGGTGCCCGTCTGGGGCGTGCCCATCACCTCGACACCCTGGGCGTTCAGGCTGTCGACCGTCTCGTTCAACTCGAGGTTGCGGGTATCGATCTGGAATTTCGGCTCGGGGTCGAGTCGGGTCTCGGCCAGCACGGGGCCGCCGCTCTCCCAGCCGTGCTCGACGAAGTAATTGGCGATGCTCGCCAGGATGTCATCCCAGTCGTTCCACAGGTCCCGTTTCTTGTCGTCGTTCCCGTCGACCGCGAACAGTCGATAGCTGGATGGCATGAACTGCGGAACTCCCATCGCGCCGGCGTACGACCCTGTGACCTTCAGGGGGTCCAAATGTTCCTCGGAGTACAGCAGCAGGAACTGCTCGAGCTCGCTGCGGAAGTAGTCACTGCGCGGCGGATAGTCGAAAGCGAGGGTCATCAGGGCATCCAGCACGCGGTAGTGGCCGACGAACTGGCCGTACTTTGTCTCGACACCCATGATGGCCACGAGGTATTCGGGAGGAATTCCGCGGGCGGCGCAGATGCGGTCCAGGGAGGCACGATGCTCGATGTAGAACTGGGCGCCCTGGGAGATGCGCTCCTCCGTCAGGAACCGGTCGTGATATTCCCACCAGGGAGTGACCTTCTCCGCGGGGCGATTCATGGCCTCGATGATTTTCGGCTGCGGCTCGCCTTTGCGCAGCAGGGCCAGGACCTGCTTCTTCGGCAACTGGTCGCGGGCCACCACGTCGTTCACGAAGGCGACGATTTCGGGACGCTTCAGATCGAAGGCGGGATGTTTGGGCACTGCGGCCTTGTGCCGTGCGCCGGCGGGAAGGGCCACGAGCAGTGCCAGAACCAACAATCCGATGCGTGATGCAGTAGACACTAGGAGCTTACGAGTTTTCTGTGGGAGTACAGCGCCATCAGGATACCGAAGCCGGCCAACAGGGTCACGACGGAAGTCCCACCATAACTGACGAGCGGCAGCGGGACGCCGACGACCGGCAACAATCCACTGACCATGCCGGCGTTGATGAATACATACACGAAGAAAGTGAGCGCGAGACTGCCCGCAACCAACCGCGCGAAGGTGTCCTGCGTCTGTGTTGAGAGGTACAGGGCGCGGCTCACCACGAACAGATACAGCAACAGCAGCAAACCCTGGCCGAGCAGGCCGAACTCCTCGCCGACCACGGCGAAAATGAAGTCGGTGGAGCGCTCGGGGAGGAACTCGAGCTGCGCCTGGCTGCCGTTCATCCAGCCTTTGCCGAACACGCCGCCCGACCCGATGGCAATCTGGGATTGGATGATGTGATAGCCGGCACCCAGCGGATCGGTCTGCGGATCGAGGAATGTCAGCACGCGCTTGCGCTGGTAATCGTGCATGAAGCCCCAACCGGCCCAGGCGCCCGCGATGCCGATCAAGAACAAGGCACCCATGATGCGCACCGACAATCCCGCCATGACAATCACGAGCGCGCCGGCGATCGCGATCAGACAGGCGGTGCCGAGGTCCGGCTGCACGGCTACGAGGCCCACCGGCAGGAGAATCATCCCGGTCAACAACAACAGCGTCGGATAGCTCGGCGGCAGGGGCCGCTCATGCAGGAACCACGCGACCGTCATAGGTACCGCGAGCTTCATGATTTCCGAAGGTTGGAAGCGGATGATTCCCAAATCGAGCCAGCGCTGTGCACCCTTGCCGATGTGTCCTACGCCATACACGACGAACAGCAGGAAGACGCCAACCGCGTAGAGCCAGGGCGAGGTGCGCCGCAGGAAGTTCGGATTCACCTGGGCGAGCAACAACATCGCGGCCGTGCCGAGTGCGAGACGACCGAGCGTGCGGTAGATGACAATCAGGCTCTGGCCGGATGCGCTGTAAAGAATGATCAGCCCATACACCGCCACCAGGGCGAGGCCGATGATCAGCGGGCCATCGAGCTTCAGCTCAAACAGGATGCGGGCGGCGCCGGTCAGCGTGCGTCGGGTTCGGGAGCCTGTGGTGACTTCTTCGTAAATCATGCCGGTCAGCCGGTTTGCGCCTGTGAGGGGGTTGGAGCGACGGCCTCTTTGTGGTCCGGCACCGGGGCATCGGCCGGCACCTGTCGCGGCGGCGGCAGGTTCGGATTGGTGGCATCGGGGGGCTTCAGCTTGCCGTCGTCATCCAACAGGTAGGCATCCAACACCTTGCGCGCGATGGGAGCCGCGGCGCTGGCACCCCAACCGCCGTTCTCGACGATGACCGCCAAAGCGATCCGGGGTTGATCGGCCGGCGCGAACGCAATGAACCAGGAATGGTCGCGCAGACGCTCGGCCACCGTCTTCTCGTTGTACTTTTCGTTCTGGCCCACGCTGAAGACCTGTGCCGTGCCGGTCTTGCCGGCGATCTGGTAGGCCGCTTTATTCCCCACCGCCAATCGGGCGGTGCCGTAATTCACGGCTCCGACCATGCCCTTGTAGATACGGTCCCACTGCTCGGGAGTGGCCAGCGTGATGTCAGGTTCGCGGACGGGTGCGAGCGGCTTGGTCTCGCCGGTCAATGCATCGCGGAAGCCGGTGACGAGCCGCGGCTTGAACACCCTGCCCCGCGAAGCCAACACGGAAACGTAGTGCGCCATCTGCAGGGGCGTGACGTTCAGGTAACCCTGGCCGATACCGAAGTTGACGGTCTCACCCGGGAACCACATCTTGTCCGCCGGGCGCGCGAAGTGCGCAGCCTTCCACGCCCGGTCCGGAAGCAGGCCGTGCAGCTCGCCGCTGATATCGATGCCCGTGGATTTGCCGAATCCGAACGGGGACATGAATGTGGCGATGTGATCGACGCCGATCTGGTCCGCGAGGCCATAGAAGTAGACGTCGCAGGATTTCGCGATCGCATCGATCAGATTCATCCAACCGTGGCGGCCGCCCTTACCTTCGCGATACAGGTGAGCGCTGCCTGGCAGGTGAAACTGCCCGGCGCAGAAGCGGGTCTGGTCCGGATCCACCACGTGATAGGCGAGGCCGGCGAGTGCAATCACCGGTTTGACGGTGGAGCCGGGGGGATACACACCGCGCATGGCACGATCGAGCAGCGGGGTGTCGATATCGTCCTTGAGCGTGGTGTATTCGGCCTTGGTGATGCCGCGGCCGAACATGTTGGGATCGAACCCGGGGCGGCTCGTCATCGCAATGACGTCGCCGTTGTTGGGATCAATTGCCACCAGTGCGCCGCGCCGGCCGTTCAGGGCTTCCTCAGCCATCTTCTGTGTCTTGAGATCCATCGCCAGGATGATGTCGTCGCCGGCGGTGGGCGCATGGGTATGCAGGGTCGGAATGAAAGCACCCTGCTTTTCGACCGAGCGGCCCGAGGCATTGACGAGAATCTCGCGCGAGCCGTTGACGCCGTGCAGCTTGTTCTCGAAGGCGCTCTCGACTCCCTGCTTGCCGATGAGCGCGGTGCCTGAGTAGGCGGCGCGGTCGATGCGTGCCAGGTCAGCTTCGCTGATGGCACCTACATAACCCAACGCATGGACGGCGAGATCCGCGTTCGGATAGGAGCGCGTCTGCCGGGTCTTGATGTCGAGCCCCTGGAATTCAAACCGGCGGACGGCGAATTTCGCGACGTCCTCGTCGGACATGCGCAGGCGGACCGGCACGCTGTCGAAGGCACGCCGGGAGCGAATGGTTTTCTTCAACTCGTCGACGTCTTCGGCACGGATCAGATCGAGTTGGACGAGGCCATCCAGGGCGGCCTGGAGGTTGGGGACTTCTTCGGGGACGAGCTCGAGCTGGTAGGCGGGTTGGTTGCCTGCGACTACTTCACCGTGCCGGTCGAGGATCAGGCCGCGTGCGGCTGGGATGGGTTCGGTACGGACTCGGTTACCTTGAGACAGCTCCGCGTAGTAGTCGTGGCGGATGACTTGCAACAGGAACAGGCGACCCAGCAGACCCAACGTCAACAGGACGATCAGCGCGCCCGCGACAATGGCGCGCTGGTCGAACAGTCGCTGTTCGGTCCAATGGTCTTTGATGTGCACGCCACGCGCCATGCTGGAAGGCCCCGTCGTTACCGGCGTCGGTCGTTAGTCAGGTTGAGGAGTGCGGCGACCGGCGCCCACAGAATTGCCCCGGTGACGGTGTGTATCCATCGCTGCCAGCTGGTGATGGGGTGATGGGTCCAACCGTCAATGAAGAAGAGTAGGGCTTCATACGCCACCAGCACCGCGAACACGATCAAGGATTGTTGAAACGCGGGCTTGGAGCGGATCTTCTGGTGTTCTCGCACTGCAACGAAAGTGATGGTCGTGAGCGCGAGCGCGTGCTCGCCCAGTACGGGGCTTTGAAAAACGTCCAGCATGAGGCCGGAGAAGAAGCCCAGGGCGATGCCGCCGGCGCGAGGGGAGGCAATCGACCAGTACAGGACCGTCAGGACGAGGAACATCGGCCGCACGAGCGCTAGGGTCGCGGGCAATGGAAGCACCGTCAGGATCAGCGCCAGGAGCACTGTGAGCAGCATCGCGCCGCGAGCTTCGCCGCCGTTCACTGTTGCCTCGGGGCTGGCGTTGCAGCGGGTGCGCGGGCCGAGCGCGCCGGCGCCGCGCGCTGGCTCGAAGCCTGCGGGGCGTCGCCCTTAGGCGGCGACGGTTGGGTTGTGCCGGGCTTGGGCTCAGGCTTGGGGGGAATGTCCTCCTCACTGGGGGGACCTTCCTCGGCGTCATCCTTGGGTTCGGGCGCGGGCTTGGCCGGCTTTGGGGTCGGCGGTTTCGGTTGGGCAGGAGTTGCCGCGGCATCGCCGGGCGAGGGTGCCGCTGGTGCAGTCGCGGGGGCCGCTGGTGGCGGTGCCTTACGCGGTGGTACCGGCTGAGACTGCATGTTGGCATTCCCAGTCTTGGCGTCACCGCCGTTCAGCGAGACAGGCGCAGCCGGGTGTCCCTCACGGAACCACACAAGCATCACCTCTCGGTCGGTATTCATAGTCGCAAAAGGCTCAGCCCGCACCTGAGCAAGAGGTTGCACTGCATCACGATGCACCTCGACGACTCGTCCAACGGGGTAGCCGGCGGGGAACACACCGCCCAAGCCTGACGTCGTCAACACATCACCAGCCTTCACGTCAGCGTTGGCGGGCAAGTATGGAAGCGCAAGCGAGGCAGTGTCCCCGGTACCAACGGCTATGGTCCGCAAACCAGTGCGGTCAATCTGGACCGGAACAGCGTGCTCAGGGTCAGTAATGAGGATCACTTCGGCACTGAATGGGCCGACATGAGTCGTTTGTCCTATCAGTCCCTTGTCGTCCAGCACCGCCTGGCCTTTGAACAGCCCGTTGCGCGTGCCTCGGTTCACGAGCACGCGCTGCCGCAAACCATTGAGCTGAATGTCCACAATCTCAGCCACGATCCAGCGCTCCGCCACCGGTGGCAGGGCTTCCTGCAAACCGCGGAGCTGATCGTTCTCGTGTGCGAGCGCCTCGTACCGCATGGACCGCAACTCCAGCTCGCGGTTCCGGGTGATCAGGCGTGTGTTCTCAGCCTTCAGGGCATCGCGGGTCGCCAGGCTCTCCTGCATCCACCGCCAGGCGGCGGACGGCGAGCTCACGGCCATTTCAATGGGCTGAGCGGCGATACTCAGGGCATAGCGGACCTGCTCGAGATATTCCCCTTTCTGGTCGAGGAACATGATGACGATCGACAGGATCGCGTACAGCGTAAACCGGAAGCCGGGAGAGCCTCCCCGGGCGGAGCTGGCCCCTGTGCCGAAGGCCATTCAAAGACTCCTGTGCGTAGCGCTACTCGAGGCCGAAGTGGCCAGGTCCCAGCTCGTCCATCAGTTCGAGAATGCGCCCACCACCCCGCGCAACGCAGGTGAGAGGGTCATCCGCCACGACGACGGGCAGGCCGGTTTCTTCCGTGAGCAGCTTGTCGATGTCGCGCAGCAAGGCGCCGCCACCGGTGAGGACGATGCCGCGCTCGGCGACGTCGGCTCCAAGCTCGGGAGGAGTCTGTTCCAGCGCCTGCTTCACGGCGCTGACGATGCTTTGCAGGGGCTCCTGCAGCGCTTCGAGGATTTCGTTGCTGTTCAGGGTGAAACTGCGCGGTACGCCCTCGGACAGGTTGCGTCCCTTCACCGAGAGCTCACGCACCTGCTGGCCCGGGTAGGCGGAGCCGATCTCGATCTTGATACGCTCGGCCGTCGCTTCGCCGATCAGGATGCCGTAGTTGCGGCGGACGTAGTTCATGATCGCTTCGTCGAAGCGGTCGCCGCCGATGCGCGCCGAGTTGGCGTACACAATGCCGTTCAGGGAGAGGACTGCAACTTCCGACGTACCACCACCGATATCCAGTACCATGGAGCCGCGCGCTTCATGAACCGGCAGGCCTGCGCCAACGGCAGCGGCCATCGGCTCGCTGACGATCGCTACGTTGCGGGCCCCGGCGCCTTCAGCGGATTCGCGGATGGCGCGGCGTTCGACCTGTGTCGAGCCGAAAGGCACGCACACCAGCACGCGCGGCGACGGCTTCAGCATGCGGTTGCCGTGCACCTTGTTGATAAAGTGCTGAAGCATCTTTTCGGTGTACGTGAAGTCGGCGATGACGCCGTCCTTCATCGGACGAACGGCCGTGATGTGCCCGGGCGTGCGGCCCAGCATGCTCTTGGCCTCCGACCCGACGGCGACAATGATCTTGCCGCCACTGCGGGTCGATTCGTCCTGCACCGCGACGACCGACGGCTCGTTCAGCACGATGCCTTTGTCGCGCACGTAGATCAGTGTGTTTGCTGTTCCCAGGTCGATCGACAGATCGCTGGAAAAGTAGCCGCGCAAGCGTTTGAACATGAATTGACGACCGGAATAAAGTGCGGCGGGGGACCCCCCAAAGTGGCGCGTAACATATCAACCGACAGGACATTCAGCAAGGCAACATGTATGATTTTGGGCTGCTTTTCGCATTTGTTGTCTCACTACTCGTGAATCCCCTCTCATGGCACTGACACGCGAACAGATTGAAAACATCGCGCATTTGGCGCGTCTCGAGCTCCAGCCTGCCGAGCTTGCTGTGTATCAGCAGAGCCTGTCGTCGATTTTTGATTTTGTCGGCGAGCTGAACAAGGCGGATGTGACCAGTGTCGCCCCGATGGCACACCCACTGCCTGGACAGTCTCAACGGCTGCGAGCCGATGTCGTCACCGAGACGGATCGACACGAGATCAATCAGCAGAATGCCCCGCAGGTTGCGGCCGGCCTGTATCTGGTACCGAAGGTAATAGAGTGAAGACGCATACGCTGTCACTGACGCAGCTCGCAAAGGGGCTGCGTGCCAAGGAATATTCGAGCGTTGAGCTCGTGCGCAGCTTTCTGGACCGGATCGATGCGCACCAACCGACACTGAACGCGATGGTCACCGTCTTGCGTGAACCAGCTCTCGTTGCTGCGCAAGCGGCCGATAAAGATCTGGCTGCGGGTCGGGGTGGTCCTTTGACCGGACTGCCGATTGTGCACAAGGACCTCTTCTGCACGGAAGGTGTGCTCACCACGTGTGGCTCGCACATGCTCGACAACTTCGTGTCGCCATATGACGCCACTGTGGTCGCGAAGCTCAAGTCCGCCGGCGCGATCACGGTCGCAAAGGCGAACATGGATGAGTTCGCAATGGGCTCCTCCAATGAGACGAGCTACTTTGGACCTGTTCGAAACCCCTGGAATACCGACCTGGTACCGGGTGGCTCGTCGGGTGGTTCTGCCGTGGCCGTCGCCGCGCGCCTGGCACCTGCTGCAACCGCGACCGACACCGGCGGCTCGATCCGTCAGCCTGCTGCTCTGTGTGGTGTGACGGGGATCAAGCCAACCTATGGACGTGTGTCTCGCTACGGGATGATCGCGTTCGCCTCCAGTCTGGATCAGGGTGGAGTGATCACGACGTCTGCGGCCGATGCGGCGCTGATCATGCGCGAGATGTCTGGGTTCGATCCTAACGACTCCACCAGCGTCGACATCCCGGTTCCGGACTACGTCGCGGATCTCGATGCCCCGTTGGCCGGGCTGAAGATCGGACTGCTGAAGGAATTCTTCGACAAGGGACTGGATGCGGAAAATGAGAAGCGCATCCGCGACGCGTTGGCGGTGTATGAGCGGCTCGGCGCGAAGCTCCAGGAAGTGAGCCTGCCGAACCTGCCGTTGTCGGTGCCTGCTTACTATGTAGTCGCACCCGCCGAGTGTTCCTCTAACCTCGCGCGCTTCGATGGCGTCCGCTTCGGGCATCGGGCCAAAGATCCGCGTGACCTGATGGATCTGTACAAGCGCTCGCGCGGTGAAGGCTTCGGAGCTGAAGTGAAGCGCCGGATCATGACGGGAACCTATGTCCTGTCGGCGGGGTACTACGATGCGTACTACCTGAAGGCGCAGAAGGTGCGGCAGTTGATTGCCGATGACTTCAAGCGTGCGTTCGGGAATGTCGATGTTCTCATGGGGCCGACGACGCCGACGGCGGCGTTTCCGCTCGGCGATAAGACATCCGACCCCATCACGATGTATCTGAACGATATCTACACGATCGGCGCGAATCTGGCCGGGCTGCCGGCTATGTCGATTCCGTGTGGCTTTGTCGGCGGGCTGCCGGTTGGTTTGCAGATCGTCGGCCCCCATTTCAGTGAAGGTAAGCTGTTGAACGCAGCGCACGCGTTCCAGAGGGAGACTGACTGGCACTCCAAGGTGCCGGAGCGATTCTCATGAGTGAGACTGAGGCTGGTTGGGAAACGGTTATCGGGCTCGAGATTCATGCTCAGCTCGCTACGAAGTCGAAGATTTTCTCCGGGTCCGCGACGGCCTACGGCGCGCCGCCGAATGCACAAGCCAACCTGGTGGACCTGGGGTATCCCGGCGTGCTGCCGGTGTTGAATGGCGAAGCGGTGCGGATGGCCGTGAAGTTCGGGCTGTCCATTGGCGCCAAGATCTCGCGGCACTCGGTGTTTGCGCGGAAGAATTACTTCTACCCGGATCTGCCCAAGGGCTATCAGATCAGTCAGTACGAGCTGCCGATCGTGGCCAAGGGCTCGATTGAGATCGTGCTCGATGATGGCGCGAAGAAGGTCGTCGGTGTCACCCGTGCGCATCTCGAAGAGGACGCAGGCAAGTCGCTGCACGAAGGTTTGCCGGGTGTGTCGGGCATCGATCTGAACCGCGCGGGCACGCCGCTCGTGGAGATCGTGTCCGAGCCGGACATGCGTTCGGCCAAGGAAGCCGTTGCGTACATGAAGAAAGTGCACACGCTCGTGCGCTATCTCGAAATCTGCGACGGCAACATGCAGGAAGGCTCGTTCCGCTGCGATGCCAACGTATCGGTGCGCAAGAAGGGCGCCGAGAAGTTCGGCACCCGTGCGGAAATCAAGAACCTGAATTCGTTCCGGTTTGTCGAGAAGGCCATCAACTATGAGGTGGCGCGGCAGATCGATCTGCTGGAGTCGGGCGGCAAGGTGGTTCAGGAGACGCGGTTGTATGACCCTGACAAGGGTGAGACGCGCTCCATGCGGTCGAAGGAAGAGGCGAACGACTATCGCTACTTCCCGGATCCGGACCTGTTGCCGGTGGAGCTCGATGACAAGTTTGTCGAGACCGTTCGGGCGTCGTTGCCGGAGCTGCCGGATCAGAAGGCGGTGCGGTTCAGCAGTCAGTACGGGCTTTCGGAGTACGACGCGGGCGTGTTGACTGCGTCGCGTGAGCTTGCGGATTACTACGAGGCAGTCGCTCGTGAAGTACCCAAGGAGCCGAAGCTGGCGGCCAACTGGGTGATGGGTGAGTTGGCGGCGGCTTTGAACAAGGATGGGATCGAGGTGCAGTCCGGCAAGTTGCCCGCCGCGCGGCTGGCGGGGCTGCTGAAGCGGATCGAGGATCAGACCATCTCGGGGAAGATCGCCAAGGAAGTGTTTGAGGCGATGTGGGCAACGGGCGCTACGGCCGATGCCATCATTGAAGAGAAGGGGTTGAAGCAGATCACCGATACTTCGGCCATCGAGAAGGCCATTGATGAGGTGATGGCCAGGAACCCGGGTCAGTTGGCGGATTTCCGGGCCGGCAAGGACAAGTTGTTTGGGTTCTTTGTGGGGCAGGTGATGAAGGCCACCGGCGGCAAGGCCAATCCCGCTCAATTGAATGAGCTGCTCAAGAAAAAGTTGCCGGGATAGTAACGGCCGACGCGCCGCAGGCGCCCCTGCCCCGGCGTATGAGAACCCGGGCTCCGCGCGGCCAGTGCCGCGCCTGCCGAGGAAGGTTGAGTTGTGCCCAACCGTACCCCATTCTGTAGCGCATGACTGAATCCAAGCGCCTTGAAACGACAGATCAGGTCCGTCGGTTTATTGTGGAGAATCAACCGGTTCGGGGGCACTGGGTGCGCCTGGACTCCGCTTGGCGCGAGTTGTGCGCGCATGCCGACTATCCCCAGCCCGTTCGGGAGTTACTGGGGCAGGCCGTGGCGGCTTCAGTGCTGTTTGCCGCCACGCTCAAATTCAGTGGGACTTTGACGCTGCAACTGCAGGGCGATGGGGCGGTTAACCTGCTCGTCGCGCAATGCACGCATGACTATCGCTTGCGGGCTGTAGCGCGGTTTGACGCTGATCGGGTCGCGGAGATTGATCCGCAGGATCGCGATGCGTTTCGGAAGCTGGTGGGCACCACTGGCCGCGTCGCTGTCACTGTTGAGGCGGATGAGCGTAGTAGCCGTTATCAGGGAATTGTGCCGTTGCACGGTGATTCTCTGGCCGATTCGCTCGAGGCGTATTTTGCGTCGTCCGAGCAGTTGCCCACGCGTTTGATTCTCGCTGCTGACGACGAGCGGGGCGCGGGATTTCTGGTGCAGAAAGTCCCTGGTGCGGCCAACGCGGACGAATCCGATATCGAAGCGACCTGGAAAGATGCCCAGAAGGGCATCGAGAAGCTCAGCTCCGATGATCTGCTCAACCGGCCGGTTGAGGAGTTGCTGGAGCGGGGATTCGCGGAGCACGACATGCGCTTGTTCCGTGGGGCGCCGGTGCAGTTCGAATGCCGGTGCAACCAGGCTCGCGTATCAGGGCTGCTGCGGGCCCTCGGTGCTGAAGAGGTAAAGGACATCCTGCAGGAGCAGGGTTCGGTGACCGTGACCTGCGAATTTTGCCACCGGCCGTATCGGTTCGGGCCGTCGGACATAGAAGCCCTCTTTTCCGACCCCGCCGCCTCAAAAACACTCCATTAAGCCTACTGAGCGGCTGACTGTCTCGCCCGCGAGCTAATCGCTGGGTGAGACTGTCGGCTGTGCGTCGTTTCCGTTCAAAGGGGTTGTCGACTGGCCTCATCTGCCGTATCGTAATTAAAGGTTTGTGCAATCCTTTAATTATGGCAACACAGGCATCGGAGTTAATTGCGTGGCTGCGGGCGGCGGGGGAACCCAGCCGGCTGCGATTGCTCGCTCTGTGCGATCAGGGTGACCTCAGCGTTTCCGACCTCGCTCAGGCGGTGGGTCAGAGTGAGCCGCGCGTGTGCCGCCACCTGCGGATACTCAGCGAGGCGGGATTGATCGAGCGGGTCCGCAATGGTCAGTGGGTTCACTACCGGCTGACACCCAGCCCGGCGGCCGCGAGCTTCGTCAAGGGGCTGCTGGCGCAACTCGACCGCGGCGATCCCGTTTTTGCCCGGGACATGGACCGCGCCCTGGAGGATTCCGACACGAGTGCGTCCGAGTCGCGCCTGGGACGAGCTCTCAAGGGATTCATTGGCACCAGTTCCCCCGCGGGGCGCGTCGAGTCAGCGCTGGTGGTGGGGGTCGAGCACCTCGAGCTTTTGGAGAGTGCTGCCATCGCCGCCACAGAGTGCACGGCCATTGCTCATTCCAAGCGCGCCGCTCAGAGCGCGCGCGCCTTTGCCGAACGTCGCGGATTCAACTGTCGCGTGTTGGTTGCGGGCGGCTCCGGCGGTCTCGCTGACAGCGACCTCGCCCGCCTGGGCCAGGTGTTTGATCGGGTCATCGTCGATCGGCTGGCTATTGTCAACAATAGACTGGCCAACGTTGAGTTGAGCAGCCTGTTGTCGCAGGCGCGGCGGGCACTCGCGTCGCACGGGCGCATGTGGGTGTTTGAACGCTATGAAGCCCTCGAGTTGCCCGGCGAGAACCCTTTGGCGCACCTGCGGCGCCTGTTGGCTGAACAACATCTGAGTTGTCAACACCTGAGTCCCATTGAGGAAGATCAAGAACACGTCGTTGCGGCCGTTGCCGCACCGATTACCAACACGGACGTATCCGTATTGAGGCGCGCATGAACAACCTGAGCTATCCAATCGAAGTCTCGTTCGAGTTCTTCCCGCCTGCTGACGCAGAGATGGAAGCGACGCTGTGGAAGGCAGTCGAGCGTCTTGCTCCGCTCGCTCCCCGTTTTGTTTCCGTCACGTACGGAGCTGACGGATCAACCCGAGAACGCACTCACAATGTGGTGACCCGAATTCAGCGTGAGACACCGCTCGTCGGTGTCCCGCATCTGACTTGCATCGGTGCCAGCCGCGGCGAGATTCTCGACATCGCGCGCAGGTACTGGGATCAGGGGATTCGCCATCTGGTGGCGCTTCGTGGCGACCCGCCGCGCGGGCAGAGTCAGTACGTGCCGCGCCCCGATGGGTTTGCTTATGCCGCCGATCTGGTAGCCGGTTTGAAGAGCGTTGCCGACTTCGACATTTCGGTGGCGGCTTATCCGGAGAAGCATCCGGAAGCAGCGTCTGCCGATCTGGATCTGGATAATCTCAAACGCAAGCTCGATGCGGGCGCCTCGCGCGCAATCACGCAGTTCTTTTATGACACAGACGTGTTCCTGAGTTTCCGCGATCGCGCCGCGGCGGCGGGCATTGCGGCGCCGATTGTGCCGGGAATTCTCCCCATTACACGCTTTCCGCAAGTGTTGCGGTTTGCCTCCATGTGCGGAGCTTCGGTGCCGGATTGGCTCAAAGATCGGTTCAACGGCCTGGATGATGATCCGGAGACGCGCCGCCTGATTGCGGCCAGCGTGGCGATTGAGCAGGTGCAGGAGTTGGCGCGGCAGGGTGTGCGCGAGTTTCATTTCTACACGTTGAACCGCGCCGAGCTGACTTATGCGATCTGTCATGCGCTGGGTGTTCGGCCGGCTCGCCAACGGGCGGTCGCATGAGCGCTTGCGGTCACGATCACGGGGCGCGTTCGGGTGTCGCCGCGGGCGGCGGGAGCCGGCCGAGCTCGCTGAATCCGCAGGCGCCGGATGGCGTCGCGAAGGCCGCAGCGGTGCCGTTTGGCGTGATACCGGTCGATGAGACCGCACGCCAGGAGCGGATCAAACGCCTGAAGGGCCTCCTCGATGAGCGCATCGTGTTCCTCGATGGCGCCATGGGGACCATGATCCAACAGCACAAGTTGGACGAGAACGCGTTTCGCGGTGAGCGCTTCCGTGCGCACGGCAAGGATCTCAAGGGTAACAACGATATCCTGGTCCTGACGAAGCCGGAGGTCATCGCGGGTATCCATCGCGAGTATCTCGAGGCCGGCGCGGACATCATCGAGACCAACACGTTCAACTCCAGCTCGATCTCGCAGGCCGACTACGGGACCGAGGCGCTGGTGCCTGAGATCAACTATCGGGCGGCACGGATTGCGCGCGAGACGGCGGATGAGTTTGCGCGTGTCAGCGGGCGGCCGGGGTTCGTGGCCGGCGCTCTGGGGCCGACGAGCCGGATGGCTTCGCTTTCCCCGGATGTCAATGATCCGGGCTACCGCAGCGTAACGTTTGATGACCTCGTCGCCTCCTATATGGAGGCGGGGCGAGCGTTGCTGATGGGTGGCGTCGACCTGCTCCTCATCGAAACAATATTCGATGTGTTGAACTCAAAGGCGGCCATTTTCGCGGTTCAGAGTCTGTTCGAAGAGTTGGGAGTCGAGGTCCCGGTCATCATTTCCGGGACCATCTCCGATGCTTCCGGACGTCTGCTGTCAGGGCAAACCACGGAGGCATTCTGGAACTCCGTGCGGCACGCGAAGCCGCTGGCTGTCGGGCTCAACTGCGCGTTGGGCGCCACCCAATTACGTCAATACATTGCGGACCTGTCCGGCGTTGCGGACACCTATGTCTCCGCTTATCCCAATGCGGGGCTGCCGAATGCATTCGGCGAGTACGATGAGACCGCTGAGGAAACCGCGCAGATCCTGCGCGAATTCGCTTCATCAGGGCTGTTGAATATCGTCGGCGGATGCTGTGGCACGACCCCGCAGCACATACGGCTGATGCACGAGAGCCTGAGCAACTATCCGCGCCGGCCCATTCCGGTCCTGCCACCGAAGTGCCGTCTGTCGGGTCTCGAACCTCTCAACATTGACGAGGACACTCTGTTCGTCAATGTCGGTGAGCGCACGAACGTCACAGGGTCTGCGAAGTTCCGTAAGCTGATCGAGGCGGGTGACTACAACGCCGCGCTCGATATTGCACGTCAACAGGTTGTCAGCGGCGCGCAAGTCATCGACATCAACATGGACGAGGGCATGCTGGATTCGGAAGCGGCGATGGTACGCTTTCTGAACCTGATCGCGGCAGAGCCGGATATTGCTCGGGTGCCCATCATGGTCGACTCGTCCAAGTGGACGGTGATCGAGGCGGGGCTCAAGTGTATCCAGGGCAAGGCTGTGGTGAATTCCATCAGCTTGAAGGAAGGCGAGGAAGCCTTCATTGCCCACGCCAAAAAGGTTCGCAGCTACGGAGCTGCGATGGTGGTGATGGCGTTCGATGAGCAGGGTCAGGCTGACTCCATCGAGCGCAAGATCAACATCTGCAAGCGCTGCTACGAGATTCTGACGCAGCGAGCCGGTGTGCCGGCTGAGGACATTATTTTCGATCCCAACATCTTCGCGGTGGCGACGGGTATCGAAGAGCACAACGGTTACGGCAAGGCTTTCATTGACGCAACGCGGTTGATCAAG
>Ga0268266_10003067_pt1 | contig 17071 bp, 10 predicted proteins | sample KBSS13metaG_FD_190356 | JGI IMG/M metagenome (GOLD analysis project Ga0268266, IMG submission 190356) | Switchgrass rhizosphere microbial communities from Kellogg Biological Station, Michigan, USA - KBS S1-3 metaG (SPAdes) (version 2) | ecosystem: Host-associated > Plants > Roots > Rhizosphere...
GACCTCCGGTCCCGCTTTACTCAATCCCCTGTCTGGACGCGGCCTTGCGACTGCCGACCTTTTCAACGATGGACGGATGGAGGTTGTCATCAACAACCTGTCCGATGACACGATGCTTCTCGTCAATATCGCCCGCAATCGAAATCACTGGCTTGGTGTAGAACTTGTCGGAACAACCTCTAACCGCGACGCGATCGGAGCACGCGTCACTCTCCGCAGCGGTTCGCGTATATGGGTCAACGAGGTTCGCAGCGGATCGAGTTACAACTCATCCAGCGATCTCCGGATACATTTCGGACTCGGTTCGGATACTCATCTTGATTCCATCGAGGTTCGCTGGCCGAACGGCTCTTCCGAGGTCTTCGATCCTCCTCCGGTTCCCGACCATATCCTTAAAGTCGTAGAAGGTAAGGGTCGCTTTCTCTCGAAGCCGCAATAGAAACATGGTTACTTCTTTGCCGCGATAATCTCAACTTGTTGCTCCCGTTGCAGGCTCGTCTTAGTAACAAAGACGGCTCGCCCAGCACCAGAAGTAGGCTTGATATCTACACCGTCGATACTAAAACGCAGGTCGTCTTTGCTCTTAGCTCGGAGTGTGCGGAGCACATAATCGAGTCCAACGCTGAGCTGACCCGAGTGAACCGTGCGCGATCCAAGCGAAATCGTGATGCTCGTGTCAGCAATACTCACTCGCATGCTGCCGTCATTACTGAAGAATGAGGCATCAAACCCATCCTCCGAACGAAGGTTGATGCCAGAGCGAGAATTGGTGACCGTCCATAATCTTCCGCGAAAAGGAACGGCCACAGCCGAAGGTTCTGAGTTCGATTCCAAGCTGTGATTGGCTACTTGAATCGATCCGTCTGAGCCAAGTTCCAGACCGAATATGCCGCGGAGAATCGTGTCCACACCTGCGCAACTGGCGATCAGATTGGAGCGACCTGCACCGACACGTCCACCAAAACGTTCCGACTGCGGATAGCGGAAGGCATAGCTATCGTTTGCAATCCCCTGTGGGTATACCGCAAGGTGATCAGGCCACCAGAGAATCTTATTCAGAGCCATCCAGCCTTGAGCAGGAAAGCCTGCTGAAAAAAAGTCGGCACTTAACTCTGGGCCGGTTCCCGTATAGCTCATCGGACCGGCCCAATCGTGATCGTTATAGTCGAACAGGCGATCCTTGATGGACATGGATCGTATACCCCACTGTGCGACGAACTCGTCGTCATTCAGATGGGCCATTAGCCTTTCGGCGCGCTCGCGTGGCACTAACCCAGGTACTCGCAGCAATTCGTACACTTGAATTGAATAAACGGGAATCACGCGACCATCGCGTTGCTTGGCACCGTACCATCCCTCCTTATCCAGCCATAAGACCTGATTGACAGCCTTCGCTACCGAATCAGCCATGCCACGCAGATGACGCACCGTCTCCTGACTTTGCTGTGGCGCTACATGTTCTAAGAAATTGGCAACTGTCCGATAGACATAGACGCGTTCACCATTCGGACTCGGCACTTCGTTGATATAACCGGGACCATCCCCGGTTTTGTGCAACTCAAGCAAGTTCGAATCATTTCCATAGTCAAGCAGCCCATCGCCGTCTGGATCTCGATCTTTCTCTCCCCATTCTGCAAGCAGGACGAGCCAATCGAGAATAGTCTTCCCCGAAGCCTGCTCCGTCAGTACGCTCCAGTCGCCGGTGGTCCTCAAGTACTGATCAACGGTGCTGGTAAAGACGTACGGATTGTAGGTATAAAACGTGCCAACTCCTCTTCCATGAAGAGGTTCGATGGAGTAGTGCTCGGTGAGAGGAGCAGCAGGCAAAGCCTTGATCACTGCCCTCAGGGCCGATGGATCGAGAAACGACAAAGTGAGCGCAGCGTATTGAACATCCCAAGCGTAGAGATTCATACCGCCCGAATCACGCCCGGAGACCGGGTACCACGGGTCGAGAACGAATGTCTTTCCGAGTCTCCATCGATCGTAGAGAAGCTGAACCGCCGCGTGATGATAGAAACGAGCGACAGCAGGAGTAGCTGTCAACCGCGGTAATCTTTCAAACACCCTCCACAAACTCTCCTGCATTTCGGCTCGACTTTTTTTGATCTCCTCCTCAGGGCTAGCTAGAGCCTGTCTCAGACTGGAAGACGCCTGACTCGAATCAGGGGAAACCTCTATGACCACATAAACTGTGGCCTGTGCACCCGCATTGACTTCTACATCCCAGGACATGGCCGTGGTTTCATAAGCTTCCTTCTTCCCTTCACCTCCAGGTTTCTGTTCCGACACACCGGCAACAGCGCTATCAAAAGAGTCGTACCCGGTAACAGCTGCTCCATGCGAACCTATCGCGACCGTGCCGAAGGCATTTGTGTGCAGCAATCTGTCACCGATCAGGTCCACAGCCGGTGCCTCCTTATCTACGGAGAACATGGGACTGTAACTCCACTCAGACGGACGGCCTACCTTCGGCTGCTGGATACTAAACACCCGGAAGATGCGCTTTCGTGATGACTTGTTACGCACAACAATTTTTTCGATGACTCCCGCAGTCCGATTCAATGCGGTTTGCTGGACTGAGAGAGACAAGAGCTGGCCATCAAGGGATGCCGTCCATTGCCCCGGCTCCCAAGTTGCTGAAGGTGTTCCGATCAGTTCAAAACTATGGCTGGGTTTGCCGTTGGCAATGCACTGCCCGGTCTCCCTATCGCAAACGCCTACATGTTGATGCAAAGAAGCAGTGAGCGGAGGCGCTGTGATCTTCTCGATTCCCTCTCCGTCTGGAATCGCGGATATCGTATCGCTGAATACAACGTGCTGGGCGCTGTCGACCTCAGGCAATACCTCTGAAGCGGAAATACGAAAGTCGGATAGAGCTGGCCGATAGGGCTGCGGGGTCAACTGAGGAAGTTGGAGAGTTTGCTGGGAACAGGAGGGAACAACGAGCGAGAAACCCACGAAGACAAGGCGCACAACACCGCAACGCAGAAGTGAAGCAAACAAACTCATTTTCCTCGCTCACCGTCTTTCCAAGAATTCTGTCGTTCGGAAATATTGTTCCTATCGCTTAGCGCGCACTCGAGAGAACCATACTGCAAAGCTAAAGGAGTTCCCCCTGAAAGCAAGGAACTCCCACTAAATTAGTAAATCAGCTTCAATGCGAACTGAACCCGCCGTGGACCGTTCTTGGTTCCCGTGATTTGACTGAAGTTCGTCGGTACGGTGAAGTTTAGATTTCCCGGTTGCGCAAACGACGGAGTATTGGTCAGATCGAAAGCCTCAGCGCGGAACTGTAGACGTAGGGACTCTCCAAGATTGAAATACTTGAAGATCGACGCGTCCACGTTTTTAAGGCCCGGGCCACGAACCTGTGACGGCTGCCCTCCCAAGACAGAGTAGTCAGTCTGACCGATCTGTGTCACGATATTCGGCTGGATAAACGCCGATGGATTGAGCCATTGTGTAATGTTATGAGGTCCGGCATACGCATCTACTCCTTTTGCCAACGGAGCGAAGCACCCTAATCCGGCAGCAGTAGTCACGGGGCAGTTGACCGTAAAAGGCTGACCGGTTTGGAAGCTGTAGATCCAGTTCACCTGCCATCCCCCAACAAGCGCATCTGTCATCCGGTTCGCGCTGGACAGGAGGGCTTTGCCAGTCCCAACCGGGAGAGCATAGGCGCCCGAGATGTGGACGATGTGCGTGGCGTCCGTGTCGCAGAGCGCATAATCCTTGCTATCCCCAAAGCCCGGCAGCCACGTCGCTCTATAGGTCGGAGTCGTCGTCGACTGGGTTCTTTGGTTGCTTTGGCATTTGCTCCATGTGTAGTTGGCAAGAACAGATAGACCCGCATTCAAGCGATGTTCATACGTCGCCTGGAGCGAGTTGTAACTGCTAACCGAGTTAGTGACCTCCCAATTGGAGTTGCGCGCAAACAGCGGGAATGGAACATAGTTTTGAACATTCGCCGTGGGCGGCAGAAGTTGAGAAGGAGAGTTGTGAAGCTCCATGGAATTCAGATGGCGGCCAAACGTGCCAACATAGCCCACCTGTATCGAATCGTGTTGAGTTACCTGGTCCTGCACTGCCAGATTGGTTACCTGGACGTACGGAGTTTGATAGTTAGGTGTGCGCCCATAGAGACTCACTCCCTGGCCGCTATTAACCGTGGGGTCCTGCAGGTTTACCGAAACAAGCGCATTTTCGATCGTTGCCGTCTGGCTGGAGTTTGGAAGCATCAACGGGTGTTGCGAATCGGGAGCATTGAACGCGACGTTATAGATAAATGGATAGTTGGTTCCCAGCGTTCCACCGTATCCAATATTTCCGAGCGCACCATACTCGATGGCATATCCACCGCGAACGACAATTTGGGACGCAATCCGATATGCAACTCCTAACCTCGGTGCAAAATTGAGCTTTTGCGTACTCCCTACTGAACCATCGGCACAGACTAATGAGATGTTGCTTGCAGTTAACAACGCATCGAAGGATGTCGATCGAGGTACTGAGCAGCCACTCTTCGACATATAGTAGGTCCCGGAGTTTCCGTTTCCACCGTTCGCCACGAAGTTGGCTTCTCGACCATCGATCTCAGAATAGGGCGTGAAGTAATCCCAACGCAGACCAAGATTCAGCGTGAGTTTATCGGTTGCCTTCCAGTCGTCCTGTAGATACATAGCGGTATACCAACGCCGATTCTTGGTCGCACTGAAATTCGAGCCGAGCAACGACGCCAGACCACCGACGTTGTCGATGCCGCCTACGGTCGAACGCGTCGGTGTAAGAAGCAGATCCGCGATCCCGTTCAACGAGCTATTCTTGCCCGGGATGTCTGTGAATTGCCCGTTGTAGCTGAATTGACCTCGGCTATAGGGAGGCTGAGCGATGTTCGATGTCAAATCGTCAACCTGGACACCCGCTTTGTAAGTACTCTTCCCGTGAACCCACGTAATACTATCCGCGGCTTCAACACTGTAGATCGTAGAGAGGGTGGGCCTGTATGTCTTTTCCCCAAGCCCGGTGAGACCACTCAGGCTTATAGGAGGTAGTCCTCCATTGCCGGAGGGCTGCGGTACACCACTGATGCCATACTGATCCGGGATCCCCTGCGTATTGCCATAGTGATTCTTGATGAACTGATCGACATGGAGGAACCCAACATGGACTTCATTGATGAGTGTTGGGCTAAACACCATCGTGTCGCCAGCGGCAAAGGCATACGCGGGAAAACTGTTATCGAGAGATCCATTCTGCCCGACGGCTACTCCGGGGAGAGCACCGGGCTGTGTGTTGTCACGAAGGCTTCTGTCAAAGACGCCGAAAAGATGATTCTTTGGCCCAAAGCTTTGATCGATCCTGATGTCATAGGCGTTCCCCGTCGTGGGAGACTTGGGAGCCCAATAGAAGTTGTTTGCAAGGCCCGGCGAGGTGGGAGCCGGATAGAGACTCAGCAACTTGGTAGCATTCGGATCGAGCCGTGACCCGGGAATGATGTTTAGCTGCGCCGTCTTCCCCGAGAAGTCTTTGACCCCACCCAAACTACCACCGCTGTAAAAAGGATCACGCACGTAGACAGTGCTGCTGCTGGTATTTTGGAGCCCGGAGATGGGGTCCACCGCTCCTGCGTTCACGGCACGAGTCGTAGAAGGGTCCAGTATGGTTCCGTGTGGGAAGATTCGACCGAGTGCGTCGGTTCCCGTTCCTCCACGATACGTAATAAGATCCTGCAAATTGGTAAACCCGCTGCTCATCATATTCGCCGTGGGAACGCTGCTCGTACTGGCAGAAGGCGAGACGATTCGAATTCCTTCGTAGTCAAAGAAGAAAAAGGTCCGGTTTCTGCCGTCATAGAGATGCGGAATGACTACCGGGCCGCCGATGGTTCCGCCGAACTGGTTCTGACGGTACTCAGCCTTCCGCGTATTTGTCCGGCCATTGAAGTAGAGGTTTGCGTCGAACAAATCGTTGCGAAGGTACTCCCAGAGGTTTCCGTGAATGCCGTTCGTTCCCGACTTAAGAACGGCATTTACCACGCCACCCGTTGAGTGCCCGAATTCCGCGCTGTAATCACCGCTCTGTAGTTTGAATTCTTGAATCGCATCAGGAGGAGGGACAATGGCCGCATTCCTTCCCAAAGAAGCTCCTCCATAGACTTCGATATTGTCGTTGATCCCATTGAGTCGGAAATCATTTTGCCAGAGACTCACACCGTTCACTGAAAAGTATGCGCTCGCTGTACTTCCCGAATCACCTGTGGGGCCTCCCGGCGGAGCTGTTGCCGTTCCAGCAGCGAGTTGAGGCAACGAGGTCCAGTTGCGGCCATTCAGAGGAAGGTCGTTCAAAGCTTCGCCTGTGATGGTCTGGCCGACCGCTGCACTCTCCGCCTGTAGCAAAGGAGCGGCTGAAGTCACAATAACCTGTTCGGTGACCTGGCCCGGTACAAAGGCGATGTCAGCCGTCAGAGTATGTTGAATGTGAATCTCCAATCCCGTTTGAACAAACGTCTGGAACCCCGGGGAGACGGCACGCAGGGTATAGGTTCCCGGTCGGATGCCAGTGAGGGAGTAGGTCCCGGATCCGGTAGATACAGTTTGGCTGACGACGTTGGTCGCCTGGTTCGTGAGGGTGATCTTGGCACCCGGAACGATCGATCCCGAAGAATCCGTCGCAAGCCCGGTTACACCTCCTGTATCAATTTGCGCCCAAATAGCACTGGGTATCAGGCCTACTAGCAACAAGAGGAATGCCGCGGGCACCAAACGTAGCTGAAATCTGTTTCGAGACATGGTCGAACAACCTCCCAAAATTCAATCCACCGTCATGAAAGCAATGGGTTGAAGCGTGTCATGATTCCTGCACGCAACAAGCCTCTGCGAGTCAAGCAATTGCTTTCCTAGAATTGCGCGCACTGCCTGAACAACTCACGGATCGGATATGTGATTACACGCAGGAAATATAGCGTCTAAAACAGATATCAGTCAATACAATTGCGTGTTATAAACATAAACGTGCAATTTATCTGATTTTTACGGTCATAAATCCGTGATTCGCCCGAGTGACGATCGATTAGCGAAACTGCTTGAATAAGTCACTTTTGCGCGACTTTCCTGTACATTCGATCCATGGAATTGCCACGGAATAATGCAGGCCGGCGAGAGCGTCTGCAAAAGATCTTGTCTTCTCTCACTGCGTCCAGTTCGATATCCGTAGAGGAGATGTGTGCGTCTTTTGATGTCTCCGCATCGACAATTCGCCGCGATCTTGAGGTTTTGGAATCGCAAGGTCTGCTACGTCGGGAACACGGCGGCGCAATCTCTCTCGAACCGCTTATCTATGAAGCGTTTACGACCGACTCCTCTTTCCAGGAACAGGTTCAGAATCAAAGCGACGAAAAGAAGCGAATTGGTATCGCCGCAGCTTCAATGATTCAGAATGGCGAGACCGTAGCGATTAGTGCTGGTACTACGACGACGCTTGTCGCTCGCAATATCCCTATGGGATTGAAGGTCATGTTGTTCACGAATGCCGTGAACATGGCAATGGAATTCTCGCGCCGCAACAATCTGACAGTGTCCCTCACAGGCGGAGTGATGCGAGGAGCATGGTTCTCTCTCGTTGGTCCAGGAGCTGTCGAATCAGCGCAGAAGATCAATTGCGATCGGCTGTTTCTTGGGGTGAATGGGATCAGCATTGAAAAAGGATTGACGGACTTTCACCATGAAGAAGCCGCAGTCAATCGGATTTTTGTCGAGCGTTCAAGAAAGAAGATCGTCGTAGTTGACCACACGAAATTTGCTATTGTCGCTCCCAATGTCGTCGCAAGTCTGAACGCCATTGACATGATCATCACGGGCGTCGAGGCCTCCGACGAATCGGTACAGCCCTTCATTGACCGTGGCATCGAAGTCAAACGGGTCTGATATCGCTGCGAATACGGCTCATTGGAGCAGCAAAGCTACCATTCATACTGCCCGCAAGGATGACCATCACCAGCGCTGCGAGGATCATATTCGACCGAATTACCGCTCCATGCTGACTTCGGAATGGATAAAGCGACCACTTGAAGCAATGGCCTCTAACGCGAGTGCGACGCCACCATAGACCCCAGCGGCATCGCCCAACTGCATAGGAAGAATCTTTGTTGCGCCAGCTTGCAGAAATTCGGCCCTCGTCTCGACCTCCCGCCGGACAAGGTCCAATAGGTTTGGTCGATGGCTTATCAGACCACCACCGACAAGGATCAGCTCCGGATCCAGAGCGTAGACCAGGTTTGCGATCATCGTTCCAAGCTCTGAGATCAACTTGGTCCCCAATCGGCATGCAAGCGGGTCTCCCACTTCGATTGCATCAAACAATTCACGCAGTCCAAGCTCCCGGCCGCTGGCGACCTGCCTGGTCAAAGGTGAAGATTCTCCTTCTACGAGTGCCTTATGCACTTGCCGTGCTATCCCGCTATGCGAGGCATACTCCTCAAAGATCCCCGTGTTTCCGCAAATATGTTTGGGGCCGGATGGATCACTCGACATGTAACCAAAATGGCCGGCCGCCCAGTTCTTGCCGCGTAGCATACGACCATCCGAGATGAGAGCGCCACCAATACCGGTCCCTACAGTGATACCAATTGCCGACTGATAGCCCTTGCCGGCACCGAACCGCATCTCCCCGGAAAGAATCGTATTTACATCGTTGTCGACAACAACGCTGCACGATAGCGTTTCTCCAAGCCGCTCAGACAGCGATACTCCTTCAAGAAACTCGAGTTTGCTTCGCAGCCAAATCACTCGGCCTTCCTTGAAATCAACCCTGCCTGGACATCCGATTCCCGTTCCTATCAGTACGCCAGCGACATCGGACACCATTGTCTTGATCTTGTTCGAGATCAAACCCAGGAAGGTTTCGAGATCCTCAAAGCTCCCCGATTCCGTGATATCGCTGGCCAGCAACGTTCCTGAAGCGTCTGCGATGCCGACCTTCATTCTCGTTCCGCCAACGTCCACACCTGCCAACACTTCAAGCATCGCTATCCCACCCCAGAGCCGACATAAGCCACATCAGAAATCTATATATAGAGATGTGCCAGGCTTTTCCGATATTCCTCGTAAAACGTTTCGAGAGCATCTTCCGGTTTTTGCTGCCCCGGGAAATGGTGGCTCGGAAGAACCACAGGGGAGACACCCCGTGCGACAAGCTTTTCAGCCGTAGCAGACCGGACCATATTGACAGCCATCGCACCGGTTAGCGTAGAGACGGGGCCAGTGGGCCAATCCAGTCCATCGATCACTTGGGCGCAGTCTCCTGGAGGGCACTGATTGTCGATGACCACATCGGCGAGATCCACCAACTTATTACCTGAAGGATGAGTGGCTGGAGATTGATCGGAATGCTGACGCGAAACCAAACCAATAACCTTCATTCCCCGTTCGCGAGCTCCCATAGCCATATCCACAATGAGCGGGCGAATGCCGCTTGTAGACACCAACAAGATGGCGTCATGCGGACCGAACTTAAAGCTCTTGAGAATCTCTTCGCCCAATCCAACGTACTTTTCCAGAAAGAGCGGAACGCGCAAACCATTAGATCCGACGATTGCCGAATGATTTGAGAAAGCAAGTTCGACTAAAGCGACGAAGCCGACAATTCCTCCCTGACGCGGTGTCATTTCATCGCACATAAACCGCGAGTGCCCTGAACCAAAGACAAAGACCAAACCTTTATTGGCAATCGCATTGGCGCAAATCTCGGCGGCTTGGTCGACATTCTCTGTCTGGGTCTCGTGGAACCGTTTCAAAAGCTTGGTTGCTATCTGGAAATAGTTTTCGGCCGCATTCACTTTGTTCGTTGTCCCCTGATTCGAAATTAGGCCAGGATCGGCAGAGCATTAGCCCTCAATTCCCAGATCTCGCCACACGGAAAGCTTAAGTGACTGCTCGCCAGCAGTCAATTTTATTGCGTGTTTTATTGACAAATACGCATTTATATAGCAACAATGACCCTTAGTTATGCAAAGAAATCAAGATTCAAAAGTGCTGATTGCCGTGGATGTCGTCGTTGTCGGCTCCGGCTCAGCAGGCTCATGCGCCGCCATCGCGGCAGCAAGAGAAGGTGCTTCGGTCCTGCTGTTAGAGCGACACCCTTTTCTAGGAGGCACGAGTACAGCAGTTCTTGATACGTTCTATGGGTTCTACACCCCGGGTTCGCAATCTCATAAAGTCGTTGGCGGTATCGCGGACGACGTGATCTCAGAACTAAGACGCCTGGACAAAATCATTGAGCGCCCCAACACGTATGGCGCCGGCCAAGGGATCACCTATAACCCCGAATATCTGAAGTGCGCGTGGGAACGTCTCGCTCAAGGCGCGGGAGTGCACGTCTTACTGAATTGCTGGGCACAAGATGTAATCGCTCGTGATAATCGTATCGTCGGCCTTATCGTTGCCACACGGAAAGGTCTGGTAACGGTTGAGGCAAAGACATTCATCGATGCATCGGGAGACGCAGATCTCTGCTACTGGGCTGACGCACCCTTTGAGCTGGCAGGCGAGCACCAAGACGCTCAATCGCTTACAACTACTTTTCGGATGTGCAATGTCGACATCGAGGCGCGTCGCACGATCGATAAAAAAAAGTTCCATAAGATTATGGCGCGGGCTGCGGATCATGGATATGCCCTTCCTCGCCGTGAAGGCAGCGACCATATAACGACGATCAACGGTGTTCTCGCAACCAATCTCACTCGCGTAAAATCTTTCGATCGTCGTCCTGGACAAATGGTAAACGCTACCGATCCTGCCTTCCTTAGCGGGGCCGAAATGGAGGGCCGCAAGCAGGCACTGGAGTATATTCGCTTTCTTCGAGAGTGCGTACCGGGATATTCGAATGCAGACCTCGCCTCCTTCAGCACACAAATCGGTGTGCGAGAAACACGACGAGTCATCGGAGACTATGTACTCACAAGAGAAGATGTCTTAGCCGCGCGACAGTTCGAGGATCAGGTCGGCCTTTGCGGCGCTCCTATTGAGGAGCACGGTCCGGGAGATGTAACGCGCTGGGAGTACCTTCCTGACGGGGAATGCGTCGGCATTCCTTACCGCACCTTGCTTCCTCAGAACCTTGAAAATCTCCTCGTGGTCGGACGATGTTTCTCTGCCTCACACGATGCTCATGCAAGCGTTCGCTCCATGGCCCAATGCATGGCAATGGGACACGCGGCAGGCATAGCCGCAGCCTTTTGCAGCAAACATAACTCGCATACACGAGAGATTCCCTTTCCCCGATTGCGAGACCGCTTACTCGCGTCGCAAGCCATCCTCGAACTAAACCGGCAGGTCAATGTATGAGCATTATTCGTACCGTTCTTGGGGATATCGAGGCCTCCCAGTTGGGAGTCTGCTACGCCCATGAACACATCGTGATCGATCGCAGTTTTGTTACGCAACAATACCCTGAATTTCTGCTGGAAGACGTAGCCCTGATCACCGAGGAGCTGCGTACCTTCTATTGTGCCGGCGGCCGCGCCATGGTGGATTCGATGCCTTGCGGAGGCGGACGGAACGTCGTCAAATTGGCGAGCATTTCCAGGCAAAGCGGAGTTCACATACTCTGTCCCACAGGCCTCCATCTGGCAAAGTATTATGCCCACGGCCACTGGATCGCACGCGTCAATCTTGAACAACTCGCGCAGATATTTGTGGATGAGATTGAAAAGGGAATAGACGCGAATGATACCAATGGACCGAACGTGCAGCGCACGGCCCACCGAGCAGGCCTGATAAAAGTTGCAAGCGATTTGAATACGATTGGCGCCAGAGAGCAGAAAATCTTTGAGGCGGCAGCCATTGCGCACACGAAGACCGGCGTTCCCATCATGACGCATACCGAGCAAGGAACCGCCGCGATGATGCAGATCGACTTGTTTGAAAGATGTGGTGTGCCTCCATCGAGTATCGTCATCTCGCACCTCGACCGGAAACCAGATATCGCGTATCACCGCGAGGTTCTTTCGCGAGGAGTATTTCTTGAATACGACTCTTCGTTTCGCTGGAAATCGCAGAACAATCCCACCCGCGATTTACTGATAGAACTGGCCTCACTTGGGTTTTTGCGACAACTCATGCTTGGTATGGACGCGGCGCGAAGCAGTTACTGGACCTCCTTTGGAGGTTCTCCAGGGCTGACTTTTTTGCTGGAGACCTTTTCGCGCCAGCTTCGCGATGCTGGCTTCACCGATGAAGCGCTGAGAACAATATTCATCGATAATCCATCCCGAGCTTATTCCGTGACGTTGGCTCATCTCCCGCTACAAAAGCCGGATCTGCAAGGGGGCAACTCCTCACTTGAACCTCCACTCCGTCGACACGATGGAAACATTAATCCGGGTGAGGTCAACAGATGAAGCTCCATGGCAAGACACTTTTTATTGCTGGCGCCTCCGGCATGGCTGCGGAGACAGCGCGCCTTGCTCTCAAAGAAGGTGCGCGAGTATTTGCGGTAGACCGAAATCTCGACAGCACCAACTTGCTGAGGAGTGAACTATCGTCACGGACCGCATCGATTGAGACCTATTGTGCAGATCTTTCCGAGGAATCTGGAGTTGAGGCCGCATTTCGTCAGTGCATAGAGACGTTTGGCAGCTTCGATGCGGTCTTCCACGCAGTTGGAATCAGTGGGCGTCGCTTTGGAGATGGCGCACTCCACACGTGCACGTTGGCTGGATGGAATGCGACACACACCGACAATGCAACAACCGCATTCCTCGTCTCACGCGCGGCGCTTCAATACTTCATCGCTCGCGATCCGATCATGCCCGCCAACCTGCGCGGCACGATTCTCAATATGGCCAGCGTCCTTGCATACTCTCCGCAAAAAGACTTCTTTGCGACACACGCGTATGCAGCGAGCAAAGGTGCTGTGATCTCCATGACACGCTCTGCCGCCGCTTACTATGCACCTCACCGCATCAATATCAACGCGATAGCACCGGGCCTCGTTACGTCTCCGATGAGCGCACGCGCACAAAAGGATCCAGACATCCTCGACTTCATTCGCCACAAGCAACCACTCTCAGAAAATCTTCTCGATCCTCTTGAGATTGCAGAGGCCGCTATTTTCCTTCTGAGTGATGCCGCAAGAAACATCACGGGACAAGTGCTCGCTGTAGACGGCGGCTGGACCGTCAGCGAATAAGTGGGGCTGATGGGAAAACCCCGCATAGAGAAGGGACTACACAGTGCGCGAGATCCACCCTTCAATGTGTAACTTAGGAAATCTCAGTGAGCCGCGAGAAGAACAAAACCGAAGAATCAAATTCGCATACGATACTACGAAATATCGATCGCTGCATCTCCAGAACGGAGATGCAGCCGACCTTGTTTGCTTAGAAGATCAGTTTAAGGGCCGCCTGAATGTTGCGGGGCGAGTTTGCCTGAGTTGTGATGTTGCCGAAGGTCGATGAGCCGAAGGTTGTGTTCGGCACGCCGAATTGGACCCTGTTCAGCAAATTGAATGCCTCAAGACGGAATTGCAGACCGATGCTCTCGTGGATCGGGAACTGCTTCAGCAAAGAGAGATAGTCCTGGAAACCGGTGGGACTGCGTAGTCTGCCCGATGATCTTGGAACGTCACCCAGTTCAAAAGCGGCTGCTTTGCGGAAGGCGTTTGCATCGAGATAAGCACTCGTTTGTCCTGCTCCTCCCAGTCGATGATGCACGTCACCGGAAGTAAGCGGCTTGCCTCCTTGCACGAAGAAGGGACGTGAGCCGGAGTAAGCCTGCCCTCCCGTCTGCGTTATTCCGAGCGCGTAGCCAGACTGGATCGCGACGATCGTATTCAGCGACCAGCCACCCACAAACTGATTCACCCATGGGCGGACGTTGCCGCCGAACCGTTGGCCGCGTCCGAAGGGAAGAGTGTAGTTGGCATTCGCGACCAGGCGGTGAGGGACGTCGGTTGCCATCACAGACCATTCTTTATCGCGAATATGGTAGCTGTTCTGAAAGTTTGGCGTTCCATTGACATTCAGAAAGCCCGTAAGCAGAGGAGATGTGTTCCCCATTAGCTTGGAGAAGGTATAGCTGATGGTCGCTGAGAGGTTCTTCGATCGCTGGATCGTAACGAATGCCTGGGCGGCATGGAAGATGGATGCTCCAATGCCGAGCTGGTTGACAGTAAGTGAGGTGTTGGACATTCCATTGTTCGGCGTGTACTGCGGATACAGCGAGAGAAGCTGAACGCGCTGAACAGTTGCAGGCGTTGCCAACGGTCCGGCCGCAGGCTTACCCAAAAAGGGGTTTGCGACAGGTGCATTCAAATAATCAATCTGTGACTGGCTGCCAGGATTTCCCCAGTACTGGTCACGTAGATCGTTGGGGCGATAGTTGATCGGAAGATGCACGCCGTGGCTCCCAACATAGTTGAGATGGAGGACGACGCCTTGTGCAATCTGTGTCTCGACACCTGCATTGATCTGCTGGAAGTACGGCAACGGATTGTTATAAATCGCACCGCCAACCGAGGTGCCCGTACCGGCAGTCACACCAGCCGCAGGGCCGGCTGGCAGAATCACACCATTGGGAAACGGATTTGCGATGGTTGCGGTTGGAGTGTTGGTACTCGTATACACAGTCTGCGTCTGTTGTGAGTAACCGAGAGTCGATGTGCCGTAGAAACGTTGCGAAGTAGGGAGATACATCAGGGCGTATCCACCACGCAGCACAACCCTATCGGAAGCCTGGAATGCCATTCCAATACGCGGGCCAAACTTGTTATAGGCGGTCTTCCAGGTGCGATTGGGGAAGTTGTCTCCAAGATAGCGAGCTCCGCCCGTGAATGGTAGCGTTGAGGAAGAAAGAGGATTCGCCACATCAAGATCGAGATCGGCCCATCGGTTGTGACGCTCGGCGTAGCCGGTCTCAATGTCATAACGCAGTCCGACATTCAAAGTGAGTCGCGGGTTCACACGCCAGTCATCCTGGATATACATCGCGTGATACCAGGAATCGTATGCGGGTAGCACCTGGCGGGTAAGCGTGGCGTTGGAAAATGTTCCCATCAGGAAGGCGGCGAATGAGTCAAACTGGGCTTGATTGGAAGCTGCTGAGCTGGTGACGTTTGGGCCATTAGTCAGAACCGTGTCGAAGGTCAGAGCGCCGACGCCGTTGCCGGCGCTCTGTTGGTGTTCGAGGATCAGTCGCCCGTCATAGCCGAAAGTAAGGCTATGCTTGCCAAGTTGCCATAGCGCTGTCGATTCCAGGAAATGGCTGTAATGCTCCCATCGATTGGTATTGGTCGCATAAGAAATGCCGGCATAGCCGCCGCTGGTAGGAGCGCCATTAATGGTGAAGTAAGGAAGACCGGCAAGTTGTTGCTGGCTGTCGAGATTGGTAAAGCCATAATCAGATGCTGTATATCCATAGTTCTGAGGAATCTGAAAGTTCTTCTGATAGGCGAAGCCATAATTCGTCTGCAGAATCAAATTCGGGGTAATCGTCCAGGTATCGCCGATCGCGAAGAGATAAGCACGCAGAGCTTGATTAATTCCGCTCGGACCATCGGCCTGGTTGAACAGATCGTTCTCATGATGGGTGTTGACATCGCGGGTGCCGCGAACGAAGACGCGCTGTTTCGACGAGAAGTTGTGGTCGACACGGAAGTTGAACTGGTCCACCTGATCGCTGGTACGGTTGGCATACACGTAGTTGTTGGTGAGGCCGCCAACATTCGGCAACGGGAAAAACTGTAGCAGCTTCTGCGACACAGGATTAATGTTCTGAACAACCTTGCCTGCGGGGAAACAACCGGCGGAGTTGCAGCCGGCGGGCAGTGGCAGACGCGTGTTGCCAGCGGTACTGTAGGGGTCGTAGATCAATCCCGGCGCCTCGGTAAAGATGCCCTGGCGTTGAAGCGCAGTCGGAACAGTTGCCGTCACCGGGGCGTAGAGAACGTTCCGAGATGCCTCCCAGCCGAAGGTGAAGAATGTTTTGTCGCGGCCGTTGTATACCTTGGGCAGAAGCACAGGGCCGTTGACAAACACGCCGTACTGATTGAACTTGTGCGGTGCGCGGAAATCATTGCGCCCTCGGATGGGTGGAGTGTTGTTGTACTTAAGAAAGTACGGTGCTGCATCGAGCTTCTCGTTACGCAGATATTCGTAGGCCGTTCCATGCAAACGATTGGTTCCGCTCTTCGACACGATGTTGAGAACGCCGCCTGAAGAGCGTCCGAACTGAGCCGACGGAACCGAAGTAATGACCTTGAACTGATCCACGACTTCGACAGAGGGCGTCAGAGCGGGCTGGCCCTGGCAGCACACTGTTACCGGAACGCCATCGAAAAAGATCTCGTTTGACCCTGACTGCCCACCGTTGGATTCGAAGTTGTTGGTTCCTGCAGCGACGACTGCACCACGCGTCTGGCTCACGCCTTGGCCAAAACCGCCTCCCGGAGAGATGCCGGGCGAAAGCGCAGCCAGGCCGTACGGATTTCTTCCGTTGAGAGGAAGATCGCTCACCTGCTTCGCACCCACTGTATAGCTGATGGTCGAATCATTGGTCTCAAGATCGGCCATTCCAGCCGACTCGACGTTGACCGTCTCGGTACTGGAGCCAACTTCAAGGTTCAAGTCGATGTTAGCGGTCTGACCAACAGCCAAAGTCAGGGTCGTCTCGGCGTTCTTGAATCCACTCTGCGAGATCTGGATCTTGTAAGGTCCTGTCTGCAGAGAGGGGAACGAATAGATTCCATCGCCATTGCTGCGCGTCGTTACCGTAAGACCGGTGTCGACTTTGGTGAGCGTCACCTGCGCATCACGCACAACGGCTCCTGTCGTATCGGTCAGGCGACCGGTGATCACGCCATTCGCAACCTGCCCCTGCAAAAAGCTTGGAGACAGGAAGAACAGACCGAGAGCAAAGAGCTGCACAACTATTGTTAAAAGCTTCTTCATGATGGCCTCATCCGAGAACTGGTGCTGAGTGGGGTATGGGCATCCGTTAGGCCAGATGCCCTACTCCTTCTTTGCTCGCCACTATCGTTTGTGGTGGATGAGTTGCGGTAGTTCCAAGCTGTTACG
>Ga0268266_10003071_pt1 | contig 17062 bp, 15 predicted proteins | sample KBSS13metaG_FD_190356 | JGI IMG/M metagenome (GOLD analysis project Ga0268266, IMG submission 190356) | Switchgrass rhizosphere microbial communities from Kellogg Biological Station, Michigan, USA - KBS S1-3 metaG (SPAdes) (version 2) | ecosystem: Host-associated > Plants > Roots > Rhizosphere...
CTAAGCAGCATAACCTTTAGCCATCGCATCGTCATTTTTCTCCGGTTCCTTAAATCATTTCCCTGCGATTTCATAATCCTCAATGGACATTTCTTCGCAACCTCGCCACTATACTTCACCCGCTGCACTCCAAAGAAGCTCGCCCTTCTATAAACGGGTGTGGAATGGTCCAAATAGCGGTAGCATGGACCGTCGAAAAAAATCCTAAAAGGACACACATGAACCTGCACTTGCGAACTCTTGTCTCTTCGACTGCACTGTCGATCGCCCTGGCTGGCTTTGCGCCCTCCGCAATGGCAGAGGACCACTGGGTTGGAACCTGGGCGGCCTCTCCCATGGCCCAGGACAACGCTGCAGGAAAGTACGGGGCAGCTGAAACCACCTATCGCGAGATCGCGCACGTCTCGCTGGGAGGGGATTCCGCGCGAATCATCCTTACAAACGAGTTTGGAACGACGCCGCTGACCGTCAATGCAGCTTATATCGCCCTTCGCACTAAAGGGAGCGAGATCGACGTCGCCACGGCGCGCCCGTTGACCTTCGGCGGCCGCACCTCGATCATCATCCCTGTAGGCGCCCTAGCGATCAGCGATCCGGCACCGGTGAAGCTAGCCCCGCTCTCGGACGTGGCAGTGAGCTTTGTTCTGCCTGCCCAGGCCATTCCACAGGTGACTCACCATGGCTTTGCCGACCAGACCAGCTACACCACCGCCGGAAGCGTCTCCGGCGCCGCATCTCTTGAGAGCGCCACAGAGATCACCGACTGGCCTTTTCTGAAGGGCATCGACATCCGGGCCGACGACAAGAGCGGGGCCATCGTCGCCTTTGGCGATAGCATCACGGATGGGTCGCACAGCACGAAAGACACTAATCGGCGGTGGCCGGATATTCTTGCGCAGCGCCTGCAGGCTGACAAGAAGACCCGCAACCTCGGCGTTCTGAACGAGGGCATCGGCGGTAATCGGATTCTGCACGACAATACCGGCCCCAGCGCATTGGCGCGCTTTGACCGCGACGTACTGGCACAGGCCGGAGTGAAGTATCTCGTCATCCTCGAGAGCATCAACGATATCGGCCACGCACAGGACCCGGTCAAGCCCTACGACGTGGTCTCGGCGGACGACCTCATCCAGGGATTCAGCCAGTTGGCTACGAGAGCCCATGCCCACGGCATCAAGGTCTACGGAGCCACGCTGACACCCTATGTCGGCGCAAAGTACGCCTCGCCCGCCGGTGAGCAGATGCGCCAGGCGGTCAACCAGTGGATCCGGACGTCAAATCTCCTCGATGGATTTGTCGACTTCGATAAAGCGGCGCAGGATCCAGCAAATCCGTCCGTCTTCTCGGCCGCTGCAGATGGAGGCGATCACCTTCACCCCAGCGATGGCGGCTATAAGGCAATGGGCGAATCCATCGACCTCAAGCTCTTTACGAAATAACCTTCCTGGGCGCCTGGCGTTCTAATGCTTATGACTCTCGGCAAAGTTCGCCAGGCACGCCCCGACGATGCTCTAAAGATCGCGACGATGTGCGAGCTGCTCTGGCCCGACGCGCCTGCGGAGGAACATCGCGTCGAGATCGAACCGCTGATTCGTACCGGAAGATGCGGAACTCTGCCAGCGGCCATCTTCGTGTCCTGCGACGGTGAAAGCGACGACCTGACGGGCTTTCTGCAGATAGGCCTGCGCTCTCACGCAGATGGCTGCGATCCTGAACGCCCAGTGGGTTTTATCGAAGGCTGGTTCGTTTATGAAGGACTTCGGAACCAGAGTATCGGGAGGGCACTGACAATGGCTGCGGAGGACTGGGCTCGTGCCCAGGGATGTACCGAGATGGCCTCCGACGCACTGATCGATAATGACCTTTCTCTCATAGCTCACCAGGCGCTGGGATATGAAGTTGTCGATCGCTGCGTCCACTTTCGTAAACCGCTACTATAACCATCGCGCAAAAACAAAAGCGGCGGCTGGAGACGATCCAACCGCCGCATTTTTATCGCTTATCAAGAGCTACTTCAGCTCATATCCGGCGAAGAAGTAGCCGATCTCGAAGGCCGCAGTCTCCTCGGCATCCGATCCGTGGATCGCGTTCTCGCCGATCGAAGCCGCGAACTTCTTGCGGATGGTTCCCTCTTCGGCCTGAGCCGGGTTGGTTGCGCCCATCAGCTTGCGAAGGTCGGCGATCGCGTTCTCCTTCTCGAGGACCATCGGGAAGATTGGGCCGCTTGACATGAACTCGGTCAGTTCGCCGAAGAACGGGCGGTCCTTGTGAACGTAATAGAAACCCTCGGCTTGGGCCTTGGAGATAGAAGCCTTCTTGATGGAAACAATCTTGAATCCTGCCTTCTCAATCTCGGCCAGGATGGCGCCGGCGTGTCCCTTTTTGACTGCGTCCGGCTTGATGATGCTGAATGTGCGCTGTGACAACGTAGATTCTCCTTGCGGTTTTCCTGCCTATTTAGTGTAAAGCACGCACATGAAAGTTCCCTGAACAGGGTTTTCCGGAGCGAGGATAGTGCATCATAGCCCTATGCGAAATTTCGCATGGATCTGGTTTCTCGGCTTCGCTGCCTGGCTCGTGGACGGGTTCATAAGCCTGCGTCTGCACTCGCCACAGCACGCACAGCTCGCCTTTCTGGTGGCGATGGTCTTTCTGGCCGCCGGATTCTTCTACCGGCGACAACAGAGATGAAAGCGCATTAAAAGAAAAACGCCCTTCGCCTGGAAGGACGCCTCTCTGTTTTCGTGTTTCTTTTGAACGCTATGCCTTGCCCAGCACCTTCGCCATGGCGTCGCCGATCTCTGCCGGAGACTTGACCACGGTTATACCCGCTGCGGACATCGCCTTCATCTTCTCGGCGGCAGTCCCCTCGCCGCCCGAGATAATGGCTCCGGCGTGACCCATGCGGCGTCCGGGAGGTGCCGTCTGGCCCGCGATGAAGCCGACCACCGGCTTCTTTACATTTTCCTGGATGTACTTGGCAGCGGCCTCCTCGGCTGTGCCGCCGATCTCGCCGATCATGATGATCGCCTCGGTCTCAGGGTCCTCGTTGAGCAGCTTGAGGGCGTCGATATGCGTGGTTCCGATGATCGGGTCGCCACCGATGCCGATAGCGGTCGACTGGCCAATACCGCGCTGCGTCAACTGGTAGACCGCCTCGTAGGTCAGCGTGCCGGATTTGGAGACGATGCCGACGTTGCCTTCCTTGTGGATGCGGCCGGGCATGATGCCGACCTTGGCTTTGCCCGGGGAGATCACGCCGGGGCAGTTCGGACCGATCAGGCGGGTCTTTTTACCATCAGGCTGGGACTGCCGAACGACCTCCCAGGTCTTCACCATGTCGAGCACCGGAATGCCTTCGGTGATGCAGATCACCAGAGGAAGCCCCGCGGCAGTAGCTTCGAGAATTCCATCCGCAGCAAACGGCGGAGGAACAAAGATCACCGACACGTTCGCTCCGGTCTCTTTGACGGCCTCTTCTACCGTGTTGAACACGGGCCAGCCCTCGTGAGTCGTTCCGCCCTTGCCCGGGGTAACTCCACCCACAACCTTGGTGCCATACTCCGCGCAGGCCTTCGCATGGAAGGTTCCTTCGCGTCCGGTAATTCCCTGCACAATCAGCCGCGTATTCTTGTCGACCAGAACTGCCATTACTTACCACCTTTCGCAGCCGCAACTGCCAGATCAGCAGCTTCCTTCATCGTTGCTCCCACCTCGAACTTCAGTCCGGACTCCTTCAGGATCTTGCGGCCTTCCTCCACGTTGGTTCCTTCGAGCCGAAGGATGATCGGAAGCTGCACATTCAGCTTCTTCGCAGCGGCCACGACTGCCGTTGCCAGGACGTCGACGCGCAGGATTCCGCCGAAGATGTTGATGAAGATCGCCTTCACATTGGGGTCGCTCAGCAGAATGCCGAATGCATTCTCAATCTGCTCCTGGTTGGCTCCGCCGCCCACATCGAGGAAGTTCGCGGCTTTTCCGCCGGCGTACTCGATGATGTCCATCGTAGCCATCGCCAGACCGGCGCCGTTCACCATGCAGGCGATGGAGCCATCGAGCTTGATGTAGTTCAGAGCGAACTTCGAAGCCTCCACCTCCAGCGGATCTTCCTCCGCCAGGTCGCGAAGTTCCTTCAGATCCTTGTGCCGGAACATGGCATTGTCGTCGAAGTTGATCTTGCAATCGAGCGCCAGCAGCTTGTCGTCCTTCGTCGTGATGAAGGGATTGATCTCCATCAGCGTCGAGTCAGTCTCAACAAAGGCCTTGTAGAGGCCCAGCATGAACTTCACGGCATCGTTGATCTGCGTGGACTTCAGGCCCAGTTTGAATGCCAGGCTGCGCGCCTGGTAGGGCTGAAATCCGACCGCAGGGTCGATGTACTCCTTGTAGATCTTCTCCGGGGTGGCATGCGCGACCTCTTCGATCTCCATGCCGCCAGCCTGCGAGGCCATAAACACCAGCCTTGCCGCGGCCCGGTCCAGCACGATGCCGAGATAGAGCTCACGGTCAATCGCTGAGCCTTCCTCGACCAACAGCCGTTGCACCTTCTGGCCCTGAGCTCCGGTCTGGTGCGTCACCAGCTGCATGCCAAGAATAGCCTTGGCCGCCTTCGAAGCATCGTCGAGCGATTTGACGACCTTCACACCGCCGCCCTTGCCCCGGCCTCCGGCATGAATCTGCGCCTTGACCACCACCACCGCGTTCCCTTTATCGAAAAGGTCCTTGGCAGCCCTGTCGGCCTCTTCCAGCGTCTCAACCATCTCGCCGCTCGGAACCGGCACACCATACTTCCGCAGAATCTCTTTTGCCTGATACTCGTGAATTTTCATAGTTGTCTTCGGAATACCGCCCGCGCGAGAAGTGTAGCGAACCCCAATGAGCGCCCGCAATGCGAAATGCGAACAATGGTGCGGTTATCGTTTCACTTATGCTTCCTACGATGAAACTGCCGTCAAAAAAAGGCAATGAGGAAGAACTCCTCTCCCTCATTGCCTACTCGCAGCTGTAGATGAATCGCCGATTACAGAACTCGCAGATAAGCCGCGAGATCCTTCTTCTCCTGCTCCGTCAGCTTCGTTCCCAACACCAGGTTGAAGTATTCCACCGTGTCGTCGAGCGTCAACAGTCGCCCATCGTGCAGATACGGTGGCGTGTCCTTGATGCCGCGCAGGGGGAAGGTCTTGATTGCGCCGTCGCGGGCCATCATCATGCCGTTCTCCACGTGCTGCTTGTAGAACCGCTCCGCATGGAGATCATGCATCAGGTTGTCGGTGAAGTACTGCCCCGAGTGGCACTCGGCGCAGCGGCCTTTATTGAAGAAGACCTCCTGCCCATGCAACTCTGCGGGACTAGCCATCTTCGGATCCAGCTTTCCGTCCCACATCAGCTTCGGAGCGGGCGGAAAGTCCAGAATCTCCTCGAACTCCGACATAAAGTGAACCTGGCTGCCGCGCTCGAGTACGTTGACGCCCTTCTTTGTCGCAATGACCGGATCGCCGTCAAAGTAAGCCGCTCTCTGCTCGAACTCCGTGAAGTCCTCGACCGTCTTGAGAGCGCGCTGCGAGCCGAACAACCGCTGAATATTGACGCCACGCAACGCCGGAGTCTCGATGCGGTGACGGAACTCCTGTGGCCGGATATCTCCAACCAGATGGAAGGCTCCATTCGTGCCCCCGTTCGTGTGGCAGTCGAAGCAGGCCACGCCACGGCTCGGCTTGTCCGATCGCCGATCCGTCGTCTGGTTGAACTGCTGCTGCGGAAACGGAGTCAACAACAGCCGCAGACCCTCCAGCTGCTTCGGATTCAAAATCCCGCTGAACAGGTCATAGAAGTTATCGATCGTCACCAGCTTGCCCTGAGAGACATCGCCCAGATCCGGCCTCGTCGTCAGGTAGATGGCTGCGGGAAACTCCGCGAGGAAACGCTCTGGAATATCGAAATCCAGATCGAACCGCGTCATGTCGCGCCCTTCCTGCCGGTTCAGCTCATCCAGCTCAGCCTTCGGAAAAACCATACCGCCTTCAGGATGGTTGGCATGCGGCAATGGCAAAAAGCCCTTAGGAAAAACATCCCGGTCGCGGATCTGATCGGAAGACATCCCAGACAACTCCGCCCAGGTCACTCCGGACGGCAGCTTGACCCTCACACCCTCCTGCACCGGCTTCGTACGATCCATCACCAAGCCTCTGGCCGGACGATCGCTCAGGTCGTAGCGCTCCTCCAACAGATCCATCTGGCGCTTCATGATTGCGGGCTTCGCAGCAACCATCCGGCTGTGAATTGCGGCAAAGGTCTCCGTATCGTTCACCGGAAGATAGCTGTTCTTGACACCCTCTTGTCCAACCGCCGAAACAAGTGTGTCTCCCAGGAGACACACGCCTGCGAGGACCAGTCCACTCATGAACGTGGTCCTGCACACGCCCTTGAAGTTCTGCATAATCCCTCTCTTTCACGAGCAACGACTACAAATGGAAACCTCGAGGACCGAAGATCGCAACAGAAGAATAGAGATCAGAAAGCTCAAAGAACGATAACTTATATCAAACTATGGGCAAAACAATACCACGGACACAAAGATGTGAAAAATCTGCAATCCCTCGGCTCTTCCTGAAGCCCAAAAGGGTCTCAAACGGGCGGATAACGGACTTCCTCCTGTTACCTTTAACTAACCAAGATGCCCCTTCAGTCTCATCTCAGGCAGATCATCGAAGGCCGAGCCGCGCTCACACGCGAACAGGCTCGCGAATTGATGCACCAGATCCTCGCCGGTCAACTCTCGGATATCGAGATCGCCGCCCTCGTCGGCGCGCTCGCATCGCGCGGGGAGACACCTGACGAGGTCGCAGGTTTTGTGGATGTCATGCGATCCGTCGTCACCCGCGTGCCCCTCAGCTCTGACAAAGAGGCGCTTCTGGTCGACACCTGTGGCACTGGCGGCGACGCCAGCCGCACCTTCAACATCTCTACCGCATCAGCACTGGTGGCCGCCGCGGCTGGAGCCACGATCGCCAAACACGGCAACCGCGCCATCACCTCGCAGTGCGGATCCGCCGACGTTCTTGAAGCTCTTGGGATTCGGGTCGACCTTTCGCCTGCAGAGGCCTCCGCCGCGCTCCGTCAGCATCGATTCGCTTTCTTGCACGCACCCTCGCTCCACCCAGCCATGAAGGCGGTCATGCCCGTGCGAAAGGCTCTCGGAGTCCGCACGGTCTTCAATCTGCTCGGCCCCCTCACCAATCCTGCTGGAGCCTCAGCACAGGTGATGGGTGTCTACGCCGCGCATGCCGTCCCTCTCGTCGCCGAGACGTTGGCTCTGCTGGGAACCCGACACGCCTTCGTCGTCCACGGCACCGCTGAGGATTCCGACGGAACCATCCGCGGATTGGATGAGATCTCCATCTCCGGCCCCACGCACTTGGCCGAGGTACGCAATGGAGTTGTCACCTTCTCCACCATGACTCCTGAAGACGTTGGCCTCGAACGCGCTCCCATGGAAGCCCTCCAGGGTGGAGGAGCCGTCGAGAATGCCGCTATCCTCACATCGATCTTTGCGGGAGAGCCCGGCCCCCGGCGCGATATCGTCGTGCTGAACGCGGCAGCGGTTCTGGTCGCCGCCGATCTTGCGCCCGATCTCGCCACCGGAGTCGTGCTGGCCGCTCGCACTATCGACAGCGGTGCCGTGGCAAAACTTCTCGACCAGCTGCGCAGCGAGACTTAAAATCGGCGGGCAGTCATTCTCTGTCAGGAAAGACAAGCCTATGTCCTCGGTTCCTCCTCCTTCGCTTCTCGATGTCAACATGGTGACGACTGCCCTCGAGCTTCCCGGCTATCGCATCGTTCGCAACATCGGTGTGGTCCGCGGCATCGTAGTCCGCTCCCGATCCATCTTCGGAACCATCGGGGCCAGCCTGCAGACCGTGCTCGGCGGCAACATCACCCTGCTCTCGCAGCTCTGCGAAAAGACTCGTCAGGACGCCTTCGTCATGATGATGCAGCACGCCTCCGAGCGGGGAGGCAACGCCATCATCGCCGCCCGCTATGACGCCAACGAGCTGATGCAGGGAGTCACCGAGGTCCTCGCCTACGGGACCGCCGTTGTCGTAGAGCGCATCTAAACTCCAAAAGAAAAAAGGCCGCGCGATCACTTCGCGCGGCCCTCCGCTGTTTCAGGCTAGAAGATGTACTTCGCAGCCAACTGCGCCCGCCGCGGCGAGCTGTTGATCACGCCGTCTGTTCCTGCATTCAGACGACCAAAGACCGATGACTGGATCGACTGCGAGCCCATCGTGTCATACGTCACGTTGTTCAGCAGGTTCTGCACCTCGAACCGAAGCTGCAAGGTCTGCTCCTTCCAGGTGCGGAACGACTTCATCAGGTTAGCGTCTGTGCTCCAGGTCGCGTTCTGACGCAGCCAGTTTCGGCCGATGTTTGAGAACTCGCCCGGTGCGGGGTTATAGAACTTCGCCCGCTGTTCCGCCGACAGGAAGTAGGTCTGGGTTCCTTCCTTGTGGACGTGACCCATGTGAGCATCGCAGTGATCGCACGAGGCCGGCGTCTGCACGCTGCCGGAGAAGGTGTTCGAACCGGAGTAGATCGTCAGCGGCCGGCCCGACTGCCAGTAGCCGTCGCCGGAGATCTGCCATCCCCCTGCCAGCAGGTCCACGCCACGGTTCCACTGTCCACCAATCCGTCGGCCGTGACCGAACGGAAGATCCAGCACGTAATAGCCGTTAATCACATGCGTATTGTCGAAGTCCGACGCCGCATAGTTCAGATTCGGCCTGCGATAGTCGAAGGGCGTACTGGCCGCCGACTGTGTGCTTCCTGTTGCCACCGTTGTGAAGGCTGGATCGAACGACCGCGTATCCAGAGACTTCGAGTAGGTGTAGTTCACCGTCACCAGGAAGCCCGAAGAGAACCGCTTCTCAACCTGCGCCTGCAGGCCGTTGTAGTTCGAGTAGTCACGGCTCTGCAGAACAATCAGACCGCCTAGGTACTGCGAGTACGGCTTGAAGAAGCTCGACGACAGACCGGAAGAGACGACAAGCGGCACACCGTTAGGATTTCCCGAGGTCGCATTCTGCAGTCGCGTCGCCAGTGAATTCGCCAATCCCGCAACGTTGTTCAACGTCAGGTTCGATGCATAGTTGCGCTTAATGAATGCCGCACCAGACTCACCAGACTTGCGTCGCGTATCGGACGAGATGATCTTCGTCATCAGCGGACTGTCCTGCCCAGCCTGCACCTGCTTGAACGCATCCAGGAAGCCGTTGGAGAAGATCTCCGACTGATTGGAGTCGTAACCGCCATACAAGTGCGTTCCATGGTTGCCGATATAGCTCACCGTCAGCACCGTATTCTTTGCCACCTCTCGCTGCACGCTCAGAGACCACATCGAAACCGTCGGTGTCTGCATGTTCGGATCCGAAACCGTCAGAGAACCTGCGCCATAGTTCGGCGGCGTCGTCAGGCTCAGCGGAGTCGCCGTCGGAGTAGGCACAAACCAGTTCGCTGCCCGCACTCCCTGAGTACCTCCCTGATCCAAACCAGAGGTCGCATCCGACACCTGATAAGTCAGGCCCGGCATCCCCTGGAAGACCGAGGAAGAGAACGAGAATGGATTGATGCGGTCATAGGCGATACGGAAGTTGCCTCGGATCGACATCTTTCCGTCCTTCAGAGGATCCCACGCAAAACCGGCCGTGGGTCCAAAGTTGGTCCAGCGATTCGACATGAAACTTCCATGCACAAACTGCAAAGCGCTGGTCAACGGTGTGCCATAGTTCAGAGACTGGTTCGGCACCAGCCCGGGGAAGCTGTGCAGGTCGGGTGCCTGACGCGCATCCACACGCATGCCGAAATCGACCACAAGGTTCGGTAATGCGTGCCACGTATCCTGGAGGTAGAAGTCGTACTCCGGCCAGCGATGATCCATGTTGTTGATGGTGCCCGCTGGCTTGAAGGCGTTCAGATCCGGCTGCGCTACATACCCTTCCTGAAGCTGTCCAACGCGGCCCAGCAGCTCGTTGACGGCCGTATTGAGATTGACCTGATCGACGCTCGTGTTGATGCCGGCCTGCGGAATCTTATACGCCGTTGCGTCGGGAGCGTTCCCAGTTGTGCCCGTCGAGAAGGTCACCTGCGGAACAGCATTCAGCACGCCGACAGAGCCGCGCTGATCGATCTCGCGGCCATAGCGGAAGTTGATTCCGCCCTTAATGATGTGAGCTCCATGCACGTAGGTCACGTTGTCCACTACCTGCAATGTGGTCAGGAAACGATTGTTCCCCAGAGCCGAAACCAATGGCGATGTTACGAGCGACGTGACGTAAGGCGACGCCGCATTCGCCGCCGCGCCTGGGTTCTCGAATTTGTAACCGAAACGGTTCATACCAGCGACGAACTCATTGGCCAGCTTCGGTGTGGGAGCCCAGCGCCAGTTGAACGCAAAGTTGCGCGGCGTCCGGAAGGTGTTCACCACCGCCGGAAGTCCGGGAAACGTGCTGTAACCAGAGTTTGCCGGATCTGCATAGGTGTTCTGGTGACCACCCAGCCAGCGGAAGTACACCGAGTTCTTTTCGTTGAAGCGGTAGTCGATCTTGAAGGCAAAATCGACTTGCTTGTCGGTCGAAGGAGCGACAAACGAGTACCCCGCTGTGTTCAGTCCATCCCCCGTCTGGAAGTTGTTAGGCAACGGACTCAGCCCAATAAACTTCTGCATCGCCGGATCGAGACCTCTGTGGTAGGGATCGTTCGCCACCATGTCGTAGGTGCTGTACGGCACAATCGCATTTCCATTGCTGTCCACCGAGGCTCCAGACACCCCAGCCGGCTGGTTGCGTCCGCTGGACGCATATCGGAACTGTCCCGACCGAGCCTGCTGCGTGTAGACCGTCCGGGTTAACGCCGTGCTGGTCGCCGCGTGCAGCAGCTCCACGTTCGCAAAGAAGAACGCCTTGTCCTTCCAGATCGGCCCGCCCAGCGATCCGCCAGGAATGTTCTGCACATACTGGCCGCGTGGAAGCCCCGCTGACTTGTTTTGCGGGGAGTTCGCCCGCAGAAAAGGCGACTGATAGAACCAGAACGCGTTTCCGTGCCACTGATTCGTTCCCGACTTCGTCACCATCAGCACCTGCGCACCGGAGTTGCGGCCGTACTCCGCGCTGGGAGAAGCCGTGATGACACGAAACTCCGAGAGCATATCCGGATTCTGGTGCGGCGGTGAGGTGTTGCCTCCGCCCGACGAGCTCTCGTTCGCATCGATGCCGTCCATCACGTAGTTCCATGCACGGTCGCGGGATCCATTCACGTTGATGCCGCCGCCGGTCGCATTCGCTCCGTTCTGCACCACACCAGGCATGTATTGAACCAAGCCGACAGGGTTTCTTCCCCGCGTCCCTACGATGGGAAGCTGGGTCACGGTGATGTTGTCGATGATTCCGCCCAGATTACCCGAGGACTCCGTCTGCACCAGGTCGTACCCTCCCTGAACCGTAACCGTCTCTGTGCTTCCACCAATCTCAAGCTTCGGATTCACACTCGTCGGAGCACCGATCGCCAGAACATTTCCGGTGGAGACAAACTGCTTGAATCCCTGCTCCTCGGCCTTGATCGTGTATCGCCCCACCTGCAGAAGGTCGAACGCATAGGTCCCGGCGCTCGACGACTTCATCACATAAGTCGCTCCTGTTCCCTCATTCAGGGCCGTCACTGTGGCATTCCCCACAATGGCTCCGGATGAGTCCGTCACAACTCCCGAGATGCGGCTTGTAGTTCCCTGCCCGAGGGCGAGCCCGCTTGCCAACAAAACGACACTACAGAGCGACAACAGCCAACGACGCGACATAGGCCTCCAAAAAAGTGATCAAAATTTAGGATGGTTCGAAAATGAATCGCCTTCTTATCTGCAAATCGACAGAGGCATCTTCAAGGGACGAACAGAACAGCAGCAGAAATCTCTCGGAAAACGGTCGAATCCTTGCAACTGAAGCAGCGGCAGGAAACGATTCGACACCAGTGGGAATTCAGTCGAAGTTAAAGCCCCTTCATCGTAATGTCAAGATGAGGCGCGGCCCGTATCTCGCTGTATAGGTGACTTTAATCCACATCTGTCGCCTTAGATTTCTCCTGCGATATCCACTGGCCACCCTGCCGTACGATAGTCACAAATAACAGCAGAAAAACGAGGCTCCTTCCGTAACTATGACCACCCCTGCTCCCGGCCGTCTTGAAGTCATCACCGGTCCCATGTTCTCCGGAAAATCGGAAGAGCTGATTCGCCGCCTCAAGCGGGCTCGCATCGCCCGTCAGCGAGTAGCCTGCTTTAAGCCCGACATCGATCTGCGCTATCACCGCACAGCAATCGCCAGCCACTCCTCGCAGACACACGATGCCTCTACCATCGCGCCCACCAGCGACCGGCTTCGCGAAGATCTCTTCGGCGCAGAAAAAATTCATCAGATCGACGTCATCGGGATCGACGAAGTTCAGTTCTTCGACAGGGAGATCACCCCCCTAGCCCTCGAGCTCGTCCATCTGGGCAAACGCGTTCTCCTCGCGGGTCTCGATACCACCTTCGCGAATGAACCCTTCGGCCCCGTTCCCGATCTGATGGCTCTCGCCGACGAGGTCACCAAGCTCTCTGCCGTCTGCATGGTCTGTGGTCAGCCCGCGATTCATACCCAGCGCCTCGGCCAAAGCCAGGAGTTGGTGGTCGTAGGTGCGGCCGGTCTCTACGAGGCTCGTTGCCGCGCTCACTTTCAGCCGTACGTCGATGAGCACCACTCCGAGCAGCTCGAGCTGCCAACGGCTCGATAACCGACTGTACACAAAACAAAAGGGAAAACTGCGCTATCCTTCTCTTTGTAGGTCTTTCAGCATCTATCTCTAACAGGAGAAAACCATAATGCGCCTTACTGCCGCAGCTCTTGCCGTCAGCCTCTTCGCCCTGCCAGCCCTGGCTAAACCGAAGGGCGCAGTGACTGTGCCGCTGAAGACTAGCACCGGAAAGGATGCCGGTACCGCCAGCTTCGCCCCCGGCAAAGACAACAAGATCACGATTCAGATCAAGCTGAAAAACCTGCCTCCCGGCGAGCACGCCGTTCATATCCACGAGCACGCCGCCTGCGATGCGCCCGATTTCAAGACGGCAGGAGGCCACTTCAACCCGGCATCAAAGAAGCATGGCACGGATAACCCCATGGGACACCACAACGGGGATCTACCGCAAAACATCACCATCTCTTCCAGCGGAACCGGTTCGGCAACCTTCCACGTCGATTATCTGTCTCTGGATCCCTCCGCTTCTGATTCGCTCTTTGCCAATGGAGGCACCTCCATCATGGTCCACGAGAAGGCGGACGACATGAAGACCGACCCCACCGGGAACGCCGGAAATCGGATCGCCTGCGGCGTAATCAACGCTCCCAAATAACGAACTCTCCTGCCCGCCCCCCTCTGGCGCGACTCTTGCCGCTGGAGGGGGTCTATTCCCGCTGAGAAATTGAACTATCCTATGACCCCTGCGTATACCTGCGCATGGGCGTCTTATCCATTGCGCTTCCCGTCAATCACCGCCGCACTGCTGGCCGGACCAATCGCGCAGTGTTGCCGTCTTCCACCCGCCGTTCTGCTCGTTCCACAGCGAATAACCCTGGCATAGTTCCTGCAATTTACGACGGCTCGCGAGGTAAACTCATACAACCGTCTGAACCAGTCAAGGCCATGGTAGAGCGCACCCCAGGACACGACGCAGCACAGGAAGCTGCACAGGAAGCCATTGCCCGCCTGGTCAAGCAATGTATCGCTGGCGATGCGCAGGCCTGGCAGCAGCTCGTCGTCTCCCAGCACCGCCGAATCTACGCGATCTGCTACCGCTTTACGGGCTCGCCAACCGACGCCGAAGACCTTACTCAGGATGTCTTCTTCAAGCTCTACAAGAATCTCTCGACCTTCGATCTCCAGAAGGGCAGCTTCCAGACCTGGATCACGACCCTGGCCCGTAATCTTCTCGTCGACCACTTTCGACGGACCCGGCTCGATCGCGCATGCGACTCACTGGATGCGACCTACGACGGCGAAGAAGACGGACCGACCATGGCAGACCGGCTGGCCGACTCCCGCAGTACGCAGGAACAGCAATTTGCCAGCCTGGAACTCAAAAACCGTATCCAGGATGCCCTCAAACAACTCTCACCAGAGCTGCGGGAAGCTGTTATTCTTCGTGACCTCGAAGACATGGATTACAAAGAGATCGCGCACGTTCTGCGAATTCCGGAAGGGACCGTAAAAAGCCGCATCAGTCGCGGACGCGGGGAACTTGCAAAGCTTTTGCAACGTATAGAAAAACAACAGATGATGTAACGATAGAAGGGGTGGTGATTCAAGGTGGCGGACTTCAATCAATTCGGTAACAATCAGCCCTCCCGGTCCCCGGACCCGGCTCATTGTGCACAGTGCGAAATCATGCTGACCGATGCTCTGGACAGAACCCTCTCGAAAGACGAACAGACCCTCTTTGATCGTCATCTCGCCATCTGCCCGGACTGCTCCCGCATGTTTATCGATGCCCGTACCGGAGCCGATCTTCTTCAAAAACTGAAGGTTGCTCCTCCCGAGCCCTCCACAACTCTGCTCGAACGCATTCTCGCCACCACAGGTCCGGCCACCGAAGTTCGCCTCTCTGCTCCCAGCCACCAGAACACCTTGGGCCTTCTTACCCCTGTCCCCGTAACCGCTACCGGAGCCATCTCAGCTCCTGGGGAAGTGGTCTATACCCCCGGAAAGGTCCTTCCCTTCCGTCAGCGGGTTGTGAATGCCTTCAAAGTCTCCTCCGTGCGCCACACGCTGATGCAGCCGCGCCTTGCCATGACCGCGGCCATGGCATTCTTCTCCGTCGCGCTGACGCTGAATCTTACCGGTATACAGATCACCCATCTTCGGGCCAGCGACTTTACCCCCTCCAGCCTGAAGCGCACGTTCTACGACACCAACGCGCGCGTGGTGCGATCGGTGAATAATCTTCGCGTCGTCTATGAGCTCGAGTCTCGTGTCCGCGACCTGCAACGTGACAGCGACAACTCCGGCACGACTCCGCAAAACTCTTCTCCGGCCCCGGTACAGAATCCTCCCAGCGATCAGCAACAAAACGACCAGAAGCTTCAGGATCAGAACCAGCAGAAACGGCCTAATCCACGGCCCCGCTCCGGCAGCAGCCGCAGCCTTCGGCTGAATCCCTCGCAGGTCATCACCGCTTCGCTCACAGAGCCCGGGTTTTCCCCCAAATCCGGCCCTGAGCGGCGGCAGGTCTTTGTAATCTTTACTCCCACAGCCTTAAACCCAATCGAGCAAGGGGGACACGCATGAACTGCGCCAATCATCCAGAGCGTGAACGAGTAGCCTTTTGCCAGAACTGCGGCAAACCTCTCTGCCAGGAATGTGCCCGTGTCATCGGCACAGCCGTATTCTGCGAGCCCTGCCTGGAAGCCCGGCTCGCCGGAACTCAGCCTCCACCCGCGCCAGGCCCCGGATATACATCCGGCAGCGTCGGTGGAGCGGACTTCACCAGTTCCCCTGCGGGGGGCGGCTACAACTACGCCGACCCCTCGACCGGCTACACCGTCAGCGGCACCATCCCGCCCGCGTCCGCACCAGGAGCTGCAAACCCCGGCCTGGCTGCCCTGCTCGGCTTTATCCCTGGCGTTGGCGCCATGTACAACGGACAATATGCCAAGGGCGTCGTTCATCTGGTCGTGTTCGCTGTCCTGGTCAGCCTTGCCGATGACCACGGAATCTTCGGTCTCTTCGTCGCCGGATGGGTCTTCTATCAGGTCTTCGAGGCCTACCAGACCGCCCGCGCCCGCCGCGACGCAACTCCTCTTCCGAACCCGTTTGGCCTTAATGATCTCGGTGAACGCCTCGGATTCGGAAAGACCTGGGCCACAACCGGCTCTGCCAGCACCGCCGCTGCTGCTTCAGCTAACCCCACGGTCGGACCGCAGCCCTCGACTCCCCCATATACGCCTCCGGTAGTGGGATATCCTCCCCCGCCGACCAGTGGATGGGGTGCGCCTGCCGATAACTTCGCCGGCTCACCGTACAACACGCCCTACTCGTCTTACGGAACCACGCCGCCCCCCTTCGATCCAAACACAGCTCTCCCGCGTAATCGTTTTCCCGCGGGAGCCATCTGGCTCATCGGTCTCGGCGCACTCTTCCTGATCGGAAACACTGGTCTCTTTCACGGCTTCCCCGTCTTCCACCTCTTCCCCATCCTGCTCATCGGCCTCGGAGTCTGGCTCTTCTACTACAAGATGACCGCCACTGGTGGCACCCTCGCCGACGATGGAACCCAACTCTACCGCTTCCGTCTCTTCTCCGCCCTGCGCGGCTCCATCTGGGTCATTCTCGTCGGAGTCATGTTCTTCCTCTCCAACTTCCACATCCTCTCCTGGGGGAACAGCTGGCCTCTCTTCATCATCGTTGCCGGACTCATGATCCTCGCGGAAAAGACAATGCACACCCCGGGCTCGATGCCTCCGCCGGTTTACCCGTTTCCTCCAGCCTCTTCGAATGTTCCACCGGCATCCACCTCTGTCGTTCCACCCTCTGCCGGGGATGTTTCCTCGAATTCACCCAATCAGGAAGGGCGCTGAACGACCATGGCAAACCAGACCCCGCCCTATCCTCCACCTCCCGGTCAGTACCCTCCTCCTCAGGGAGACTGGCGTTATCAGCGTCGTTTCATGCGCGAGCAGGCGCGAACGCAGCGGGAGTATCTCCGCGCCCAACAGGCCGCGTATCGCGCCCAATTTCGTGCAAATCGTCGCTCGTCCATCGTCGGTCCTCTGCTGATCATCGCAACCGGCATTGCCTTCTTTCTCATTCAGACCGGGCACATCTCCTCCCGCATGTTCTGGAGCTGGTACGGCCGATGGTGGCCTCTCCTTCTCATCTGCGCTGGCGTCATCATGCTCATCGAATGGGGATGGGACCGGTACTTTCACGGCGACGAACCCCTCTTCCGCCGACGCACCCTTGGCGGTGGAGTCTTCACCCTTCTTCT
>Ga0268266_10003075_pt1 | contig 17056 bp, 13 predicted proteins | sample KBSS13metaG_FD_190356 | JGI IMG/M metagenome (GOLD analysis project Ga0268266, IMG submission 190356) | Switchgrass rhizosphere microbial communities from Kellogg Biological Station, Michigan, USA - KBS S1-3 metaG (SPAdes) (version 2) | ecosystem: Host-associated > Plants > Roots > Rhizosphere...
CGAGCACGCTCTCGGCTTCGTCGAAGCGGCCGAGGTCGATCCTTGCGTTTCCATCGACGATCGCGAATTCGACGAGCGCCGGCTCATCGCCCGCGCGAGTCGCGTAGTCGCGACCGTCGGCGACGGTCGCCAGCGCGTCGCGACAACGGCCACGCCGTAGCAGCGCCGCCGAGAGAGCGTGGGCGCCACGGCACGCGTCAATCCAGGCTCCTCGGCGCGCAAGGCTCCCAACCACCTGCCGCAGCTGACGGATTCCCTGAGCGTGGCGTCCTCGCTCGACGTCGTCGATTGCGCTCGCTATCCTGCGCCGGAACACCGCCAGTTCTCCGGGCGCTGGCCAGGTGCACGCGACCAGCGGCGCGTTGAACACCTCGTCGGCCGAATCCGGACGTCCGTACACGGCTTGCTGCTCGGCGACGCGAGACGCGCTCGGGCGGATCACCGGGGCTCGCGGCCGGTGCGTCGTGATCCAATCCGGCCACAGGAGCCGCGCAAAACGCCCGGGCAGACCTTCTGCACGCTCGGCGGCACGGCGCACTCGCTGCGCCAGACGCCGGTCCAGCACCTGGGGGCGAACCGCAGACGTCATCGCGTCAATCGACATGCGACCGACGGCAGCGCCTGCGATGTGCCGTTGCTCGCGCTCTCCGACGAGCAGGAGAACGTGGCGCTGCGGATCCTTGAGAGAAGCGTTGAGGAAGGCTTGCCACACGCCTTCCAACGCGGAATCGGCAATCACGAACAGGCTGCGGCCCTCCCACATCTGGGCCTGGCACGACGAGATGAGCGACGCCGCGACCGGAATGTAGCCGGCCGTCCGCGCGATGCGCGCAAGCTCGCCGACAACGATCCGTTTCCCACTGCCCGGCGGTCCCCACAGTGCCGAAACGTTTGGACGGGCATCCGCCGCCTGGAACATTTCCGCAAGGATGGTCACGATCGACCGTTCGACAATCTGCAAACCTCGATCGCCAATCGACATCGACAGCTCATCGTCTATCACCGCCTCCGGGTAGCCAGTGCCCATCTCGGGAAGCCACACCTCACGACCATCATTGGAAGAGCGGATTGAATCCGGTCGATACGCACCAGCCGCAGAACGTCCGCACGCGCGAAGCCATCGGGTCGCGCGCGCGTGAGGTTCAGCCCCGTCGCTCCGGCGGCGCAGCGCACCACCGCAACCCCAGGCTTCAAACCTGGACGACACGCCGAAGAGACCGTAGTCGACGAGTGGCGCCACAACTGGATGACGCAGCGCTCGAAATGCGTCACATCGCTCTACCCATCGGAGCTGCTCCGAGACGCCGCCCGCGCTGCCGATCACGAGCGTCACGAGCGCCCCTGTCGAGAGATCGAATACGCGGCCGTCTTCGTGCGCCGCGAATCGATCGGCTACCAGTTGCATGACGACGGACGTGCAAGACCACCGCCCGAGTCGACGCTGCGGCGATGACGACCGCGCGTTGCCCGGGTGAGGCAAATATTTCAGATAGAATGAACATCGCATGCTGCGTTTCTTGACTGCCGGTGAGTCGCACGGCAAAGCCCTCGTCACCATCATCGAGGGTGTACCTGCCGGCCTGACGCTCGACATCGACGCGATGACGTCGGAGCTTCGCCGGCGCCAGACCGGCTACGGTCGCGGACGCAGGATGTTGATCGAATCGGATCGCGCCGAGCCGCTGAGCGGCGTGCGCCATGGAATCACCACCGGCGGGCCGATCGCGCTGATGATTCCGAACAAGGACTGGGAAAACTGGCAGCGCACGATGTACGCCGAGCCGGAGATGCCGGCCGAGGCAACGGGCGCCGATCGTTCACCGGTGACGCGGCCGCGTCCTGGTCACGCCGACCTCGCCGGCTTCGTCAAGTACGGCCACGAGGACATGCGCAATGTGCTCGAGCGCGCCAGCGCACGGGAAACAGCGGCTCGTGTGGCGGTTGGCGCGATCGCGCGACAGCTACTCCGAACGATCGGCGCAGAGATCGTCAGCCACGTCGTGAGAATCGGATCGGCTGCCGTCGCCGATCCCTTGATCATCACCTACAGCCAGGTCAGCGCGATCAGTCCCGACGCGCCGCTGCACTGCGCCGACGCATCCGTCGAGCAGCTGATGATCGCCGAGATCGACAAGGCCCGTGAAGCCGGTGACACGATGGGAGGCACATTCGAGATCATCGTGCACGGCCTCCCGCCCGGCCTGGGCAGCTACGTTCACTGGGATCGCAAGCTGGACGGACGCCTTGCGCAAGCGCTGATGTCGATCCCCGCGATCAAGGCCGTCGGCATCGGACGCGGACCCGCCGTCGCCGACGTTCCGGGTTCACGGGTGCACGACGAGATCCTTCCCGGCCCCGACGCCAGCGGCGAAGCCTCGATTCCGCTCGCGCGGCCGACCAACAACGCGGGCGGTCTCGAGGGCGGCGTCACCAACGGACAGGACCTCCGCGTGACGGCTTACATGAAGCCGATCTCGACGCTGATGAAGCCGCTGCGCTCGGTCGATCTGACCACGATGACCGTCAGCCCGGCCGCGATCGAGCGGAGTGACGTCTGCGCCGTCCCTGCCGCGGCGGTCGTCGGCGAGGCGATGGTCGCGATCGTGCTCGCAGACGCGATGCTCGAGAAATTCGGCAGCGACTCGATCGAGGAGATCACCGCGAACTGGGAAGCCTTCCGGCGCCGCACGATCGATCGCTTCGCGGTCAAATAACAGTCATCGATCGCTCGGCTAAAGCCTTCGCGCTACAGCCGCAAGGCTTCGCGCTTCAACCGATCACGCTCGCCCTTACAGAAGAGCTGGAACCGCGCGTCCGATCGAACGCGAACGATTTACCAAAACGTGCGTTGAACTCCTCCTGCAACGTCCAGCACAATCGCGCTTCTGGCAAAAACATCCTGCGGTTCGTCTATTCGATGAGCGGCGCGTCTCCGATCGTGCCCGAAGGAGCATAGCGATGAGCGGAAAACACAGTGAGGTCATTCGTGGTTTGATGTCCGCCAAGAGGTCACCTCTCTTTCAGGGACGGTTCGGGCGGATGTTCCGCTCGCTTCCTCCGGCGACGTTCGGCCACACCGAGAGCGAGAACGAAAACAACCTCAAGCTGCTTGGCGCGGCCATGTCCGCATCGTTCGATCCGGTCAAGGACGGCAAGGACGACGAAGAGAGCGGCATACCGGCGTTGTACACGTATTTCGGCCAGTTCATCGATCACGATGTGACCTTCGATCCCGCCAGCAGCCTGCAGCAGCAGAACGATCCGGACGCGCTCGTCGACTTCCGCACGCCGGCGCTCGATCTCGATAACGTGTACGGCCGCGGCCCCGACGACCAGCCGTACATGTACAACGGCAAAGCGTTTTTACTCGGCGGCCCTCTGAGCGGCGGCGGCGACCCCAACGCCAAAGATCTGCCGCGCAACTCGGCGAACCCGCAGCGCGCGCTGATCGGCGATCCGCGCAACGATGAAAACACGATCGTGTCGCAGCTCCAGGGACTGCTGCTCCGCTTTCACAATCGCACGTTGCTGGACAATCCCACGCTCTCGTTCCCGGAAGTGCAGAAGCTCGTTCGATTCCACTACCAGTACGTCGTCATCAACGACTTCCTGCCGCGCATCGTCCACTCGAGCGTGATCTCGGATTTGAAGCACGGCGGCCACTACAGCAAGCACGAGATCGAGTTCTTCCGCTGGAGGGAAGATCCGTTCATGCCGGTGGAGTTTTCGGTGGCCGCCTACCGGCTCGGTCACTCGATGATCCGGCCCGGATACCGTCTCAACGACAACATCCTGCTGCCGATCTTTCCCGTGCCCGCGCAGGGACTGCCCGAAGGCTTGACGGGATTCCGGGCGATGAACCCGCAGTGGGGCATCGATTGGGGCCGCTTCATCGACGTCGACACGCGGATCTACGACGGCACGCCGGCGGACAACGCGAAGCGCCTTCAGTTCGCCTATCGGCTCGACACGTCGCTCGTGAATCCGCTGGCGGGTCTGCCTCCGTCGGTCGCGTCCAATCCCTCGTCGCTCGCCGAACGCAATCTCCTGCGCGGCTGGCGGCTCGGCCTGCCGTCGGGACAGCACGTCGCGCACGCGATGGGCCATCACGCGCTCCACGACAAGGACATCCTGATCGGGAAGGCAACGGGCAACGCCGGCGAAGCGGTGCCGATCAACGACCCGAGCCTGAACCTGCCGTCGGTTTTCAAGCGCAACTGCCCGCTCTGGACGTACATCCTGGCCGAGGCGATGCAGAATCAGGAGACCGTGAAGATTCCCGTCACCGAGAACATCACGCTCAAGACACCGCGTCTCGGCCCGGTCGGCGGGCGGATTGTCGCTGAGGTGTTCCTGGGGCTGCTGTTCGGCGATCCGAACTCGCTCCTGTCGCTGGATCCGAACTGGACGCCGGCCAGCGGAGCTGGTTACGCCCTGAAGGATCTCGTCAAGTACGCGCTCGGCATGTAAAGCGACCTGAACGTCAGGCGTGCCGGCCGCTTCGGCGGCCGGCCGGATGCAGCGCAACAGCCGCCCGGCGATCGCTTCGCGTGAGTAAGACGACGCCGCTCGCAACAACCAGCAGCGACGCCAGGTGCGCGACCGTAAAGATGCCGAGGACGCGCACGTTGACGCGGAGAAATTCGATCGCGAAGCGGATCGTCCCGGCGATCACCAGATAGCCGCCCAGGACGAAGGTGTCCGGCCGACCCTGGCGCCGCCACCGAACGAGCAGCCAGGCGAGCGGCACCAGTGCCGCCGCCTCGTAGAGTTGCGTCGGATGCACCGGCACGACTGTGGGTGGCAGGCCTCGCGGAAATGCGACGCCCCAGGGCAGGTCGGTCGGCCGTCCGTAATCGTCACCGACGAGAAAGCATCCGATCCGCCCGATGGCGTGACCGACCGCGAGCGCCGGTGTCGCGGCGGCGAGCACGGCGATCTTCGGCAGTTGCTGCCGCTGCATCACCCACAGCCCGGCGAGAATTCCTCCAGCGAATCCTCCGAACCAACTCATGCCGCCCCGGCTCAGAAGAAGGCTGGTAAACGGCTCCTCACCCAGATGCTCGAAGACCCACAGCAGTTTCGCGCCGGCCATTCCGCCGACGACGCCGGCAATCGCGGCGTCGAGGCCGGCCTCCGGCAGCTTCGATCGCCTCAACTCGCCGCGGAGCAGCCAGAGGCCGACCAGAGAGGCGACCCCGAGCATGGCGCCGAAGGTCGTGACCTCGAATCCCCGGATGGTGAACAGTGTGGGGTACATGCGCTACGGTTTCACGTACGCGCCCGGATTCTGATCGAACTTCACTTTGCAGATCGGCGCACAGAAGTAATAGGTCTTGCCGTTGTACTCGCTCTTTCCAGCGGCCTTGTTCTCGTCAATCGTCATCTTGCACACGGGATCGGTCACCATTCTCACTCGCCTCCTCTATAGATCGACGCGCCGCAGGCGCAGCGCGTTGCCAATCACGGACACCGAGCTCAACGTCATCGCGGCGCTGGCCCAGACAGGACTGAACAGGATCCCCAGCACGGGATACAACACACCCGCAGCAACGGGCACGCCAACGATGTTGTAGATGAAGGCGAGAAACAGGTTCTGCCGGATGTTGCGCATGGTCGCGCGGCTGAGCCTGCGTGCCCTGACGATCCCGCGCAGATCACCGCTCAACAGCGTAATGCCGGCGCTTTCGATCGCCACGTCGGTTCCGGTTCCCATCGCGATGCCGACAGCGGCTTCCGCAAGCCCTGGCGCGTCGTTGACGCCGTCGCCGGCCATGGCCACAACACGCCCCTGCCGCTGAAGTTCCCGGACGACATTTCGCTTCTCCGCCGGTAGCACGTCGGCCTTCACGTCGTCGATCTTCAACGCTGCCGCCACGGCCCGCGCCGTCGTCGCGCTATCGCCCGTCAGCATCACGATGCGCAGTCCTTCTGCATGCAGATCGGCGATCGCTTCCGCGGTGGTCGGCTTGATGGGATCGGCGACGGCGATCAGCCCCGCCAATTCCCCATCGACGCCGAGAAACATCACGGTCTGTCCTTCCCTGCGCAGCTCCTCGGCGCGAGCCTCGGCGGCCGCGTTCACAATCGAGGCATCGGCCATCATTGTGGCGTTCCCGAGTACGATACGGCGTCCGTCGACCGTGCCCCCGATGCCCTTCCCGCTGTGCGACTCGAATCGCTCGACCGTCGATTTCTGAATGCCTCTGGCATTCGCGCCATCCAGGATCGCGGCAGCCAGCGGATGCTCACTCCCCTGTTCGAGCGACGCCGCAAGGCCGACGACGACGGACTCCGGGAAGGCGCCGAATGGAACGACGCTCGAGAGTCTTGGCCTTCCCTCGGTGAGCGTCCCCGTCTTGTCTATCACGAGCGTGTCGACGCTCTCGAGGCGTTCGAGCGCCTCGGCATTCTTCACCAGGACCCCGGCGCCCGCTCCGCGCCCTGCTCCGACCATGATCGCCATCGGGGTTGCGAGGCCGAGCGCGCATGGGCACGCGACAATCAGCACCGACACCGCGCTCACCAGCGCGTGCGCAAGGCGCGGATCCGGTCCGACCATTGCCCACGCGACGAACGCGATGAGCGCAACCGCGACGACGGCCGGCACGAACCAGGCGGCTGTCCGATCCGCGAGACGCTGAATCGGCGCCCGGCTGCGCTGCGCCTCGCCGACCATCCGCACAATCTGTGCGAGCAGCGTGTCGGCGCCCACTCGGTCGGTCCGGAACAACAGGGTGCCGGTGCCGTTGATGGTCCCTCCGGTCACCCGATCGCCGGCTTTCTTCTCCACCGGAATCGACTCGCCGGTGACCATCGACTCGTCGATCGCGGTGTGGCCCTCGAGCACCACGCCGTCGACCGGAATTCGTTCGCCGGGACGAACCCGGCAGACGTCGTTGACACGAACGTCGACGATAGAGACGTCCTTCTCGGCACCGTCTCTGAGGACGCGAGCGGTGCGGGGCGCAAGACCGAGCAGCCGCTTCAACGCTGAGCCCGTTTGCGCACGGGCGCGAAGCTCGAGCAGCTGACCGAGCAGCACGAGTGCTGTGATGACCACAGCGGTGTCGAAGTAGGTCTGAACGACGCCGTGCATACGGAAGCCGTCCGGGAACACACCGGGAAACAGCACGCCGACAGCGCTGTATCCGTACGCGGCCCCGACGCCCATCGCGATCAGCGTGAACATGTTCGGGCTGCGATTGACGATCGACCGCCATCCGCGCTCGAAGAACGGCCAGCCCGCCCACAGCACCACCGGCGTGCCGAAGAGCAGGCCGATCCAGTTCGCGGCGCGCATGTCGAGATACCGTCCCAGACCGCCGGCGAGCACCATGTCCGCCATCGTGATCAGGAACACCGGGAGGCCAAGCACCACGGCGATCCAGAATCGCCGCGTCATGTCGACGAGCTCCGGATTCGGCCCATCGTCGAGTCCCGCCATTCGCGGTTCGAGCGCCATGCCGCAAATCGGACATGCTCCTGGCGCATCGCGGATGATCTCCGGATGCATCGGACACGTGTACTCGACTTTCATGAACGCAGCCGGATCGGACAGGTCGGGCTCGAGCGCCATGCCGCAGATCGGACAGGCGCCGGGCGCCGCTTCCCGAATCTGGGGATCCATCGGGCACACGTATGCGCGCGCGCCCGGGGTCGCAGACGGCGCCCCGGAGGCATCGCCGCCGCTCTTCTCGAGGAATTCCGCCGGGTTGGCCGTGAAGCGTTCGAGGCAGCTCGGGTGACAGAAGTAGTACGTCTGCCCGTCGTGCACGGTGGATCCCGCGGCCTCGGACGGCTCCACGGTCATGCCGCAGACCGGATCGATGTGCGCCACGGACGATGTCGGCGCCTGGCTCATGAAACCGGCTCCGGGCCGCTCAAAGCCTCGATGATCGGGCACTCGAGCGTGGTGTTTTCGTGACACGCGTGAACCAGCGCGTTCAACGCCTTCCGCATCCGCGTGAGTTCGGCGATCTTCTGATCGATCTGAGCGATGCGCCGTTCGGAAATCTTGCGGATCCGCGCGCGGTCGCGCCGCGGGCTTCGCTGAAGCCGCAGCAATTCGTCGACCTCGTCGAGCGAGAACCCCAGCTCCTGTGCGCGCTTGATGAACCGGACGGTTCTGATCGTGTCAGGCTGAAATTCGCGATAACCGGAGGCGCGCCTTGGCGCCTTCGGCAGCAGCCCGCGCCGCTCGTAGTACCGGACCGTCTGGACATTCACGCCGGCCTGCTCCGCCGCCTCGCTGATCCACATGCAATCAGTATGAACCCTACACATGGGTACGGAGTCAAGCAAAGCCTGCCGGGGCGCCAAGTGCGCTAGAATCGCTGGGAGTGATGGGAATCATGCGGACAGCGACGGCGGCGATCCTGGCGACCGCGCTCGTCTGCCTGCCGGTCGTGCTCGACCAGTGCACCGGTTCGTGTGAAGCCAGCCAGCTCCGCGCCGCTTCCGCCCCGCCGTGTCATGAGGGTCATAGCACCGGACCGCAGTACGGGCGCGCTCCGGCAGGCTGCAGCCACGAGCACTCGGTCTCGACCGGATCGGTGAAAAACGTTTCTCCAGTTCCTCCCAGCACCTCGGTCGTCATCGCTGCTCCGGACGCCTTCGCGCTGTCCACGAACCGGCGTCCGTTTGCGGCCGTTTCAACTCACGCGCCTCCCGGATCAGCCGGTCCGATCCACGCGAGCTCCCTTCCTCTCCGCGTCTAAAGCACCCGCCTCTGCCGCTGGTGTGCGCCTTACGGGCGCGCTCGACGTTTTCGCAACGCAGTGTGGGAGCGATCATGGGTGTCTATCGACGCCGGCTGGTGCTGGTGTTGTGTTCGGTCATTTTCTCGATATATTCAACCAGGGTGCGTGCGCAGGATCCGGCGGATGCTCATCAGCACATGATGCCGATGTCTCCTAACACCTGGGCGTTCATGCAGGACGGCGTACTGTTCGCCGAGTTCAACAGCCAGGGCGGACCGCGCGGTGGCGAAGAGTTCGTCGTGCCGAACTGGTGGATGGGCATGGCCAGTCGCGAGACGCGCCGCGGACGTCTGACGTTCACTGGAATGCTGAGCCTCGATCCGGCGACGGTTGGCAAGGATGGTTACCGAGAGATCTTTCAGGCGGGCGAAACGCTGAACGGACGTCCGCTCATCGATCGACAGCATCCTCACGATCTGTTTATGCAACTGGCGGCGGTGTGGCGAATTCCGGTTGGCGCGTCGACAGGATTCACGCTTGCCGGAGGCCCGGTAGGCGAACCGGCGCTCGGTCCGGTGGCGTTCATGCACCGTGCGTCGGCGGCCGACAACCCCACCGCTCCGCTGGGCCACCACACGTTCGACTCCAGCCACATCGCGTTCGGCGTAGTGACGGCGGCGGTCGATCACGGGCGCTGGGTCGTCGAAGGATCGCTGTTCAACGGCCGTGAACCCGATGAGAATCGCTGGGACATGGACTTCGGCCGGCTGGATTCGGTGTCGGCCCGGTTGTGGTTTCGACCCACTGACGAATGGGAGCTGCAGGCCTCGTCGGGTCATCTGACGGAACCAGAGCAACTGGAGCCAGGCAACATCGTGCGATCGACCGTGTCCGCGGCCTGGACCAGAAAGACCGGCACCGCGATGTCGTCAGTCACCGCCGCATACGGCCGCAACGACACCGATCATGGGGCACAGAACGCGATGTTCGTCGAAGGATCGCACCGGTCCGGGCTGAACTCGTTCTACGGCCGCTTCGAAGCGGTGCAGGTCGAAACAGCGCTCTTGCTGAGCGACACCGTCGTCGAAGGGCCCGCGGCTTCGGCCAGAACGCCGGTGTTCTCGTTCACCGCGGGCGGCGTCCGCGACTTCGTCCGATGGCGCGGATTCGAAGGAGGGCTCGGCGCGGACGTGACGTTCTACAACGTGCCGGAACCGCTTCAACCGGCGTACTCGACGCGTCCGGTTTCCTTTCACGTATTCTTTCGGCTCCGGCCACCAGCCGGCGCGATGGGCCGAATGTGGAACATGCGGATGTCGCAACCGATCAACGGCCACGCGATGGCGATGCCGATGAATCACCCGATGGACTGAAGGAGCCCAGCATGCGGAACACGCTAGTGATTGGTGGATTGATTGCCTTCGCGACACTGACGACGGTGTCGGCACACGTGATGGTGTCGCCGACGCAGTCCAAGGCCGGCGCAGCTCAGAAGTACGAGGTACGCGTCCACAACGAGTCGAAAGTCGCCGCGACATCAGTCGATCTGAGTATTCCCGACGGCGTGATCGTTACAGACGTCGCGAAAACCGCCGCCGGCACCGCCACGACAAAGATGACAGGGAATCGCATCACTTCGATCAGCTGGCAGATCGATGTCCAGCCGAACAAGTACGTCGCACTCCCGTTCACGGCCACCAACCCTGACGGCGCCGCCGACCTGCACTGGAACCTGCGCGAGCATCTGGCCGACGGTTCCGTTGTCGACTGGAGCGACAAGCCGGGATCGAAGGAGAAAGGGTCGGTCACCAAACTCTCAGGACCCGGCGGCGACTGATTTCGGCGTCCTGAGCCGCGGAGAAGGCCGACGTGCGGCTATCGTGATCGCGCCGACCATTTGCGAGTCGATGGCGCCGACGACGGTGGAGGACTACTCGGATTTGTGGGTGTCCGGCGCGCCGTCGATCGACGCCACCAGCGCTTTCGTGACTTCGCCCGCGATGTTGTCCTGCACCGTCAGCACGTCGTCGAACGGCCGGTCGTAGGTTTCCGACCAGACGACGTATCCCGTGTCTGCGCGGACCAGCCGTGCGGCCACGCGGAGCGTTGGACCGGAGAGACGCACGCTCCCATCCAGCACGTAGGTGACGCCGAGCGCCGTGGCAATCTCGGCGACCGCTTTTTTCTTGCCCTTGAAATAGAACGACGCCGTCGGCGCCGGCACGTGGAGTCCAGGGACTTTGCTGAGCCTGTCGATCAACTCCTCCGTCATGCCATCGGCGAAGGTTTCGTGACTCATTCGGTCGTCGGTCAGATCGAGAAAGGGCAACACGGCGATCGACTTCTGCGACTCGCGAGTCGACGCAGCGGCCGCTGATTGAGTCTTGTTCGCTGGTCGGCCGGCGATCACGATCGTTACGACCAATCCGAAACACAGAAGAGTGCCGACGGCCCACCTGAACCCGGATCGAGACCGCGAGTCGACAGGCGTCGCGCCAGCCGGCGAGAGAGACTCGTTGGCCGATGCCGGCGCGGAGTCTGACTCCGGCGTTGGGGCATCGTGTTCCCAGGGACCGACTGACGCCACCATGCGGTATCCAAGACGGGGCACCGTCTCGATGTAGGTCGGCTGCCTGGAGTCGTCGCCGAGGAGTCGCCTGAGCAGCGCGACGGCCTGGTAGACCGAGTCAGGGCTCACGACGACTCCGGACCAGACGTGGCTGAGCAGGTGCTCGATGCTGACGACTTCCCCGGCTCGATCCGCGAGGCACATCAGCAGCCGCAGCGACCGCAGCTCGAGGCGAACGACCTCGCCGTCGCGCGACATCTCACTGGACGCCGGGCTCACGACCCAGGCGCCGATGCGAATCCGCTTGGGGCTCGGGCGTTCCATCGCCCCGATTATCACCCTTCCCGTGAAGTCTCAGACAGACTCTGCGTCATTTCAGACGGATTCAGGATGTTTCAGGCCGCGTTCAGGACCTTTCCGCGCCCTCCGTCGTCTCGTGAGATGGAAAGCGAGGATACGGATGCGAAGGAACGCGCTGAAGGCGATTGGTGTGGCCGGCCTCATTGCAGGGACTCTGGACCTGACGCAAGCCATGACGTTGTTCGGTTCGAGGATTCCGTTGTCGATTGCCGCGGGCCTGCTGGGGCGGCAGGCCTTCCGCGGAGGTCCGGGAACGTATCTGCTGGGCGTCCTCCTGCATTTCTTCATCGCGACCTCGTTCGCGGCGGCCTACTACTACGCGGCCACCGGCAGACTGCGCTTCCTGTTGGAACACCCGCTGGTGTGCGGCTTGTTCTATGGCGCCGCGGTTGAGCTCGTGATGAGCCTCGTCGTGCTGCCGTTGTCGGCGCTCCACGCGCGAGGTCCATACCAGCTGTATGACCTGATACTGGGATTGGTCGTGCACATGGCAGTCGTCGGGCTGCCGATCGCGTTCACGGTGCGTTGGTTCGCGGGCAGGGTGGTGGTCGAAGGATAGGCGACGGGTTCAGGGTGCAGGGTTCAGCGTTCGACGTTGTGGGTTCAGGGTTTCAGCGTTCAGAGCTAGCGATTGGCTTCGAGAGATTGACTCAGCAGGCGGATCAGGGCCGGCGCTCGAGGCAGAAAATCCGCGACCGTGTAGCCGTCGAGAACCTCGAGAAACCCGCGCTGCGCGCGCTTCAGCGCACCTTTGAGCTCGCAGCTGCCGTCGATCGGACAGGTATTGCGCTCGGCGTTGAAACACTCGACCAGATCCCACCCCGGCTCGGTGCGTCGAATCAGCCGGCCCACGTTGATCGCCGCCGGCGGCTTGTTCAAGCGGAGTCCGCCGTTTCGGCCGCGGACGCTGATGATCAGCTGCTCCTCTACCAGCAACTGGACGACCTTGACCACGATATGCGGTGAAATGCGATAGGCCTTGCTGATCTCGCCGACCGACACGAGACGATCCCGATGCAATCCGAGATAAATCAACAGGCGCAACGAATAGTCTGAGAATTTGGTCAACGTCACCGGGCTCCGCCTCCGCTGGCAATTGTAGCCTCAAATATGTATTCTAAATACATCTTCAATGCGCAGGCCTGGCTACGTACTCTCCGCCGTTGCCCTGATACTGGCGGGCTCGGCAGGCACTCCAGCGGCCGTCTCGAGCTCCTTTGCACCGGACGGATGGGATCAGGAGCTCCGTCTTTCCGAAGCGCACGACAACAACCCCGATCCGAAGATCGTCGAAGTCGATCTGACCGCTCGGGTCGCCGATGTGACGGTGGCACCAGAGAAGGCCGTTCGCGCCTGGACGTACGACGGCCGTCTGCCCGGCCCGCTGATCCGTGCGCACGTCGGCGACCGGGTCATCGTTCACCTCACGAACAACCTGCCCCGGCCAACGACCATTCACTGGCACGGCGTGCGGGTGCCGATTGAGATGGATGGCGTGCCCGATGTCTCGCAGCCGGAGGTCGGAACCGGCGGCACCTTCACGTACGACTTCGTGGCCCGCGACGCCGGGCTCTACTGGTATCACCCGCACGTCCTGTCGGCGGCACAGGTCGGCTTCGGACTATACGGAGCGCTGCTCGTGGAAGACCCGGACGACGGCGTGGGAGTCGCCGACGAGCTGACGCTGGTGTTGAGCGACATCGGCTTCGACGACCACGGCGTGCTCGAATCCGCAGACAGCGGCGGCCCGGCCGGCATGGTCTTCGGGCGCGAAGGCACGTACGTGCTGGCGAACGGGAAGGTGCATCCGACGCTTCGAGCCCGCTCCGGCGCTCCGCAGCGCTGGCGGATCGTCAATGCCGCCAAGAGCCGCTTCTTCCTCCTCAGTCTCGAAGGACAGGATTTCTATGTCATCGGCAGCGATGGCGGCCTGCAGGAACGGCCGCAGACCACCGACTCACTGCTGGTCACGCCCGGCGAACGCGCGGATGTCATCGTCACACCGAAAGGGCCGCCTGGTGGAACACTGACGCTCCGAGCGGATCTCTACAACCGCGGCTACGGCAGCGTGGAATTCCGGATCCCCGAGGATGTACTGACGATTGCATTCAGCAACGAACCGACGCTCGCGAAGAGAACGCTGCCCACGCTGCATCGCGACATCGTGGCGCCGCCGCTCGCAGGGGCCACCGCGGTCAACGTCGAACTGACGCTGCCACCAGCGGGACCGGACGGCAAGTCGGAGTTCCACGTGAACGGCGTGCCGTTCTGGAAGGCGAAACCGTTCACCGCAAGGATCGGTGAGACCCAAATCTGGACGGTCAAGAACAGCACGAAGTGGGACCATCCGATGCACCTCCACGGCTTCTCGTTTCTGCCGCTCGACGAGAATCTGAAGCCGATTCGTCCGATGGCCTGGAAAGACACGTTGAACGTGCCGATCGACGGCACGATCCGCTTCGTCGTGGTCTTCGACGAACGTCCAGGCATGTGGATGTTTCACTGTCACATCCTCGACCACGCAGACGGCGGTCTGATGGGTCACCTGCATCTGCTGCCAGGTTCGCCCGAGTGAGAGACTGACCTGAGTTGGGAAAGCCGGAAGGAAGACACCGCGCTTCGCTCGGGTGGGAGCGAAGCGCGGGAATGAGACAGCCGGAGCGGACTCTTACTTCGTAACGGTCTTTACGGGATCGCTCACCTTGAAGCCGGTGCCCGACACGATCTCGCAAACGGACGACTGATCGTCGACGTCCACGACCTTGAGGATGCCGATGCTGGAGCTCAGGCGGCGGATCACCTTGCCAGTCGCCGGATCCTTGATCTCCTGCGACACGCGCTCGACGCTGAACTGGTCTCCCACCTTGACGCCGGCTTTGCCGCCGACGTTCAGGATGACCTGGGCACCGGCGACCGCGGCGACGACGCCCTGGACGGTGACCGTCGGCGCCTGACGGATTTCCACTTTCGGACGATCCGCGATCACCTCGGTGCTCATCTTATCGGTCGCTGCCTTCACGGCCTCGCCAATGATCGTCTGCTGAAAATCGCTGGCGCCGAAATTCACCGCGCCCGCACCGAAGCCGCCCCAGCCTCCGCCGCCGCCCGCGAGCGACGTGCTCGTGCGCTTCGATTCGCCCTTGCCTTCGGCGACGGCCATGATCTCACCGGTGTCGACGTTGATGATGCGAGCGGTCAAGCCGACGATCGCCTTGCTCTGCTTCTGGCCCACGCCGCCGATGCCGATCTTGCCGAGGCCGGCGCCGACGCCCCCGATGCCGGTATTCTTGGTGTCGTTCCCGAATTGCGTGACGCTGCCGACGATGATGGCGTCGACGCCGAGCATCTTGCCGATCTTGGCGGCCGACGTCGCGTCCGCGCGATTGCTGTTGGAGAAGTTCTGTTCGGCGAGAATCTTGTCGAGCGCCTTCCGCTCAATCACGGAGTAGCTGCCGTCCTTCACGAGATTGGTGACCAGCAGATCGGTGATGCCTTTGCCGACGTCGATGTTCTGCCCGAAGATCAGCTGCACGTCCCGGTAGACCGTGGCGTACTCGAAGTCCAGGACCGCGACCCGGGGCCTTCGCCCCGCCGCGGCTGGTGTCTGAGCCTCGACCGTGGCGCCGAACAGGAGCGCCAGCGCACACACGCCACTCACAACCATCTTCTTCATCATGTTCGTCCCTGCACAAAAAGGCTGTTGACCGCGTGATATTACGCAGCGCCCTGTAATAGTGTCAAACACGCACACAACGTTTCTAACGTATCGGCTGAATCGCGCCGAAATCTTTCGTATCGGCCTCCGCGAGGCGGATCTTTAGGTTGATCCGGCGTCCGGGCTGTGTTGGAGTCAGTGCATGGAACCAAGCAAGCGTATCGGCGATTACGAAGTCCTCGCCGAGATCGGGCGCGGAGGCATGGGCAAGGTGTTCCGGGTGCGGAACGTCCTGTCCGATCGCATCGACGCGATGAAAGTGTTGCTCCCCAACCTGGTCGAATCCCCGGAGCTCGCCGCCAGGTTTCTCCGCGAGATCAAGGTCCTGGCAGCGCTCAACCATCCTAACATCGCCGCGCTGCACACGGCGCTGACCGCCGACAACCAGCTCGTGATGATCATGGAGTACGTCGAGGGCCAGTCGCTCGCGCAGCGGCTGCGGTACGGTCCGATTCCGACCGGCCACGCGATCGCCTACATCGAGCAGGTGCTCGACGCGCTCGACTACGCGCACCGGCAGCACGTCGTGCATCGGGATATCAAGCCGGCCAACATGATGCTGACTCCGGCCGGCGTCGTGAAGCTGATGGACTTCGGCATCGCGCGCGCGAAGGGCGATCAAACGCTGACCGCTGCCGATACCACCACGGGATCGCTCGGCTACATGTCGCCGGAGCAGGTCCACGGCAAACCGACCGACGGACGCTCGGATCTCTACTCGGTGGGCATCTCCCTCTATGAACTGGTCACGGGCGAGCGCCCGTTCAAGTCGAACAGCGATTTTGCCGTCATGCTCGCCCAGGTGAACGAACAGCCGCGGCCGCCGATCGAGCTCATGCCGGCGCTGGCGCCCGAGCTGAACGCGATCATCCTCAAGGCGATCGAGAAAGATCCAGCGGCGCGTTTCCAGACGGCCGCGGAGTTCAAGCAGGCGCTGGAGACCTTGCCTGCCGTCCGCAGCGAGGCCGCGGCGAGCACGGACACCGTCAGTTGGGCGGCCGCGACACCAGTGGGCGCGGTGGACACGGGAGGAGCGATGGCCGCGGGACCGCACGTGCCGGATAGCGGAGTGAATTCAAGTCACGGTCCCTTCGTCGACCCGAAGACATCGTTTCCGCCGCCGCCGATGCCGCCGTCAGTGAAACCCTCGCGAAGCGGACTTGGGCACCCGGTGATGTTCGTGCTGCTGGGCGGCGTGCTCGTCATCGGCGCGCTCGTGGGAACCGGACTCTATCTGGGCATGGCGGAAGCCAAACCCGGACGCAAGCCGGCCGAGACATCGTCGATCATCGAGACGACTCCGCCGGTATCGCCGGAACCGTCCGCGACTCCCAGCCCGGGGTCACCCGTGAGCGCGAGCGGGACGACGCCGGCCGCCGCGACATCAAATCCGATCGATTCGATCTTTCCGCCGGGCACACCGGTGGCTGCACCAAAACCGACTGAGGCCGCCACGCCACCCCCTCCCCCGCCGCCGGTCTCAACCGATCGGCCCGCGGCGATGCAAACGCCGCCGGCGAGCGGCCGTCCGAAAGCGCCCGCGGCGAATTCGGTCTCAGCAAGCCCGGTGGCGTCGACTCCGGTGGCGCCGAACCGGGCCGCGCCGGCAGCCAGCCGGGAGAGGGCCGCGGCACCGGACCGGCCGGCACGTGAGGCACAGCCGCGCCAGGACGTGCGCGATCCCGCGGCGGCGCTTGATCAACTCGAGCG
>Ga0268266_10003076_pt1 | contig 17052 bp, 20 predicted proteins | sample KBSS13metaG_FD_190356 | JGI IMG/M metagenome (GOLD analysis project Ga0268266, IMG submission 190356) | Switchgrass rhizosphere microbial communities from Kellogg Biological Station, Michigan, USA - KBS S1-3 metaG (SPAdes) (version 2) | ecosystem: Host-associated > Plants > Roots > Rhizosphere...
GGGTCCGGCACTTTTCGATCACTTAACCGTGTACGAAATATTTGCAGGCGGTGGGAACGACTCTCGCGGCCCGGAGTCATCCCGGCAGCCGGTTATTCCCCCTGCCCCATTGACCGGCGACGTAGGGCGCGACCGTGGTGATGCCGGTCGCGCCCTGCTTTTTTTCAGGCCAGCTTTTTCAGCGCGCGTTCCAGCAGGTCGAGGCGGTCCTGGCCCCAAAAGATCTCGCCCGAAGGCAGCACGTAGCTCGGCGCACCGAAGACACCCGCGGCCAGCGCCTCCTGCGTATACTTCTCATACAGCCCGTCGAGTTCGGCATCCGAAGGCCCGCCGGCGCGCAGCGCCGCGGCATCGAGGCCGGCACGCTCGGCGGCCGACGCCATCGTTGCCGGATCGGCGAGCGTCTCCTCGCGTTCCCACAGCGCGCGCCCGAGCTCGATCGACAACCGGTGGGCATTCTTGCCCTGCAGCTTGGCCGCGATGACCAGGCGGACCGCCGCAGCGTCGTCACAGGGGAAATACTTCGGCTCAAGATTGATGGGAGCGCTCCGTACCTCGCGCCAGCGCTTCAACTCCATCAGCCGGTAGGCGCGCCGCTGCGGCGAGCGCTTCGGCAGCGGCAGTCCGCCGGTCTGCTCGAAGATCGGCCCGAACTTGCAGGGCTTGATGTTGACGGTCGCGCCACAGCGCCCGGCGATCTCAGCAAACGGCGCGCCGCCGAGGTAAGTCCAAGGCGAGTTGAGCGACATGTAGTAGTCGATGGTGACCGGCATAATCCCGAGATTCCCCCAAGCAGGCTGATGTCAATCAAGCTAGCCCTGCCCGGGTATGCCGGCAACCTCCCTTCAGCCACGACTGATAACGGCCGCCTTCAGTGCAGGGCGTTCGTGATCTTGTGATCCAGATGGCCGGTCTTGTAGTCGCGGCGAAGCTGGCTCAGCGACGTCTCGTTCAAATTAAGCATGACATCGCTGAGCTTGTCGGTTGGCGGATAGCCGGCGGCAAAACCCTGCCCGTAAATCTTGCGCAACGTGCCGATCGGGGTGGCGCCGTGCTTGTGGCCGATTTCACCATCCTGCTTGCGGTTGTCAGGACCTGCCTTACTCATGCCGCTCTCCCTTGTGCCTCCGTCGAAACATCCTCCCGCCGGGGCGAAATGGCAATCGTGCACTGCAACCGGGAATTAAAGCGGGGCCTATTATGACCACCTCCAAGCCGAGAATTAGCCGGCCATTCTCCAGCCCGGCCGGAGAATATCATCTGCGGCTTCTGGTATCCGTAATGAACCAACGCACCTTCCGGGAGTTGGTCCGGGCAAGTTCTATTGTAAACGGCACCCTTCATGACCAACCAAAAGCCACAAGGCGTTCAAATCAATCGCGCCCATAGCGGTGCTATCTGCGCAGAGATTGGCGAAAGGTTACGTGACGCAATGCCAGCGGCTCCGACCCGATTGTCGCGACATCTTCTTGACCTGACTGCGCGACTGGACCGGATCGAGCCCGGCGGCGTCCTTGCAGAATTTCCTTACGATTGACGAGATGAGGGGCTTGTTCTGAAAGATGAAAGACTTTTCGAACGCATCCTTTCCGCCTGAAACCATAAGCATCATGAAAATTGCGTTGGACGCTGCGGTAGCGTCGTTGCCAGACCCGGTGAGTTCAGCACATGTGCAATCGATAGCTGAATCCATCCTTCGCTCTGCAAAAGAGGGCGAGAGGGATCCGGCAACGTTGCAAAGAATGGCGCTTATCGAGCTGCAAATTTCCCACCGCTAGCGCGTTCTTGAGCGAGGCTGTTATTGGCACCTAGCCTGAGGTGCGCAGACTGTCCTCTTCGTGCCGTTGTTGGTCAGCCTCAGTGCATTGTAGCGTAACATTCAACGCGTGATGAGGAACAAGTGATCCGGATAACAGTTGCCCGTGCCGAAGCCCGAACTGACCTTTGATTTAGACGTTGCCTGAATCATCGAGAGACTCAGAGATCAAGGAAGATAGGCCATTGCGCGTCTTCATCCTCGCATTTTCAGTCCTGGGAATTCTCGTCAGTGCAAATCTTGCCAAAGCCGGTCCGAGCACGACCGATCGCTACCAGTTGGCATCCGTCGATCCGACGACTTCTGCCCACGAAGCAACTCGGGAAACCGAAGATCAGATAGGACTCGACAAGAGCAAGCGTCGCGACGTGCAGCGCCGGCTGACCGGATTAGGCTTCGATACCAAAGTCGACGGACGGTTCGACAGGCCGACTCGCGCCGTGATCACGCGATGGCAGGCAGCACGCGGCTATCCCAAGACCGGCTTCCTCGACACGCTGCAGCATCAGGCGCTCCTGACCGAGTCCGTCTCAGAGGCGCGCGCCAGCCTGGATAGCAGCGACAAATCCGTTGACGACCGCCCGGCCCGCCGCCGCGGCGGGGGCCATCACCGCAGTGGTGGCGGTCCAGGTGGACTGATTGGCGGCGTGGTCGGCGGACTGTTCGGACGCAGGTGATCCGACACAACGGATCGCCTTCCCGCCCGGGGCACCCTACTAAGATGGCCCCCAGTGTCCCCCATACGGGGGCCATTCCTGCTGAACGAAATTACCAATAGTGGTCAATATTGATCAGCCTCGTACTGGTGTATTGGAATAGGCATTTATCGGCGACAGGGAGATCGGTAATGCTCCCGCCCAATACAGGGGAGGCCGTGCCCTCATCCCCACAATCCTTGACCGCTACTGAGCGCATCTGCTGTTCGCATTGCCAAAGTCCAATGTTGCTGGAGCGCATTTCGCCGGGGCCCATTGGTTTCGAACAGCGGTTATTCGAATGCCCAAGGTGCAATCATGTTGAGATCAGCGTTATTGCATTGGACCCTTCAAATCCAATGCGGCTGGTTGGCTCGCCGGCGAACCCGGGACGCCCGGTTGAGCGCTGATTTCGGAGGACTGACCCATGCTCGACGCACAAAACCAAGGTCCGCAATGCACCGCTTGTGGTTCTCCCATGAGGCTGGCGGCGATTGAGCCGAGCATGCCGGGCCAGGATCTGCGAACGTTTTCTTGTCCACGATGCAAGAGAGTTCAGCGGCACATCATCGACAGCGCTGTGACTGAAGCGTGGGCCGCGCCAAGACAGTAAGGCTGTCATGATCTTCGGACCCGGGACCAGCAGGTCCATGGCTGTGTTACCGGTCATGCTGCCGGTAATCGAACGCGGTCAATCCATGGATGGCATGCTCGCATAGTTTGTTGGCGTCCCGCTCGCCGGTTTTACGGCTAGCAAGACTCCGTTCGGACGCAGTAATCCGATTCAATAGTTCTTCGACAGTGAGCATATTTGAACAGCGGGCCACCCCCGCGCTGCGGCATGATAGCTTCATCGTCGTCATTGATCCCAGCAGTTTAGCGCGACTGAGAGTGCTCCCGCCTGATCCAGGGCGCGTCATAGCCAACTCACCGGCCCGCTGAGTGGGATTAGAGGTTCGACATGGAACACTTCGAACACTTCATACAGCGGGAAAATATAGCCATCTTCAAAAGGCGGCTCGCAGAAACCAAGGACGCCAGCATACGCGGCGTTCTTCTGAAGTTGCTGGCAGAGGAGCAAGCCAAGGATGTGACGGCCAATTCAGAGAAGTAAGGCCGCCTCGGTTGGCGGCCTCGCTCTGGCTGACGCAAGGTCGGGAATCGGTCAATCCGCCGGGAACGAACGCGTCTGGGGTCAGTTGGTAAGGACGACCGGACGCCATGCCCCATGGCCATCCGATGAAATGACGGCCTCAGCCCCCCCCCAGCGCTGGGGCCGTTTCATTTCTTGGAAGTCCCGCCTCAAAACCCGTGGACTCTCTTGCCCCTCAATGGCTGCAAATGCCTCCATTGCGGGCACTTTATTTCAGGCGTCCTCGGCCTTAATGGCCTAAGATTGGCGTCTCAGCGTGGAAACCAAACCCGACATGGCAGGCAAGACCAATCAAACTTTCGATCCGAAGGCTTTTCTCGCCAAGGTGGGCGAAGGGAAGACCATCCGTGAATTTCGCAAGGATGAGGTTGTCTTCGCGCAGGGCGACGTGGCGAGCACGGTCTTCTATATTCAGAAAGGCCGGGTCAAGGTCGTTGTCATATCCGAGCAGGGCAAGGAAGCCGTGGTCGGCATTTTGGGGCCCGGCCAGTTCTTTGGCGAAGGCTGCATGAACGGCCATTCGCTGCGTATCGCAACGACGACAGCGATGGAGGAGTGCCTGATCACCGCGATCACGAAGGCGGCCATGCTCGCCGCGCTTCACGATCAACCGAAGTTTTCCGAGCTGTTCATGGCCTATCTGCTGACCCGCAACAGCCGGATTGAAGAGGATCTGATCGACCAGCTCTTCAACTCCAGTGAGAAACGGCTGGCGCGCCTGCTGCTCCTGCTGGCGAATTTCGGCAAGGAGGGCAGCCCTCAGCCGATCAGTCCGAATATCAGCCAGGAAACCTTGGCCGAAATGATCGGTACGACGCGATCCCGCGTCAGCTTCTTCATGAACAAGTTCCGCAAGCTCGGCTTCATCAGCTACAACGGAAAAATCGAAGTCAACAGTTCATTGCTGAACGCGGTCTTGTACGACAAGCCCGAGATCACGCGCGAGCCGTGAGCTGATATCCCGTCGCGTCATTCATCGCCACTTTGTCAGGGAATCAAGCCGTCGCCCGGCGTGCGCGGCGTAGCTGTCTATCGACGCCACCAGCTCCTTTGCCAGCCCCATCCGCCGCCTCGAACGAGACGCACGACAAGCAGAAGCAGCACGGCGCCGATGGTGGCGTTGACGATGGCACTGATCAATCCGGTCCCAAGATGGATGCCGAGTTGGGGCAGCAACCAGCTTCCGATAAAGGCGCCCAGAATTCCGATGATAAGGTCGCCGATGAGTCCGAAGCCGGTCCCTTGCACGATCTGGCCAGCAAGCCAGCCGGCTACGAGGCCAACGAACAAGATGACCAACAGGCTTTCGCTCGACATGTGCATTTGATGACCTCTGGGTTTGACCGAGAATAAGCATCACAAACTGGCTTGCTGGTGTCTGTATCAAATTGACCAGCTTGCCGCCCAAGGCGCCTTAAATTTCCGGGAATGAGCAAAATTGAACACTGGAGACAGTTCGGCTTGCCGCATGCTGGTTCAATCACCGCATGTCATCGGCATCCACCGGTAACAGGAGGGGAATGCATCATGCCAGAGCCATATACGCGTCCCGAACCTTGCCTGCTTCCGATCCGACGGCCAGGATGTCCGAAATGCGCAGGCCGCATGATGCTGGTGGGGATTGCGCCCGGCCCGGCGGGCCTTGAGCTCCGCACATTTGAGTGCAGAAACTGCAACCACGGCTTCACAAACGCGGTCGTCAAGGACCCGATGAATACGGTCACGGCCGGCTGGATCACCGGCGAGCTGAAAGCCCCGACTTAAGCGCAGGGATTTGATACGGCATTTCACGAACCATCGCTTAAGGGACGCGCTGACGCCTTGCCGATTGCGCCAGCGTCGCGACTTATCGGTGTATCGCACGCTTCTCTCTCTCCAGGCGTCGCTACCGCCCCGCCGCCCGCATCTCCTCACTCGGCTTGACGTCCTCCGAGCGGCTGTAGATCGCGAGCGCGACAATCAGCACCAGCGTCAGCGTGCCGAACAGCGCGCGGTAGGCGTCTTCCGTCCGCGCGCCGCTGGCCAGCGGCTCGAACGCGCCGATGATGATGCCGGACAACGTCTGCATGCAGGCGACGCCGAGCATGACTGCCGTGTTCATGGTCGAGATGCCGCGGCCGATCAGCCTGTCCGGGAAGATGCCGCGGCCGTGGGTCATCACCATGGTGCTGGAGGCCGAGAAGAAGCCCATGACGATGATGACGCCGACCGGCAGCCACACCGGCGGATGCGAGAACAGCGCGAGCGTCGCGAGCAGGCAAACGATCACCAGCGTGCCGCCGATCGCAATGCCCTTGCGGGTGTCGAGCCGGCGGTCGAGCGGGCCGAAGGCGAGCATGCCGGCCTGGTAGGCAATCACGGCGCAGAGCAGCACGTTGCCGGCCGCGATCGGGCTCAGGCCGTGCACCTCGCGCAGGAACGCGCCGCCCCACAGCCCCTGCACGGTGAAGGTGCAGGCATAGTTGCAGAAATTCAGCGCCAGGATCGGCTTCAGGCGCGGGTTGCGCAGCACCTCGAGCATGCCCCTGAGCATCTCACTTGATGGTTCCACCTTGCGGGAGAGAAAGGGATGGCCCGGCGGCGCGTCGCGCACCACCAGCCAGATCGCAATCGTCGCCAGCGCGATGAAGACGACGACGGCGCCGAACGCCGGCCGCCAGCCGATGTCCTGCGCGGCCCAGGCCAGCGGCGTGGTGGCGGCGAGGTTGCCGAGCAGGCCGATCGACAACACGACGGCTGTCAGCGTGGAGAAGCGGTCCGGCGGAAACCAGCGTGAGATAATCACCATGCTGCCGATCAGCATCACGCCGCAGCCGGCGCCCATCAACACGCGGCCGGTCAGGAGTACCGGCCAGTTCGGCGCCAGCGTGAACAGCGCACCACCGATGGCGGCGATCATCAGCATGCCGACGACCGTGTAGCGCGGCCCGAAGCGATCGAAGAAGAAGCCGCAAGGAATCTGCATCGCGGCAAAACCGAAGAAGAACGCGCCAGTCAGCGCGCCCAGCGCCTGCGGCCCGATGGCGAGATCGCGCATCAGGTCGAGGCCGATGGTGACGTTGGAGGCCCGGAAAAAATGGCTGGCGACATAGGCGGTAGCCATGGTCGCGACGATGATCAGGCCCCCGGCGGTAGGGCAAAGGCCGCTCGGCGGACTGCATAGGTGAAAAGAGCGTTTCCGGTATCTTTTATTGTTGCTGCCAACAAGCCTATGCGGGCGGGGAGCGCAGTTCAACCAACAATCACGCCTTCTGCAATGCCAGCGTCACGCCGCCGAGCACCAGCACCATCGCGACCACTTCACGGATGCCGAGCGGCTCTCCCAGAATCAGGGCCGCCGAGATCACCCCGATCAGCGGGACCAGCAGCATGCCGGTCGAGGCCGATGACGGCGGCAGGCGGCGCAACGTCTCGAACCAGGTCAGATAGCAGACGCCCATCGGCACCAGCGTCATGTAAACCAGGCAGGCAAGCCCCTGCGCGGTGAGCGCACCGTAGTTGGGCTGCTCGAACACGACGCCGAGGATCAGCATCGCGAGGCAGCCGAGCCCGACCTGCCAGGCGACCACGACCAGCGGCGGCATCGGCAATGGCGCGCGGTTCAGGACGTTGCCGATCGCAAACAGGATCGCGGCCGAAAACAGCAGCACGATCCCGATGATCCGTCCGCTGTCGAACGAAAATCCGCTGCCGCCGAGCAGCACGACGATACCGCCGATGCCGAGCACGAGCGCTGCGATATCCACGAGCTTTGGCCGGATGCCGGCCAGCGGCCAGGCCAGCAGCGTGGCCCAGATCGGCATGGTGTAGACGATCAGCGCGCCTTCGCCGACGGGCACGAATTTCATCGCGACCGTGCCAAATCCCATCCAGGCGAAGACGTTGGTGAAGGACGCGAACAACAGGCGCGGCGCTGCCTCGCGCGGGACTTCAAGGGCTTGCCCCCGCGCCTTCGCGATCGAAAACAGGATCAGCGCGCTCGCCACGCCCGCAAGTCCACGGGAAAACAACGGCGGCCATTGCTGAAGCAAAAGCTTCATCAACGGCCAGTTCAGCGCCCATCCGAACGCGGTCACGCCGAGACAGAGAGAGCCGATCCACTTGTCGCGACGCGCCGCATTCATGCCGGCTTCTTAGCAGGCTGGAATCGGCCGCTCCATCCCACCCGCGCGCATGGCGCTCACGTCAAAAAAAATCCGGCGCGCTTTAAGCACGCCGGAAGTCCGACCAGCTATCAAATCGAGGCTGGTGGTCCGAGCCAGGGGGAGGTCCTGGCCGCGAAGTCGAGGCCCGTCCGCGTTCGCCGCCCATCGAGGGCCAGCGATGAATCAGGAGACAATGGTATCCCCAGACAGGAAATCGAAACGTGATCTGGTTCACAGCGCTCGCACGAGATGGCCGGAACGCGGCGTAGAACACGGGAGTGTGACTGCACCCGAATCGTGGCGGCGGGAGTTGCCGCCTCACCCCTTCCGGAAACCCTTCGCTCTCGCCCACGCCGGCGCCAACACAGAGCCGGCAACCGGAATTGTCGCGGCGCCTACCACGAGCCCGACGACGCCCGAGATCGCCGCCTCGACGATCCATGCGAGGAGTCCGGCGGCCGGCGGAAAGGCACGGGCCGCGACCTCTTCTGCCGCATGAACGGCGTGTTGAATCGCCGGCGGGCCGTACACTTCGAGGCCGTGCAGGATGATGCCGCCGCCAACCCAGATCATGGCTGCGGTGCCGACCACGCTGAGGCATTTCAAAAGCCCCGGCATGCCACGAACAATGCCGCGGCCGACCGCCCGGCCGATCGCCGAAGCGCCGTCACGCTTGGCCAGCGCCACGCCGACATCGTCGGCCTTCACGATCAGCGCCACCACGCCATACACGGCGACGGTGATTCCGATGGCCACGACCGCCAGCACGAGCGCCTGCTTCCAGATGCTCCCGGCCGGGAGGGCCGCCAGCGTGATCGCCATGATCTCCGCCGAGAGAATGAAGTCGGTCTTGATCGCGCTTGCGACCTTCTCGTCTTCGACCGACCGCGCGTTCAATGCCACGGTGCCGAGCTGGGCCTCATGCTGATGCGCACGATGCGGCATGACGGCCTCGAGCACCTTTTCCACCCCTTCGTAGCAAAGATAGGCGCCGCCCAGCATCAAGAGCGGCGTGACCGTCCAGGGAAGGAAGTAGCTCAGCAGCAGCGCTGCGGGCAGCAGGATCAAGAGCTTGTTGCGCAGCGATCCGGCCGCGATCTTGCCCACGATGGGAAGCTCGCGCTTCGGCTCGAATCCGATCACGTAGCCGGGCGTGACCGCGGTATCGTCGATGACGACGCCGGCGGCCTTGACGCCCGCCTTGGCGGCCTGGCTCGCCACATCATCGAGCGACGCTGCAGCCACCTTGGCGATCGCAGCGATATCGTCGAGAAGGCCGATCAGCCCGACACTCATCGGCTTCTGCTCCACATCATCAAGACGTTCGTTGCCGGCAAGACCCTGCCGCGCTGACCCAACAAAAATCCGGCGCGCAGTGCGGCGCGCCGGATCAATTTCTGCTCTGTACTACGAGGGGCGGGCGCTAGCCCGCAGCCGCCCGCGGCGCGCGGTTGCGCGAGTTGCGCTGGAAGAACAGCGCCTGGCTGGCGACCGCCGAAACCATCGCCGGCTGGAAGGGTTTTGAGATCAGGAACGCCGGCTCGGGGCGTTCGCCGGTCAGGAAGCGCTCGGGGTAAGCGGTGATGAACACCACCGGCACCTCGAACACCTTCAACAGCTCGTTGACCGCATCGAGGCCCGACGAGCCGTCGGCGAGCTGGATGTCGGCGAGGATCAGGCCGGGCTTCTTGTTCTTGGCCAGCGCCACCGCATCGGCATGGGTGCGGGCGACGCCTATCACGTTGTGGCCGAGATTTTTCACGAGGCTCTCGAGGTCCATCGCGATAAAGGTCTCGTCCTCGATGATCAGGACGTCGGTAGCGATTTCCGCCGCCATCTCGCGGCCGGCAGTGTCGGTCAACGTGCGGGTCTCGGCGATGTCGACGTTGAGGATGAACGACACTTCCTCCTCGGAGAAGCCTTCGAGCGAGAGCAGCAGGAACGCCTGCCGCGGCAGTGGCGTGATGTTGGAGAGCCTGCGCTCCGGCGGCAGCGCCAGTGGCGTGACATCGGGATTGTCGTTCAGCGAGACCGAATTCCAGATCTGGGTGAAAAGCTTGAACAGGCCGGCGCGCGGGCCATGCCGTTCATCGAGCAGCGAGCCGTCCTGCAACAGGGCTTCCAGCATGGCGCCTACGTAGGCGTCTCCCGAGGCCTGGTTTCCGGTCAGCGCACGGGCATAGCGCCGCAATAGCGGCAGATGTTCAGCAACAAGCTGTGATCGCGACATCCCCAATCCATCCTTATCTCGGGCTTAATCTTGCCCATACCTACTTAGGGTCTCAGCCGCGCGGACGTAACCATAAAGCGCCGCGTCGGGCGTCAATTTTAGTTTCGGCGGGGGGACCCCGGTTCCCCTGTCACTTGCGACTACTCACAGGGGTGCAAAAAGTTCCAGAAAAAGTTCCCGGATTTCGGAACCTTCGGCAGATATTCGCATTAGCTTTTGACGTATAACGCGATGGCCTAGGCCCAATTTCGAGGTAACCTCTTGAAATCACAGAGAATTAACTCTCGGGGAAGCGTGGATGAGACCATGAAGGAAGTAAAGAAGCAGGGCGGGCTCAACGCCGAGATTCAATCCAGGATCGGGCATCAGCTCCGCGCCATGTACGACGACGTGGTCCGGCAAGGCGTGCCGGACCGCTTTGCGGAGCTTATCCGTAAGCTCGACGGGCCGGAAGCGGCGGCGGCCCAGATCGACGATCCCGAAAAAAACGGCGGGAGGGACTAATGCCTCTCACAGACACTCTTCGCGACGACATTTTGGCGTCGGTACCCAGCCTGCGCGCGTTCGCGATCTCGCTCTCGGGCAATGGCGACCGTGCGGACGACCTGGTTCAGGAAACGCTGCTGCGCGCCATTGCCAACATCGACTCGTTCCAGCCCGGCTCGAACCTGCCGGCCTGGCTGTTCACCATCCTGCGCAACCTGTTTCGCTCGGACTACCGGAAGCGGCGGCGCGAGGTGGAGGACGCCGAGGGCAATTACGCGAAAACCCTGAAGACCCAGCCGGCGCAAAATGCGCATCTGGAATTCGAGGAGTTTCGCCACGCGCTCGAGAAGCTCCCGCAGGACCAGCGCGAAGCGTTGATCCTGGTCGGCGCCTCCGGCTTCTCCTATGAGGACGCCGCCGCCATCTGCGGCTGCGCGGTCGGCACCATCAAGAGCCGCGTCAATCGCGCGCGCTCGAAATTGTCGGCGCTGCTCTATGTCGACGGCGCCGAGGATTTTGGCCCCGATGAAACGGTGCGTGCCGTGATCGGTGGCAATGGCGGATGACGCTATCGAAATGACAAGGAAAAGGCGGCCTCGAAAGGGCCGCCTTTTTTGTTGGTCGTTTCAAAGTTTCGTAGCCCGGATGAGCGAAGCGATATCCGGGGCGGCGCTGGCGTCAGTCCCCGGATATCGCTTCGCTCATCCGGGCTACAAACCAGGCTGCGTTCAATGCAACCCGCCGAACATGTAGATCAGCACGAGAATCGGCAGGGGAATGCCGAGCATCCACAGCAGCAGATAACGTCCCATGGTCGAACTCCGTCGATCGTTTTTTCGATGCGGAATAATGCCTGGGGGCGCAGTGGAGTTCCCTACTTCGCCGGGCGCACCGGCGCGGTAATCTGCTCGGTGCGGTCGCGCTCGGTCATGTCGACGACGGTGACCATCGGCGCGGTGAGTTCGTAGACGTAACTGACGTCGGTGAAGTAGCGCTTGGCGGTGCCGCCGAGCGCTTCGGGTGCGACGCGGTCGAGCAGGATGAGGCCGAAATCGCTGTCTTCCCGCCGCGTCGCCGCGCTGGTGTTGAACTCTTCCCAGCGGAAGTGAAACACCATGTCCGGCTCCTCGCCCGAGACTTCCCACTTGGCGACGATGTGCGGGTGCTTGCCGACCAGCGACAGGCCCTCGTCGGAATGCGAGGCCAATTCGAAGAACAACAGCGACAGCGACTGCGCGGCGCGCGCGCTGACGGAGATATCAGGACCATTGACCGCGATGCGGTCGGCGTGCGGGATCGCGCGCGACTCGAACAGCCCCCGGAGCTTGACGCCCTGCCACTGGCTTTCGCTGAGCAGCGTCACGACGTTCGACATCGCATGGATGCGGCCGATCAACAGATCGCGCGACGTGTCCATGTCGGAACCGTGCCGCAGCGTGCGCGTCACGATCGACTGGATCACGGCGAGGATGTTCTTGACCCGGTGGTTGAGCTCGTCGATGACAGCGGTCAATCGCCGCTCGAAACCGATCCGGACCTGGATCTCGCGGCTGAGCCGCAGATTGTTGTAGGCGACATAGCCGAACAGGCCGCAGACGATGCCGGTGAGCGCCAGCCCGATGGCCGCCACGATGATCGCCGTCTGCTGCGCGCGCTGCGCGGCATTGTTCTTGGCATAATAGCCGAGAGACCAGTCGCGGCCGCCGAACGTCACCGTCCGCACCACCGATGGCGCCGGATCGCCCTGCTTGACCGCCCGCAACGAGATCGCGCCCTGGTCGTTGGCGACATATTCGTCGCTGGCGTCATCGGGGTCCTTCAGCACCACCGAAAATAGCGAGCGGTCGTCGTTGGTCAGCATCAGCGGCGACAGTTCGTAGGAAAACGTGATGAAGCCGGCGGGCTGGGAAGTGCCTTCCTTCAGAACGGGCGACGCAAGCACGAGGCCGATCGGGCCGTTCTGCCGCAACAGCGGTATCGGGTTCGATGCGATAGGTTTGCCGCTGGCTGCCGCCTGCACCAGCATCGGCCCGATCACCGAGTGACGGTCGTAGGCGCGGCCCGGAAAGCCCAGCATGTCCGCGCTGCGCGGTTCGAGGTCCATCAGGACGTCGAGCGGCTTGTCGATCGCCTTGATGTCGAGCGGCCGGTCGTCGAAATCGCGGATCGTCGGGTTGGTGAAGCCGGCGGCTTTCAGCTCCGCCTGCGCAGCGGCAAGATCGGCCGGCTGGAGTCGCGCAATCCAGAACGCCGTCACGAAATCGGTCTTGAAGGCATAGATCGCCGAGCGCAGCGGCTGCAGCATGTTGGCTTTCACGACCGAGGATGCGCGAAACAATCCGGATGCAACGCGTGCGAGCAGTTCGCGCTCGGTCAGGCGGTCCTGCACCAGGCTGGCGTGAACATCGATGGCACGGGACAGCGCGATACCGTCGATCGCCAGTTCCTGTTCGTGAACGCGATAGGCCGCGAGACCGGAGAGCAGAACTCCGATCAGCGCAATGAAGCCGATAATGAAGCCCAGCCGAACCACTCGCTTACTCGGAAATGACGTGTTGGCGAAGACGTATCGGAAGCATCTCGTGGCCTGCCGGGGCAGAGGCACATGGCAATAGCGCGAAGGCCAACCGCGACGAATATGACGGAGCGTTCATCAGCACGCAACTGACAGGTGGCAGCGAGGTAAACGACAAGGCCACCGTTAACGCTGGTTTGGCGGGGCCAGAGGTTAATAATCTGACAGTGCCGATTTGGTTCCAGCACAAATGGACAAATTCGCAAGCGCGCGGCCGCGGACAAATATTAATGTTAACGCGCCACAGATTCGGTCGCGGGCCTGACCGCTTGTCCGCCCCGCCTCGCTCCGCTTGTCCTGACCGCTGTCTTGCTGACCTATCCGGCCTTGGCTTTCGCCGCGGGGCGCAGGCCGCCCTTGGTCTCGATGAACCCGATGATGCGATCGAGCCCCTCGCTCTTCTTCAGGTTGGTCATCACGAACGGCCGCTCGCCGCGCATCCTTTTCGCGTCGGTCTCCATCTTTTCCAACGAAGCCCCGACATGCGGCGCGAGGTCGATCTTGTTGATCACCAGCAGGTCCGAACGGGTGATGCCCGGCCCGCCCTTGGACGGGATCTTGTCGCCGGCGGCGACGTCGATCACGTAGATCGTGAGATCGGCGAGTTCGGGGGAGAACGTCGCGGCGAGATTGTCGCCGCCGGATTCGATCAGCACCAGATCGAGATCTGGAAACTTCGCGCGCATGTCGGCGACCGCGGCGAGATTCATCGAGGCGTCCTCGCGAATTGCCGTGTGCGGGCAGCCGCCGGTCTCGACACCGGCGATACGGTCCGGCGTCAGCGAGCCCGAGCGCACCAGAAACTCCGCATCCCATTTGGTGTAGATGTCGTTGGTGATCGCCGCGATGTCGTAGCGCTCGCGCATCGACTTGCAGAGCAGATCCATCAGCGCGGTCTTGCCGGAGCCGACGGGACCGCCGACGCCGATGCGGAGGGGGCCGTGAGATTTAGACATGTCGAGCATTCCCTCTATCGTCGTCCCTGCGAACGCAGGGACCCATACCGCGTGATCTATCAATAGGGCAGAACGGCCGACGCCGTTTGTAACAATCGGGGCCGGTGGCTATGGGTCCCTGCGTTCGCAGGGACGACAAAAGAGTGTACTGCTTCATGACCGGAACAGCCGCGTATACTGCGTCTCGTGGCGCAGGCTGGCGAGATCGGCGCGGAAGGTGGCGCTGCCGAGATCGTCGAGGGAAGCTTCCAGCGCGCGCTTTGCGGTGGCGGCTACATCGACCTCTAGGGCTGCCAGAATGCGCTGGCTGTCGGTCTGCCCGAGCGGCACCAGCCGCGCGCCGGCGGAAATCCAGTTCGACACCACCGCGTGCAGGAAAGCGTGCACCGCCGGCGCCAGAGGAACGGCGTGCGCCGCGCTGACGATCCCGACGGCTGTGGGATAAACGATCGCGCCATCGCAGGCAGCCACCATGCCGTCGAGCCCGTCGCAGGACCAGGCCGAACGTGCGATCTCGATGAAGGCGCGGCCCTGCGTCGTGGTCTCGAGCTGGCGCTCGCGCGAGGGCACAAAGGCAGCCGCCAATTCGGCAATCTCGCGCAAGGCGGCCTTGTCCTGCGCGGATGCGGCGCGATGCGCCTGCGCCAGAAACACCGCGTCGCAAAAGCCGGAGCCGTCGCCGAGCATCGCAGCCAGCCAGTCGCGCAGCGATGCGGCATCCCTGATATCGCCCGCCTCTACCGCCCATTCGATGCCGCTGGAATAGGAGAACGCGCCGACCGGAAAGGACGGCGACAGCCACGTCATCAGCCGGTATAGCGCCGCCGCCTCATCCGCATTCATTCCGCTGCCCGCGCCGGGCGGCGCGCGCTCACTTGTGGTCATGAGCATGGGAGTGATCGTGGTGGTGATGATCGTGGTCGCAATGTTCGTCGTGGTGATGGTGGTCACCATGGTCGTGATGACCATGATCGTGATCATGCGAAGAATGGGCATGGGCTTCGGCATGAGCATGGGCATGCGAGGAATGTGCATGTGCATGCGCGTGGGCTTCCGGTGCATGGGCGTGACTGCTCGCATAGGCCCCGCCTTCGGGATCGAACGGCGCCTCGATCTCGATGACGCGCGCGCCAAGCCCCTTCACCATCGCCTCGATGACGTGATCGCGGCGAATGCGCAGGCCCTTCGGCATGATCTGGGTCGGCAGATGGCGATTACCGAGATGCCAGGCGACCCGGACCAGATGCAGCGGATCGGCGCCGCGGATTTCGACCAGCGGCTCGGCGGCGGCCACCACCTCGATCAGCCGGCCGTCTTCGAGGACCAGCGCATCGCCGCCGCGCAGCGCGACCGCGTTTTCGAGATCGAGCAGGAACTCCAGCCCGCGCGTCCCCGTCATCGCCATCCGCCGCCGGTGCCGGTCGTCGAAATCAAGCACGACGGTATCGGCTGCGGATTGCGTCCAGCGATGCTGGCCCAGGACTTGAGTCGCGCGGATCATGAGGGAACACCTGAAGCGCGTCCGGACATAGGGGCCTCATGGTTCGAGACGCGCGGCGCTGCCGCGCTCCTCACCATGAGGGTCGTAGACCTCATCCTGAGGAGGCGCGAAGCGCCGTCTCGAAGGATGTAGCCACCGAACGCGCAACAACGCATGCTAGAGCTTCTCCACCTTGCCGTCGCTGATGATCTCGATCACCGTTGGCGCCGTCTTCATCTGCGAGGAATATTCCCGCCACACCTTCATGTGTGGCGCGCGGCCATGCGCATTGAGGTCGTCGCGGGTTTCCCAACGCTCCACCACCACATACAGGTTGGGATTGTTCACGCTGACATGGCCATCATAGGAGAGGCACCCCTTCTCCTTGAGCGTTTCGGCCGTACAGGCCTTGTGTCCCTTGATGAAGTCGTCCTTGTTTTCCGGCTTCATCGGCGTGGTAGCGATAACGTAGATCATGAGTTTCTCCCGCGGCTTTTCTTGATTAGCGGACGTCGACCTTTTCAGGGGTAATGACTTCGATCTTCGGCGGCGCGCTCATGCATTTCACGGCGACGCGCCCGAAGGTCTTCATATGCTCCGCGCCGCGGTGCGGCACCAGCGCCTCGGCATTTTCCCACTGTTCGACGAACACCATCTTGGAAGGATCGGTGACGCTTTCGTGCAGGTCATAGGCGATGTTGCCCGGCTCCCTGCGGGTTTCCTTAATGCAGGCGGTGGCGGCGGCGATGAAATCGGCGCGCGTTTCGGGTTTGATGGTCAGCGTGGCAACGACGTAAATCACTCTAATCCTCCCGGACTTTTGTTCTGGCTTTGATCGCCTGGGAGAGACCTTAGTACAGAAGCGCGATCGGACGCAAAACCGGAATCCACTTTTGCTGATCGCGCTTTAGTACATGAAATACCGCTGCGCCATGGGCAGCACCTCGGCCGGCGCGCATGTCAAAAGCTCACCGTCTGCGCGCACCTCATAGGTCTCGGCATCGACCTCGATTTTCGGGGTGGCGCCATTATGAATCATGCTCTTCTTGGAGATGCCGCCGCGGGTGTTTTTCACGGGATAGAGCTTCTTTTCGATGCCGAGCTTGCGCGCCAGCCCGCCCGTGATGGCCGCCTTCGAGGTAAACACCACCGAGGACGCCGTCAGCGATTTGCCGTAGGCGGCGAACATCGGCTGGTAATGCACGGGCTGCGGGGTCGGGATCGAGGCGTTGGGATCGCCCATCGGCGCCGCCACGATCGAGCCGCCCTTGATGATGCAATCGGGTTTCACGCCGAAGAAGGCCGGCGACCACAGCACGAGGTCGGCGAGCTTGCCCTTCTCCACCGAGCCGATCAGCTTCGAGACGCCATGCGCAATCGAAGGGTTGATGGTGTATTTCGAAATGTAGCGCTTGACGCGGAAATTGTCGTTGTCGTTGCCCTTGTCCTCGGGCAGCGAGCCACGTTGCTTCTTCATCTTGTCGGCGGTCTGCCAGGTCCGGATGATGACTTCGCC